>Ga0058697_10000586_pt1 | contig 15731 bp, 13 predicted proteins | sample AgamicAsMae_FD_66619 | JGI IMG/M metagenome (GOLD analysis project Ga0058697, IMG submission 66619) | Agave microbial communities from Guanajuato, Mexico - As.Ma.e | ecosystem: Host-associated > Plants > Phyllosphere > Phylloplane/Leaf | place: Guanajuato, Mexico | collected 2012-06-04
GCGATGGGTGGGCATAGTCCGTCGTGAGCTGCTGGACCGCATGCTGATCTTGGGTCGGCGACATGTTGGGCCGGTGCTGGCAGACTACGTCGCGCACTACAACCAGCACCGGCCGCACCGCTCCCTCGGTCAGACGCCACCGCTGGGAGTCATCCCTGGCCCCCTCCACACCCGACGTTCGGGTCGTGCGGCTCGATCGCCTCGGTGGGCTGGTCCACGAGTACGCCCAGGTCGCGTGACACAGCACCGCCCATCTAACGCCCACCACCCCTTTTCTAGGGGCAAGGAGCTGGTCGATCACTAGGACACAGGGCCGGTGCCGGCGGGCCTGCAGCTGCTGGCGCTTGCGGTGGGCTTGGGGCGGCGGGGCGCGGTTCGCGCCGGGCACGTACCGATCTGCGAGCATCCCCAGATGCCAAGCGGCTTCGGCCTCCCCCGCATCGTCGGCGTCACCTCCTGCCGGGACGGATCGGGATCGGCTGCAGGACGCTTTGGACCCGCTGGGGCTCGAAGGACTCTCCCTGCGAGAAGGCGCCGATGCCGGCGTCGACGGCGGCAGCGAACGAGCGCATGGCGCCCAGCCGGGACTCAAGGAAGACCCGCTCTTTCGCGCCGGCGCGCCCACTCGCTTGCAGCGCGCGTTCCGTCTCCTCCGACGTCGCGATGATCTGACGGAGGTTCCAGCGGAACCGTCGCTCCATGATCTCCTGCATCGTCCGCCAGAAGTCGGTCGCGGCCTCGTAGTGGTCCTTGCGCGAGCCGGCCACCGGTACCCGGCGCACTAGGTGCCAGTCGACCAGGCCTCGGATGTTCACCGAGACGTTGCTCTTGGATTGCTGAAGGTCTGCCGCGACCTGATCGAGCGACAGTGGTCGTGGCTCCAAGTAGAGGAGCGCGAAGATCCTCCCCTGGAGCTGGGTCAGGATGCCCGAAGTCGCGGCGGCTGTCCCGATCCCATCCACGAAGATCGCCTTGGCCCGCTCCACGGCTCACCTCTCTTTGACTTGTGGTCTGAACGTTTAGTATATTCCGAACGTTCTGTCAACACGAACAGGCACTCGGCTCACGATGAGCGGCCCTGAGCGGAGGGAACACGATGGGAGCCCTGCCGGAGGAGATCGAACGGATCCTCGAAGCCGCGCTGGTGGCTGAGTTCACCGTCATCGACGAGCGTGATCGCCCGGTGACCCACCCGATGATCCCTCTGTATGACGGCGAGAAGCTGTACGTGCACTCGAGCATCCTGTTCTCCAAGAAGCTCGCCCACATCCGCGCCAACCCCAGGGTGTCGCTCTCCATCAGCGATCCCACGGCCACGCACGGCGATCCGCTCCCCCACCGGGTCACGATCCAGGGCGATGCCAGGCTCTTCGAGGGCGACGTCCACCAGGAGTGGCATCGGATCCTCCCGCTCTGGAAGAAGAAGGAGCCGATCGTCGAGATGTTCTACGCGAAGCGCGTGGCGCTGCCGCTGTTCTGGGAGCGGGTGCTGGTGGAGATCCAGCCGCGGCGGGCGCTGTGGTGGCAGGGCGGGCGAACCGACCTCCCGCCCCAGGTGGTCGAGGTGGCCCGAGTATGAGCACCACGGTCGACGAGACGCTCCTACGACGGATCGAGGAGGGGTTCTCACACGCGGTCATCGCGTTCGTCGATCACGACGGCTATCCGCTGTCGGTCGCCACGAGCTATCGGGTGGACCCCAGTCGCGGCGTGATCGAACTCGACGTCGTGGCCGCCGATGTCCCGCTCGGCCGGCAGGTCAACGTCGTCTTCAGCCACATCCGGCCCCAACCCTCGGTGGGCTACGACGAGCGCCGATACGTGTCGCTGTGGGGCTCGCTCTCGGGCACAGCGAGCGGCTACGAGCTCCGGCCCGGGCGGGCGCAGACCTGGGACGAACGGGAGGTGCCCTTCTTTCAGTACTCCGAGCTCACCGTCCCCCAAGCGCACGCCTACCTCGAGGAGCTCAGTGCGAGGCAGGACAGGCGTATCCGGCCGAAGCTCTCTGGGGGCTGGCTGTTCCTTCGAGCCACCCGCCTGCCGTTCCTGTCCGCCATGGTCGTCCCGGTGGGGCTCGGCACGGCCATCGCGGCGCTTGACGGCGCGTGGCACTGGTGGCTGTTCCTGCTCACCCTGTTCGGCGCGGCGTTCGTACACCTCGGGCTTAACGTCGCGAACGACGTGTTCGACACGATGTCCGGCGCCGATGCCGCCAACACCACCCCGACACAGTTCTCCGGCGGGTCGCGCGTGATCCTGTACGGGCTGATGAGCCGGCGGCAGATGGCGCTGCTCTCAACGGGGTTCTACGCGGCCGCCATCGGGATCGGGCTCTTCCTCGCCGTGGACCGAGGATTCTGGCCGCTCCTCTGGCTCGGAGTCTCGGGCGTCGCAATCAGCATCGCGTACACGGCGCCGCCCTTCCGCCTGGTCCACCGCGGGCTCGGCGAGGTCGCGGTGGGTGCCGGCTTCGGGCCGATCATGCTGCTCGGCGCCCAGTACGTGCAGGCCCAGCGGGTCACGTGGGAGGCCGGGTTCGCCTCGATCCCCGTCGCGATCCTGATCGCGCTCGTCCTGTACGCGAACGAGGTTCCCGACCGTCCCGGCGACGCCGCCGCCGGGAAGCGAACCCTCCCCGTCCGGCTCTCCAAACACGCCGTGATCCTGTCGTACGAGACCGCCGTGCTCGTGGCGTTCGGCCTGATCGCCGGTGGAGCCATCTCCGGACTCCTGGTTCGGCCCGCCATCCTGGCGTTGTTGGCTGCACCGCTGGGGCTCAAGGTCCGGCGGGGTCTCCGCGAGAACTACGACGACCCCTACGCGCTGATGCCGTCGCTCGGCGCCGGCGTGAACCTGCACCTGTCCACGGGCCTGCTGTTGATCGTGGGTTACGTCATCTCGATCGCGGCCACCCACAACATGGCCCACGTGCCCCTCTACCTGCACTAGATCCAGCGACCCATGTGGGCATCAAGCATCCATCGCTACGAGGATCGAACTCGCCGCGTCCCAACCTCGATGCAGAACAAGACGGACAGCGTCTTGAGCCGCACGGTCTCCACGGTGAAGAAGTCGGTCGCGACGATGCCGGTGGCCTGGGCTCGTAGGAACGCTCGCCACGTCACAGACGTCTGTCGGGGCGCTGGCCGAAGCCATGGCCCAGCAGCACCGTGCGGATGCTGGCGGCTGGCACCGAGACTCCCAGCTTCTTGAGTTCGCCCCGGATGCGCCGGTCGCCCAGCGAGGGTTCTCCCGAGCCAACCGCAGGATCAGTGCGACCAGATGCTCGACCAGCGCTGACGAGGAAGCGCTCGGCTCAGCATCGCGAGCAACGCACGATCAGCGGGCTGGAACTCGGGCCGCTTCACCTGGCGGCGCAGCACGGCGAGCTGGTGGCGCAGCACCGCGATCTCGACATCCTTGGCATGCTCGCTTTGCAGGCTTCCGAGCAGCATGCCGACGAGTCGGCGCGTCATGAGGTAGAGGAAGGACAGGGCCATCCGCCGGTTATCCCTTGCCCGATCCTTGCTGCTCAGCGCACCCGGACGGGTTACTGAACCCTACGGTCACCCCGTCACCCCGCCAGGTGACCGCTGCCCGCCGCCGGCGCAGCACCACCGACCAACACCTCGTTGCACGCGCCGCGGAGCTGAGCTTCGCCTCGCTGCGGGACTACCTGGCCGACCGGGCGATGACCCGAGGGCGGCCAAGCACCACCATCGCCAGCGAGCTTGGCGTGCACCCTCGACGGTGCGGGACCGGCTCGACCGGCACGGCCTGCCCTGCAGCGGGCGACCCGGCGGCCCTATCGGGGATCCAGCGGCAGACCGCCTGCTGGGCAGCCAAGCGGCAGGCCCGCCTGGCCAGCCTGGGGTTCGCCGATGTGGAGGACTATCTTCGGGTGCGGCGGGTCGGGCAGGGCTGGTCGCTGCGTCGCATGCTCGCCCAACTGCGAGTGGGCTCCGCATGGCTGATGGACCAGATGCAGCGGCTGGGCGTCCCCTGACCCACGTCTCCGGCTTGGGCGCTGGGCGGGTTGTGCGGCTTGCGCTGGAGTGGCGACCGGTCGTCGGGCTGCTGGTGATGGTGTGACAGCACGCTAGCACTCTGGGCGTCGGACCTGACAACGGCTCGGAGGAGTCGGGGTGCTGGTTGGAGCCCGCGAGGAAGCTGCAGGTGGTGCAGCGCAGGGGTGGATCAGGGCCCTGAAAGGCATCGGCACGCCGCACGGGGAATCCGGTCCGTTGCCAGGCACCGGCACGATCACCTCTGGAAACGAGACCCGATCCTTACTGGAGTCGATCCAGTCACGGTAGGGGGTTCATGTCGGAGGGCCGATACCCCGATACCTGCAGCAGCGTCGACCTTGCGTCGCGCCGGGCAAGCCTCCCCGGCAGAATCCTGACAGCGTCGCGACAACATACGTGGCACATCTGCCGGCGATAGGGCACCTACCGGGCCTGAACGCGGCGTCGCCTCTGGTGGCGGTGTTCCAATCGGTGGGACCAAGAGCGACTTGCTTCCAGGAAGGTCCCCGCCCGACTGGCCCGCCACCCGGGCGACCTGTCGACGGCGGCATCGATGTCAAGGCCTCTCCGGCCGCTTCCCCGGACAGCTGCGGCCGCGCAAGCTACAGCCGGGGGTCCACGGGCTCGCTCTCGAGGGCGAGCACCCCGAAGACGCACTCGTGGACCCGCCGGAGCGGCTCGCGCCGGACGAAACGTTCAAGCGCTTCGATGCCGAGCGCGAATTCGCGCAACGCGAGCGAGCGCTTGCGACCGAGGTTGCGCTCGCGCAGCCGCTCGAGGTTCTGGGGCTGGGTGTATTCCGGGCCGTAGATGATCCGCAGGTATTCGCGGCCTCGCGTCTTGAGCGCGGGCTGCGCGAGGCCGCGACGGCCACGTGCGATGTAGTCGAGCGGCTTGACGACCATCCCCTCGCCGCCGCGCTCGGTGAGCCCTGCCCACCAGGCGCTGCCGGCCTGCGCGCTGTCGTGCTCGCTCGTGTCGACCACGGTGTACGCGGTCAGGTGGAGCAGCCGGTCGGCGGCGCAGAACTCGGCGAGTGTCTCCATGTGCCAGACATGGGTCTTGTCGATGTGGACCGCCCCGGCCGTCGCGAGCAGATGGAAGGGAGCCAACCTGATGTCGTCGATCGTGCGGACCGGCCAGCAGTACCGGCGGTAGGCGTCCACAAAGCGGCCGCTTGCCTCGGCCCGGTCGTGGAGCCGCTCAAGCAGCGGGCGCGCATCCAGGCCTGCGGCTGCGGCTGCTTTGAGCGCAGCCTGGGCCTGGCTGAGGCCGGCGCGTGCGGCCGTGCCGACCGCGGCGTACTGCTCGCGCAGCAGTTCCTGCGCCTTTGCCGACCATGGCATCAGCTCACAGTCGAGCAGCGCCCAGTCACTCTCGAAACGCTCGAAGAGTCCGGCGTTCGCCACGGCGTCCCGGACACGCGTGAGGAACTCGGACTCAAGGCGGTCGTCGCCGAAAAAGCGGCGACCGGTGCGGGTAAAACAGGCCCCAAAGCCTTCATCGACGACCCCAAAGCAGCGGCGGGCCGCCGCTTCGTCGCGGCACACGACCACGACCGCGCGCGAGCCCATGTGCTTCTCCTCGCAGACGACTCGCGGGACGCCCTCCTGCCGGTAATAGGCGAACGCCTCGGCAGGGTGCTCGAGAACGTCCGGTTCCTTGCTCGTCGCCGACGGAGACACGGCCGGGGGAAGGTAGACGAGCCACTTCGGATTGATGGCAAAGCGGCCCATGACCTCAAGCGCCGCGATTGCGTTCTCCTCGCGGATCGTTACATTGCCGGCCAGCCGGGTGGAGATGATCCGCTTGCCAAGGACGTCGTCGATGTCCAGCAGCTCGTCCTCGCGCTGCTGCGCCGTCAGGCGCGGCGCCGCCTCACCTTCCGGCAGAAACGGCTTGGCCGGCTCGGCATAGGTAGCGGCGGCAGGCACGCTGACCAGCTCCTTCTCGGGGTAGCGCAGGGCCGTCAAACGGCCGCCGAAGACACAGCCGGTGTCAACGTTGATCGTCCGGTTGAGCCATTCGGGCTGGGGAACAGGGGTGTGGCCGTACACGACGATCGCGCGGCCGCGGTACTCGGCGGCCCAGTTCCAGCGCACGGGCAGCCCGAACTCGTCGGTCTCGCCAGTTGTTTCGCCATAGAGGGCGAAGTCGCGCACCTTCCCAGAACCGCGCCCCTGCATCTCCTCCTTCATCCCGGCATGGGCCACGACCAGCTTCCCGTCGTCGTACACGTGGTGGCTGACGAGCGAGTCGAGGAAGCGCACCACCTCGGCGGCCGCGGCCCCGCGGCAGTGGTCAGGGAGCGCGTCCAGCTCCGCCAGCGAACGATCCAGCCCGTGCGTGATCTGCACATCGCGGCCGCGCAGCTTGCGCACCAGCTTCATCTCATGGTTGCCGGGCACACAGTGCGCCGAGCCCGCCTCGACCATGTTGCGCACCAGACGGATGGTGTCAAGGATTCGCGGGCCACGGTCGACGAGGTCTCCCACGAAGACCGCGGTGCGACCCTCGGGGTGCGCGTACAACGGCCCGCCATCAGGAAACGCGCCGTCCCGCTGCTCGACGATCCTGTAGCCGAGCTCGCCGAGCAGGCGCTCGAGCTCGTCGCAGCAGCCGTGGACGTCGCCGATGATGTCAAAGGGGCCGTGCTGGTCACGGCGGTTGTTCCACAGCCGGGTGCGGTTGATGCTCGCGGCCTCGACCTCCTCCCCCGACGACAGCACGTGGACCTGCCGAAATCCTTCCTTGCGCAGGCCGCGAAGGCTACGGCGCAGATCGCGGATCTGGTTGCGGATCACGTGCGGGCCGAAGTCACGGTCCGGCCGAGCCCGGTTGCGGTCATGGCACAGCCGCTCCGGGAGGTCGAACACGATCGCCACGGGGAGGAAGTGGTACTCACGCGCCAGCCTGACCAGGTGCGCCCGGTCCTCCCGCCTGACGCTGGTCGCATCGACCACGGCGAGCCGTCCGGCAGCCATCCGCTTGCCGACGATAAAGTGCAGCAGCTCGAAGGCGTCCTTGGTCGCGCTCTGATCGTTTTCGTCGTCTGCGACCAGCCCACGGCAGAAGTCCGACGAGACAACCTCCGTCGGCAGGAAGTGCCGCATCGCGAAGGTCGACTTGCCCGACCCGGAGGGCCCGACGAGCACCACCAAGGAGAGCTCGGGCACTTCCAAGACCCGAGGCACCACCACACTCGCCTGCTCGCTCACCGTTCGAACACCGCCATCTGCGTCGGCGCGCCTAGCTCCGGATCCTCGGGCCCGACCGGAAGAAAGCGCACGCCATAGCCGAACCGGCCCGCGACCTCACCCGCCCAGTCCTCCAGCTCCCGCCGCGTCCACTCGAAACGATGATCCCGATGCCGGAACTGACCAGCCGGAAGCCCCTCGAACCTGGCGTTGTACTCGCGGTTCGGCGTGGTCACCACGACCGTCGACGGCCGCGCCTGCTCGAACACGACCCGCGCGAAACTGGACAGCCGCGGCCCGTCCAGGTGCTCGATCACCTCGACGGCAGCGGCGGCGGCGTAGCCGGACAGACGCCGGTCACGATAGGTCAGGGCGGTCTGGAACAGGCGCACGCGCTGGCGCTGCCGCGGCGCCAGCCGCTCCAGCCGCAGCCGCGCCTCAGCGATCTCGAGCGCCCGGTGCGAGAGGTCTACTCCAACAATTTCCTCGAATGCGGGCTCCTTCAGCAGCGCGGCGATCAGCTTGCCGCTGCCGCAGCCGAGGTCGAGCACGCGCTTCGCCCCGCTCGCCTTAAGTACCGCGACCACCGAGCCGATCCGCTGCTCGTTCAGCCGCAGCGGCTCCTCGACCGCCTCCTCTTCCGCCTGGCGCGCCTGCAGCTCGCGATCGGGGTCAGGTTCCTCCTCCTCGAGCAGCTTGGCGAGCGCCTCATCACGCAGCGAGCGCTGCTCCTTCAGGTAGCGGCGCACGATCAGCTCCCGATCCGGATGGCCGGCCAGCCACCCCTCACCGCGACGCAACAACTTCTCGACCTCGGCCTCGCCCACCCAATAGTGCTTCTCCGCGTCCAGGACAGGCATCAGCACGTACAGATGCGCCAGCAACTCGCTCAGGCGGACCTGACCCTCCAGCTCGATCGTGAAGTAGCGGCTCTGGCCCCACTCTGGGAACTGCTCGTCCAGCGGATGCCGCACCGCGTGTACGGCGTAGCCCAGCGGCTCGAACAGCCGCCGCAGCACATCCTCACCGCCCGCGCAGGCCAGCGCGGCGATCCTGGCGCGAAGCGGCAGTGGCTCTCCGGCAAGCTCGGGCCGCGAGCTGCACCTGCCGGCGAGCGCCGTGCCGAACACGCGCGCGATAGCCACGCTCAAGAACGAGGAAGCCACATACGGCCGGTCATTCACGTACTGATTGAGCCGGGGGAAGCGCACCCCTCGGCGAATAAGTCCGACCGGGTCGACGTCCAGGAGCAGCGCCGCCGTGCATCGCTTCTCGCTCGCCTCAGGATAGAAGACATGCGCCTGCCCGAACGGCAGCGGGAACGACTGCAGCCGCGCCGGGTGCTTGTGCAGCAGATGGCTCAGATCCGTAGCCGGGGGGCGAGTCGTAGTGATCGTCAGCAGCATCGGTGGCGGGTCAACAACTCCAGGAATGACCAAGGCGATCTCTGGGGTCGCCCTCGGTTTGACGTCCCCGGTCGGATGCCGACGATACCCCAGCACCTGCCAGTCGCCAAACTGATATTGTGAGGCGCCGGCCCCCAGCGGCACGGCGCCTCAAACGCGAGCCGCGCTTCGCCACGTGCTTGCCGGGCCCCGCCGACACCGCCGAGCATCAGGTAGCCCTTCAAGCCGTCGTCACTGCAGCGAGGCCTTTCCCACCGCTGCTCAGAGCGCCAGCGTCGTGGTCAGCGGTGGGTATCCGAATGGTTCGTGTCGGAGGTGGGAATCTCACCCCGCGCCTCACCCACTCCGCCGCCTGGTCGGCGGTGCTGGCCGCCGGTCGAAAGGCCGCCCAACCGGCACCTGGCGATGGCCTGCCGGGGCACGGGTGCCCGGGTCCGCGATGGCATCAGTACCTGGAGAACTGTCCGGTATCTGCCCGGAAGTTCGCCACGATCTCCTCGGACAGAGTCGGCTTGGTCTCCTGGATGGCCGCAAGAAACTCCTGCGTGCTGGCTCGATGCTCGATGCCCTCGAAGTGTTCGCGTTCAAAGGCGTGCTGCGCCGCCTTCCGCGCCGCAAACTCAATGTCGGCAGGGGTAAACAGCTCCGAGGCGCCGACCAGCACCTCCAGGTCGATGTCCTCGTCGGTGATCTCCTCCGCGTAGCGACGCCAGATGGCCTGCCGGGCCTGCTCATCCGGCGGGCCCACCGGTAGGACATAGTCGAAGCGCCCTGGGCGAAGAAACGCCGGGTCGAGTCGACTCACCCAGTTCGTGGCACACACCAGCAGGTGGTGCGGAGCATCCCGCAACCTGGGGATCTGCTTCAAGAACTCATTGGTGACGCTCGGACTGGCGCGACGCTCTTGGTGTCGGATCGAGGCCAGGTCCTCGACCTCGTCCACAAACACCACGGCCGAGGACAGCTCCACGATCAGCTCGAAGGCATCGGCCAGCAGCTTCGCCTGGCGCTCGGGCCCATCACCGGCCAGCTCGGCCGGCTCCAGCTCGACAAACGGCCAGGCCAGACGGGAGGCGATGCCTTTGGCGAAGGTGGTCTTGCCGGTGCCCGGGGGGCCGAACAGCACGATGGCTTTCGGCGGCGAGACGGCGTGGCGGGCGGCGAGCTGCGGCTTGGCCAGCGGCAGGATCACCCGGCGCTCGATGATCCGCTTCGCCTGCTCCATGCCCCGCAGCTGCCCCCACAGCGCGGCATCGACCATGCGCCCTCCCAGCCTGCCCAGCGTTGTCGGAGCGGCAACGGTGGCGCGGATGGACCGCTCCAGATACCGCATGCCCGAAACCTGCTCGAACCCCCACCCGCTGAAGAGGGCCCCGATCGCCTCCTCCTCCCGCAATACCGTGGCGAGTTTGCGCACACCTTGCTCGGCGAACCTGGCCTCCAACTGATCAAGCAGCTCGTGAGCCACGTCTGCCTGCAAAGGCCCGGGGGCGACGGCCAGCCTCGCGACCCAGCCGACGGCGCCGGTGGCGGCCCCGATCACCATCCCGACGATCTCCCCGTCCGCCTCGGCGACCAAGCTGAGCCCCAGGGCCGGATCCATGAGGTCGACGGCTTGGTCGACCGTCAGACCGTCAGGGCCAACCGGAATACACGCCACATGCTCCCAAAGCTGAAGGATCCGGCCGAGATCCTCAGCGCGATAGTGCCGGACGTTCGTGGCCATGGCGCGCACTATGCAACCGGGCATCCAGGACCGCAAGCAGCCCACCCACATCGAGCCCTACCCGCCGTCGCCGCCGCCCCACCGTCACGGGACAGCCAGCCGACCCCGATCGGCCAGCAGCGCAAACCGTGTCATGCCCACGGACCAGCCGCCATCCCAAAGTAATCGCTGTTCCGTGCAACCAGGGCAGGTCCAGCTGGCCTGGCTGGGTTCACCAGCCTGGACGGGTATCTGCGGTGCAGCGGCGCTGCCAGGCCCGCAGGGCGGGTCTTGGGTTCGTAGGGCTGGCTGAGTACCTGCGGGATCGGTATGTCGGGCGGGCCTGGCTGCTACGGCGGACGATATGCGCATGACTACCCTGGCGTTTGGCAGACGACAACATGGAGGGTGACGGGTGGCGATCAAGCGGGAACAGACGCGCCGGCTAGCATGGGAAGGCCTGTTGAACGCCCGGGACCTGGGCGGGTATCCGACGGCGGATGGGCGCACGACCCGTTGGGGCGCGATCGTCCGCTCCGACAGCCTCACCGCGTTGACCCCGGCCGGGCAGGAGGCCCTGATCAGCCACGGGGTGCGCTCCATCGTTGACCTGCGGCTGCCCGACGAGGCGGTCCACCAGCCCCATCCCTTCGCCGAGCCGGGCGACCACGGCATCGCCTACACCAACGTCTCGTTCGTCGACCCCGCGGCCGCGCCGCCAGAAGGCGTCACCACGCTCGCCGACGACTACAAGCGCATGCTCGACCGCTTCCAACAGCAGGTGGCCGCGGTGATCGCGGTGATTGCCGGGGCGCCCGAAGGGGGCGTGCTGGTGCACTGCGCGGCGGGTAAGGACCGGACCGGGCTCATCGCCGCGATTCTGCTCGGCTTGGTCGGCGTGGCGCCGGAGACGATCGGCGCCGACTACGCCCTGACCGCCGAGTGCCTGCGGCCGCGAGAGGCAGCGTGGCTGGAGAACGGCCCAGGCGACCGCGCCGAGCGCCAGGAGCGGCTGCGCAGGTTCGCGCCGACAGCCGAGGTGATGCTGGCGGTGCTCGACCACCTGATCAAGCGGTACGGCGGGGTGGAGGCCTACCTGCTCCAGGCGGGCGTAGCCCCCGAGGATCTCACCCGCGTGCGGGCCAGACTGCTCGCCCCAAGCAGCAGCTGAACTGGGCGCCTACAGGCCCAGCGTGCTCACGACTTGGTGCGCGATTGAGGTGGAGCGCGCCGCGGGACCATCAAGGTCGGCTGCCCTACCCGAGCTGGCGGAAGCTGACGCGCGGGACGACGCGGGCGTGACCTCAAGCCGGCCGATCCCGGCCGCCGCCACTCAGCGCGACTCGGCCGCAACCCGCAGCCCGAGGCCGATCAGCACGGCGCCGGAGACCTGCTCGAGGCGGCGCCGCATGGCGGGCCGGTCGGCCACCGCGCGGGCGCGGCCGACGAGCCAGATCAGCAGCCCGTACCACACCATGTCCACCACGGCCCACACCACCGCGAGCAGCGCGAAGGTGAGCGGCAGGTTCGCCCCCGCCGGCACGAACTGCGGCAGGAACGAGACCGCGAACACCGCCGCCTTGGGGTTGGCGAGGACCGTCATCAGGCCCAGGCCGTACGAACGGCGGCGGTCGCCGGCAGGCCGCTCGGCCGGCGGCGGCGCCGGCAGGATCCGGCGCGCGTTCCACAGCGACTGCGCCCCCAGCCACAGCAGCACCGCCGCCCCGGCGACGCGGAGCGCGCCGTAGGCCACCTCCGACGCCGCGATCAGCGCCGAGAGCCCGAGCGCGGCGGCCAGTCCCCAGAACAGGATCCCGGTCTCGTTGCCGAGGACGGTGGCGAACCCGATGCCACGGCCGGCGCGTACCGTCTGCCGCAGGATCATCGCCGTGCTGGGACCGGGCACCATCGCCACCAGCACCGCGGCCCCGACAAAGGCGAGCAGGAACATGCTCACATCCTGCCCGGGCTCCCGTGGCGCGGCAACCGGTCCTGTGGGTGCCATAAGGTCGGTCATGGATCCCAAGCGGCGATCGCTCAATGCAACAGTGCCCTTATAGCGCGTTTCGTCGCGGCGGCCCTCGGTATGCTGCTCATGCCCCGGGTCGCGCCACCGATTTGGCGCCGTGACCGGCGCACCCGACCGTTCGCCGGCATCGTCGTGGCGGTCTGGGTTACTGGCCGGGATCACGGCGCAGCCGTGGACGACGGCGTTGCCAGGGCTCGTCGCGGCGTGCTGACCGGGCGGGTGCTATCCCAGGAGCATGCCGGGCACATCCGGGAGTCGCAGGGGTCGCAAGATAGTGAGGGGACATGAAGGAAGGTAGTGGCACGCGGGCGATCGTCGCCGCGTTCCTGGCCAACCTGGGGATCGCGATCGCCAAGTTCATCGGCTTCCTGGTCACGGGCGCGACCTCGATGCTGGCCGAATCGATCCATTCGGTTGCCGACACCGGCAACCAGGGCCTGCTCGGGCTTGGCGGTCGGCGGGCACGCCGGGCGCCGGACGAGGAGCACCCGTTCGGCTACGGCCGCGAGCGGTACTTCTGGGCGTTCCTGGTGGCAGTGGTGCTGTTCACCGTCGGCGGGGCGTTCTCGCTCTATGAGGGCGTCGACAAGCTCCGCCACCCCCACGAGCTGGAGTCCCCGGCCTGGGCGATCGGGATCCTGCTGGTCGCGATCGCGCTCGAGAGCTTCTCGCTGCGCACCGCCATCATCGAGTCCAACCACTCGCGGGGCGGGGAGTCGTGGTGGGGCTTTATTCGTCACTCCAAGAGCCCCGAGTTGCCGGTCGTGCTGCTCGAGGACACCGGCGCGCTGCTCGGCCTGGCCTTCGCGCTGGCCGGCGTCGGCCTCGCGGTCCTCACGGGGGAGTCCCGCTTCGACGCGCTCGGCTCCGTGGCGATCGGCGTGCTGCTGTGCGTCATCGCTGTGGTGGTCGGGATCGAAATGCGCAGCCTCCTGCTCGGCGAGTCCGCGGGCGCCGCAGCGGTAGGGGCGATCCGGCAGGCGCTGACCAGCGCCCAAGGGGTCCGGCGGCTGATCCACCTGCGCACCATGCACCTCGGCCCAGACGAGCTGCTGGTGGCCGCCAAGGTCGAGATGGACCAGTCGCTGACGTTCGTCGAGGTGGCCGAGGCGGTCCAGGACGCCGAGGGGCGTATCCGAGCTGCGGTGCCGGCCGCGCGCGTGGTCTACATCGAGCCCGACGTGCTGCGGACGGCGGAGAAGCCCACCTACCCAGGGGCGACGGAGTCGCCGTAGGTGTTGTTGCGTCCTCGCGACCCACGGGTAGGCCGAAGCGGTTCCTCAGCGCGGGATCAGATCGCCAGGGCGAGCCCGCCGAACGCGACTGCCAGCCGTCGGTTGCCGGCTCCTCCACGTCGCGGTAGGACAGGCCAGAGCGCAGGTACCAGCGGACCGCCAGCACGATGACGTCGGGCGGGAAGCGGAAGCCGGCGAAGGCGGAGCGGGCGATGGGAGCTGGGCAGGGGCGCTGATGGTCGGCTTCCATTTCGACCTGCTCTTGTCCGGCCTCTGGCGAGCGCATGTTCACTGCACGGAGCAGGCCTCAGCGGCGCGCCTTCCACTCCTCGTCGAGGAGCGCGTACACGAGCTGGTCGCTCCACTCACCCTTAAAGATCTCGTCGTGGACGAAATGCGCTTCGCGTCGCATGCCGAGCTTCTCCAGGACCCGTGCCGAGCCGATGTTCCGCGAGTCCAGTCGGCCGATGATGCGGTGCAGGCCGAGGTCGGCGAGCCAAGACGGAGTGCCGCCTCAGCGGCCTCGGTGGCGAACCCCTTGCCGTGGTAGTCGGGGTGGAGCACGAACCCGATCTCGCCCTGGCGGTGCTCGCGGCTGAGCCACTGCAGGTGGACCTCACCGATCACCAGGTCGATCCGCGGCCAGACCACGGCGAGCGAGAATCGGCCGATGGCCCTGTCCTTCCCTTTACCTCATGGCGCGACGGCTCGTCGGTATGCTGCTCGACAGCCGGCGCTGTTGCGTTGCGCCGGCCTATAGCACGCTGGCGCCGCGGGCTCCGCGCCGCAGCAGATGGCCACGGCCATGATCCAAGAACACGCCTAGCCGGGCAGCCTGCCGGCGAGGCGCCGGGCCACCGCGATCGGGCCGGGCTGGTTGCCCTCGCTGAGGACGTGGAGCATGACGTGATCCGCGCCGGCTCGCAGGTGCTGGCTGATCCGCGCGGTGATGGTGTCAGCGTCGCCCCAGATCACCAGCCGATCGACGAGCGCGTCGCTGAGGCCGGCGACGTCGGCGTCGGTGAACCCCATCCGGACGAAGCTGGCGCGGTATCCGGGCAAGCCGGACAGGAATCGCAACGGCCGGCGGGCGGTCTGGCGCGCTCGGGTGGCGTCCGTGTCCAGTGCCAGCATCTGGTCGATAACCAGGGCAGACTCACCGCCGAGGATCCGCCGCGCTGCGCTGGTGTAGGCAGGAGTGACCAGCAGCAGTATGGCTCCGGCGGACCTGTCGCGGGCCAGCTCGAGCTTGCGAGGGCCCAGCGCGGCCAGCATCCGCCGCTGGGCCGGCACCGGCGGCTCCGCCTGGTCGAGGTGGTCCAGGTAGTCGTTCAGTGCTTGCAGGGACCGGGGCTTCTGCGGGCCGCCCAGGCCGGCCACAAAGCGGCCAGGTGCCCTGGCCTCCAGTTGCGCGTAGAAGCCAGCGACCGCATCCGGCGGGTAGACATCCGGGGAGATGATCGCGGATGCTACGGGAACCGCCGTGGTAGCCCCGACGACCTCCACGAGCCGGCCCAGATCGTCGATCTGCCCTCCGGGCAGCCAGAGTGCGGAGTACCCCAGTCGCTCCAGCTCGGCGGCCTCGTCGAGGTAGGTTTCCGAGACGTTCAGCGCCACGCCGACCGGCCCGAGATCCAGCTTGCTCACCTGTGCTCCTGCTGTCGCGTCTCCGACAGGGTACGAGCGCGCTGTTGCGTTTCTCGGACGCACGGCATGGCGAAGCCGACAACGATCACGACCTGGCGGCTGGCGATCGATTCTGGGTCGGAGGGCGGGCCCCGGGGCTGGCCACCACCCCCATGGCTGGGCCAGCACCCGAGGCGAACCCCAGGAAGCGTCGCCGACGCTTCAGCGATGTGGCGCCGCGACGGCAGGGGGAGTGCCTCGCCTGCGCCACTTCTGGATAGACCGATGCTCGCCGCGCGGCCGTTACAGTGCCACGGGCGGGCTGGCAGGTTCCGAGTTCAGCTAAGGGGGCTGTTGCGTTGGCTGGGAAGGCGTCCAAGCAGCGAGACTGCCGGCACGAGACCCCGCCGCTTGCGCCCTGTCCCGCTGCACGGTCCGCCGTGCCGGATTCCGGATCCCGCCCGACGTCACCGCCATCGCGGTCCGCTGGTCCCGGCGCTTCGGG
>Ga0058697_10000587_pt1 | contig 15724 bp, 14 predicted proteins | sample AgamicAsMae_FD_66619 | JGI IMG/M metagenome (GOLD analysis project Ga0058697, IMG submission 66619) | Agave microbial communities from Guanajuato, Mexico - As.Ma.e | ecosystem: Host-associated > Plants > Phyllosphere > Phylloplane/Leaf | place: Guanajuato, Mexico | collected 2012-06-04
CTTCATCTCCAGGACTGAGTTGTCATTTGCACTATCCTCCGCCCTCACGACCCGCAACCTTCCAGAAAACACACCCTGCTTCTTCTCACATCAGCCTCTTGCAGACGTAAATCACACACTTGACCTCCGTCCATGGATGGATCAAACACCAATCACCCTGAACTCCGCCTGCGGTCTTGAGTTGTGTGTGAACTATTTCCAACGCTTAGGGTTGCGCTACCTAGGGTTCTGTGACCGGGGTGTGCTCAAGGGATTGCTTACGAAAAAGGATGTTTGGTTTGTTGTTAATGGTGGTGATGAAAGTGGTGGTAGGGGTGCTGCAGATGAGAACGGGACTGGGAATGGTAGGGCCAGAGGGGTTGGAGGTGGTGTGCTTCGAGAGGGTGATGAGGGTGAAGAGAGAGGTTTGCTGTATGAGGGCAGGAGAGGCAGGGAAGAAGTGGATGGTGAGATAGGTGGGGAAAGAGGACCGGTGTAGAGTAGTCATAGGTGGTACAACGTTTATTTCTGCATCAATGCTGAGTTCCAGACTCGATCCTTTCCTCATGTGCTTTACCGTGTCTGCTAAACAGATCTCGCAGCACAACCGAGCATCAGGCACAAGTGCCTCCCACTACAACATCGCCCTTTGAGTCGAATATAAAACCGCAATGCTTCTCTGGATATGAAGATCTTGGCAAGCCGGTGTTCAAACAAAGCTCAGAGCTTCAGGTACGAAGTGTGTTTGATTCCAGCTACACTGCGTTTTGGGACAAGGAGGGTAAGGGGGTGCACTGGGCTCGGCTGCCATGACGAGGTGAAGAGGTCAATAGAGCTCCATCTCCGCAACTCACCCCCAGATTTCGCGCGTCGAATGCTGATGTGAGTTGGTACTTCTACGACCCGCAGTAAGACAACAGGAGATACAACTCACACACGGAGTCTTCACGGACTTCAATCGCTATCGTGTTAGATGCAGAGATGCTAGTCTCAACTTTCTCTTTCACCTTGAGAAGTTCTGGGCCCTTGGGTGGAGGGAGCAGCGACCATACCTTGAGCCCGTGGCAGTTGATGATTTGAATCTTGAAGATATTGGTTGAGGCTTACAAATATCGTATACATTCATGCGATATTGCTCTATAAGGTATCATCTCTCTTTCTTCCCAAGACTTCGTTCGCTGCCTGCTTCAGTCCTGAATACATGAAGAAACCCGATGAAGTCTTCATTCTTCTTGCCCTCAGTACCAGCTCGATATACTCCCACCGTCTTCCCAGCTGGGACATTCTCACACAGAGACCTAATCGTGACCTCCGCCTCATCATCAACACACTCGCACAAACCTCCAATCATACCACCATCCTCGACTTCCAACCTCACAACCGGGGCTTTTCCACCATTGTTCGGCTTCGAAGAATCGTAGACCCAAGATTGCGTAGATTCTTCCTCCTCTGGCCACCACCCGAGCAACTGCAAAGGCTTGGAAACAACGACAGCGACGACAAAAACAGTAGTCGTGGCCACGAGGGCTAACGCAACAGTCCAAGCACAAGCCCATGCAGTGCTAGGTGCAACATAACGATCGCTTCTCCCGAGTGGTAGCGCGAACAGGCGCAACACGGCAAAGTGGAAGAAAAAGCTGAGGCCGCAGAGGCAAATGCGCAGGGCCTGGTACAAGTCGTCGAAGGCTGGTCGCGGACAAAAGTAGCTCAAGGTGGCAATGTAGAAGGTTATGGAGAAGTAGGTGGGGATGTAGCTGGCGAGGCAGAGGAGAATGGTGGTTAGGCTGATGTAGAGGAAGTGTAGGCTTGTGAGGACGAGGTCGGATATGTTGAGGGGTAGAGGTGAGTCTAGCATTTTGATTGTGACTTTTGTTGTAGAGTATTTGCTTGGAGAAGGCAGGTGATGAGAAGGCAATGAGAGAATTGTTGGTATGCGGATTTGTTGTTAAACATGACGGGACGTCGTTTAACGGTATTACTGTGGAGTGTTCCTGAGTGCAAAACTCTTGGCACTTTGATCCTTCGAGGTGGACCTGCCGGTGTGGAATGAGTCATGCATTGCTACAGATGTTGTAATGCTGCTTGGAGAATCATAGACCTGGTTCTTCGCTCAAACAAAATCAGGGATCGTGAGTGTTGACCTTGCTCTTCTCAATGCGAGCTCGAAGTCCTCCTTGCGATGAGCACTCGAGGTTCATCCTTACTCGAGACTGTCAACAAGACTGTCAGGAAAATGTTGATCTGGCTCGCTTCTAAGGATATATATGGTTTGGAAGTAGCGTCTCCTATACATGTGTAAGTATCGGCATAGATAGTCATCATGATTCTCATGTCAAGCAGACTAAACTGTCATACGAGTCTTGATAGTATCCAGATGGGATACAAAGCCTCTTATCGCTATTTCGAATGCACCAATGAGACTGAGATCTAGGAGTAAAATACTACGTTCCCGCCACTTCGAGTTCATCCCAGAAGAAGTAGCGGTCTGTATATCATGCATGGATAGGTCAAGAATGCACATGTCAGTAAGATTGAACGGAATACACGTAAGCCAAGTAAAGGTATAGTACTCCACCGTAACGGAATAACCTGCTCCAGCACCTTTAATGTGAAAAAGCCCACATCGTAGCAGGTCAATAACATCGTCATACCTCTCTTAATTCTTCTCAGTATCATCTACCCGACTTTGCTTTATCGTCATCTCCTGTCTGAAGATGAGAACGTGGAAATTTTGACCTGTCACCTGGTCCCTCTGTTCTTCGCCGAATCTGGACACTAAAGGGTGAGGTCAGGAGGGAACGAAGGAGAGGGGGTCAGTGACTCCGGTACTCGAACTTCCATCTCCATCGAAAGGGCGCCAAGGATGAGAGGCATGCATTGTCCCCATAAGTCCCGTCAAGCTCTGTGAGATAGGATATATGCATTCGAACTTATGGACCCGGTAGTTTTGCGAGCGTGGTCTCGGTTCTGGTGCTGCGGGTGGTCTCGTACTGGCGTTGCTATCATCGCGGTCCTGTTTAAATATCCAGTCGTGCTGCGCGAAATATAACTCCAGTTCGACGTTGTAATACGTAAAAGGAAGACTTCGGCTATTCGTATCGTATAGTAGAGCATTTGTCTGATAATCCTATATACTGTGATCAGTAAGGATGGGCATGGGATGGCAACTATCTCAGCATTCAGTCTCCCGAAAACTCACTCCACGCATGCGTACGATCTATCATCATATCGCACAAGTGGGTTCGCTGGAACACTCTACCCAGTGTCTTGTGTCTTTATTGATTCGTACTGTCCAGATTACTATCTAAAGCACACTCTGATACTTTGCATGTCGAACCGTCTTCTGAAGCACACGTCCAACCATCCGCTGCTCCCTTCTCTCGCTAGAGTAGAAGGGCCATATCCGCCTCGCAAGCGTGTCAACATCAACGGCAGATCAATATTGTGAGTCTCGCCTCCCAAAGAGGGTAGCAGGGTCCATAGACTTCCAAACCGTGTCAGTATCTCGTTACGGAAGCTTGTATACTTTGTTGACATGCATCAGCTTCTCCCACAATGAATCTTGATGCTGACACGAGGAGATGCATGGGTTTTGTTTCGAGTTAGGGGCCTGTTGGATTTATTCAGTCCCCTAGCTTCAGTAACCTGGCCCAGAGTTGGACCTTCCACGTGAAGCACTTCTTCGCCCATGAGATAGTCACACAGTCCTTCTGATGTGACCACGGCGACCACATCACTGTCGCCGTGGACATCAATTGTACAAGGCAGACTTCAGTAGGCTTTCATCAGTTTACCATCTTTTCTAACCTATGTGCTGGCATGACAAGAATTTTGCCTCGATATTGGCTTTCGTATGATCTTTTGGTGCGGAGTCTCGGCGTATGGAGATAGTGGGACAGAAGAGAGTCTTGTTTACTGGACCTGGTGGAAAGTAGAAGGGTAAACAGGTGGTCAGGATGATGGATATTTGGGAGGGTGGTCTCCAAGCAACGGAGAATAAGAATTATTTCTGAATATATAAAGCATGAATGTACAAATGATAAGTCGAGTGAATGACCAGCTGTCCTGCAGCTGGATTCGATAACAACGACTGCTCATTCTCAAAATGAGGGTTTCCCTCGCTTAAAGCTTCTTCGCAGCGAAACCAATCTGTGGTTTGGCAGCCGCCTGCGAAAACACAACAAACTGGCTTTTCAAGAACACATCTCCCAGAATGCTGAATCCAATACCGGTATCAGCTTGCATGCCTCCAAAGCACATGTTGCTCCCAAGGTTTGCATAATTCATGTACGAGCCTGGTACAACGAATGGCTTGCCACCAATGATTGCAGTGAAAGTTGGCAGCTTCGTATTACAAGAAAAGACCCAGCCACCCTGATAGTTGCTGTATACAGCACCCTTGACTTGCTTGTAGTATGCGTTGACGATGTCGGAGGGTAGAAGCAAGAGACTGGTGCCTGTGTCGGCTACGCAGCTGTAAGTCTTGCTAACTTTGGAACCACTGCCGATGGCATATCCGCCTGCGGAAAACTGCCAGAAGCCACCATTGGTATTGAGGTTGACGTATGTGATGCTTCCAGTATATTTGGCGGAGTCAATGTAGCCAAAATCGTAACTGCCTGGAGCTCCTTTCTTTAGATCTGCAGTAAATACAGGCGTAGCGAGCTGTGGTTTGACGGTGTCGAAGAAATTCTTTTGTTGGTTCGGCGAAACAGTGTTGACGGAGCTGAAGGCCAGTCCAAGAATGCCGTCACTTTCAATATCTGAGATCATGTCAGATGAGACGGATGTCGCTGCTTCGACAGCTTGAGAGGTTGCGGTAGCGCTTCCGACAACGACCTTGTCAGCGAAGACTTTCCCGCTCGCACCTGAGCCATCCCCATATGTGATATCCCAGCTGTAGCCAGCCATTAGGTTTGCGTTGTTGGAGTTGTAGTAAGCATGACCAGATCTCTGTGATGATGGTTGCAAATTCGAGTAGACCCATAGATCTGCACTGCCGGTGTCGAAGTTGAGATTCAAAGTTTTGCCTCCCACAGTGACTGGGCAGAGATAGGAAACATCACTGAGTTCCGGTGATGCCGCGACTGAGGCTGCGACAGTTGCTGATGCTGCTGCTTTGCGGACGGGACTTGGGGCGGATGCTCCTGCTTTGGCATACTTTTGGTACACCTGCAGAAGTCTTTGTGCAGGGGGCTTGGTGGTTGTGTTGGAGTTGAGTATTTGACCCAGGGTGAACACAGCCTTTCCTTTGACATCGGCAGTGGTCAATGGCTGACTCTGGCCCAAGCTGTACAGGGTCGTGGTAGCGATCAGAATAGAAGAGAGGAACATCTTGAAGTGAATGCCACAACCCGCGATGGGAGGAAGTGAGAGCGGTGTTGAGATTCAAGTATGGTGTCTATTCAACTTAAGTTCTTGCATTCGACAAAGACGTTATACTTCCAGCCAAAATCGCCGTTGAAGATGTTTTGGACGCCACCAGCTACCGCCCGCCCTTTTGAGACACTTGAGTCGAATTGCAATCCAGAGTCAGGTCGAACACCAAGAGCCAGCTCAGGAGAGACTATAGGCAGCTTGTGTTTAGCTAGAGTTCATGGTCAATAGATATAGCGGCACAGAGTATCTGCAGCCAGCCAGTACGCATTTGTCTCAAAAATACGCCTCGAATTCAAGCATATGGTTGTTTGTGACTGACAAGTCGATCTCTACTGTGTTGTCGACCGAGGAGGGTATTCTGTCATGCTTCAAGTGACTTATAGAGTGTGTATAACAGGTATTGAACCTTGAAGACGGTCGTGGCGATAGCCGTTGTGCGTAGTCCGGTTCATATCTAACGACCGCTCAATGTGCCGTGTACGGCCAGGCGCTTCCCGCTTTACAAACCAGCATGTTGAGGTGAGTTGACGTAAGCTGAGTATGAGGATTGCGCATTTCACATTAACGTCGATGAAATTGCTTATTTGTGAAGAGAATCGAGTTGAAGCAGTTCAAGTCCTTGTCGCGAGAGCGCTGGTCAAAGCTCGATTGTTTACATCAGCCGAGGTGTAATTTACCCCTGACCCCCCCTAAAGCTTACTTTTCCAGCCAGCTTCGAGGACCCTCGGCTGTTCTTTCTCTCTGACAGAGCTGCCATCTCGCTGTACACAACGAAGTGAGCAGAAGCTCCTCCTGCCACATTCAACATCGTACACCATCCATGATACATCTTGATACGTACACAAGGACGGGCTTTGGACTGTAAGCTGCAGCTTGCAACCATACAGAATACGGTTCCTGGACCAAGGCTGTGTTCAGCTATGCACGCAATTTCGCTTGCATGCATGTGCCATAGAACGTGGACCTAGATACACGATCATCACGGCACAACACGATGGATATCCTCTCAGAAGTCAGAATCACAGTCAGATGTTTTGAGCTGGGCTCCAGAAAGGATTCAGGATGAACAAGGTAGATTGATCTCACGACATCCTTGTCAGATGCGCGACGCCAAAGAGGGGTCGATCCTTAGTGTGATGTCTCCAGTCTCGATCGCGATTCTCTTACAGGCTGACCGACCCTAACAAAGAGACATCACTTCCTCAAGGTGTCAGCGATCTGGGCGCCAAACCCTTTCCCTCATGGCCAAGCATGGGGTACAATATCGGAGCTCTCGCGGCCAACATGTATAAAGCCATTTTGCTCCTCTGCTCGTCGTAGACTGTACATCAACACTTGACATGTCAGACAACATTGATACTAACAGCCAGAGCGAGGGGTTGTATGGGATTGACAATGCTCCGACCTTCCTTCCAGCACTCGCTGCCTGCGCCCGAGGCTTTTTATCCGAATCCTACGACTTCATCATCATCGGCGGTGGTACTGCTGGCCTCGCTGTCGCCGCACGTTTGACTGAGGATTCCGATATCGTTGTCGGAGTACTTGAGGTCGGCAAATCGAGACTCGATGATCCTCTCGTCGATACTCCAGCTACATTCCCACAACTGTTGGGCGAGCCTCAATATGATCATTGTTTTAAATCTGTACCACAGGTAGGTCGGTCCTACAATCTACCTCAGACGATGGCTGACAGCAACCCCAGGAAGGTAATCGTGGTATCATCCATCATCTGAGCAGAGGGAAAGCTCTTGGAGGCTCAAGCGCTATCAACTATATGCTGTCCGTCTAGTACACACTGTTATTATGGATTGACTAGACTTACTGATCTTCTCAGCTATGTTCGAGGGTCCGATGTAGACTACGACGATTGGGCTGATCTCGTAGGTGACGCTCAGTGGTCGTCCAAAGCTCTCAAACCATATATGCGCAAGCATGAAACCCTTGAGAAGATCGATGAATCAATCTTAGATCAGACTGACTATCCTCATATCGGAGAGCATCATGGCACCACTGGTCCGGTCCATACATCCTTCAACGACAGCTCATTCCCAATTGGCGATTCAACAATCAAAGCGCTGGACGAAGTCGCCGGTCTTTCCAAGAAGCCAACCGATCCCTGGAGTGGTGATCACATCGGCTTTTTCAACACACTGGGTGCCGTTGCTAGATCCGGACCCCACAAAGGAAAGAGAAGTTATGCAGCCCGTGGCTACTTCCAAGCGAATGCTTGCCGTCCAAACTTGAAAGTGCTTTGTGAAGCACAAGTCAACAAGATTGTGCTTGAAGACGGAGTTGCTACAGGGGTAGAGTTCGTCTGGGATGGTATGCATGAGACTGTCTATGTCAAAAAAGAGGTGATCTTGTGTGGTGGCGTAATTAGCTCACCTCAAATCTTGGAGCTCTCTGGTATCGGCCGGCCTGAGGTTCTCGAGCATGCTGGCGTCGAGTGCAAGGTTGAACTGCCCGGCGTCGGCGAAAACCTCCAAGATCATGCTTGCGCTGTGCTTGGCTTAGATCTCAAGCCTGGCAATATGACTCTTGATATCCTTGGCGACCCAGACACAATGGAAGCAGCCATGAAAGCCTACGTGGAGCATCAGCGAGGACCACTGACATCCGTAGCCAGCACGCAGGGTTTCCTGCCCTACAAGTCTCACGTCTCTGCCGAAGAGCTGAAGAGTACTGTCGAGAACATTCGGGCGATACAAATCAGCTCCGACACAACGCAGTTCTACAGAAGACAGCTGGACCAGGTGATCACCCATCTCGAAAGCGACAAGTCCGGAAACTTGCAGTATATCATGATACCAGCTGGAGTCGACTACGATGCCATCGGCACTCAGAAGATCTTCCATCCACCCGACAACAGTGGTGCTCATCGGATGGTGCTGGCGACATGTTTACAATATCCTGTCTCCCGAGGCTCATGCCACATCAAGGATTCTGGTAAGTCCCAGGATGAAGCCAAAGCTTTCGTCAAAATCTCGAGAAGTCGATGTTGACATAATGTACAACAGATCCATCGGTTCATCCTACGATTGACCCTGGATACTTGAAGCATTCTGCCGATGTCACAGTCCTGGCCGCTGGCCTTCACTTTGCACACAAAGCAACTAAGACCGCACACCTCGCTCCTCTAATCAAAGAACGATCCTATCCTCCAGCATCCAGAAATCTTGATAATGCCACTGACCGAGAAGAAGCAGTGAGAGATTGGGTGATGGGAGAGTATCATCTGATCGGCACTTGCGCCATGGGAGAAGTCGTAGACAGCAGATTGCGAGTCAAGGGTGTCAAGGGCTTGAGAGTGGTGGACGCAAGTGTATTCCCGAACCATGTCAGTGGCAACATTTGCAGCAGTGTATACACTGTAGCTGAGAAGGCTTCTGATCTTATCAAGGAAGACTGGGAGATTGACACCGAGGTGGTCGATATCGCAAAGTTGAAGCTGTGAGAATATGTAGTATACGGGAGTCGAACAGGAACCAGCCCCTACACATGGAGGATGCTTGAGTATGCCATGATCAGACCGATGAAATATTATGAACAGGATGTATGTTTGACCAGTAGCAGGAAGTACGCGCAGAATTTCTCATGATAGAGCCTGTCGTTACTCGTGGGAGAGAAGTGCTCGAGAGTCCAATTCTGTAAAGCTCACCCGATGCCTTCAAGCTCTGTTAGACAACTTATGATACATGAATTACCTGTTCCGTTTCAGCCGTAGTCCGCCGACGCAAGACTGGCATCACGTTGATGCTTCATATTTGTCTTCAATCCCTCCATTTTCATCAACATCCGATATGGTCTAGTGGCTAGGATTTCTCGCTCTCAAACCGTGTTTCTTTGCAAACACAACTAGGTCCGAGGAGGCCGGGGTTCAATTCCCCGTGTCGGAATTTACTTTTGTTTCTTCTCTTATCATTTTTGTCACAGTTTGTTGGCAGCGAAATGAGGCCGAGAAGATGATTTTTTCTGATGCCAAGATTTTCTGGTTTTCGATGGATGTGGGTTCAACCCTCGGCGTCAGCAGGACCCTTTTTGCCTTTTTTTATTCACATGCGATACTGCAGGGAACAACAGATACTACTTGCGAGTACAGACCATAAGGGAACCCTCACGACATCCGTTTCAAATCGAAAGATTACTAAAAAGTTCGAGGACGATGTTGCTTGGTAGGAGCGCGAGATCGCTGTTACTAATCTAAAGAGTATACTATGATGAGGTTGAGAGTTAGCCACCTACTCGTAGAGGATGAACGTTGCTCAGAGAACCAAGAGATATAGCTTGCTAGTAATACATGACACGAGGACGCAGAGACTCTGGCCATTGATGAAGAAGTGATATGGTCAGTAAGGAAAGTACTACCACAGGTCCATGACCATCCCCTCTTCAAGCCTGTTCCCTGCTGAACCCTTGTATACCGTACGGGGGCTTAATGGGTTGCAATCATGTCACTGGTCTGGAAGCCTCCTTTGCTGGTCTGTGTTGACGTGCCCTTGCAACGTTCGGCCGTGGCCGAATATAGCGGAGCCATGATCTCTTCCAGACGCGTTTTCCAGTCTTGCGGGCTATCCGAATGGATGTGGTTTCATCTACGAACTTTTTGCGCATCTGTTCCAGAGTTCATGTTACTTTTCATACCCTGGTCGGTCGGAGCGAGACTACCTACCCTCTACAAATGACTTGGATACCTCATCGATAACATTGCCAATGAGCATAAATTAATCTTGCTTTCCGAAAGCTTCGAGCTCCTTGGGGCCGCAACAAAAAGGAAGCGACGGAGTGTAGTCGTGATTAGATGAGAATACTGCAGATGAATTTTGTAGCAATACAATCTCAAGCGGCTGAGTCCTGTCAAGATGTGACTTAAGCGCACGGAAACGCTGAACTCGCTTCAGCGGCAGTAGGACTTCATCGACATACTGGCAGTTCCTTACCATAGTAGCTTGTTAAGGATACAGATATATAGAATGGGGTCTTCGATCTAGTATAAGAGCACACTCTATGCCAATAATATAGCTGCCATATCCACATCTAGATCGCGTCGCACGTCTACACCACTCGCAATCTGCCGACACGAACGATGATGCTTGCTCTGGATCTCGTGAGACTTCACACGATGCCCACACATGCAGAGCAGCAGAGAACAAGACAAGCAAGAAAGCGATGAGGCCCTTAAACTCTAATGACAGTAGTCCTTTTCCCGGCATTCAGAGCGGTAAAAGATGCTAGTGATGCAAAGCTCTTGCTCAATCCCACCTCCTTTTGTCTAAGAGAAGACGATAGTGAACTTGTGAGCAATGGACCTGGTCCTCTGACTTATCTTCCTGACACTTCAGCAGGCGGTCAGTACGTCGACTTGGATAAGAGGAAATACGCAGCCGGAATGTGACCAGGACTCTTACAGATTTAGCAGAGTATCGAAAACATGCTGATGAAACAGTCCTACCTGGTAAAACCCTTGATCATGTAGATGCAGGTTGGAAAGTACAAGCCAAAGTGATCTTGTTCAATCCATATCTAACACTCGCATCGTCATTATCGTAAAATCATAAACAACCACTAATCCCTCCACACCTCTAATCCCAACCCACAAACATCGTACCTCCTACCCGCAAACTCGCCATACATCTTCGTCCATAACCAATCTGCATCTTTATCCTTCGGACGAGCCTGCACAACCCTCGAATACTCCACCTCCCACTCCGGACCCGGAAGTTTCGGGTCGTCGAAGCGGATATATGGAGTTTCGAGGAAAGCTGTTTTGTTTGGATGAGAAGCATGATGTAGAGAACCAATACTGGCGATGATGTTGTAGGAAGAGAGGTAAGCGGGATGTAGTGCAGAGGATATGCAAGTGATGTTTTGGAAGGCGTTGGTGGTGAGGACGCGATGGGTTTCTTTTGCTGGGGTTGCGAGGATCAAGTCTTCCGACGCGACATTGGAGTCTTGCTGTTGCAACAGCGTCATAGGTGCAGATCGTGTATACGCCAACATAGCATCCAACGCCTCAGCATCTTGCATCAAGCCCGGCGTCCGCAGAAGCATGACCCTCTCCATATCCGTCAACGCCCACAGACTAGCCAACGCAGCATCTTCCTTGCCAGCAGTCGCAGCAATGGGCCGTAGTTCAACATTGTAGCGACGAGCAGCACGACGAAGCAGACGGCGAGTGATATCCATATACGGATCGATCAAGTCGTGTTTGGCAGCTTGCTTCTCCATCGCCCAAGCCTGCGGAAAGAGCAGGATACGGCGGGCTGGTGACTTGAGGCGTGCGAGGTCGCCGAAGAACATGATTGTGCTGCATACATCATGGTGTGTGGTGACTATTTGAACGTGTGCGAGCTTTTGCCAGTCTACTTGTGGTTGTTGTTGGGAGTCTGTGTGTTCGGAGATGATGGCGTTTTGCTCGGGGTTGAAGAGGCGGGAAGGGTGTTGAGGTCCTGATAGAGGTTGTTGTGCGGATATTGATTGAGGAGCGACAGGAATGCGTGGTTTGAGTTGGGATTGAAGGTCGGCGATGGACCGTTGCTGGATTGTGTAGCCGGCGAGGAACAGGAAGAAGGTGATTGCTGCCACTGGAAAGTACGTTAGCGACCGACTTTGGAGAGACAGAATGATGGCAATACCAAGGGCTGATGAAAGCAAGACTTGAACTTGCCCGCTTGTCAGTAGTAACTTCCCCATACCGAACGCTTGCTATATCGGAGAAGACAACGGTTGTGGCATGCGCTTTATCACATCCATCATCATTGTTGATAAGCAAACATCTCCATGACAACTCGAGGTCTTCACAGCTATTTTGTGCACAGGATATGCAACCCTGCATAATTCTAGCACTCTACACTCTGCACCATAATACAGTCTGACCCGAGCATTGAGACAATCACAAGTAATACAAAGCGCTACTTTGCTGATCGGCGGAAGAGGGCAAAGTATGGAGATGGCGAAAGGAACGCTTCTCCTTACTTAATGAATGTAGTTATCGTGAGCTTTTCATGCATGGATTCAAACTGTCACGACGACAATGTTGCATACGTCTAGAATTGAATCATACAGTAGACTCAAAAAGAACCGGAAAGGCATAAGATGAGACAAGCATAGAGTAACAAGCATGTAGAGCAAATTGAAAGCAGAACAAAGAGATCAGAATACATGTATAGTTGCTGGTTTCTTTCCAAGATCACTTCATCGGTTATGCCTTCGGAAAATTGGAGAGCACGAGCATCGAGCTTCTTGAAATTCACAACAGGCCCAGCGATGAATAGCCATAGGCAAATCTAAGGCTCCCATTTTGGCCCCTTGTAGATTTGCTCTTCTTCCGGGATTCCTTCCATGTCGAACACGTCCCAAGCTGGCAACCAGCACTCCCAATCTCTTTCATCCATATTTTCTCCAGTGTTCCATCGCTCTTCTCCTGTTTCGTTCATCCCCAACCTCCCGTAAGCATGACTGACGACCTGCCACTCATAGATCTTTGGGACTTTGATAGCCTCGAGACCGAAGCGAAGGACATGATTGGTCCAGAGGTCGTCCGAGAACAACCATTGTGTCCACGCTTGGGGGACCGGGTAGTGGCGTGTTGGCTCCAGGTCTTCTTCTGTGAGGCCTGTCCAATCCGAATCCATGGTTTTCCAGTTGCCTGCCTTGTTTCCTAGCCAGACATCCCATTGCCAGGTGGTGTAAGAGCCAAAAGGCGCCAGAGCGGACTGTATAACATTGTACTCGTCGCTCATGGGTGGTATGAAGATCTTCATGGGTTTGACCACGCCACCGAACACAAAGTTTTCGAAAGCCCACCCTTGCTCATTAGACCTATCACCTGGGGCCCAAGGCTCTGTTGGATCTTTAGTGGTGGCGCGGTTCGGGACCTCGAAGTATGCACGGAGGAATGCATGTACGAACTCGTGGAGGATAACTGTGGCTAGTGCACAATGTGTACGATATATTGCCGACTCCGGACTTATGGGAGCCTGCCTCGACGCAGGAATACCAGCCATATTCTCAATGTCCACGAATAGCTTGATATACCTACCACTGTAGAAATCAACGTAATCCTCATGATTTTCCAGAATATCTAGAAAAGCACGCTTGATCCGGATTATCGTGTAAGTGGTATTTCTATGTAGAACACAAATGATCAGCGTTGTTCTATGTGTCACACAAGAACAGGCATGTCAAGTGAATGGAAAGCGTACAGGCTAGCACGCGTCAGATATGGACTCGACTCACGGTCTGGCTGCAGCTTTGGGTACGCCGCTCAGATAAGCGAGGCTTGAGGTGTAAGCGATATTGTCCATACCCTCATTGTCAAACCCCCAATCCTGTAAGTATTCAGTCATCGAATGCAACTTCATGTATATGTCCCGCTGTTGATCCTCTGTCAAAGAATTCGGTATCCTCATTATCTTACAGTCAGCCGTGAGACCTGCAGACACATGTGATACAGTATCCATGGAAGTAACAGGCTCAGCCAGAGCATGGAAGTAGCACAGAGTGACCGGGTCGTCTAGAATCGCGGTGGCAAGCAACAAGGCTGGTTGTATCAAGAGATACTGAGAGTCTGTGACACGATTCCACATCTCCCGCCTCAGGACCGGATGGATCTTCGTTTCGATGTCAGTATCCCCTTGGTCGATTCTCCAGGATTCAGATGCCAGACGGCCATTGATTCTTTTGCTGATGAAGTTGGACTCGTGATTGAGAAATCCAGCAGCTTCCAAAACCTGTAAACCGTACTTCTCGATCAAAACAGGATAATCTGGAATCGCACTGGGAGGTCCGAGCCTGTACCATGGAGTGATGCTGGGGTCAGGACTTCGAGCATAGGGAAGGGGAATGGGACTAGGATTTCGTCCAGTGGGATCAGGAGTGGGATCAGAGGGATCATAAAGCTTGACATCAAATCCGGACTTGTCGTCCTTCAATGTTGCGGCGAGTTTTCTGGAAAATTGCGTCCAATGCATATTATCCACTCCTTGAAGGAAATCAGGTTTTCGCGGAGGGTCTGGAACCTTGAATTTGGCATCTCGCCAATCTTCCACGTCCATATCTTCGGAATCCGCCATGTTGATCTTGTCAAAGTTGTTGTAGAGAGTGTCGTAGGTATCAGTAATTGAAAAAAAAAAGAGGTCGATATCACTCTTGAATACCAGCTCGCCGAATGCGGAACGGAATTTACAAAGAAGGCATCAGCATTCCTCGCGAAGGTCGAAACAGCCTCCACAAAATCTCGATGTCACAAAGGATACTTTCGGCAAGGCCAAGCACTCTGCAACAAAGAGTGCCTCACATAGCGTATACTCAGAGAATGTGTATAATTCTCTCAAGAAACCTTGATGGACTCGCACGGTCGTTGTGGCACATATTCGTCAAAGGCTGGGCTGGGTGGGAGGTTATGCAGTGATCGTGTCTGATTGTGGCGCCTGCCGTCACTTGGCGAGCAATCATTTAGACGGCCATCTCAAAACCTCGAGGCCTGAATGTGTCCAATGAATGTCGACGATGTCAATCGGTGAAAAAGTGACATGAATGATGGTGGAGAGTCGAAGGATGAAGAGGATGCGCCTCGGCTTGGAGGTGGGGTCGCAAATACAGAAGGACCTCCCATCATTTCATGACCTTGCTCTTTCCCTCTGGTTTGTGTCGCTCATCAATAGAAGATCCACTTATCGAAGCACCTGTGAATCCTCTCTCCTGATGGTAAAAAGTGCCGTGATCGACTGTAATCGATAACAAAAACCGTTGCGAAAGCGCCAACGTCTTTCTGTATACATAATTCGCTGTGAAGCTTCACCGTAACCTCAACCTTGATCTCATCACCACATAATCATGGGCATCAAGCTCAACATCGTATGTCTCGAACCACATGATAGGAGAAAAAAGTTCTGACAAAGACAGCTTTTGCTGGCCATCGCAGCCTGTATCCCGCAAATCTACTCTCGTCTTTCTCTGCTATACACTCTCGAAACAAACAATCATCCATCCAAGCTCTCAACACCTCGAGGATGGATGACTACAAAGGGTAGCTATGAGCTCAGATATGCCGACAAACTCAGGAATTGTGAAGACTTGGTTGTAGATGAGAAAGTGGGCTATATGGTTCTGGGCTGTGACGAAGGTAGAGATGTCTGGAATACTGTTATGGTAAGCTCATCTTCCTATCAACTCTGCTGAATGTCTCTCATACATCATCCCAGGGTGTCTTTGGAAAGTCTTCGCCTGAAAACGGTGCACTCTACCTCTACGACTACTCCCGCGCCCGCCCGTCTCTAGAAACCATACGTCTGCTCAACACTCCTTCAGACTACTCTTTCCATCCTCTGGGTCTTTCCCTCCATCTCCCCACCAACACTATACTAGC
>Ga0058697_10000589_pt1 | contig 15506 bp, 7 predicted proteins | sample AgamicAsMae_FD_66619 | JGI IMG/M metagenome (GOLD analysis project Ga0058697, IMG submission 66619) | Agave microbial communities from Guanajuato, Mexico - As.Ma.e | ecosystem: Host-associated > Plants > Phyllosphere > Phylloplane/Leaf | place: Guanajuato, Mexico | collected 2012-06-04
GAATGCACATCCATTCCGCCAGAGCTCTGCCAGAGTACGTGGACTGAGCTTTGGACTCGCCTGTGGGCTCGGTGGCTTGGATGATCAGCTCGTCGCAGCCATCTTGCTGGAGGTAGAGGTGCGCGGCTAAAGGCAGTCTAGGTGGTGCAAGGCGCATGGCGGCAGGGTGGTGTGCTTTAGGGTGTAGCTCGAGGGAAAACTTGAAGGAAAAGTTTCGGTGTCTGATGGGCGAGGGACCCCGGCTGACGTGAGGTGTTGCCTGGGGTGACGGCTTCATGACGGAAGCACGCGATCGTGATGCCTGAGTGGCAGTCGTTGCTGATCGGGTGAGTTTACCGCCAGACACTGTCGATTCTGGCGCAGATGGCGAGAAAGCGGACGAGGAAGGAGTCTTGACCGTCGAAACAGATGCTGCCTTTGATCGGCTCTTGCCTCCGAAAATGCTGCGGACAAAGCCGCGAAGTCCACTCTCGGGGCGCTCGAGTTCCATGCCGAAATCAGAAGACGCTGATGAACTGGGACGGACGTCCAATGAAGCCGCCTGTGATATTACCGAATCTCTCTTCCATGCCTGGCTGGGTGTTCCGACCGAGACCGATGGATGATGTGGTACGATGCCGTCAAAGGCTAGGAAGGAGCCGCCCGATGCAACCTGAGTGTCAGTGCGAATGATCAACAGACGTCTGCCAGGCGCAGGATTGCAAGGGGTCGTTGAGGGGGGTGGCATCCTTCCTTGAGCAGCTTGTTGTCTTTGCCACAAAAAGTGAGACCAGATTATCTGGAGACGCTGTAACAGTGTCTCGAAGATCAACCTAGAGCGAGACAAATTAGCAAATTTGATCAAAAAGAATCGAGTGAGTATACGCACTTATCGCCTGAAGACCCTTCCCCGTCATAACGACCGAGACGCCAGCAGAGTAAACGCATGTAGTAAGCGCGAACCATAGGACACCAGTGATTGAAGGTCTTCTCAAAGACCTCTTGATCGAGCAGAAGATCGATGCAGATCTTGGTCTTACGGTCTGGACTACTGTTGACTGTGCTCCAGATTGTGAATAGGAAGGCGAACAGTCTGATTTCGGTCATTGTGTTTTGACTGAATACCATTCTCTTGCACACGTCTATCCAGAAATCTGTATTGATGAGATACGACTGTGAGAGATGTGTCTGCTCGTAGCGGACAATGATTGGGAACGCCTCTTCCAAGAAGTCGCAAAGAGTGTAGCAGGCGAGATGGTTGTAAGCAGAGATGCCGCGTGCACCTGCCTGTAGCAGACAAGCAAATGACTCTGCAAAAAGTTGTCGAGCAAAAGGATGTTCCAAGGCTCTCTCGGATAGAAAATCTCGAATTAGCATTATTAGGCGATTTTCCGCCATTATTCGAATAGCATTAGTAGGTGGTAAAGGCAAAGTTGACGCAACTGCGTCTGGATCAACCAGAACGTCGTCAAATGTAGGAGAAATGTTGGATGATGAATCACCGTGCAATTGACCTGCATCACGGTGAATGGTAGAATCTAGGTTGACCAAGATCTGGGAGTGCACAAAAAGTAAACCTGGGACACAGATTCTCTCTTTTTTGGTGGCGTCCGATGGTAGGTAGTCGGCAACCAGGATGTGGAAGTGCTTCACGAAAGCGAAGAAGAGATCACTTTCGCGACCAGACCAGCGCTCCAGCCAATATCCATACCACTGGATATTTGCTGTTCCAAGCGGCAAAGGAGTCTGCGTTCTGAGGTGTTTGAGCATCTTTCCCAAGGATACGAAACCCAAAGATTGCATGGAAGGAGGGAAGGATGAGTTGATCCTGGCAGCAGTCTCGGCAAGATTATCGAATTTGCTTACACCACTTTCAGTAAGGACCCTCCGCATGACTTCTGTTGGCGCATCCCATAAGCGCACGAGCACCTCAGCGATTCCTGGGCAGAAGAAGAAAGCATATGCGGTCGCTTTTCCACAGAAAGTCACTAGACTAGCAGATGCGTTTTTGAGTGACATTCTGTCAACCACAAAGGCCATCTGTGAGTTGAGATTTTGAACAAACATGTTTCGTACGTTGTGGTGAACGGATTCGGTCAAAAAGTCTATTCCAGTCGAGGACAAAGAAGTAGTGGACTTGTTCCTCAAAGGTACGACGGTAGTCCTTCGATCGAGAGGACACAATGGAGAGGGAGAGAGACGCCACTCCTGACGATCCATTATGCCTGATATGCCGTCCAAAATGGCTGGTCGGTCTGTGCCAGAAATGGACTGATTGTTTCTTCCATGGAGCATGTCGAGAAGGCCAGTCCACCACTTGTTTAGGATGTTGGTACGTCGGTCTAAATCTTCTGCTCGCAATGCAAGATTGGAAGAATGATCGGCGTAGTTTCGGAGAAATGGCAGTAGCGAGGATCTTACTACGTTCGCTTTCATAGTGCTCGATTTTGATTGGAACCTAGAGACTGTCAGCTCATGTAGATACGGGGGTATGAGGTGTGCTTACTTGGTGTAGTCGCCATCGAGCGATCTGAAAACACTCCATAGCTCGTCTTTCTTCCGGGGAAGAGTGAGGCTGGGCAGAGTCTGGTACTTCTCAGCAGAAGCCAATGGTGGCATGGGGATTGCACGGTCAGGGTGCAAGTGTGAGGCGGTATGCAGTTTATCAGTCGAAAAGGACTTGGGTAGCTGTGGCATAGGTGGTGGACGAGAATTGTTGGGCTCCTCCATAGACGCTCTCACTGTTGGGACAACAGTCTTGGTTGATCTCCTCTTGAGCACAGTGCCCCTTCTGGCCAGGAAACCACTGCCTTCGGGGGTTTCGGTATCGTCTTGCTTGTTTTTCTCCGAGTCTCGTCTTCGAAACATTGACTTTCTACGAGAGACGACCGGTCGACTGGCCACTGGCGATGGACTAGCAGCAACATCTTGGGCTGGTTCGTCGGCTTTTGGTTCGCGGGCTCGGTTGGAGGGCGAGGGGGAGCGTGAGGGGGGTGCGCTAGACAATCTTCTACTCAACCGCTTGGCTAGCGACCTTGACTTTGAGGGAGAGCGGGCGCGATCGCCGAGCACTGGAGCAGGAAGGACTTTGGCCGAATCTATGCTCGGAGTTACATCCTTGAGCGAGGCTGGTGGACTTGGGTTGTGCTCGCTGTCAGCCGTGACGGTGATCTTGGGGCTTTTGTGTAGCTCGGCAACCAGGTCCTGAGGCAGGCTGACAGGCATCATCTGATCGTCGGCAGGCGTGGACCAGCCAGACGACTCGGGCGGTGATGTGTCGGTACTGTCGTCGACCATAGGAGCAATCAGATCCTGCTCGCAGAAGCTCCCTCTGTTGGTGATGGCCAAGGGAGCATTGTAAGCGGGATTCTTTGTTGCTGCATGTCCCAAAAATGTGTAACTTGCGCTACGTGGAAAGTCGGGGGTGCTCGAAGCCTCGACATACGATCTCCTTGCTCTTGGGTTCGCAAGTCCGTCCGCATGGTTGTGGTAGTTGTTGGCTATGCTCGTCATGGTTGAGGGATGCGCTCGATCCTTCTCTTGGATATTCTTTGTACCGGGTCGGGATTTGCGACTTTCTCCTCTCTAGATGTTCGTAATGTGTTCCGCTCCTACACTCTTTCTCTTTCTCGACCACCCTCTTCCGGTTCAGGGGAGTTGATCAAACACAAGGCGCTGCGGTTACAGTCCAGCCATGTCCAAATGCAGCAAAGATGGCGCGGGTGTGTTCCAGATGGTCCAAGACACGTCTTTCCACAGCCGATCGACAGATGTGAGCGTGTTCGGAAAGACAGAGAGGGCGCAGACGGGAGCTGGCAATGGAGAAGAGAGGATCTGACAGTCAATGGGTGGTTACGGCAGTGGTATATAGACAGAGGCGGCGACCAAGGTGTATGTACAGGCAACGGGCCGAATGTAAAAAGGAAGGGACAGAGAAGGCACAGAAGAACGGTCTGAGACGTGATGGAGAGGGGAGAGGGTAGGTAAAAGTCATTGCGCGTGGTTAGCCTCAAACGGCAGCAAGGTGCTAGGCATTAAACAGGGCCAGCGGCGGCACGCTTCCATCCCGGCAACCGCTGTCTTCGCTTCTCTGACCATGACGTTTAAACTTTCAGAACCCCTGCTCGCCGACTCGTCTTGTATGCCTGTCCATTGCGCCGATAGTGTAATCGTCCAGCAATCGCTGCGTGCATGCTGACCTGACACTACCGCCAGACCGTAGATCCAGAGCCGAATCTTGCCTTCGGGACGCGCGACACTCTGCTCCTTGGCAAAACCGTGCCTGCCGCACGAGCTTCAAACTCCTTCGTCACTTCCTTACCTGGAACCGTAAATAGCAACAGCTGCCCGTTTAGTGTCACTCTGCGACCTGCTTAGCTGCGCTGCTATGTCTCCTTCATGACTTGCGAGCCCCCTTCTGTGCTTTCTACAATACGCTCCACACCATTCGGCGCAAAAAAGCCGTGATCAACGTCTTTGTCCGTGGTGTAAACCAAGTCTTACTGTATGCCAAGCAAGTACAGCTTTGCAATCTCCAGTTTCTTTGACCGAATACCCTGGTTCATCGGTGGTGAATATGCACAAAACATCCTAGCTCAAGTCAACGACTTTGGAGAGTCCGGTGAACTGCCGGTTCGCTTCCAACCAACAATAATCGCGCGCGCGCCGCCCAGCGGAAAGTACACCGAACAAAGCAGCCTCTTTTACACCCAATCTCAACGTTAATCTGAGTCGGATATGGCACCATCGAAATAGCTGCGGTGCGAGCTCAGGCTGACGACTCGTGCTCGTCGAGGGCTAATTCACCGCATGCATCTTCGATCAGGGGAGTCCGGAACTCCTCGTTGTAGAAAGACACGGGCTTAGCTAGTACGCGTCGTCGACTCTCTGATCTGCGCGGCCACAACGGCGCCCCCGACGGACGTCTTGCAAGCTTCAACCCGCATATTTGTTGCGGCACTCGCATCATGCTTGCTGGCGAAGCGTTGGCCAAGCTGTTCATGCATCAACTTGTCTGCTCCGCCTCAGCTCGGCTGTCGTATGCACAATGTACTTTTTTCTTACATGATACATCTGCAGGACATGGCTTGGGTCATTCCCAGCCATGCGTGTGAAATCCAATAGGATCTGTTTCACTCGAATGCGTGCCTCCAAAATGTTCTGACTTGAAGGTGGCTGCTGCTGGTTACCGGACACAGGCTTGACATGATTCAGTCGCTCCCAGGGTCTCATTGTTTCAGGAGTGCTGGCTTTGACAGTAGTCGATGCACGTGTTCCATCGGATATCACGAACAGCGAGTAGATAGTAGTGCGGCTCATCTGACCACAATATCAAAACACCATTTATGCGGAGAATTTCCATCTAATCACATTGCAAGATGAAGAATGGTCGATCTTGTCGCTCATAAATACAGGGGACCATCTCGCCTGAGATGAGTATAATATCACAAAAAGGTCGATCAACTGCGGATGCGCTGGGGATAGATTATATCGCCCCTGCTCCGGAGTACGGCATCAATTTGCGAGTGGCTGGGTCATCACAATACAAGCGCATATAGGACACGTCCAAGCTGCTGATCATTCGTCCTTGAAGGAACCGAATCGGATGTGCCTCAATACCAAGATCCAGGGGTACGTGAGAGCATAGGAGACGAATGGATCGTGTAGTTGCTGAGCATACGAGAACATGTGCAGCGTGCTCACAGATCCACAGACGTGAGTGAAGGTGAAAAGGAAGGGTATGAATGTCAAGCTCTTGAATGCATTTTCACACTGTTTTACATGGCCTAAGCTACAGGAGCTTAGTGGTGGGCAGGCTCCTCGTCGGCAAGCTCGCTCTCATCGAACCTGGAGAATAGTGGTCAGTGGCGGTTATTGGTGACAGAGCATCAGAGTTGTGGGAGCGGTACCAGTCCTCAACGGGGGCAGCACCGGCCTCGGTGGATTGGCCCTCAACCTCGACCTCCTGGGCCTCGTATGCGCTGAGTTGGTTGGCAATATCGGCCTCCTCGGGGGAAGCAGGGGCTTGGGGAAGAGCGAACTTCTGGACCTGGCCCTCGGCGTCGGAAGCCTTGACGGTGGGGGGCTTGTAAGCCTTCAGCTCGCGGAGGTAGAGGTCCTGGACGAGATCGGCTATGGTAGAAGAATCAATGAGCAGCTATTCGGCAGATGTGATGGCGGTATGGTAGCTCAAGTACCTTGGCGGACAGCAGTGGGAGTGACGAAAGTGCGGCGGAAGGTGGTGGCCGACTGCTGCTGAGCAACACGGAGGAGCGACTGGCGCTGTGGTACATGTCAGCGGACGGGACTTTGTCATGCGCAAAGATGTGGACAGTGCTAGTGACATACCGAGGCCCTGAGAGATTGACCGAGCATGGCGATGGAGTGATATGCGGATACGATGAACTTTGGTCGTCGTGGTGGATTGTACAACTCTTTCGCAGTCGCGCCCCAACTTCACATGGCCCGTGCGCACTTTCTTCCGATTGAACATCCGTCTTGGAATACAGCGTCTTTGCTCATCGCAAGCCAAAGAATTCTTGACAACGATATATTTCAGACCCCCATACAAAGCATATGTCCCGTTACGCGTAGTAGTCTCGTGTTACTTGAGCCCTATCTAATCATGAAACCATTCATATGTTCGCTCTATGCCTGCAACCTCTTGTCTTCATTCCTCGATCAGCTGCACCCTCTGCGCTGAATTCTGTCACTCTCACTCCGCTCTCACAGACGACATGCATGCGGAGCTGTGGCTATCAAACTGCACGATTCTTTCTCGACGGTACCAGAGACCACAGAGAGCCGATGGAATCTCGACTCTCAATGAATAGCTGCTAGTTACTGAAGGCACTGTGCATTCTTAGAGGGCCGTGTGACACAACTTCGCACACCGGGAGAAGAGTGATTACAGCAAGGCGAATTTTGACCCAAAGTTATGAACACACGACTTGCCGGTGTGTCTGCGAAGTGGGTTGAACGCATTTTGTGACGCGTGGAACAGATGGATAGGTCCCGAATCCATTTGCCTTTGCTCCGATTCTGTGATTATGCTAGAGAGCCGCGAGGCGTCCAGCTAATCCTTCAGGCTACTCTTTATATTGTTGCTCGAGCGCGATACCGACTCGCATTGCCAACGATGCCCCTGTGTCGAATGGCTGTATTGACAAAACTTGTGCTTGCTTCGTTCGCATCTAGCTTCGAAGAGATGCACAATCGGCTTGTTTGTCAGATCTCGCATCACTTGTACTTTCGAACTGAGAACGAGTGTCCATAACACTGCTGGTCAAATGCATCCTGTGACAATTCTGAGATCGTGAGGAGGTCTGGTTAAGATACTGCTGGCTTGCATTGACTCTAAGGAGTATTTCTTCTCAGTTGAGCGAGAATGGCGGCGGGTGTTTCGTCTATGGTATCGAGATCGACAGGATCCAGGGAGACGTTGAGATTCGCAAAGTCATAATCGGATGAGTGTGAGTTGACAAAGTCGTCGGCAACAGCCTCAGCTGCGGCCGCACCTCTCTCACGCAGAGCCTGCCTAGTTTTGACCAAGGCTTCGTAGTGCTCGTCGGCCTGATCAAGAAGACGCTTGACATCCTTGTGTCTGGTGTTCATCTCGCTCTCCAAGTCTTGAGTTTTCAGGTTAGGATCATCCAACTGACGGAGAACGACATCCGAGTCACCAGGCTGCCAATTTGGATATGGCTCGGTTTCGAGATCCTTGATGTGCTTTTTCAAGTCATTGAAGTCGTCGACAATCTCTTGACCAAACTTGCCCATGTTCTTTGTATGGCTCAATCGTTCTGTAGAGATGTACTTTTTCTGTCGCAGAGCAGTAGAGACGGCTTCCTCACTGGCAGAGCTCGATGTGTAGAAAGCGTCGAAGCGCTGCAGAAAGTCATCTAATTCAGCATCCAAAGTGGCGGCTGTGATACGCTCTTGTCTGCGCAGGCGGCGGATGATGTCAATATCTTTTTGGCGAGACTGCCGGCTGGTCGAGCTACTACGCACAGAGACGACTGATCTAGGTACACGCCAGCGGACAGCAGCTAAGATAGAACCTGACATGTTGAGTGAGAGATATTCCAACTAGCCATCAGATTAGCTGGTGTCGACAGTTGATGATGGTGGGATCACGTGGGACTGGAATTCACACACTTGGCTGCCAAGACTTCGCCCGCCGAGATCGAAAAAGCTGCATCCACAACTTGATAGACACGCGCGCCGCGAAACGACTCTGTGTATCACCAGCGTCAGCCAACATGTCTCGCTTTTTCTACGGCAGCGACAGCTCCAGCGAGTCTTCCTCGGACGAGGAGGAACTTTACAGCGAAGAGGAGGAGGCACAGAAGTCCGAAGAGGAGTCGAGCGAGGAGGAGTCTGACGAGGAAGATTCGGATTCAGATTCCAGCGACGACGAGGGCGGCAAGACCGGTGCCAACCGCTTCTTGCGCGATGAGTCCAGCGAGGACGAGAGCGACGAGGAGGACGACCGCACCGTGGTCAAAAGTGCAAAGGACAAGCGTTTCGACGAGCTCGAGGGCACCATCCGCCTGATTGAGAACGCCCAGAAGATCAACGACTGGAGCGTCATTAACGACAGTACGTCCGACTGCCACCGCCGCTGCGTGAGCTCCATGTGGTAGCTAACCCACTGCTCTAGACTATGACAAACTCAACCGCCAGCTGCCCGTCCTCCAGCGTGACAACGATGGCAAGGCTCCCAAGATGTACATCAAGACCATTGCCGACCTCGAAACCGCTATGCTCGAGGCCCTGGAGAAGCAGAAGGCCAAGAAGAACATGAACCCTGTCGCCGCAAAGGGTCTCAACGCCATGCGCCAGAAGATCCGCAAGAACAACCGTGACCACGACGCCGACATCAAGGCCTACCGCGACAGCCCCGACGACTTCATGAAGGAGGATGTGGTCGAGGAGCCCACTGCTACCGGCCCCAAGAAGGCCAAGAAGTCTCTTACTGACGAGACTATCGTTGGTGCTGACGACGACGGTTTCACTGTGGTCGGCGCCGGCGGCAAGGCCATGACTTATACCCCCGAGGGTATCCTCAAGCACCTCCGCACCATCGTCGAATCCAGAGGACGCAAGAACACCGACCGTCTGGAGCAGATCCGTACTCTCGAGAAGTTGCTTGACGTGGCTGCTACCGAGTACCAAAAGGCTCGTGTGCTACTGACACTCGTTTCGACCCGTTTCGACTTGACCAGCGGCAGCGGCAACACCATGGCACAGGAACAGTGGAAGTTGGTCCAGCAAGAACTGGCTGCCCTTTTGGCCCTTCTCGAGGAGCACCCTTACCTGGTTGTCATCGAGAGCGCCGAGGACTGGGAGGACGACGAGAAGCACCCCACCATCACTTCCGACCAGACTTTCAAGATTCCCGGCAGCATTGTCTCCCTGGTCGAGCGTCTGGACGATGAGCTTACCCGTGTTCTGCAGCAAGTTGACCCGCACACTGCCGAGTATGTCGAGCGTCTCAGTGACGAGGCCTCTCTTTACACCAACATTGTCCGCACCCAGCTGTACTGCGAGCGCCTAGCAAAGGATGAGAAGCTCAACTTTGTCCAAGAGACTGCCAACCGCATTGCCATGCGCAGACTTGAACACATTTACTTCAAGCCTTCTCAGGTCATCAACATCCTCGAGGAGAACGTCTGGAAGGCCCTTCCTTCTTCCCTGGACTCGTCTATCACTCCCCGCTCCGCTGCCGGCGACAGCTCTACTCTTGTCACCGCCATCTGCACATACCTTTACACCCACAGCGAAGGCATTATCCGTGCCCGTGCTATGCTTTGCCAAGTGTACTACCTCGCTCTCCATGACCAATACTTCAAGGCTCGCGACATGCTCCTCATGTCGCATTTGCAGGAGACTATCTCCGGATTCGACGTCAACACTCAGATTCTGTTCAACCGCACTTTGACCCAGGTCGGTCTCTGTGCTTTCCGCGCCGGACTTGTTTACGAGGCCCAGAACTCACTCCAAGACATTTGTGGTTCTCAAAGACAAAAGGAACTGCTCGCCCAGGGTCTGCAGATGCAACGCTACTCTCAAATCACCCCCGAGCAGGAGCGCATCGAACGCCAACGCCAGCTTCCTTTCCACATGCACGTCAACCTCGAGCTTCTCGAGTGTGTCTACCTCACTTGTTCCATGCTGCTCGAGATTCCTCTTCTTGCTCAGGTCGGCTCATCGCCCGATCTCAAGAAGCGTGTCATTAGCAAGTCTTACCGCCGTATGCTCGAGTACCACGAGCGCCAGATCTTCACCGGTCCTCCCGAGAACACCCGTGACCACGTCATGCAGGCAAGTAAGGCTCTCGCCCAGGGTGAGTGGCGCAAGGCTGCCGAGTTCATCACTGCCATCAAGATCTGGGATCTCCTGCCGCAAGCCTCCAAGATCAAGACCATGCTCGAGGAGCAGATCCAAGAAGAGGGTCTTCGCACCTACCTTTTCACCTACGCACCTTTCTACGACACTCTTTCGATTGACAAGCTTGCATCGATGTTCGAGCTGTCTGAGCGCAAGGTTTCTGCCATTGTCAGCAAGATGATCAGCCATGAGGAGCTCGCTGCTGCTCTTGACCAGGTCAACGGTGCCATCATCTTCAGAAAGGGCGTCGAGCTCAGCAGACTGCAGAGCTTGGCACTCACTCTCAGTGACAAGGCCAGCGGGCTTATTGAGAGCAACGAGAAGACTTTGGAGCAAAGAACACAAGGCACTGCCAACGCGTTCGAGAGACAGGGCGCACAGAGAGGAGGTAGAGGAGGTGGCAGAGGTGGCCGCGGTGGTAGAGGTGGCGGCCAAGGCATCAGAAGGGGCGGCGGTGGATTCCAAGGCGGTGTCCTGGGCAACGCCATCAGATCGTAAGGGATCAATGGCTGGTCAAGGGATGCTGCGGATGGGTTTGGCGTTCTTCTCATAGTGACATTTACTGTACGTTATTGCAGCGCACAAGGACACCAAAAGCCGGGCAGGATTGTCATGTTTCCTTTTACAGTTTATCTTTTTACTCTATCCCCCTTAGACGGCACGATGCAATGGCAAAAAGAAGGTACCTAATTCTGAAGCCCGAGCGAGTGATGTGTGATGTGTGCAGTGTGAATTTCCAGTAGTCAAATTGGCCAGAAAAAAAGAGAGGGAGCAAATGTGCGTCATGTATGTCGCGTTGGGCAGGAGCAAGCTGTACGGAGTAGATAGAGGATTGAGCCCCGCTTGGTGAGCGTCCCTTGGTCGTGCTTGACAGCCAAACACCAAGCAGCAGCTTCCTTTCGCTGGCTGTTGAGCCAGCCATCTTGACAGAGAGTCGCAAGCACAAGCAAGAGGTGAGCAATCCATGCCAGAACACATACCCGACCATGTCGCAGGCTGACGCGGACAGTTCGTGCAGACGTGAATAGCTTAGGCCGCGCCGCATTGCTCCAACATTGCTGTTGTCGCATCATCGTCGACCCCGTCTTTCCTCGTCCGTGTCTTGATCCCACCCAAAGTCAGCCAACATCACGACAAAGCCGCGCCGCCAACCGCGACAAAGGCTTCGATTGCTACAGCAATGGATCCGCAACAGCAGCAGCCATGGCAGGCCAATCCCGCTGGCTCGGCGTCTAGACATGGTTCCATTGCAGCTGCTTCGCAGCAGCAGCCGCCCAAGTACGACCCCTACAAGACGGCTCGTCCCTCGTCCCAGAACCCTCCTCTTGACGGCGACAGCGACGGAGACAGACTCATGGAGGATGCCGATCCCTACAATCGCCAGAAGTACTCGTCGTCGGCTTCGCGTACTCCCACCCAGAGGGCCGCCTATCTCTCGTCGCAACCCACCATGGACTCGACCGCTGCACGCCGCTACTCGCCCATGAACACAACCTCTCCGACCTCGCCCTACATGACCAGCCCGAATCAATATACTCCCAATCAGATGCGACAATCGCCTACGCGTCACATGTACTCGTCGCCTACCCAGTCGCGCCCGAACCTGCCCCCGATCCAGTCCAACTCGGACTTCTACCCATCGCCCTTCAACCAAAGCGGCCCTCACTCGCCGCGCCTGCCTCCTCCCAACCAGCCTCAGTCTGAGCCACCTACTCGCGGCCCGGTCCCTGTCTTCACAAAGTGCGACAATGTCGCCGATTTGCATCCGCGCGTCAATGCCCAGCCGCCCTTCCGGAGAGCTCATCCTGATGGCGGTTTCATCTCGCCTTTGCAGGCTTTGACTACACAACTGCCAGCGACATACCGGATCTGCAACCCAAACTTCCAGTATGAAAGTTCGCGCAATCCACGCAGAGTCCTTACAAAGCCATCCAAGGGCACCAAGAACGATGGTTATGACAACGAGGACAGCGATTACATCCTCTATGTCAATGACATTCTCGGCAGCGACGACACCAACAACAAAAATCGTTACCTTATTCTTGATGTTCTCGGCCAGGGAACCTTTGGGCAGGTGGTGAAATGCCAGAACCTCAAGACGCAGGAGGTTGTCGCCGTGAAGGTGGTCAAGAACCGTACTGCTTATTTCAATCAGAGCATGATGGAGGTGTCCGTTTTGGACCTGGTAAGCAAAACGATGTATTTGGCATAGGTGAAATTGCATTGGCTGACAGTCACCACACAGCTCAATGGTCGCATGGACAAGAATGATGACCATCACATTCTCCGACTCAAAGATACATTCATCCACAGACAGCACTTGTGTCTAGTATTCGAGTTGTTGTCAGTCAACCTATACGAGCTCATCAAGCAAAACCAATTTAGAGGGCTAAGCACTACTCTTGTGAGAGTCTTTGCTCAACAGTTGCTGAGCGGTCTATGTTTGCTTAGCAAAGCTCGCTTGATCCACTGTGATCTGAAGCCTGAGAATATCTTGCTCAAAAAGTCTGTCTCGATCTTTTCACACATACTCCAAGCAACGACTAACAACTGATTAGCCTCGAGAGCCCCATTATCAAAATAATCGATTTTGGGTCGGCATGTGACGAACGCCAGACGGTATACACATACATTCAATCGCGCTTCTACAGATCCCCAGAGGTTCTGCTCGGCTTGCCGTATTCAGCGGCCATCGACATGTGGTCCTTGGGTTGCATCGTTGTCGAGCTTTTCCTCGGCCTGCCTCTTTTCCCTGGCTCATCCGAGTACAATCAAGTGTCGCGAATCACCGAGATGCTGGGTCTTCCTCCTACCTGGATGCTCGAAGTTGGCAAGCAGTCTGGTGAATTCTTTGAGAAAACACATGACGAATTTGGCCGTAAAACGTACCGATTGAAGCCAATGGATCAGTACTCTCGAGAGCATGGTACAAAGGAGCAACCAAGCAAGAAATACTTTTCTGCCACGACGTTGCCTGAAATTATCCGCAACTACCCCATGCCACGTAAGGGCATGAAGCAAGCAGAGATTGATCGTGGTATGTATTTTGTGGCAGTCTCAGCTGTCAGCGAGTGCTAACATTCGATCAGAAATGAACAACAGAGTCGCCTTCATTGACTTTGTCCATGGTCTCTTGAACATCAACCCGCTGGAGAGATGGACACCACAGCAGGCACGCACTCATCCTTTCATCACCCAACAAAAGTTCACTGGCCCCTTCCAGCCACAAATGCATCTCAAACCGTCATCGTCCCGTTCACCTGCCCCTGGTCTTCAACAGCAGCAACAAGCCGAGGCCCTATCCAAACAACGTGCTCAGGCTGCACAACAGCAGCAGCATCAACAGCAGCAAGCCCAATCTGCTGCAAACGCTGCCTATGCTGGCATGCATATGCAGCCTCCTGGTTACCCAGCCTCTCCTCATGCCCAACAATCACCCATGTATTCCAACATGTACACTCCCACACAGCAACAACAAGCTCCGCCACCATACCCTTCGGCCGCTGTCCCCAACACATATAACCAACCGCCAATGCTGCAGCAACCGCCACCGACCGCTGCCATGCACGGCCACCAGCCCCAGCAACATGCGTACCAGCACAACCAGCCTCAGTCGTCGCTCTACGCACAGGCGACCACACGAGCTGGTCGCCAACGTGCATCTACCATGGATATGGCAAACGGCATCCCCTCCACATTGCAAAGAGTAGTGTCGCACCTTGATCCCAATGCACCTATTCGTCTGCAGCCCAGCCCGGCCTACTATCCCCCTCCGAACGAGCAAACAGGCGACGTCGGCAATGTCGGTGGAAGAAGACGCATGAGCAGAGGACCAAGGGATGCCCGAAGCCAAACGAACTTTGTACGACAGCTCGAGGACCGCACGCTGGAAGAAGGGTGGACCGGTGGGAACAACAATGGCGCAGGTGGTGGTGGTTGGGCATGATGAGCCCAACCGAGAAAACTGGACAGGCAGATTGTCTTTACTCTTTCCCTTTGTTATGAAGTGTAACACAGAAGTCCCACCAGAACGGCAAATGCTCCAAACCCCCTACGGCCGTCGCAAACAACAGCCGCGGCCTGTGCCTATTTTACTCTCGGACCGCATCTGGCGATCAGAGACATCTCCCTGCTTCCGGGACTTTGACATTGTGCATCGAGAGTCTCTCTCGTCCCTACCAACATGACTAAAAGCCATGCAGCGATCCATAGTAGTCTGGAGTAAACAATACTTTCTGTCTCGAGTACTTCTTAGCACTTCTTATGTATGAGTCGGTGGGGGATCTTGGGGATGACTAGCAGTGGATGACAGGGACAGGGAAACTGATGAGTCAGGGAGGATACACAAGAACGTTTTGATCACATTTCTCTTTTCCTGGAAAGCAATCAAAAAGTGCAGGGTCGACTTTGCAAGAAAGAGATGGGACTGTATCGAGTCAGAAGGAATAGAATAGGAAACGAGGCAGAGATACTTAAGGCAGATAGTCACTTCTCCAACCGAGACCCAGAAACACAGAGAAAGGACAGTGACTTCTTCTTCGTCTACTCTTTTGGTTTTGCATGTGATGGCTTGATTTGCTTGGATAAATATATTGTCTGTTATTCTAGGCCCTTGTTTCGCCAGACAAGAATTTCTGCTCGTCTCTCGTTCGTGTCTTTAGCCCTATGCACCTCTGTTAGGTGATTCTGTCTTGATTGGACTGTAGTATTATTCCCCTCCATTATTCTCGACAGTCGCGGAGGAAATACGATAAACCTGCTATTAGTAGAGCGAGCCCGTTTCTGATAATAGTTTGCGTGCCTGCGTATCTTTTGCCACGGGCATAGCAATAATGTCAAACTCAACCTCCAGGACCAGCAAGGAAGAGAAGCGGCGGAGTGGTTATCGGACGGGTTGATATAAGCTTGGATGGAGAAAGCTTTTGAGCTTTCAACCTTCGGGGTTCTTCATGTTGACCAGGGGCATGATGTCGGTCTTGAGCTCTCTGTTCTTCTTTTGCTTGGGTTCGGGAGCTAGTACATGTCTAGTCAGCGATGAGATCAAAACATTAGGAAGGACATCAACGCAAACCTTTCTCGTTCTCCTGAACGTAGAAGCGGCGGAGCAGCATGATGGCCTCGGCTCTGTAGATGCC
>Ga0058697_10000590_pt1 | contig 15443 bp, 13 predicted proteins | sample AgamicAsMae_FD_66619 | JGI IMG/M metagenome (GOLD analysis project Ga0058697, IMG submission 66619) | Agave microbial communities from Guanajuato, Mexico - As.Ma.e | ecosystem: Host-associated > Plants > Phyllosphere > Phylloplane/Leaf | place: Guanajuato, Mexico | collected 2012-06-04
GTATGCAACAACAGCACCCTTACGGCGGCGCACCCACACCTGTACACCCTCAAGCACCTGTTCACTACCCCGCTGCATCTCCCAGACAGCCATACGTCGGTGCAGGCCCTCATGCTCCCGCTCCTCACGCAGCTGCATATCCCGCCCAGCCCGCTGCAGCCGCAGCAAGTGCCGCGCACGCCGGTCCTCCTCAGCAGCCCATGCAAGGTATGGTGCCTGGCCAGCCTCTGACTCAGCAGATCTTCATCCCCAACGACATGGTCGGCGCTATCATCGGAAAGGGCGGTGCAAAGATCAACGAGATACGCCAGCTCAGTGGAAGTGTCATCAAGATCAACGAACCTCAGGACAACAGCAACGAGCGTCTCGTTACCATCACTGGAACGCAAGAGTGCAACCAGATGGCGCTCTTCATGCTCTACTCTCGTCTTGGTTAGTAATGTCAATTTATACTCGTTGATAAGAACAAGGTACTAATTCGTCAAACAGGCCAGGTTCAAGCAGGTCAAAAGTAGATGCGAAAACTAACGAAAATTCCGGCGAAATGATCACCAGGCCGCATTCGTCAGTGAAGCGGGATTGGCATGAAAAGTGGACGATAGGACCCGTGAAAAAGGCGATCTTGGAATGTATTTTTAGTAGAGGCACGCTGTTGGCCAGAATCGGAGTGCCGCGAAAGGGAGAAGCAGGTACGACACATTCCATGCAACGACCCATTGTTCACCTAGCACCCGGGTTTTCCAACATCGCACGGTGATTTGTGATATGACGCCAGTAATACAAGATCCTGTTTACGACTGATGATGGTTATGATGAAGAACGAGTTTACAATCATTGACAAAATACAAGCAGAGCATGATGGCTGGACATGATCGCATGATATCATTCCTCTCGAAGCAGACGCTCCAGGCGCAACGCCGGCCAGACGTCGAAGACCAAGATTTCCGCTTTCAGACAATTGAGCAAACATGAGGTGTGGTGAACAAAGCACACAACGCATGCGACAGTAAGTCATGAGCGTCGATTGTGATTGATTTAAAAGTCTTTCACGTGCGGGAGATCTGCCTGATCGTTTGCTCAACATCCAACTCCTGATTTCACGGCGTGTTTCGGGTTCGCTGGCGTTGGTTGGCACTCGGGACTACTCACACTCGTTTGTTTGACTTCAACTTCTCGATCGACTCAATTGCCCACGTTGCAAAAAGCTTCTCTACACATCTCCACGCCTTTGAGTTCTTGAACAATACAGGCCTGATCAATTCCAATAATCAATCAGACATTGCACAAGAGCAATGACAACAACCGGGTCCAGCACTACACCACCAATGGCAGACACACCTCTGCGCGGGACTGGAGTGCGATATGCGCCCACACCCCTACACCCGACAGCGCGCGGCACTATTCGAACGAACTTTAAGAATTTCCACGAGGTCGCAACCATCGTGGTAGGAGGACAGCACGCACCAGACTCAACAGCACGTGGCCAAGGGCAAACATCCTACACCATCCACAAAGATCTCTTGACTGCCGAGTCGCCTTTCTTCTCGGCCGCTCTCAATGGCGCCTTTGCGGAGGGCCTCGATCAGACTGTGCACTTGCCCGAGGAGAAGCCAGAAATCTTCGAGTGGTTCTTGTGGTGGCTGTACACGGGTTCGCTAACCTCACCCACATCGACAAATTGCGAGATTGAACCAAGACGTCACAAGCTGCGCGCTATAGATGCCATGCCTGGGTTTCCTGGTCACCAAGGACTGCCACAACATGTGACACATACAGATGGAGATCTGCGTAACTCGCAGGGCTCGCCCAAATACTTCCTACTGCTGGACCTGTACGCTCTCTCGGACAAGCTCATGACAACTACGCTCTGCAATCACATTGTCGACACGATAGCGCGCTTATCTGAAAGCACGAACTCGGTTCCCACGCCATCAGACACATGGATTCTTTACGACAACATCCGTGACAATGCCCCGATGCGCAAACTGATACTCGATCTCTTCGCCTACAAGAAGACAGACAAGTTGCTCGAGAGCCACAAAGACGAATGGCACCCACGCTTCCTCCGAGAGCTGGTTGTCAAGCTCAAGCGACCCGGACTCGAGTCGCTGGACAGACATTCGTTGGCACCCTGGCGACCACTCACCTGGCAAAAGTCAAAGGCTTGTGAGGCTTGCAGAGAGCTACTTACACCTGGAATCAGCAGTGAGAAGTGTGATATCTGCGAAAGAGCTTTCTGTTGTAGTTGTGCGAGTGCAGGTAGGACGCCTGGGCTTGGAGGAGATGTGGGAGCTTGCAAGCCGTGGTTGAAGGGCATGTGCTCGAGATACCATGAGCATGCACCTGGCGAGGATGAGGCCAAGAGATGCGGAAGGTAGTGGGTCGAGAGAAATCATGATGAAGATCATGTACAGGGAGAGAAGAACATTGGACGAATTGGAGGCGAGACATATGAAAGAGGAAACGTCCTCTCAGAGATGTGCTGAAGCGAGAACACCCAATCTGGAAGAATAGCTTGAATGTAGCTGGACCATACTGTATCGATATGGCAGAATATCTAATATTTAATATCGAAACACCAATGTTTCAAACCCCCTGGGGGACCCTGAGTGTCGAGTGTCATCAAAGTGTCAAAAAGGCGGGTCGAGTGTGGGGAAGTCGCAATTGACGCAACAAGTCACAGGTGGGGGGCACCTTCCTTTAGATGTACAACCCTCTTTCCCAAACATGGTGCACAACATAGATACAGGCGCAGCATCGCCATCGCTCAAACCGATCAGTGCCGGGGCTCCAAGCCCGCTTCGTTCTCCCCTCGGTAGGAGAGACAGTAGAGACATGGTATCGTCGCACCGCCAATCGTTCAGCGAGCGCGGTATTCCAAACTCCCCACGCCAGCGCAATCCTTCGTTATCGCAGCAGGCCATACAGGATCTGATTAACAACCCTCCTGTCGGTCGTAAGGATGACGCCCTTCCCAAGTTTGCTGGACGCGACTGGCGTAGCATCACCCTCGAGGAGATCTTGGTGCCTGACGAGGTTCGCTTCGTCGAGGTCGACAACACCATTGAGGCTGCTACCAAGGTACCATACCATATCTGCAACTTGATTGAAGCCCTTTCTGACTCTTCTTCAGCTATTGATCGAGTCTGGATCGCCCAATGTCATCCTCATCCGCGAAACTTCCTCGACTCGCGAGGCGATTGGCCAATTCGACTACGACGACCTGAACGCCTACCTCCTCCTCGTTACCGGTCTCGCTCGCCCTCAAGACTCTGACTTCGATCAAGTCGACAAAATCGTCTCTCGTGCACGCACAAACCAGCCTGTAGAGCTCGGTCATGTCAAAGACCTACTCGGCCGTAAAGAGACACCTGCTTTCTGTGACGCCTCCGCCACGTTGTCCCGCGCCGTGGAGATATTCGGTGGTGGTTGCCATCGCATCATCGTACGCGCACCTGGTTCACAAGATGTTGTGGGAATTCTGAGTCAATTGAGACTTGTGCGATTCCTGTGGGAGAACAGAGCCAGCTTCCAGCCTGTCGAGCAGCTACACAATCGTTCGCTGAAGGAGCTCGATCTGGGCAGTCACAAGGTCATCTCTATCAATGGCGACCGTCCACTCAAGGATGCCCTGCTACTTATGCACAGCGAGGGTATCACTTCGCTGCCCGTGCTCGACAACCACAAGAATGTTATTGGCAACATTTCTCACGTTGATATCAAGCTCCTTACCAACACCTCGGCTCTTCCCCTCCTCGACTCCTCTTGCATCCACTTTATCACTGTCATCCTCTCGGAGCGTGGTATGAATGATGGCCAGGATTCGTATCCTGTATTCCACGTCAACCCGACCAGCACTCTCGCACACACCATCGCAAAACTCGTCGCAACCCGTTCTCACCGCATGTGGATCGTCGACGCACCTTCACCCACTTCTTCCATCCCACCTTCTCCACACCTTGGTCCCTCAGCCACCGCGCCTCCTCCGGTGCTCTCACAGCTCTCGTCCACCACCCAAGGTCCGCCATACACACCAGCCACACCCAACATCTCTGTATCCGCCTCATCACTACCGGGTGCAACGCTTGGAGGCCACTTGAACGGCGTAGTCAGTTTGACAGACTTGCTCAATCTGTTTGCTCGCATGTCTGGACTTAGCCCCCTGGATCCGGATGAGACTAGACGTCGACGTCGCAGGAGCAGCAGTCACTCTTCTATGCAAGCTAGTGTTGATAGCTTCAGGAGCAGTGTTGATATTGGCCGTGCCGGCAGTCAGCGCAGATGAGAGCTCGTATGACTGTCGATTACACTCGTTTTTGCTGATTTACTTTTTTCATTTTCATACTTTCCATGGTGTACGCAGCGGTGGCGTTTTCTTCGATTCAAGGCAATTTTGTGGTGGCATGCGATGATGTTTTTTCTTCGCAATGGGAGATCTTGGTTTCTTCGATCATAATCTGTAAGGGGTGGGTGGTTTCTGCGGGAAAAAGGTGGAACAAACTCAACAATAGAAATTGCATGAACCAAAACACTTTTCCTCTTCTCTACCTCTTTTGAATATCTTGATCATGATATCGAGCAGTATGCATGTCTGATTCTGTGTACGGCTACAAGCAAGTAAACGACGAACCATATGTTCGAAAGAATGGGGTGACTTCCTCAAATTAATAGGGGACTATGCTCTCTCGGATAATCTGTAAGGTCAAAGGTCAACCGACGACTGATGGATTGTGTACAATATACAAAATTCAGGTATATCCTCAGTCTAAAACACTCAGCAAAAGGTCTGAAGACACAGCAAGCATCTGTGATGACAAGTGGAAGAGAACTTCGAGAAAAGGTACGAAAAAAGATTCGAAACGAACAATGATGATTAGTGACCTATGTAATTATCCATCGTATTACTTCTTCGTCTTCCTCTCCACCACGGGATAGAAGAAACAGCTTTCTTCCCATCTACTCGGGCACAATCTTCGCAACCGCCCTCCAGAAATCACACCTCTGACCTCTACCACCTTCCCAATCATAAGCATTAACAACCTCAAACGCATTCTCCAACCCCGGTCCCACATAAACAGTAGCATTAATACTCTGCACACCAATAGGTCCATACTGTTCCTCTCCTCCAGTCTGGTTCAAATTAACCTGCACAGGATTCCAAACATTAAATCTCGGGAACTCCACTGCAGCTTGGCCTCCCTCTCCCGCAATATTGGTAGGGATGGAAGGGTTAGAATTCACCACGAATTGACCCCAGATACTCATGAAAGCAGCGACGAAGTTGGGGCCTTGGGTGGGTGATGCAGGGCCAAAGTATCCTGCTACATCGGCGCCGTGTTGGGCTGCTGGCACCGAGTACTGGTATCGGAAAGAGGATTTGGCGCCCGTGTAGGCTTCGGACATCCAGTACGAGGGGCACACGAAGGTGGTTTCGGCGTAGATGTTGTTGGCGCGTTGTTGTTGGCCGCTTGCTACTGTGGATTCGTTGATTGCGGTGGGGCCTGTGAGGCCGTTTGTTGCGAAGTCGAGGGCGGAGGGGGAGTCTGTGGCGTTGGAGCTGGGGTCTGTGATGGGATTAGCATTCGTCTTTGCGGGAAGGATGGAAGGTTGAAAGCAGCGTGGGAGGGGACTTACAGTAGCGCAAGATTCTGGCGATATCGTCGTTGCTGAATAGAGGGAAGGTGAGTTCCAGCCAGGCTAGGAGATCGGCTTCGGTGTCGATGGTTTGAGGAACGAACAGAGGTCCTTCGTTGGCGTTGTTGCCGACAAGTAGGTTCTCTCCATTCACCTTCTTTTCCAAGAGCTGCTGGCTAGGCACGTCCTGGATGAAGACGCCATCCGTAACAGGTAAGAAACCCCATGTACCAAAAGTTCCTGAAGCACTGACGTTGAAACTGGCGTATTGCAGAGTCTCGGTGTCTTGGTTGACCAGACATTCAAAAATGGTACGAGCAGACGATCCATAGGCAGTATTAGGCATGCAGTTAGCCAATCCGGCAAAAGCATAGTAAGACTGCGAAGGCACCCAATCCTTGTACCCATACTGCATAGGCAAGTAAGGAGAAGCAGCGATGGCATTCTTGAACAGCGAAGTGCCCAAAGTACCTCCATAAGCCATAGCTTGCAGCATAACAGAGCCACCGCCGGCACTCTCACCACTGATGGTTACAGAGCGCGGGTCACCTCCGAAAGAAGAGATGTACTCTTGAACCCACTTGAGAGCAAAAGTCTGATCCAGAATACCAGCATTGACGGAACCAAAGCGGTCAACCTCATCAGAGGAGAGGAACCCGAAAGCACCGAGGCGGTATTGAATAGCCACACCAACGAACGAGTTGTTGTTCGTGTTGATAATGGCCTGCAGGTCTTGCTGACCATTGCCGAGTCCATAGCCACCACCGTGGATCCAGACGAGTACTGGAAGATTCGTTGCGTTCTCCGGAGCATAGACATTGAGGAACAGACAGTCCTCGGTTGATAGTGTACCCTTACCTCCCGGAGCAACCGAGCTTTGAGGGCATTGGGGTGCGAACGAGTTGGCTTGAATGACTTGACTGCGGTTCTCTGCCGGAACTTGAGGTGCTTGGAAGCGTAGAGCTCCTAGCGGAGGCGCAGCGAATCGGATACTTGATGCAAATGTTTAGCATCGATTAAACAAGAGCTTTGATCTTTACATACCCGCGCCAGATGTTGATGCCTGTAGTCTGGTTGGTGAAGCCTTCGTAGACCTCGTATCCAAGATCGACTTCTAGATCGCTGTTGCTGGTAGCATTGACGGACTGTCTCTTGGCCTTAAAGTGTTCAAAGGGTTGAGCAGCTGGCAGAGCAGCGCTAGCAGCCAAGGAAGCTGCACCAAGGAAGGCGCCGACGAAGGTCGAAAGAGAAGGCATTGGAACGTGATGAGGAAAGAACCACCTACATGGCAACACTTGGGCAATAGCCGACCTACTTATACTGTTTCTGATCGCGGGATAGAAAAAGTCCGGATCGCGATTGAAGCTACTACCCCGCCGGTAAGCTCTCTCTGTTGATCCGGTTAGGAAGCAGAATAGCCGCAAGATCCGTAGTGGTATACGAGAGAGAGGGCTTGTATGCACATGCGAGGTTGTCTGTCAACAAAAAGACGGCACATTGCATTGATGACCATGCACCCCACACGGCATGGTTACCTGCCACCTGCCGCAAGGTCCGCAGCTCGTACGGTCGTACCAAGTCATACCATCAGCCATCTGAGACATTTGATGTGGAAGGTTCAATCAACCCTAAGGTACGTGCTCGGTATGAGATGCCCTTGCATGGCTATCCAGGTAAGTCCAAAGCCAGCATGCCCGTCACCAATAGCTTGCTGTGACCAAAATGCGAGTCCTTGCTTATAAATGGTGATCCGGAGCTCGCTGTGCAGTGAAAAAACACATCAACCGAGGGGAGAGTCCATCCCATCACACGTCATGACTGCCAATACCCCACTTCCCCAGTTTCTGGCAAAAAGCCATCGACGGGAGACGGACGAGGTGGCTGAACAGACATGGCGGGGCCGCTATACAAACCTTGCTAAGCTTGCTTAACAAGCAACATGTCTAGCATCCGGTATCGCCGCAAGTCCGAGACGCGTTCCTGAGCCCTGAATCAAGGAACAGATCGTTGGCAGCCGTCTGGCACATCAGGTCTCATTTGCACAGGGCAGAACTTCTGGTCGGGAAAATTGTATTGTATAAGAATAGAGAGACATATCAATTGTAGTTGCAAAGTTGCATTTCTTCCCGGTTCTTCCAAAGGTCTTGCCTCGCCAGCTCCGCCATTCTATCTATCAAGAACTTGCAACAAGCGATATGCGTGTTCCTGCAGCACTGTTCATACAAGCAATCGTCAGGATCAATCTAGAGGACGAGGTGCGCCATTAACAAATTTGTAGGTTCGCTTGGTCGCTTCCTATAGAGATCCGTTGGGCTTTTGTACTGGAGCTTGCATAGCAGCTTGAGGCGCTGCAGGGCTGCCACCCATGGGCGCTGTCTGCGCCGGTGGTTGCATGGCCAGAGCTGCACGCTGTCTCTCCATCATCAACCTCTGCTGCTCAGCAGTCAGAGTGCTGTGGAAGCCAGATGGCCCCACTGCCGAGGGAGTGTTTGGGTTTGTGGGCTGAGCGAACGTTGGCGTTGCGCGACCAGAGGAAGGTTGTGGTTGAGAGGCTGCGATGTTCTGTGGGCGAGCTTGATACGTCTGCTGGGTTGGTACCGGTGTGCTGGCTGATCCATAGGTGGGTCGCGTTTGCCCATAATTTTGTGGTGTGTAAGTAGCGGCAGTAGGGGTACCGTTGGCAAAGGTCGATGCGGTGGTCCGAGGAGCAAAGGCGGTTTGGGGAACATTAAAGCCTTGTCGAGCAGGATTGTTGGGCTGAGGAGTTTGAGCGCTGTATTGCGAAGCATACGTCGGTCGCTGCTGTCCATAGTGCTGCGTACTGAATGTCGAGCGACCCGTACTGCTAGTGTTGTAAGTGTTGGGATAGCCAGCACCCGCGCGAGGAGCAGTGGCAGGTGCATTGTAGCTTTGTGCAGCACCACGGTAACTCGCGGCTGGAGTCCTGGAGTTGTAATAGTTTGCTGGTGTGTGTCCTGAGCGATTAGAGATGGATGGTGTACGTCCATATTGGGATGTCGAGTCAGGCTGTTTGTGGTTTGCGGCAGCAGCCTGCATGGCCGAACTGCGGATCAAGCGGGTCAATTGATCCTCTTCCATGGTTCCGCGGTACTCCTTGCCCTGTATAACGATGTTCTTCTTGACAGCCAAGTCTGCAAACTTTTCACCATCGAGTTTGGCAACGGCATAAGGTGGGAGCTTAGAGATCAACTGCGCCAATTGGGATCGCAGAGCTCTATAGGTCTCGTTCTCTTCAGCTGATGGAGCCGTTGCTGTACCGACCATGGCGCTCAACAAGGGACTGGGGCTGGCTGGGTTTCGCGAACCAGTGGGGATGTAAGAGTTGCGGATGCGTTGATGTGATGACAAAGCTTGCAGGAGATTCGAAATGTCTACAAGCATTTGATCGACCTCACGCTCTTCTTCGTTGATGGTAGACACAACTTCGAGTCTGTTGGGCTTCAGATCGTCTTCGTCAAACTCTTCGATTGCCTTCTGAATTGCTTCGAGATCTTCGGTACCCAAGACGTTCTGGGCGTCTTCAGCGGAGGTTTGGTTGGCCAATTCTTCGCCATCAGTTGGGAAAGGAGACTCTTGCAAAGCTGGATCGAGAACGAAATGGTCATCAAATCGTCTTTGACCCATCCTATGCCACCAGACCATGTCCTTTGTCTCTTTGGCTACCAGAGCTTTGGAGTTGTCCTGGGTTGGAGCGAAACCAGAGTATGCAGAACGGAACAAGGCAGTCTCCTGGGCGATTATGTCGGCTGAGGACGCTTCCTCGGCAAGCTTTGGTTGTTCCTGGCCATTGAGAAGGCTTTCTCTCCGCCTGCGCTTGATCGCAGATGCTGACTCCTTGAGTTCGTTGGCACCATAGCCCACCCAGGTTCCGACCGTCAGGGGTTGCAGTGTGTACCCACCCTTTCGCGAAGCTTTTGGTAGTTCGCCGTGAGACCATGAGATCGTAGTGGACTTTGATGATGTGTGTCTGGTCGGCTTGGGGGGATTCAAAGGCGGGAGAGATGCAGGCGAGGGGAAGACGTCGGCAAAGGTAGGATTAGCCTTTCTGACAGAGGCAGCGTTGCTGGGAGGTAGAGGGACTACTTTGGTGGCGGAGAGCATAGTGGGCAAGCCGAGTTCCTCAATGGAAAGACCGGAGCCTTGAGCGGACGTGTTTGATTGTGGCAGACTTGAAAAGAGTTGTCTGGGCTGAGGAGCATTTCCGTACAGACTCAGAACTGTCTTTGTGGATTTCGTTGCAAGATCATCTCCCTCCTCTTTCTTGATGGACGTCTTCTCATCTTTGGGTCGCTCGCGATCGAGACAGTCTTTGACGAGGGTGCGGAAATTTGAGAGGGCCTGGATGGATGCAAGGTCTTGGTTGGCGAGACGTTGTGTGTTCTTCAGTGGATCCTTAGCCTTGAGAGGCTCGCAGAGGGTGTCCAGAGCATGATCAAGGTCTCGTTCGAAGTCATCGAGGTCTGAGTAGAGGTTGTTCTGCAGGCGCGAAGCGATGGTGGTGTGTTGGTCGTCGTTGTCAAGTTTTGGACGCTTGGTCGAATGGCCGTTGGTTTGGGAGAGTCGCGACGCGTTGGGCAATGACAGGTGTAAGACCGAGGGTGAGGGGTCGTGTCTAACACGACAGTCAGTATCAAGGAGCAAGGGTGTTGGATAGTGGACGCGACGTACGTTTGCAGAAGTTCCAAAAGGTCTTGGAACAGCTGTGCCTGCGATGGTGATTGTGGTTGTTGCGGCTTGTCCAAGTTGGCACGCTTTCGTTTGGTGGCGTTGGGCGAGGATTCTCCTGTCGCAGTCTGGTGCTCGACGACGAGGTCGCCATTGCTTTGTGGATCGGTGGTCATGGTGATGGTCGGTCTGGTCCCCGCGTCTTTGGGTCGCAAAAGTCGCAATGAGGGAAGACGCGTTGTGCTTTGGCAGCTGCCCCAGCTTTCGCGCTTGGTACAATAGCAGACTCGCGACAATACAGCCTCTCGATTGTTATTCCGAGTTAATAGCAGAGCTCAATAGCGACGACAAATTGATGATTAGAGAATAGAAACAATCATTCCTGCAATAACCTGACTCTCTCTCACTCTGGCAGGCCAGACGTGGCCCTTGCGTACAGCGGCTTAACCCGCTTCGGCATGGGCGGCTTTTGGTCTGTTTGCTTGGCGCTCCGACTCGCTCGGGCATCGGCCATAATTTTGAACTGCTGCTGCTGCATGTCCTGTCCATGTGGTTGCCAATTGGGAGCAGACTTGTTGCGCACGACCTGATGAATGCCAGTTGTTGGTGCTCTGTCCCTCGGTAGACGGGTCCAACATGTCACTCGGATTCCTCAAGCCTGTTCATGGTGGTTCAGCAAGAACACCCATCGCTCTTTCTCCAATCGCGGCCATGTGAAGAGTGATTACCTTCCTGCCGACCAGCAGCGCCGGATTCTTCGCAGGATCGTCGTCGCCGACCATGCTCAGTATGATGATGCCGCTCGTCCGCTGCGTTGGCCACGTAAACACAAAAACCCGAACTCTCGCAAACACGACGATGTCATCCCCAAGCTCAAACCATCGACATGGCACCTCGCTTCGAGTCCTCAGCACGACCATTTGAAGAAGATCATCGACCGCCGCCTGGCGCTTGTTGCTGAATCTGACACGCCTGACGACACAACCTTTGCCTTGTCTGCGCGAGAACGTATCATCCTTGGATCCACCGACTACACAGAGCATCATGTTGACTACTACTTCAACATCCTCTCCTCCAAGGACTCGTTATTCGCTGCCCGTCTGCTTACAGCAACAGCCGGCCCTCCTTTCTTCGTCTACCGCGACTTCCTTGCCCGCTCCCACATCCGCCCTGAAGCTCTTCGTCATCTCTTGAACCACCTGCCTGTCTGGGACCAGGAGACATTAGAGCTATCCGACCGACTTGTCTTGTCTGTCTTCGAGAGCCTGCTGTACCATTGCCGGCGCGTCTGGCCTCAAGCCATACCTCTTATGGCCACTTGGCTGACCCATGAATTGCGCTTGTCCGATGCTCAAATTAATCGTTTTCAAGAGTTCGATCTGCTCAAAGACGACTTCGCTGCCGTCCCGCACTTGACTTCACAGTACAACTACGCCCTTCGTCTCCTCTCGTCGCCCTCGCACATCGCTCCATTCAAGAACACGGTCCTTCAAGAAGCTGCTCAAGCCATCATTCTCAAGCACATGGCTGATCACACCCCCGCTCTTGCTATCGATCGCGTGGGCTATCGTGCCGTCACTCGCGTTCAACTGGCCACCAAGAAGACCGCCCCTGAGCAAGAGTGGGCCAGACTTAAGTCTCCCTCCTGGCCTCCTTGGAAGGAAGATCGTACCGGCATGGATGCACGCATCGATCTCGACTATGGTGTCAGTCGTGCTCATCAAATTTTGCTCCGGATGCAGGAAGCTGGCTATCCCCTTGGGGCATGGGATCAAGTCGCCATGGTATATGCAGGATGGGACACGGATCGGAGCCCTACAGTCCAGAAACGAATCTTTCTAGACGACTTTGCCGAGGATAGACTCGTGAATAACCTCTGGATTGCTCGCATCAGGACGACTCGCACAGCTCAACAAGCATGGGCCTGTTTTCTGGCCTATCAGGATGAGAATCTTCCTCCAGACCACCGCATCTACCACGCCATGTTCGAGGTGTTGATAGAAGAGCGCAAGAGAGTCCGGCTTGGTCCTGAAAATATCGGTCACGAGGTTGATGAGGATCACGATGGCTTGGATCCTTTGTATCCAGGCGATACCAAGGAGATTGGCTCACCCCCATCCTCTGCGCATCAGTTGACGTATATTCGTGCCGAAATACCTTCGATACAACAGCTCTACAATCATATGCGTGAAGATGGAAAGCATCCTTCTGACGATACTGTTGAGATGCTCCTTGACAGCGCCGAGACTCTTGCGGAAGGTCTGGTTTATCTCGAGACCGGCATCCATGAGAACTACGATGCTGCTGTTGGTGCTCTCTTACGAGGCTCCGAAGATTGTGAAGGCCTAGATGTTATACCTGATCGTCTATTCGCCGCCTATGTGCGCCTGCTCTGCCGCTTCCCTCATACTGCACATGGGCCGGATACTAAGTCGCACTGGTCGTATGGTAGCCTGGTCCGAAATAGTCTGGATCTCCGACAACCTCTAGCGCGAGCTCTCTATCTGCTTGTTCAACAGAAACGAACATACCGTCCGGCATGGAACTGTGTATTCTCTGCCTTGGCTCGTAGGCAGGCACCATCTCTTGCCTCGGGCTGGCGTTTGCTAGCCTTGCGAGGCCAAAAGTATTTGAGCCTGGAGAATGAGCTGTATGATAAAATTTTCGCCTTCAGTCTTGCGCAGCAGGTCAACGATAGCATGCGGGAGAACGACCTTACACTGGATGAGGATGCCTTCCTGGATATCTGTATTGTTGCTGAGCATGCAGCCAGTGCTGTTCAGACCGTCTTCGGAAGCCAGAAATACAGACAGGACCACACTGCGGGAGTTCTCACTCGTCTTACCTTGAAGGCGGATACGACGTTCCAGAAAGGCCCTGAATGGATAAAAGAACAGTTCTGGACTCTGACCGAAGGCGGCAAAGACTCCTTGTCTACTCAACCCGAGCCAGAAGATACTGAGACACACCTGCCTAGTCTGTATGTCAGGCCTAATCCAGCTTTGCTGCATGCCTACATTCGCGCTTTAGGTCTCTTCCGCGACTACGACGGTCTCGTTGAGCTGGTCCAGTGGATGGTCAAACGCGAACTCCAACTTAAGAAGCGCCGTGCTATGGATCGCAGAGGCCGTATATTGATGCGGAGAGCGCTGATTGCTTTGCGTGTATTCGTTGAGGATCGATGGGAGCCTTTCAAGCCCGAGCTTGACGATGGAGAGATCGCTGCAATTGCATCTGCATCGGCTGAACAGATTGAGGAAATCAGGATGCTGGTTGAAAGTGTAAAGCATTGGGGTGGTTGGCCGTCGGATGAAGAGGTCGAGATGTATGTCGCATATGGCCGTGGCGACTGATAAAAGTGAACAACAGTGGTGCTTTGGGATGTGGTTGACGATTGTACATAAAGAGGAGATTCGATTCATTGTAAATATATCTTGGCTTGGTCACGTATACAAGGAAAATGGGAAGTTGTTTAGAAGGTTGAGTGTTCGGACAGTAGACAGACTCGGACAACTCAGTCTTGTTTGTACAGTATCGATTTCGATTCTCACTATGATTTACAGCCTTTGACCTCTGAGACATTTGTTCTGTCTCTCGCTTTACCATACGCCTTTAAAGCAAAAGCAATACCCATGCTCCCGTTCCCAGCCCCACCAGAAAACTCCTTTGGACACCCTTCATCCATCCCGCGGCTCTCTCAGAGAACGAGATACCTATCCGCAATCTTCTTTGCCGCCTTCTCATTGCTATTCATAGCAAGGATATGCATCAACGCAAACGCGGCCTCTTGCGTAAACTCCTCTGGATCAACTTCCTCCTCCTCTTCCTCACCATCTACGCCACCATCACTGTCTTCTTGTCTCTTTCTTTCCCTCGCTTCCTCTCTGACCTCCTCAGCCAACGCCAAACACCTCTCATACTCTGGAATAGCCAAATGCATGATTCCCAACAGATGCCAAGCCCTGCCTTTATTATACCTAGCCTCCTGCTCGTGGATTTTCTGTCCAGTGCTCAATCTCTGTTCTACGTATCGCTCCAGAAACGCCACGCCTTGATAAATTTGCCAATGTCTGTTTTCTGATTGCCTTTTCATTGCCATTTGCAAGTATGCAGTTGCAATACACAGATTTGTGCTGATATTCAGAGGATCAAGTGTCAAAGCGCGGAAATAGTAGTTTAGAGCCGAAGTCCAGGATTGTGCTGCTGCCATAATGTGTCCGTATAGGGAAATCACGCCAGCATCGAGGTCAGGCAGTTGATGGGGATTGGCATCGCGTTTTCCCGCATGAGTGTAGGAACTGCGTTCTTGACCTGTAAATGCATATGCAGCGCGAGATTCTGGGTCCAGCAGTGCATAGTCTAGTGCTTTTACCTGCCGCAAGATGAACTTTTGAGTTGGGCCACTGTTGAACCAGTTACTGTAGCCGGCAAAAAGACGGTTTACGGCCGCGAAGATTTGGTAGGCGGCGCCGCTGTGGGGCCATTCGATGATGAAGAATCGGCCTACTTCGCAGACTTTTTGCTCGTCGTTGAGGAGGAGTGCGCAGGCCATCCACATGGCGTGGATTTGCGTCTTGTGGGTGAGTGAATGGTAGAATACCGTACAGCTCCATGCAGATGTCAATACCTCGTAGCATTTTTCTCGATCGCCAGATTTAGCGAGCAACAGCGCGTATTCGCAGAACATATCCAGCCAGTCAGTAAACTTTATATCGTGGAAGTTATCGGGGATGCTTTCATCGACAGTGTCGTCATCGATGTCCATGCCGTTGTCTTCAGTGAGTCGCTTCTTCATGGCTTCCATCTCAGTGACGATGGCGTTCTTGGTGTTGCGCCCGTAGCCGGTGAACTTGATGTGTTTGTCGCGGCCTGGGTAGAAGGCACGTACGGTTTTGAAGTCGTCGAGCATCTCTTGAGCGGCTTCGAAGTAAGTTTGTAGGGCGTCTTCGTCTTCATCTAGGGTTTCTCGAGCGGAGTTGACGAGGACGTGGTTGGCTTTTATACGCTGGTCTTGCTGTTGGAGACGCTCATAGGTTTGAGAGACGCGTGCTTTTGGGGCTTTGGGTTTTGCTGACTTTGGACGACCGCGTTTGCCTGGGTGGAAGGCGATGAATCGTAGATCG
>Ga0058697_10000593_pt1 | contig 15386 bp, 9 predicted proteins | sample AgamicAsMae_FD_66619 | JGI IMG/M metagenome (GOLD analysis project Ga0058697, IMG submission 66619) | Agave microbial communities from Guanajuato, Mexico - As.Ma.e | ecosystem: Host-associated > Plants > Phyllosphere > Phylloplane/Leaf | place: Guanajuato, Mexico | collected 2012-06-04
CCCCTCTCCCGAATTGATTCCCCCACCCGGCGGCATCATGCCTATCATTGATACTGGCAAAGATTTGTCGGCTCTCTTCTCGAAACAGGTGAAAGAGACGCCTGATGCCATCGCTCTCGAGGACGAGTCAAACACATATTCGTACGCCGAGCTCGACCAAATCGTTGAGGCTCTTTCTCAACGTCTCCGCAACTACGGCGTCAGTCGCGACACACTCGTCGGTGTGCTACTTCCACGCAGTGCTGACTATGTGATTGCCTGTCTTGCTGCTCTTCGTGCTGGAGGTGCATTCCTGGTTCTCGAACTCGCATACCCTCCGGATCTATTGGCCGACGTCATTGACGACGCTAGACCGGCAGTTGTTGTCACTCACAGATCTGAAGTTGGCAAGATTCAGGAAGGCGTCCCAGTCCTGGCTCTTAACGATGAAGCACAAGAAATCAATGGCGACCAAAAAGAGCCAGCACCTCTGCCTGCTGAGGATGATCTCGATCGCCTTGCTTTTGTTGCTTATTCGTCAGGTACCACCGGAAAGCCTAAGGGTATCGCCAATCCCCACAGAGCACCCGTACTCTCATATAATCTCAGATTCGCTGTCTCGGACCAGCAGCCTGGCGACCGTGTTGCATGCAATGTCTTCTTCGTCTGGGAAATCCTGCGTCCCCTCCTGCGTGGAGCCACTGTCGTCGCTGTCCCTGACGAAGTCAGCTATGACCCCCTCGCCCTTGTTGAGATGCTTGCAGCCAAGAAAATCACAGAAACTCTCATGACTCCCACTCTTCTGGCCACTGTCCTCTCACGTCACCCTGATATTGCCGAGCGCCTCCCTGAGCTGCGTGTCCTGTGGCTCAATGGCGAGGTTGTGTCTACCGACCTCGCTCGCAGCGCCCTCAAAGCCCTCCCCAAAGTCCGCCTACTCAACTGTTACAGTGCCTGTGAAACACACGAGATTGCCTGCGGTAACATTGGAGAGATGCTCGAACACCTCGATGAGGCCGCCCTCTACTGCCCGGTCGGCCCCTCTCTCGACCCCAAGCACACCTACATCGTCGATGAGGCTGGCAACAGAGTTGAGGATGGTGTTAGCGGAGAGCTCTTCTTTGGTGGAGATCTTTTGGCTCGCGGTTACCTCAACCTGCCCGAGACTACCGCCAAAGCTTTCTTGAGAGATGAGTACGATTCGACTGAGGGTGCTCTAATGTACAGAACTGGAGATCTGGCACGTATGCTTCCTTCCGGACTCCTTGAGATCACTGGTCGTGTTGGATCCATGATCAAATTGCGCGGCTACTCTGTCGTGCCCGCCAAGGTTGAGAACTCCATCATCACTCACCTTGCTGTCAGCACGTGTACAGTTATTGCTCACGGCGAGGGTCTTGACAGACAGTTGGTGGCATACATTGTACGCGACAAGGAGGAAACCAAGAACCGCAAGTTCCCTGAGATTCTCGAGTCAGGCCACAGCCCCGAAGCTCGCAAAGCACTTTCTGAGGCTTTGGCGCAGTACATGCTGCCCTCATTGTGGGTTGTGCTTGATGAGATGCCTCTGCACGAGGTTTCTGGAAAGGTCGATCTCAAGAAGCTGCCGGCACCCGTCACAACTCCCGCGAATGGTGCCAACGGAACCAAGGCTGCTCAGGCTCAGGATCCTATCGGTGTTAACGATGTGGCCGAAATCTGGGCAGCCACTCTGAACATGCCTCGTAGCATCATTGATCCTTCAAGCAACTTCTTCGATCTGGGCGGTCACTCCCTTTCGCTCGCCAACCTGGCCGCAAAATTCTCAAAGACTTTCGGCTTCCGTGTCCCTGTTGCTCGTCTTGCTGATCCTCCCACTCTCGCCGGTCATGTCGACACCGTCCGTGGCGTTAGAGATGGTCATGCTGCGGCAGTTCAAGCAGATCTTCCTGCTGTGTTGCGTAAGGACTCTACGCTTGACAACGATATCCAAGCCAACGGAGCCAAGTTCTGCCCTCTTAATAAAGCCAAGACTGTGCTTTTGACTGGTGCAACCGGTTTCTTGGGCGCTTTCCTTCTCAGCGATCTTCTGGAGCACACTTCCGCTCAGATCATCTGCTTGGTGCGTTTCAACAACCCTGAAGGCAGCGACTACTCGGCTGGTATCGCAAGATTGAGAAGACATCTTCTTGATTTGGGCTTGTGGCGAGATTCTATCATGGAGCGTGTTGAGATTCTGCCCGGTAACCTTTCTAGTGAGCGCCTTGGTCTCAGCAAGGATCTCTGGCAGGATTTAGTCTCCAGAGTTAACGTCATCGTTCACGCTGGTGCTACCGTCAACTTGATCTACCCTTACGCCTCTCTGCGTGGCGCCAACATCGAGGGTACCAGAGAGATTCTGCGTCTTGCCTCCCAGGGCGGTGCTACTGTTCAGTATGTCTCCACGAACGGTGTCTTGCCTCCTTCCAAGCACGGTTGGCCCGAATTCGCCATGCTTGACGTAGACTCTGTTCAAGACAAGCTCCTTGATGGTTACGGCCAGACCAAGTGGGTCGCGGAACAACTTGTTCACGAGGCTAGTCGCCGTGGCCTGCCGGTCAAGATCTTGCGTGCTGGTACTATCAGTGGTCACAGCTTGACCGGTTCTGCCAACGCCTGGGATTTGGTATCTGCTCTGATTGTTGAGTCTGTTCATCTCGGCTTCCACCCAGATGTTGAGGGATGGCGCGCTGAGATGACCCCGGTCGACTTTGTCAGCAAGGCCATCATCCACCTTGCTAATCAATCTCAAGCCAAGCAGCTTGTCTTCCATCTCGGAGACCCTACCCCTGTCGACATGAGCTCTGTATTCGAAGATCTGGACAAGCTCGGCTACCCAACCAAACCTCTCGAATGGGAAGAGTGGGTTACCATGTGGATTGAGAAGAGAGGAAACGTCAGGGGTGGTGATGGCAACTTCACTGTTGACATTCTTCGCAGTGGTATGCCTAGCGTCGAGTTCCTCAGAGGTATTGTCGTTCTCAACAACGAGGCCACAAGACCTTTCCGCTCCGTTGTCGAACGCCCCAAGGTCGACGCCGTTCTCCTTGAGACATACGCTCGCCATTGGTTTGCCAGAGGATGGCTGCCTCGCCCTCCTTCAGGTCTGAGCTCTCTTGGTGGTGCTGCACACATGCCTCGCAGAGGACCCTTGAGCGGACGTGTCGCCATTGTTACCGGTGCTTCTTCGGGTATCGGTGCCGCTGTCGCAGTTGCTCTCGCAAGAGAAGGTTGCCACATTGCTCTTGCTGCTCGTCGCACAGATGCTCTTGAGGCACTCAAGCGCAGACTCACAGTTCGTGAAGGCAAGGTCATTGTCCGCCAAACCGACGTCACGAGCCGTCAACAGATGGAGGCTCTCGTCCAAGCTACTGAAGAAGAGCTGGGTCCGGTTGACATCCTTGTCTCGTGCGCTGGTGTCATGTATTTCACCATGATGGCCAACGCCAAGGTCGACGAGTGGGAACAAACCGTTGACGTCAACTGCAAGGGTCTTTTGAACTGCCTGTCTTCAATTGTGCCTGGCATGCTCTCCCGCGGCTCTGGTCACATTGTTGCCATCTCCTCGGACGCTGGTCGCAAGTGCTTCCCCGGTCTTGGTGTCTACTCAGCCAGTAAGGTCTTTGTCGAGTTTACTCTCCAAGCTCTACGTCTCGAGACTGCAGGCAAGGGTCTCCGTGTTACTGGTGTTCAACCTGGAAACACACAGACCGACCTCCTCACCATGTCTAGCGATAAGGAGGCTGTTGAGAAGTACGGCGAGCCTTCTGGCGCTCAAATCCTCGACCCCGAAGATGTCGCCAACTCGATCGTTTATGCACTCAAGCAGCCCGCCCACGTTGCTGTCAACGAGATTTTGATCGAACCCCGTGATGAGCCCATCTAGATGGAGAAAAGGTGAAAGAGAGAGATGAAAAAAAAGAGGAGCATTTCATTGTAATATTTTCCGACGGACTGTATATTTTGCACGGCCTATACTGTAACACAAACGCACATATCTAGGTGGAGAGAGGAACCCTCGTTTGCTACAACGCTACTGCAGGAGTCGGGAGAGTTTGTTTGTTTGATCATGTCTTTCTGTAACATATAAAACATCAACAACGGCAGATTTCTGGGGGTTGTTCTCTTGTTTCCCTTTGGGAATCAGTTGTTTTTGTCACGCTTTGCAAGTCTTTCTGTACTAATCAAGCTGGCAGATGTCATCCGATCGCGACAAAACATACTAATCCTTCATACTAGGTTCACATCTATTCTACCTACGCAGCTACCAGATTTATCGCTTTACCTTCTTTCTGCATGGAACCAACGCAGTAGGTGCGTTTTGTCGCCAGTTGTGTAGGGTAGGGCTCCTTTCTTCCCGCTCCACTAACTTGACTACAAATATCCAGATCAAAGGCTCTGTCACTAGGTAAGGCGAGATATCATACAACAGGCAAGATAGATTAATGTCACCGGCTTCTAGAGAACGGAATTGCTTACACTTTCCATCCGTACAGCAAAGTAATTGTCAAATCAATTCAGTACTGTTCGGCAGAAAAGTAGAGGTCCTCAGAACGCAGCAAATGAGATGCGAGCCCAGCATCGAAGGAACACCCACCGTAACCTAACAAAATATCAAACCTTTACAAAAATATCCTAGCCACTTCTTGAACAAACATGATACCGTGCTCACCAAGTCTGCATAACAAAAAAAAAACCAAAGTCAATGAACACCACGGGTTGGATTCGAACCAACGACCTCCCGATCCACAAGAGAGTGACTTTTGAGCAAAGCGAGCGAATTCAAAGAATGTAGAATAAGATCGGGTGTGCTGACCACTGCACCACCGCGGCTTTTTGTTCCCTGGTTACAAAGACATAACAATCACAGAATATATGGGTTAGTAGTGATGGTAGTGTGATTAGGGGTAGTTGAGATCGAATGAGAGAATTTCCATTGAGGTTTCACGGATCGTCGCTCTTCGTTCAAGCCTCTATATACTGACTCGATTATGTTGTCCTCTGACCATGGTGGTGCAGTGGTCAGCACACCCGATTCGTTTACTATCGCTTGCATTTCGTTCACTTTGCCTTGACACACTCTCTCATGAGGATCGGGAGGTCGTAGGTTCGAATCCTACTCATGGTGTTTATCATTCTTTTTCTTTTTGGTACCCTTTGGTGTTGTTGGAAAGTCGTTGGTATTGTATACTCTTTGCTTTACGGTATTGTGTACTCTTGCTTTACGGTATTAGTTGCTGTTGCGTTACATACTTGCCAATCATAAGATGCTTTGGTTACTTGGTCGTCGCTGCAGCTGAAGATTGTTTTAGAGACTGTGGAGACCATAGGACTTAGGTTTGCGTCTCAGATATATACAACGAGGGATAGAGAAGCGCTTTCGATGGGCCCAACTTGGATACCATTGACCTTGTTCCACACACTCGACCTAGCCTCGAAACCGTAGAACATCATCTCATTATCTTCAACACTTGATCACAGAGTCACCATTCCATATATAGAGCGATGGGGCAAAAAATAAATGTAGCGGGAGACAGGGACATGGGGAGGAGGAGAGAAAGAGGATAGGAAAGCAGCAGGGCTGGGCGGAGATGAGACGATAGCACTTTCCATGCCTCGATGGAGTAGGCCTCAGTTCAATGAATCTTTCCACGCACTGCGATCCAGCTCTTGACCTCAAAAACAACATAATCGTGTAGTCTGTATACGATGCTGACCGAAAAAGAAATACAGAACTTTTTGGCGTTGACTCTTTTGTCCTGTGACACTGGCTTCCATTTCGCCTCCAACTCCCAAAGCTCCTGCTCAAGAACAAATAATAGCATAACCGACTTGCAATGAAAACACAACCACTCCAAACACACCAGCCTTCCATGACCTCTATCCTGTACCGCCGTTGACTTCAACGACAGATCCATTCATGTACCTGCTCTCGTCGCCCATGAGGAAAGCCACCACATCAGCGATCTCGCTAGCTTTGCCCATACGTCCCATGGCAACCTGCTCCACCGTCTTCTTCAACGCCTCCTCACCAGCCATAACCGCAGAATTCGTCGGCGTCTCGATATATCCGGGAGCAACAACATTGACACGAATACCCTTGGGTCCCAACTCCAAAGCCATGGATTTCGAGAAACCGATGATTGCGTATTTGGTCGCGCAGTAGATGGCCATTTGCTTGTGAGGGTGGATGCCGCAGATGGAAGACACGTTTACAATGGCGCTTCCAGAACGCAAGTATGGAATAGTGGCTTTGGTGACATTGTAGACGCCCTTGAGGTTCACAGCAACCAGTTTGTCGAAATAGTCTTCGGAGCAGTCGACCAAGTCTCGGGCAGTAGGGTTGATGCCCGCGCAATTAAACACATGGTCGACACGGCCAAAGTAGCCTATGACATCCTTGACGGCTTCAATGCAGCGCTTGTATTCTGCTACGTTGAGCATGTTGACTTGGTGAGGGCCTCCGGCGCATTGCTTGGCGGTTTCTCGACATGATTCGATGTTGATGTCGCTGAGTGCCAGGCGTGCTCCTAGTTTGCTGAGCTTTAGGGCAGTTGCTCGTCCAATCCCCGAACCGGCTCCAGTGAGAAAGACGACCTTTCCTTCGATGGTGTTTTTGTTCATTGTGATTCCTCTTTTTTTTGTTGCACTTGTTTCGCAGAAATGTTGTCGATCGGGAAGTAACCCTAGTGGCTGATGGCTGGGGTGTGCAAGCTGTATAGCTTGGCAGAGGTGTCGTCAGTGATCGTCGGTCTGCAGCAAGCGTCGTGAAGTTTTGGTTGATGGATGATGGGGAATGTTTGAGAAAGATGGAGGAAAGTTTTTTGGATTTCTCGGAGAGCCCTGCGCGATGAGAAACAGAATGCGTTCGAAGATAAAACAATTCCACCACATGGCAACTCCCAGCAATCTGTATGGTCTGTTGGGCGCTGTCAACACAAAAGATAAGTGGGGCCACGCCGATAAGCCTGCGGAAGCCTCATGGCGTTATCGGGCCGTCTGGGCAATTGCAGCAGTCACGCTTTTTGTCAAACTTATGTTTCAGAAATTCATATAAGTATGCGTTATTCGAATTGGGGTATCATTGGTTTACTTTTGGAGTACGTCGTGGCCGGTGAAGAGGGTGAAGATTACAGAAGTGTATCATCACATCATCGCCTGGCTTTCTTCTTGTCTGGTCCATCATCCTCTTCATCGCTCAGTTCGGCGTATATCGTCTTTGGCTGTGTGGTAGCCCAGGCATTTGTAAACAGAGGATCATTCTTAGCCTTGTCAGCATACTTGAGGAGAGCCTCTCTGGGGTCTTCTTCACGCATGCCACTGAGCGGAATATGTTCCTTGATGTAAGCTGCGTCTGCATTACTCTTCGCGAACGGTGTGGTATTTGGAATGTGTGGCCGTCTGGGATCTCTCGATTTACCAGAGGCCGTCAGTCCAATTGTAGGATGTCTTGAGGCGAAGGAAGCAGCCGATGGCGCAGAACCTCCAGGCAGAATGACAGCATCGCCACCAATGCCATGAGATAGATCCATAGTCAGGTTGGGGTCATCATCAATGTGACGACGCTTAGGAGCCTTGAGCATGACAGTCTTTGCACCGCCTTGTGATAGATTGGGATTGTATAGCACATGCGTCTCTCCATTGGCCGAACCGGTTATAATTTGGTTCAGCTCCTTGTGCCAGTAGACGCTGATCAGAGCGGATCCTGGTGTTACCGGAGTCACCAACTCAGACCTGAGGGTAGCAGGGTTCAATATGTGGAGGTCGCCATCTGCAGAGCCAGTGAGCACTTCGGTACCTGACGGCGACCAACAGATGTTGGATGTGGGATATTGGCTAGAGATTGAAGGGAAGTCGATCGTCCTGAGAGGTTGCTTGAACTTTCTGGTGTCCCATAACTTGATCGTGTCATCACCTCCGCGAGTCATGACAAGCTGACCAGTAGAGCTGACCTGCAGGCCGCTAGTCCAAGTATCCTTTGTATGAGCATCGCGGATCTCGGCAGCAGGTCTGGTGTATGGACCGTTTCCATCCCACATGACTAAACTGCCGTCAAGAGCAGCGGCAACAAGAAGGTTGGACTGAGGGCTTGCAGACCAAGAGAGAGCAGTGATACGCGTTCTTCCAGCAGAGCCAGCAGCTCTCGACTTGTGTACGATGACGTTCTTCTGTTGCCTAGGATTGTTTACATCCCAAATGCGAACGGTGGAGTCGGTTCCTCCGGTTGCGCAGATGTTGCGATCTTGAGGATGCCAGACGCCGCAAGTGACTTCGGAGATGTGACCCTTGGTGTGATGCATGTCGCGCAGGTACATATCGCCCTTTACGAATTCGGCGAGAGTTTCTCCATTGCGATCTAGTATGCGCGGTTGGGGGTGAGCGGTGATGGCGAGGATTGTACTGGGCGAGATGGGGTTGAACGAGACTTGGTTGACAGGATGGGTTTCGGTTGAAGCAGAGCCTTTGACGGATGAGGGATCGACGGATTTGAATGCGCGGATGGTCGAGGGTGTAAGAGAAGCAAAGTCGTGGAACTTGAGCGTGCAGTCGTTGGAGCCCGTCACCATTCGTCCTCCCGACGCGTCCAGTGTGATGGATGTGACCGCGCGGTCGTGCGTCTTGAAGACCATCTCGTGCGACACCGGATATTCATCTTCTTCGTCTTCATCATCCGAGTCGTCATCGTCATCATCGTCGTCCGAGTCGTCGTCCTTGTTGGTTGGTTGCGAAACTACTGGTTGCTGTCTCTTGCTCTGCTCGAATCTGTTGTCGGTTTGGGCGCCTTTGGTCTGCTTGCCAAATGATGTTGTCCCGAGAAACTTCTGGAGCGCCTCTTCATCCTCGTCAGGTACCTCGATCTGAGGTTCCGATGTATTTGACATGGCGGCAGTGGTAAGAAATTGGTTTACCATCTTTTGGTTTAGTCCAAGTTGCGTCAGTCACGTCGACTTTTGTCCCTCGGGCTCGAAGTTTCGCTGCCCGCAACGCCGCAACCCTCACTGACTCTCACCCATTATCATTACCAACATACTCGTCTCACAAAATCACAATGTAGAAAACGTAAAGCTCGTATCCAGTCTAGAATAGTTGCTGACCATGTTATCATGGCTGGCGTTAGCGTCGCTGCTATCTCTATTCTCAGGGGCACAGCGCCGTGATAGGCAGGTGTCCTGATCCTACCATCTCGCTTCTCTCTGGTGCCTTCCAGAGCATGAATCGCGCAATTTTATCTCCAAGCACAACCATGTCTTGTCAGCCACGCATGCTGCTCATCATCGTCCAAAATGACTCTCGACAATGCGTTTGATCTGAGCAAGAAGACTTTGTTCGGGCCTGCTCAATGCATCCTTGCCCTATCTTTTGCAGCATCATTATGGTTCGTCGTCTCCGCCTATCTAAGATGGCACCACTTGAGAAAGTCTTGTATCAAGATTGGATCGAATCAACAAGGCAACATTAAAGTCGTGAGTTGTTAGCCGCTAAAGGACATATGAAGCAACATACTCACTGATCGCAAGGCTTTCAATCTGTTTCTACTAGCTTTCCAATCTTCAATCGTAGGCATAAACATCTCTGTGCCAACTAATTATGAAGATGCCCTGGTTGAAGTCGCCCACCTTGTTGCAGTGGTCGGTCTTGTCGTCTTGTCGTCTCGAGAACACTATCGATCCGTGAGCCCACCGACATCTCTAGTCATCTATCTGTCTACAAGAACGTTCTTGAACATTTCAACATTGTTACTGGTACATGAAGGAGGCTTGATGGCAAGTCAGGCACTACGAACAATCATAGAAGCAGGAAACCTGATAGTCGAGTCTCAGAATAAGAGAGCCTTCTTGCTCGAACCTTTCACAGACATTGCACCTGAAGAGACAGCCGGACCATGGAGCAAAGCTAGTTTCGCTTGGGTAGCTTCAATGCTCTTTACTGGCAAAGGCATCACGCTCTCATTAGAAACACTGCCTTGTAATCCTCACCGATTCGACCCTTCGAACTTGCGTCAAAAAATCTTGTTGGCATGGGACCAGAGAGGTAAGCTATCCGAATGCATAGAGTGCATCAAACTGACCGGTCCTTGAAGCGAAGCCAGAAAGCCGTTTTACGTTACCATTGATCTTGCTACACTGTCTTATGCCCGACTTTGCTACTGTCGCAATCACAAGGTTCATGCTTATCGTGTTCCGCTACGCTCAACCACTTCTCATAAGTAAAATCTTGCAGCTGTTGGCCGCAAACGCTTTGGACGGGCAATCCTACCAGCTCTCATGCACTATAGTCATCGTCTCTACGGTGGTGTATATCGGGCAAGCTGTACGCAAGCCATCTCTACTCATTGATAACTTCAACTGATGTACGTGCAGATCGTTTCTTCAAGATATAGGCATGAGCTCAATCGTCTTGAAATCATGACTAAAGCCGCACTTGTTGAACTCATCTACGAAAAGACCCTCAATGCACCTTCTACTACGCACAAAGACCACAGCGCCGTTACTCTGATGAGTACCGACGTTGATGCGCTTGAAGATATCAGCGAGATGTTCCACGAGTCTTGGGCTCAAGTGTTGGAAGTAATTGTAGGTATGGTTTTTCTGGCTCAGCAGATCGGATGGTTCTGCATTGTTCCGTTGCCAATGATATATGGTAAGTCAATGGCCACACTGAAGATACCTCACCTGCGTTGACACGATACAGGTTGCTCTCATATGACTCGATATGTTGCCAGAAACTTGCGCCCCAAGCAACTTATATGGAATAAAGCTACGCAAGATCGTATCAACAGAATTGTCTCTGTGGTCAGCAAGGTGAAGATCATCAAGATGCTTGGTCTGACGAACGTCATTGAGAGCCAGATCAGCAGTTTGAGGCAGGCAGAAATTGATGCTTCGAAAAATATGCGTTGGGTATCTGTGCTCGCCAATGCTAGTGGTATGTTGCCCTCAGTACACGTCGAATGCCCTGACATGAAGATCTCTAACTCAAAATCAGCAAATGCGCTTGGTCTTTTCACGCCTGCGGTCACCATCGTTCTGTTCGCTGCTGTGGGAAGCACAAAACTCGACGCACAAACAGCTTATACAACGCTCGCAGTGCTAACCATGGTCACTCATCCTGCGAACATGGTTATGACCATTGTACCCAGAGCAATTTCTTCCTTGGCCAATTTTCAGAGAATACAGGATTTTGTCAGCAAACCACATTTCCAGGACATCCGTCTGCACCAAGAATGTATGGTAGGAGCGACCTCGGTGGATGCCAATTCTCAAGCCGCCGTCGAGTTCAAGGATGTCGAATTGAAGCTGGCAGGCTCCACGCATCCCATTCTGTCAAATGTCAATCTGCGGGTTGATCGTGGTTCTATCGTTGTATGCACTGGATCCACGGGTGCAGGGAAGAGTATACTGGGGCTAGCAATTGCCGGAGAGATCAAACCCTCTAAGGGATCTATCTCAACTCTCAGTAAACGGACAGGGCTATGTACTCAGTCGCCATGGCTGCCAGGACAGAGCATCTCCGAAACGATTCAAGGCTCCTCTAGGATATCCGCTCTACATGACGATGCCTGGTACCAGCAAGTTCTTGATGCTTGCTGCATAGACGACGACATTCTGCTCAATCCCGCCGCAAGAGACGCTGGCATTGGGCATGCAAGGCTCTCAGGAGGGCAGCGACAGAGAGTTGCTTTGGCTCGTGCTGTGTACCAGCGACACGATGTTCTCATCCTCGATGACCCTTTCTCGGCTCTCGATCAACGTACACAGGAACGCGTGACTGGCAATTTGCTAGGTCCTGATGGTCTACTCAAAAAGTCACACACGACAGTGTTTTTGATCACGAATGCTACTCGAGCATTTTCTTTCGCAGACAAAATTCTGCTGTTGAAGGATAGTCGCATTCAATTTGATGGTAACTACAACAGCTTCCACGCATATTCAGGTACACTGGCAGAAACATTCGAGAAAGATGACAAAGCAGAGCCAGATGACCACAAGAACGCGCAGTTGGATCCCATCGAGAAGAGCAAGCTAGCTGTCAAAGACGATCAATCGTACATTGACGGCAAATCAGGCGACATGTCAGTTTATCGATACTATCTTCGGTCAGTCGGCGTGATGAACATGCTCGCACTCTTGACATGTACTGCGCTATTCTCATTCTTCTCAATCTTTCCGCAGTACTGGATCAAATGGTGGACAGAGGCAGGGGCTGGAAAAGACATCTTCTACATCCTTGGCTACTTACTCTCCGCTACCATCGCCTGGGCGGCGACCAGCGGTACGCTATGGGTCAACTTTATCAAATTGGCCCCTAGATCAGGGGCTGTGCTACACTCTAACCTTTTGAGCACGATCCTGGGAGCACCATTGTCTTACTTCATCAACAATGATATCGGATCAATCATAAACAGATTCAGTCAGGACATAAAATTGATTGATCGAGATCTCCCATCCGCGTTGGCAGCGCTGTGTACTCAAATCTTCAAGATCTTGATGCAATGTTCTCTACTTCTCGCTAGTCAGAGATTGTTGATATTTACCCTGCCGATATACTGCTTGCTCATCTACGCCATTCAGAAAGTGTATCTTCGCACCTCGCGACAGCTCAGGTATCTAGAGCTTGAGTCTAAATCTGCTGTCTACTCGAGCTTCCTCGAGACGATCGAAGGCCTGGTCACCATCAGAGCCTTTGGCTGGCAGCAAGCCTACCTTGAGCGAAACACGAGAAGTCTGGATCTTTCACAAAGAGCGTGCTATCTCTTCTTGTGCCTCCAGCGCTGGCTCAACGTGACCCTGGATCTGGCCGTTGCCTTCATTGCCATAGTTGTAATCAGTCTTGCGGTGTTCTGCAGTACTGGAGATGCTAGTGCAGACGTAGGAATCGCGCTCAACATGGTCTTGGTCACCAACACCACTCTGCTGAGATTGATAGGGTCTTGGACGACATTGGAAGTGTCTGTAGGTGCTGCTGCGCGTCTCAAGGAGTTGGAAGATTGTGTGCCGAATGAAGAAGACTGTGCAGTCGAGACTATTGTGCCGCGTGATTGGCCCCCGGCCGGGTCGCTCACATTGAAAGGCGTGCGAGTGTCTTATGGGTAAGCAAACTTGTACATGTTGTCAGAGATATTTTGCTAACCACGTACAACAGTACCCGCACAGTTCTGGAGAATGTCGACCTAGATGTGCAAGCTGGCAAGAAAGTCTTCATCTGTGGTGAAACAGGCAGGTAAGTTAAGCGTAGACTCAGCTTTGTTTGCACCTTCTAACCCCAAATGATAGTGGTAAGAGCACTCTGATTATGGCGTTGTTGAGATTGTGTCAAGTACAACGAGGCTCTATCCAAGTCGACGGTGTGGATATCTCTCAGGCATCTCCGTCGATCATCCGCGAGCGCTGCTTCATTGCCGTGCCGCAAGATGCATTCAATCAGCCTGATGAGAGTTTGCGCAATAATCTTGACCCATTGGACTACCACTCGACTCGAGAAATCAAGCAAGCATTACAGAGACTACATCTCTGGTCTCATTTCCAAGATGCAGGTCTGGGCCTCGACAATGACGAGGAAGTCAGTCGAGTGCTCGCTTTGCCGCTCTCATTCTTCCCGCCACTGTCGATGGGACAAACACAACTACTATCTCTTGCATGTGCGATACTCAAAGCCGAGTATCAAGTTCGAAAGGGACGAAAGGCCATCATACTACTTGATGAGCCTGCTGCCAATCTTGACGACGACTATGAAAGGCTCTCGTCTACGGTTATTGAGGAAGAGTTTACGGAGAAAGGACACACTGTACTAATGATCACGCATAGCTCCAGGGACCTGAAGGAGCGTGTTCGATCAGGTAAAGATGTCGTTGTCAGGATACGCAATGGGACGATGAGTGTGGTCGCTGCTGGCGAATAGGAGTTCGTACGGAGGTATAGCTGCTGCAGCCTCATCTGGAAACGCGCCAAGCCACAGACCAAGATATTTGTCACTTTCGACTCGATCGGAGTCAAAATGCCGCTTCTGTGCTATTCATGTAGTTTCCTTTCTCGACCTCGCACGCACGCGGAGCATTAATCGTGCAGTCAACGGTTGACCCGGCTTACGCCCGAACCTTCCCAATAAATCACAGCTGCATTTCCTGATTCGAGTCAAGTCATCATTCAATATGCATACCACTCCAGCTTGCGCGTCTACCCATCAGGCTGGGAGAATGCCATCAAGCATGGGCTTTCAAACTATCTGCCGTCAGGCCCGAATAATGCGACCAGATTGGCTTCTGTTATTGACGGTGGCCGTCTGATAAACTCAAATCCCAGCCGTTCACATCACGATCTTGAGAAGTCTGGTATGGTTCAATCGGGGGTCTCGGCCACCGTCCAGCGTTTCAACCTCGATGGTGACGTAAGTCATTATTTTGTTGCTACCATTGCGTATGTCCAAAACATAGAGAAGTAAAGAGCAAGCAGTGTATGTTTCCTTGATTCACATTATTATCATATATCCTGTTGCTCTTGTGTGGTCATTGACCTTCTTTTCATCTCTCCCCACTCAAACCATCTTCACCAATTTCCAAACAAATCAACCGCTAGAATATACCATTGCAACAAGGCAAAATGTTCGACTCCACATTCTCACATGCTTCCGCCGAACCTCTCTCGAGAGCAGCGTCCGACCAAATCGCAATTCGACTCATGCATGATGTGAATGTCATCCTGCATCTGAACCCAGACTGCAAGAACATCAAGCTGGTCTCGGATGCATCAGCAAACCCACAAGAATACAAAGTCGAAGACAGCCTAGCATTCGTACCCAAGAAACTATGGAGCGGAGGTGTCTGGTACACAGCATTCTTCAAGCCCGTCGAGGACGGTTGCGATATTATGATCCAAGCACCCGGTGGCTTTACTTCGACCAACAAGTGGCGCTTGATCAGGAAACCAGATGGCACACGAACTGTCTCGATTACGAGCGATGCGAAATGCAGCAAAACCTTTTCAATCTTTGTCAAGAGATTTTTGGAGAGTTCACATGGTCAGATGCAACGGGCCTTTAACGAGCGAGTCGAAGCGATTGCGAGACCCGGTATGCCCCGACGCAGGTCGTCAATGCCTGGATCTTTCAGAAGCGCTCGACAGATGGTGGTCGTGTAAGGGCAAGAGACGTTGGTACAACGCCCGGATCTTATGGCAGCCGAGAGACAGAGTTCGTTAAATCCCTGTCTCGAGGGATTCGCGTTCCTGCACTCAGGAAGCGTTTTTTTGTTTGTTGGAGAGTGACTACGAAGGGTGACCTTTCTCTTGAACGAGCGCCGGACCGAATTCACTTGGTGCGATTGCCATCTCGTTGCGAAAGGGATCCTTGTCTTTGAAGGCAGGCCGGTAAACGCAGGATGTACTCATTATATG
>Ga0058697_10000596_pt1 | contig 15355 bp, 12 predicted proteins | sample AgamicAsMae_FD_66619 | JGI IMG/M metagenome (GOLD analysis project Ga0058697, IMG submission 66619) | Agave microbial communities from Guanajuato, Mexico - As.Ma.e | ecosystem: Host-associated > Plants > Phyllosphere > Phylloplane/Leaf | place: Guanajuato, Mexico | collected 2012-06-04
CGAGTACGATCTTCCTCCCTCTGACAGCCTGGCTAGTAGGGGCACAGGGATGGCGCGGAGCGCTTCTTACCCTGGCCGCGATCCTAGCCCTCCTCACCATTCCGCCTCACGCTCTCGTCTTACGCCGCGTAGGTTATGGTCTCCGCGGCCCTGTCGAGGTCCGCGTCCGCGAGGATTACAGTGGGGTTCTGGCCGCCCGTCTCGCACTGGACCTTGGCGCCTCGGCTCACCACCTGTCGAGCCACGGTCCGCCCCCCACGATCGAACCCGTGAAAGACACGGCTGCCACGTCGGGGTGTTCGACCAGCAGCTTCCCACTCTCAGCCCCCCCGGGAACGACTTGGAATACCCCCTCGGGCAGGTGCCGGGCCACGATCGGCGCCAGCGTTCCGGCGATGACGGTAGAGGCCGGGGCTGACTTTAAGAAGACGGTGTTGCTGTAGCCCAAAGCCGACGCGATCTTCCAGGCAGGGATAGCCACCGGGAAGTTCCAGGGCGCGATGAGGGCGCACACCCCCGAAGGGTACCTGCGGGTGATGAGCCAATCCTTCGAGCGACTCGCCGGGTATGTCTCCCCCTCGGGAGCGAGTACCGTCTGGGCGTAATAGCGCAGTATCGCTCCGGCTTCCTCAACCTCGGCGCGGGCTTCGCCAATTGGCTTCCCGAGCTCCGTGACGGTGAGGCGAACCAGCTCTTCAGCCCACTTCTCCACGTCCTCGGCTATATTGGTCAGCGCATCGCTGCGGATGGAAGCCGGTTGCTCGCGCCACTCAAAGAATGCCTCGCGGGCGTGAACGACGGCGATCTCTACATCGTATGGTCCCGCCCCCTCGACCTTCCCTATAACTTCGGAAGGATTATGTGGATTGATGCTCTCGAATGCCACTACGACCTCCCCGAAGTATCTTAGTTGCCAGTTTCAATCCTACCCGGAATAGCAGACCCGCGCGCGACAAACCAGTGGAAGTGCTGCACGCGGCCATGTCACCCAGCGTTCCACCCTGCATCAGCCGGGTGTTTTCCTGGCTCTTCTCGAGAGCAATTTGCTACACTGGACAGTATGCTCAGTCCAATGCCAAAACTTCGTGTCTCTTCCTCTTCCGATGTAAGTCGCAAAGCAAGAGACACGAGCATCTGAGGGCGGGAGCGATGATTCGGCAGCTCGAGCCAGACCTGTTCCTGATCGACCATAAATTCCAGGGCGTACCTGGAACAATCGCCTCCTACCTGCTAGTCGATGGGGACGACCTGACGCTGATCGAAACCGGCCCAGCGACGACCACAGAGACGCTGCTTGCTGGCGTCCGTGCCGCCGGTTTCGATCCCGACCAGATTACCCGACTCATCGTCACCCACATTCACCTCGATCACGCCGGAGCCGCTGGCTCGTTAATCCAGCGACTTCCGCGAGCGCGCTTGTTCGTGCATCGAGTTGGCGCCCCGCACATGATTGACCCCTCTAAGCTGCTGGCGAGCGCCACGCGGATCTTCCAGGATGACATGGAGCGACTCTGGGGCGAGATACTGCCGGTACCGGAGGAGCGGGTAGTTATCCTCGACGACGAGTCGACGCTTCGGATCGGTAGTCGCGTCCTCAAAGCCCTCTACACACCCGGGCACGCCACGCATCATCTCGCCTACCAAGATGCCGAGGGCGGTATAATCTTCACCGGCGACGTCGCAGGAGCGCGGCTCAGCGAGGCGGAATATCTGCGACCGCCGACGCTACCGCCGGAGATCGACCTGACCCTCTGGCGCCAGAGCATCACTCGCTTGCGGAACCTCCGGGCACGCCGGCTCTACCTTACCCACGGTGGAGCCGTTGGCGCCCCGGATCGGCACTTCGATCTTCTTTTATCGCGGCTGTTCTTCTTGGCCGGCTGGACCGAGGCGAGCTTGGCAGCGGAGCAAGATACTGCGGTTCTCGCAAAGGAATTACATGAGAGAGAAAGTAAGGAGATCGTCGCCGTTACTGGTAGTGACGATCTTGTCGAGCCTTATGAGCTTGTCGCCGGTACTCGACTGTGCATCGACGGCCTGGCCCGTTACCTGAAAAACCGCCCCTGGTAGGCAGCCATCCCCGGAGCGACATTGAGAGCCATCCGCTAGCCTTTCTGGTGAAAAGGCCAATTCTCCTAACTTCTATCAAACAGTCACATGGGTAGGAGATACCGGGGGATGACTGGATGAGGCTTGTTACAGCGGATTGCACTGATGTTGGCCTCACTGCTCGGTCCTATCGATCTGCACGCATGACAGTGGAAATTGTCTGCCGTCTTGGGTACCCAAGTGCGTTTACATGCATCCATTGCGCTACCCGGTTCAATCTCATAGCAACATGCTGTAGTACATCGTCCCGCACGCAGGAACGGGAGAAGAAGCCGAAAAATTAGAAACGAGCGCAAGCTGACACGCTACAGGCGCCAAAAAGATCGAGATGCTCTTCGCCTGTCTCGAGAACCCTGGCGCTTGGCGGTGCATCACGCGTGGCTCGCGGGTAGTCTCTTGTTGGGCTTCGTTCGCCTCGGATGCATCGCCGCCCCGCTCTGGCATTGGCGGGATGGATTCTACTCGTACTCATAGAATCCCTTTCCGCTCTTGCGGCCGAGCCTCCCTGCGGCAACATAGCGCTTCAAGAGCGGGCAAGGTCGGTACTTGTCGTCGCCCAGGCCTTGGTGCAGGACCTCCATTATGTGCAGACAGGTGTCGAGACCGATGAGGTCGGCGAGCGTCAGCGGTCCCATCGGGTGGTTCATCCCGAGCTTCATCACGGTGTCTACGTCCTCGGGCTTGGCAACGCCCTCCATAACGCAGTAGATGGCCTCGTTGATCATAGGCAACAAGATGCGATTCGCCGCGAATCCCGGGAAGTCTTGCACCTCCACCGGCGTTTTACCCAGACGGTCGGCCAACTTACTGACCGTTTCATAGGTTTCGTCGCTGGTTTCGAGCCCCCGAATAACCTCGACCAACCTCAAGACTGGAACCGGGTTGAAGAAGTGCATCCCGATGAACCTCTCCGGCCGATTCGTCCGAGATCCTAGCTCGGTGATGTAGATCGAAGACGTATTGGTGGCGAGGATGGCCTCGTCCCTAAGTTGGTCGTCCAGAGCTCGGAACACTTCGACCTTTACCTCGATGGTCTCTACGACGGCCTCTATTGCCAGGTCTGCGTCGGCAGCGTACTCCGTTCCCGGCTCGATGCGTTCCATCGTTTCTTCCATCTCGTCCTGGGACATACGCTCCTTCTCGACGGAGCGAGCCAGATTCTTCTTTATGGTCTCCACACCCTTCTGCAGAGCTCCCTCGTTCACGTCCGTCAGGTGCACAGCCAGGCCAGCTTGCGCGGCAACCTGGGCGATGCCGCTTCCCATCTGTCCAGCGCCCACGACCTGAACCTTCTCGACAGCCAAAATCTGCTCCTCTCCCGATTAAATTTGGGTGTGCCACCCCGAGTGTCCGGATCCTACGAGCAAAGCGCCACTTTGCGGGAGCGAGGATCGGCCAACCCGGAAGGATGCTACCAAGAAGGAGTACACCCGGTATCAGCAGCACTCGTGCTCGCGATTTCTACGGAAGGTTCTGTGCCATGCCTTGGCCGTCCACCCGTGCAGTGAGCTGGACTCTCGCCCCGCTCTCGGGGCTCTTCGCCGAGCGAACTTGCACACCAGATAGCTTTGTAACGAGTGACCCCCTACTTCCGCACTTGAATGCCCGCTGATTCACGATCCCATGTGTTGGGGGTGATTCCTTGTTCCCTAAGGACGTTCTTCCGAACCTTCTCGTTGGCCGTTTTGGGTATTTCCGCAACGTACTCGATGTAGCGCGGATTTGCGAAATAAGGCATTCTCTGCGCGCAATACTCGTGGAGTTCTGCTGGATCTAGCTCTTCTTCTCCCTCTTTTAGTATCACGCAAAGCTTGACCTCGTCCTCTGCCCCTACGCCATGTTCGGCCGGGACGGCAATCGCAGCAGACTCCTCTACAGATGGGTGAGTGTTCACTGCGCTCTCGATGGAGAACGACGAGATGTTCTCTCCGCGGCGCCGGATGACGTCTTTGACCCGATCACGGAAGTAGAGGTAGCCTTCTTCGTCCAGCTCGCCCGCGTCCCCGGTATGGAACCAGAGATTGCGCCAAGCTTCTACGGTTTTCGCAGGAACGTTATTGTATTCCTTCATCATGATCCCCGTAGTCTTCGGGCGCACTGCGATCTCACCCACCTCACCCGGGGACAGAGGTTCGTCCGTCTCGGGATCCACGACTCTCACGTCGAACCACTCCAAAGCTCTACCGGCCGAACCCAGACGGAGGGGCTCCTCCAGGCGACGATAAGTAATGACGCCTATTTCCGTCATGCCGTAGCCCTCCAAGCAGTTCACCCCGAACCGCCTCTCGAAATCTTCGGCGATATCGCTCGGTGCTGGTAAGGTGATCATGACGCGAAGCGGGTTGTCAGCGTCATCCTCGCGTGTGGGCTGACTGTAGATAAAGTTGCACATCACCCCCAACGTGTTGGTTATTGTTGCACCACATGCCCGCACCTGGTCGAGCCACCGCGAAGCGCTGAAGCCCGGCCAAAGGCTGGTGCGAGCGCCGACAAGCAACGAGGGAAGAATCTGCATGAACTGCGCGTTCGCGTGGAACAGCGGGTGAACGACATAGCTCACGTCGTCGCTCGTCAGTTTCGCTGTATCGACGACTCCCTGCGCGAAGACTCCTCCGACTCCGTAAGGCAAAACGACGCCTTTCGACGGACCCGTCGTTCCGGAGGTGTACATGATGCTTGAAGTGTCGTGATGGTGAGTCTCGGCTGGCTCGTCTATTGCCTCGGCATTCTCAAGCCCGCCCCAGGTGTGCATACTCCACCTATCGTCCTCTCCTCGACCGGTACTATCATCTCCACCAACCACAACGAGGTCTGTTAGGTGCTCCAACTGGTCCGCAACCTGTATGAACCGCTCGAGATACTGCTCATGCACGATGGCTAGACGTGCCTCGCAGTCGTTCACCTCGTGAACGAGCCAGCCCTCCTTATAGTGAATGTTTATGGGCACCTCAACGGCTCCCAATAGGTTAGTACTGAACCACGCCAAGACGATTTCCATGCTGTTTGGCAGCATGATCAGCACTCTGTCACCGGGCTGCACGCCCAGCCCCCTCAATCCCCCGGCGAGACGCAGGCAGTGTTCGTACAGCCCCTTATAAGAGAATGGCTCTCCAGTTTGCCACTGTAGCGCTGGAGAATCCGAGCGCTCTGCGGCTTGGCGAGACAGCACACTGCTGATCGTCCAACCATCCTTCAGATCCCTCGACAAGACCTCATCTACCTGCATGACGGTTCTCCTTTACCCTTCTCCCTGAGTCACCCACTTATACTCTATTCGCGACTATATGCAAAGAAGGGGCGCTCGTGCCGACTGCTAACGCCGCATTTCGGTTCCGCTTCAAGTCACGGAGCACCCCACCTGAGTCTTCCAAGGCAGTTCCCAAGTGCGGCATGCTGAACACTCGCCATTGCCCTAATCTCTAACTCGGGCCCGCTTCCGCGACGTGCCGACGCTTTTCGGCACGATCCCAAATCTCTAACGCTTGACGGTCGGGGACCCCGGCTAGCCCATTCTTGAAATCAGGTGATTCGGCTTCCTTCGTAACTGCGACGTCCAACAAGGCGGGTGCGTTCTCTAGAGCACGCTCAATAGCGCCGGGCAGGTCTTCGGGTCTCTCGATCCGTTCTGCATACGCACCCAGCCCCTGCGCCACCAGGTCATACCGACAGCCCGGAAGGTCCACCCCGACCAAGTTGCCATTGTAGCCAACGAGCTGATCGTTGCGCTCGATGCCCCATGCTCCATTGTTGGCCACTACGAACACCGCCCGGGCCCCGCTGCGAACCGCCGTATCGATCTCCATGGCGCTCAAGCCGAAGGAGCCGTCTCCGATAACCGCGATTACACGCCTATCCGGAAAGGTCAGGGCCGCCGAGACGGCGAACGGGACGCCGACGCCAAGGCACCCAAGGGCGCCAGGATCCAGGTAGGTCTCCGCCCGCAAAGCGGCGCGTGCGAACGAGAGGATGTCCCCGCCATCTGCCACCACGATCGTATCCCCGTCGATAAACTCGTTGACCGCAGCTAAAAGGGTTTGAGGGTGCATACGCCTGTCGGATCCTGGTGGCTGCTTGCCCAGACCCGCCACAAACTTTTCGGTCTTCTCGCGATTGTAGGCCCGCATCGATTCCGTCCAGGTGCCATCCGGTTGTTCGGGGACAACGCCCGCCTCAAGCAGCGCCTTCAAAGTCGCCGAGACATCGCCCCGCAGTTCCGCATCGCCACGGCGGTTGTCGCTGAGCTCATCGCTGCTCGTCCCGAGTCGGACGAACCTCGCGTCGGTCGAGAATACCGCCGGCGATCCGTAGGCTAGCTGGAAATCCAGCCTGCGACCAACCGTGATGATCATGTCGGCCTCTGCCATGACCTTCGCACGCGCCGCGGGGACGGCGGCCGGATGATCGAGTGGGATCACCCCCCGACTCTCGGTTGTGTCGAGATACAGCGCGCCGCTGGTTTGGAGAAAGGCCGCGAGCTCGGCACTGGCATCCCTCGCTCCTCCGCCGGAGATCACGAGGAGCCGCTTGCCCTCCCGGATCAGGGCCGCTGCCCTCGAAATCGCATCCTGCGAAGGCACAAGCTTTTCTGGTATACGCGGCTCGAAGAGCCGGTCGTCCACGTCCGCATCCGTGATTACCTCTCGGAGCAGGTCCGTGGGAAAGTCGATGTAGGCCGGGCCGGCTGGAGTACCGACGCCCTCGGCTGCCCGGACTGTAGCCTCTAGCCGCGGCAGCACGTGATGCCTCTCAGAGACGACCTCGACCCTCCGGCAGATCGGCCGGACCAGGTCGCCCTGGGGTATGTCCTGGAGCGCACCCATCCCGGCCTGCGGACGCGGTGGCCGCCCCGAGATGACAAGAATAGGGGAACGGGAGACGCTAGCGTTGGCGATGCCCGTAGCGGCGTTCGTCAGTCCGGGGCCGGCTGTCACGATCGCGACGCCCAATGACCCGGTGAGATCCGCCTGCGCCTGCGCCATGTACACCGCGGCGCTCTCGTGGCGCACATCCACGATCTGGATGCCGGCACGCGCGACCTCGTCCCAGATCGGTTGGATATGTCCCCCGCACAGCCCGTAGACCCGATGCACGCCCCGGCGCACCAAAAACCCCGCGACCAAGTGGGCGACTGTACGAGAGCCGATTTTGGCAGGAGCTGTTGTCGCTTTCATAGCTTCCTCCGGTCGATATAAATCGGTACTGACTACACGAGCCTACCCCACCTGGATAATGCCTACGCCTTCGCACGCTTTGAGCCCGATGGTGGGCTGGACACAGCGTACGTCCACTCGTTGTCCCGTTGCGCGAAGCGGTGATAATCGTTGCCGTGGCGAAAGTGCGACAGGTCCTGCCGCCGAAGGACGCAGTCGCACAAGGCGGGCGACGATCTAGAAGGCGCTGATCCCACCATTCCTTTCCCTGCCTTTCCGGCATGTTAAAGGAGCACCATACTCAGGTCATGACGCCTCCCATGCCAACGAAGATCCCACCAGAATGGTGCCCTGCTGCCTGAGCGAGCGTGACTCGTCGGTCTGACGCTCTACTCCGCGGAGGGTTCCATGGCTATCCGATCGGCGCGGGCGAGCTATGGACCGTATTTGAGCGCTACGGTCTTCACCTGGCTATACTCGTAGAGGGCCTCGTATCCCTTCTCCCGACCGTGCCCGGACTTTTTGAACCCCCCGAACGGTAGCTCCACGCCTCCGCCCGCCCCATAGGTGTTGATGAACACCTGGCCGGCGCGCAGCTCGTTGGCGAGCCAGTGAGCCCTGCCGACGTCGCGTGTCCAGACGGCCGCGATAAGGCCATAGTCCGTGCTATTGGCGACCGCGGCGGCTTCGCCGAGGTCGTCGAAGGTAGAGGCGACGAGCACGGGACCGAAGACCTCCTCCTGGGTTATCGCCGCGTCCGGCGGGACGCCGTCGAAGAGGGTAGGCTCGAAGAAGAAGCCGCCTTCTAAGCCTTGGTTTTGCGGCACGTCGCCGCCGAACACCAGCCGCGCTTCCTCCATGCCACGGCGGACGTACCCCTGCACGCGCTCTCGCTGGTCCCCGGAGATGATCGGGCCGAGGTCCGGGTCGTCGAGGCCGGGGCCAATGGTGATCCGCCCGAACCGCTCGGTCACCGCCTTTACCACCTCCTCGTGGATCTCCTTCTGCACGAGAAGCCGCGAGCCGGCGGAGCAGGTCTGCCCCGCGTTCTGGATGATGGAGTTGACGATGACGGGGGCGGCGCTCTCAACGTCGGCGTCGGCGAAGACGACGTTCGGCGACTTGCCGCCGAGCTCCAGCGTCACGGGGACGACGTTGTCGGCGGCGGCCTTGCTCACGATCTGTCCTACCTCCAGCGAGCCCGTGAAGGCGAGATGGTCTATGCTAGGGTGCGCGGCCAGCGCCGCGCCTGCCTCCTCACCGTAGCCGGGCACAACGTTCAGCGCCCCCGGGGGCAGGCCGGCCTCCAGCACGAGCTCGGCGAGCTTTATGGTGGTGAGCGGCGCCTCCTCGGCCGGCTTCACCACGCAGCAGTTGCCCGTCGCCAGGGCAGGGGCAATGGAGCGGCTGCTAATCTGGATCGGGTAGTTCCAAGGGACGATGTGGGCCGTGACGCCGTAAGGCTCGCGTAGCGTGTACACGAACGTCCCCTCCAGCGCCGGTATCGTGTCCCCGTAGAACGACTCGACGGTGTTGGCGTAGAACTCGAAGTACCGGGCGGCCACCGTGGCGTCGGCCCGCGCCTGCGTCAGCGGCTTGCCGGTGTCCATGCTCTCGAGCCGGGCAAGCTCCTCGTGGTCCCGCCGCAACAACTCAGCGATTCTGTGCAGGATCCTGGCCCGCTCGGACGGGATAGTGCGGCGCCAAGTATCCTCGTGAGTTCTCCGCGCCGCCTCCACCGCCTGGTCGATCTCGCCCTTACCACACCGCGCCACTTGCGCGCAGGGTTGCCCGGTGGATGGGTCCTGATCCTCGAACGTCTGGGCCGCCTCTACCTTCCCCCCGCCGATGATGGCGGGGTAGCTCTCTGCTGTTATGGTGCTCATCTGTTCTCCTCTCTAAGTCGGCACGACCGCCGGACGTGCCACTTTCTTCGCCTCCGCTCGCTCGATGGCCCTACCAACATCTTTCAGGGTGTATTCCTCATCGGTGAGTTCGTCGAAGGGATGGTCGCCGTGCTTGCGCTCCAGGAACCCCAATGCCCTGTGCAGATACAATGGTTGGTAGCGCACGAAACCCTGGACGCGTATCATCTTCCGGGTCATGAGGCCAGGGATACCTCGTGTTCCTTACCGACGCTCACGTTGCCGATCTCGATAACCCTCCCCCCGGGTCGCACGAGCTGCAAGGCCTCCGCGAATGCCGCCGGAACGCCCGAAACCTCCAGGACAACGTCCGCGCCGTAGCCGTCGGTCAGCGACTGCACCTGACGCACCCTATCCCCAGCCTCCGGGTACTCATTCATGTCTACGATCTCTTCGGCCCCGAACCGCCGGGCGAGATCGATGCGTTGCCGAATCCCCTCGACCACTATAACCCGCGCCCCCATGTCCCTACCGACCGCCGCCGCGTAGAGACCGAGGCCGCCGGCGCCCTGGATCAAGAGGCTGTCACCGGTCGAGAGCCCCGTCTGGTGCAGTCCGAAGAGCACCTGCGAGAGGCCGCAGTTCGCCCCGGCCACCGTGTTGTCCGGAACGCTATCTGACACCTTGTAGAAGTATTGCTCCGGGTGTACGTAGTAGTGCGTGGCGAAAGCCCAGTGGAAGTGCGGGTCGTCTTCCGGGGGCTTGGACCAGAATGTGTGTGCCTTCTGGCAGAGATTGAAGTCGCCCCGCAGACACGCCTGACATCTCCGACACGTCAGGAAGTACGGCGCGATCACCCGGTCGCCTACCTCCACCGGGTCCCCTGCGTAGTCCGTGGTTACGCCTTCGCCAGGGGCCAGTATCTCCCCGACGAACTCGTGCCCCAGAACGCACTCGCGGATGAGCGGGTGGCGGAAGTGATAGATGTGCACCTCTGACCCGCAAACGTTCGCCCGACGGACCTTGGTGAGCACCGCCCCAGGCTCCGGTTCCGGGACCTCGAACTCCTTGACCGCGACCTCCCCCCACCAACGCCGCAACCTTCCCTTTCACCTGCCCGCCTCCTTCCCCGTAACATCCTCCGTGCGGAGGATGCATAAAATAGTATATCTTTTGTGTTTGTATCCCGAGCCTTGGCAACAGTAGATCTCCGAACGCACCCAGAGGCAGGTGTGGTCCGCCCCTCGACCAGACGCCCGACGTAGGGGGTTGACCAGATTGTAACCGTTGTGTATTTTCCCTCGTATATCCGTAGCCGCTCGGGGCAGGGCCGTCGATGGGCCCTTCCGCTAGCAATTAGGAGGATCCATGCCGAACGTCCACGTCGCTACCTTCGACGGCCCCGGTGAACCGCCCGTTATACGTGAGGTGCCGAAGCCCGAGGTGCCGCCCAAGGCTGCGCTCATCCGCATCGCGGCCTGCGGGGTCTGCGGCACCGATCTCCACATCCTCAAGGGCCATTGGCCCCGGCCGCTCCCCTGGCCGTTCACGCTCGGCCACGAGCTGGTGGGGGTCGTGGAAGAGATCGGGGAGGAGCTGACCGAGGACTTCATGAGCCAGCCGCTCGAGGTGGGATCCAAGGTAATGCTGCCGCCGTTGATGCCCTGCGGGAGCTGCTACTATTGCGTGCACTACCCCGAGACGGCCAACAAGTGCTTGACCCCCGTGTACTACGGCCGTTACCTCGGCTTCGAGAAGCCGCCGCACCTCTGGGGCGGGTGGGCGGAGATGGTCTACGTCGACCTCGCCGAGCTGCCGGGGACGAAGGTCTACAAGCTGCCTGACGACATGCCGCTCGTTCTGGGTGCCCTCTCCGAGCCACTCACCTCATGCGTCCGCGCTTTCGACCGCGCCCAGCGCGCCGGCTTTTTCCGCGTGGGCGACACCGTCGTCATCCAGGGCTCGGGGCCAATCGGCGTCCTGGCCGTGGCTGCTGCCCAGGAGATGGGGGCGGGACGCGTCATCGTAGTCGGGGCACCCGAGGATCCTCGGCTCGCGCTGTGCAGGCGCTTCGGTGCCGAGACCACAGTCTCACTCGAGGACCACGAAACGCCGGAGGCACGTATTGAGGCCGTGCGCGGGCTGACCGAGCCCTTCGGGGCCGATCTCGTGATGGACTGCTCAGGCCACCCCTCAGCTGGTCCCGAGGGCATCGAGATGCTGCGCGACGGCGGAACCTACATCGAGATGGGCCAGTTCACGGATGCCGGCGCGATAGAGACGAACTGGCACCGGATCTGCACGAAGGACCTGAACGTGCTCGGGAGCTGGGCATTCACCGCGAACGACATTCCCAAGGGGATAGCGATGCTCGACCGGGCTCGGGACCGCTATCCGTGGTCTGAGATGCAAACCCGCTTCGCGTTTACCGAGCAGGGCATCGGCGAGGCGATCGAGAGCGCCCTCGAGATGCGCAGCGTCAAGTCGACCATCGTCCCCACTCCGGACCTGATCGACGACTAGAGTACCCGCAGCGGGCAGCGCCACGAGGAGGTGTCCAGATCCACTACTCCCACCAGGGACAGCCCGATGACCCCGCGCGAAGCGCAACGAACTGGGCAGAGTAGATACACTCAACGAAAGAAGAGCTCCCTTTCCAGTGTGCTGATGACTTCGTGGCCGCTTGGCGTCACAACAATATCGTCTTCGACCATCACGGCTCCTTGCCCTGGGACCATGAACTTTGGTTCTATGGTGATTACGGCTCCGACCGGCAGCGGTTCGCGATACCCAGCCCCCAAAACAGGCCACTCGTCCACTTCCAGGCCTATCGAGTGACCTATGTAACTTCCCCTTTCGCTCCCTACGCCCATGAAATTGTAGATAAGCCCCGTGTCTTCTGCTAGTCCTCTAGCGACCAGGTAAAGCTCTTCTCCCGTGACACCCGGCCGAACCCGGTCGACTACCTGCAGGTGAAGCTCGAGCAACCGCTCCCACAAATCCCGTTGCTCCTGGCTGGGGTCACCGACGCAGTAGGTTCTCGTCATGTCGCAATGATAGCCCTCGTAGGAGAGGGCGAAGTCCACCACCACGAGATCTCCTGCTTCCAGTCGTCGAGATGATGGTCCCCAGGGCAAGGCTTGGCTCAGACCCACGCCGGTTACCGTCATGGCTTCTCCTGAGACTTCCCACGTATTGGGTCCTGATGCAACGATACCCCCAGCGGGCAGGTAGGAGTCCCAACGGCGGGGCCAGACCATGCCATCCCCCCCTCCCCGGCGCGCCGCGTTCTCCATAGCGGCGGCTACCTCGTACTCGGCCACTCCCGCAGCCAGGGTTTCCATGATCGCTTCGTGACCTTTTTCCCACAGTTCTACCGCTTTGCGTATACGCGCCAACTCCTCGTCGTCTTTTACGAACCGCTGTTTCAACACAAGTGGAGAGAGATTCTCCAGCGTGACTCCCTCCAAGTTCTTCTTCAGCCCCTCTACCAGACGATAAGGCAATACGTCCTGCTCGACACCGAGAATAGCACCAGAGGGTAGCGAGAGATCCAGATCGGCGAGTGCCCGGCTCATCTCTCCGAAACCGCTGGCGCTTACCGTACGATCGATCCACGTCGCCTCTTGGGCGAGCTTATGGACGCGACGCGTAAAGAGGACGGGATCACCTTCGTCTGGCACCCACAAATTAGCGGGTTGCGCCGTGCCAGCATAATAGTAGAGATCCCTGGGCTGCATAACGAGCGCCGCCTGCCAGCCCTTGTGGCGCAAGTTGGCTTGCAGTTGTTCCAGCCTCTTACGGTACACCTCGCTGTGGGTGCTTCCATGCGTCACTGCTCATCCCCTCTTGACGCGACCTCGCAAAGCGAGCTCCGATCGTTAGCTCTCCCTGTCATCGGACATTAGGGTACTAACATGCGAGACGGCTATCTAGTCCTAGAAATTTAGCTAGGTATTCGTTTGCTGCGCTCGCTTCAAAGTTAGTAGAATACGGCTTCGAGTTAATAGTCTTGGGGTTCTGCTGATCAACGGGGGTGACGAATGACAGAGACTGACCGACCTATTCGCGTTCTGGTTGCCAAGGTAGGCCTCGATGGTCATGATCGCGGTGCCAAAGTCATCGCGCGAGCTCTGCGCGATGCCGGGATGGAAGTAATCTACACGGGCCTGCACCGTAGGCCGGAAGACGTAGTGACCTCTGCCATACAAGAGGACGTTGATGTGATAGGGGTCAGCATCCTCTCCGGAGCTCATATGACGGTCTTTCCGCGCATTATCGAGCTGCTGGAGGAGGGAGGAGCTGACGAAAACACCCTGGTACTCGGGGGTGGGGTGATGCCAGATGAAGACGTCGAAGAGCTGAAGAAGATGGGTATCGCCGAAATCCTGGGCCAGGACACGCCGCCCGACGCAGTCGTCGAGACCGTGCGCCACCTCGTGGAAGAACGAGGGGCACGAGTCTGATGCAGGGCGAATGCATAGGAGGGTTGGCTGCGCCTATCGCGACGGCCGTGACCTATGACGCCGCCTGCAGAGTGAGCTAGGGGCGTACGGACGTGGCTAGGGGTGTGGATTCGGCGCAAAGTCTGATCGAACAGGTGCGTGCGGGCCACGTGCCGTCGATAGCCCGGATGATCTCGCGCATCGAGTCGGGGGCTGACGGCGTGGTCGAGCAGGTGGCCGAGCTTTACAGACTCGGTGGGCATGCTCGTATCGTGGGCATCACCGGCCCACCTGGCGCCGGGAAGAGCACCCTGCTGACCTCGCTCGTGCGCGAGCTGCGTGCCCGTGACAAAGCCGTGGGCATCGTCGCGATCGACCCGTCGAGCCCCTTTTCCGGGGGGTCGATCCTCGGTGATCGCATCCGGATGAGCGAGCTGTACCACGACCCCGACGTGTATATTCGCTCTATGGCCACCCGCGGCGCGCTCGGCGGGCTCACTCGTGCTACGACCGATGCCGTGGCCGTGTTGGATGCCGCGGGCAAGGACGTGGTGCTGGTGGAGACGGTTGGCGTCGGGCAGGACGAAGTCGACATCGTTCGCGCTTGCCACACCACTGTTGTGATCAGCGCGCCCGGGATGGGAGACGACGTCCAGGCGGTCAAGGCCGGAATTTTGGAGATCGCCGATATTCACGTGGTAAACAAAGCCGATCGACCGGATGCTAACAAGACCATTCGTGAGTTGAAAATGATGTTGAAGGATGCCGGACAGCTCTCCACTGGCGGCTGGAATGTACCCGTTTTGGCAACCGTTGCCGAGGATGGGAAGGGCGTCGACGAGCTGGTCGATGCTTTGGAGCGTCACTACGACCATCTGTTGTCCTCTGGTGAGATCGAAGAGCGAGAACGGACCATGGCTGCCCATCGCCTCAAGACCATTATTCAGAATGTCGCGCTCGACCGCATAGAGGATCCCTCGACCGGTTCGGACTTCGATGAGGCGGTCGAGGAAGTTCGCCTTCGCAAGCGGGGCCCCTTCACCGTTGCACTCGACCTACTCGAAAGCAGTGTGTAGCGACACGAACCGAAAGGAGGAGCGTGGAAACCCCATACTCCAAGCTTAACAGCGAGCAGCTTACCCGTCTGATCGAGGAGAGCATCGTCCGGCAGATAGAGGACGAGGTAGCCGATTGGGAAAGCAACGAACTTGCCAGCTTTGTGGAACGCATGCCAGAGCGGAGGTCGGAGTATTTCAGCGGCTCGGGATTACCGGTAAAGCGCGTTTACACACCGGCGGACACCGCCGATACGCCGTGGGAAGAGATCGGGTTACCCGGACGTTACCCGTTCACCCGGGGCCCCTACCCGACCATGTACCGGGCTCGCCCCTGGACCATGCGCCAGATCGCCGGTTTCGGCTCCGGCGCCGAAACCAATCAACGTCTGAAGTACCTGGTCCGGCAGGGGCAGACCGGTCTGTCTGTGGATTTCGATATGCCAACCCTGATGGGTTACGACTCCGACGACAGCATGAGCTGGGGCGAGGTAGGCCGCGAAGGTGTGGCCATCGACGTTCTCGACGATATGGAGGCGCTCTTTGAGGGCATAGATCTAGAAGAGATCAGCGTCTCCATGACTATCAATCCGAGCGCCTGGATCTTGCTGGCGATGTACGTGGCGCTGGCAGAAGAGCGAGGCTACGACCTTAACAAGCTCTCTGGCACCATTCAGAACGACATCCTAAAGGAGTACGCAGCTCAGAAAGAATGGGTCTACCCGATACGG
>Ga0058697_10000597_pt1 | contig 15323 bp, 16 predicted proteins | sample AgamicAsMae_FD_66619 | JGI IMG/M metagenome (GOLD analysis project Ga0058697, IMG submission 66619) | Agave microbial communities from Guanajuato, Mexico - As.Ma.e | ecosystem: Host-associated > Plants > Phyllosphere > Phylloplane/Leaf | place: Guanajuato, Mexico | collected 2012-06-04
TTCAATTGTTGTCGCATTCGAGGGTGAGGACGTCTGTGGAAGCCACGCGGGTCCGCAGCTATTGAGATTGACGATTTGGCGTCCCTGACAATCGTTTGGATCCGTGCCCTTTCTTTTCCTCTGGTTCAATCCAACCCCCTCTGTCGCTTCTGTACGTGTGATTTGTTCGAGTGAGTGTCTGGACGGACTTCTCGGCAACTGGTCTCCCTGCGGACGTTGCTCATGCGAAGACGGGCCTCTCTCACGGGCGCCGACGAAGATGAAGGGTTGAAGGTTAACATGCGAAGCAATGTTGAAGAGGTGGACAGCGACGACACCAAAGACAATTCGCCCTTGCCCAATCCCGACAAACGCTCATTGTCTCGCGAAAAGGAGAGCGACGACTCGGAACCAACACCTGCGTCGATCCCTGCGCCCTCGTCCGACAGCAAGATGGAGGATTATTATCGCAAACAGCGCCAACGCGCGAGGCTTCGCAGCCCCTGGTCATGCTCCTTGGTCACCATGATATGCACTGGTCTGTCGCTACTGCTGTTGGCGACTATAGCTCAGTCGTTCCTCGCACGTCAACTGGATGACAAGGGCTGCAACATGTCGTACATGCTCTCGGCTTTTGCCAAATACACAGACTTCGACACGGAGCATACAAGATTCGCGACAAAGTACTCATTGTACCTGTATCGCGAGGCTGGCATCGACCAGGACACGCGCGTGCGTACAAGACACAGACGACGGAGAACAACAGGAGGCTAATACTACACACAGGTCAAGGGCATCCCCGTTCTGTTCATCCCAGGCAACGCAGGCAGCTACAAGCAAGTGCGATCTATGGCAGCCGAAGCCGCCAATTATTACCACGACGTACTGCAACACGACCAGCAAGCTCAGCAAGACGGCAAGCGTCCCTTCGACTTCTTCTCAGTCGACTTCAACGAAGACATTACCGCCTTCCACGGCCAGACACTCCTGGACCAAGCCGAATACCTAAACGAAGCCATCGCATATATCCTCGCCCTATACCACAATCCTCATCGCAGTCTACGCGACGAGTCTCTACCCGACCCTACCTCGGTCATGCTCGTTGGTCACTCAATGGGCGGCATTGTTGCTCGCACAATGTTCACAATGCACAACTATCAACCTAATACTATCAACACCATAATTACCCTATCCGCCCCTCATGCTCGTGCGCCCGTTTCTTTCGACCAGGACATTGTCGACACATATCAAAACATTAACGATTACTGGCGAAAATCATATTCTGTAGATCAAAGCCCACTAGATCATGTTACTCTGGTTTCAATCGTCGGTGGAGGTCTGGACACCGTTGTACCTTCGGACTACGCTAGCTTGACATCTCTGGTGCCCGAGTCGCATGGTTTTACAGTTTTTACTTCGACAATGCCTCATGTCTGGACCGGTATGGATCATTTGGCCATTATATGGTGCGATCAGCTCCGAAAGGCTGTCATCAGGGCGCTATTCGATGTGGCCGATGTAAAGCAACCTACACAAACAATTCCACGCGAGGAGCGCATGCGCCACTTCCGTAAACGCTTCCTGACAGGCCTGGAGTCCACCGTGCAAAAAGAGCTACCGAATCAGGAGGCAAAGATGCTGCTCTCTCTAGACGATCAATCTTCGAATATTCTCAGTCAGGGCGAACGATTGAGTTTGCGGCAGCTTGGATCTTCTGCCAAGACCGAAGCTCACGTTTTGCCTGTGCCTTCCCTGGTTGAGAACGATTCTCGGAAACTCTCTGTCCTGACTAACCAGAAAATTGATGAACATGGTCCTGTTCAGATCTTCCTCTGTTCTTCTCACGTTCCTCAAGCTGGTGCGGGCGGCAATGCTTATGCTATCAATCTGGATCTTTCCGGCGGTTCGTCAGGATTCATGCGTTTGTCTTGCAAGGATGCTGCAGTTGATGCTATTGCTCTACCCGCTTCGACCTCGGACTCGACCTTCGCTTTCGAAGACCGTGCGCCTTTTACATATATCGAGTATGCGCTCAAAGACTTGTCCGAGTACCAGTTCGTTGCTGTAATCGACAAAGCGAGTGAAATTACCGATGGATGGGTGGTAGCCGAATTCAGCGATTCTTCCAAGTCTACAGTCACGGTCAAGAGATCATTGCGCAGCCTGATGCTGAGTGGCGTGCACCGTATCTTGCCAGCCACACGCGCCATGGTCAACGAGATTCGCATTCCTCGTGTGCATTCGAGTCTGCTTGCCTACACACTGCGCGTTCACCAGAAGTGCAACACGGAGCCTCTGTTCCAGCCCTTGTTGAGGCAATACATCTCAGAACCGTATGAGTCAAAATTCTTCCCCAACGTCCGAGGGGATGTCAACATCAACTTGCACGGAGTTTCGCCTTATGTCCCTCCACCAGCGAATGCGGCTCACACAAAGAATGGACTTTCGCTACAGATCTGGTCAGACCCGACCTGTAACGCGGAGATGACTGTGTCAATGGACATCGATCTCCTGGGTAGTTTTGGCAAGCTCTACATGCGCTACAGGACTGTCTTTGCTGCCTTCCCTCTGGTCGTCGTGGCCCTGGTGCTAAGAAAGCAGTTCAAGATCTATGACGCTACTGGTACGTCCATAACACTCACTGCAGCAAATCGTCTTTGCTAACAATAGATCAGGCATCTTCATGAGCTTTTCCGAAGGCATGGATCAATGCATCCGCACCTCTCTTCCTGTTCTCTTCATCGCATTGTCTTTCTTATCGCTTGCCCTCGCCAACCATGCCACTGCTTCAATTGGTGAAGAGATCCTCGGACCCCAGCACGAGGCTACGGAATCATTCTTGCAATTCACCAAGAACGATCTCCTGCTCGGCTCCAATGATCCGTTTTTCTTCTGGCTGGTTCCGCTGTTTGGAGTCATCAGCGTAGGTGTCTGCATTGTGCTCAACTACATCACACTGGCATTGACACAAGTTTTTACCTTCTGCTACACCAAAATCAGAAACGTGAGATTGAGGAACGATGACGGAAGGTGAGTTAAATGCATTACATTTGAGCATAGGTTGGACAGGAATACTGACTCTGATTGACTAGACGAACAACAACAGCATTCGCAGTCACCAGCCCTCTGCAGCGCGTCATCACAACTAGTATTTTACTCATCATGGTCGCGACCATCATACCCTACCAATTCGCCTACCTTGTTCTCTGCCTTGTACAACTTGCAACCTCTGTCCGTGCATTGCGATTGGCACAAGAAACAGTAAGCCCTGGCTCAATCACTTTTCACTCTTCGGCACACGAAAAATCTGACACATTCCCCCAGCGATCGGGCAACAACTACAACTTCTACAACTACGTCCACAGTCTCCTGATCCTCATGCTCTGGATTCTCCCCATCAACCTCCCCGTCCTCGTCGTCTGGGTCCACAATCTCGCCGTCCATTGGCTCACACCCTTTTCCTCACACCACAACATCCTCTCCATCATGCCCTACATTCTCATCGTCGAGACCATGTCTACCGGTCACATCATCCCTCGCTTGCAATCGCCATGGCGTCTCGTTAACAATATCATGTTGTTTGCGCTTGGCCTGTATGCGGCAGTGTATGGCGTTAGTTATGCGTATGTGCTGCATCACTTGGTCAATGGAGTCTGTGCTTGGTTGGTGATTGTGCATTTTGCACCTTTGTTGATGAAGAGAGGCGGGTTCGAGGGGCAGCAGAGGGGCGTCGGGGGAAATCCGCCTACGCCGCCGGGCGATGGGCATGTTAAGAAGATTCCCTGATTGCATTGAAAGTATACGTAATGGATGAGTCTTGAGTAGGAAGAAACACTGTGTATATAGATGTGTTTTCCCCTGCCTCTTGCTCCTGATTTCGGGTTTTCTGGTTTGTGCGGAGTGGGAAAGACAGACATTGTAATGATTAATTCTCCTTCTTGCTTCTCATGTCCTCTGTTTTCGATTGTAGATATGTGCTTCAAAGTAGCTACCAGGTACCATCGTGAGCTTTGGTCAAGTAGCGACTGTTGAAATCTAAGAGTTTAATCGCTAAGGTCCGAGTACATGCTCAGCTGCTGGGGAGGTGGTGCACAGTGTAATAAGTCATCTCGCTCTTTCCATGCTTGAAACTTGTAGCGCATTGGAAGAAATGATTTGTTTGTCGTTTTTTCGAATGCAAGCGCATTGAATAGGAAACAGCTCAACACAGGAAGAGAACGGCTTGTATTGGAGAGGCAAGCGCATCTCTAGCTTGGTCATCGGGTCCGGGAGTCGTCTTATTTTACATTCTCGGTCGACCAGAGTGGCCAGAGAGTCTTTCAATGCACTTGTGTCGACCGATACGCCAATTTTCGCTGCAACCGCTGCATTGGCAGCTGTAGATACAGTCGTAATTCATGCTCTGTCGGCTAGAGTAAGCTGCCCAACATCCTGCATCTAGTATGTCTGGATGTTACAGACGAAGAGCACTTACCACGAACAACGATAGCGTTGCTCTCAGATCGCCTAACAAGTATGTCTCAGAAGGCACCTTCTTAAACGGTATCGCTTCGACCTTGAGACAAACATATACTGTATGCCGTCGTGAGCAGTAGTCAAATCTAAACCCGCATCATGAGATGACAAAAGGTTTTGGCCTTCTGCATAGCATTGGTGTAGGCGAACGAGCTATTGGGAAACATGAGATCAAAGTTACAAGAAACATCGAGCACAAAGCAGAGAAAACTGTTCTTGTAACAGGAGTATGTAGTTGCTGCGTGTGACGAAAATGTGGTTTGTTGGGGGAGTTCTGCCGCTCAGTCCGAGAATAGCTTTCTGGTAGTGCTCGAGATGGTGTCCAAACCATAGTACAAGCTTTGATTCCAGATATGTTGATGTCGGTGCCGAGTTGACAGGGTGAGGGGCAGCAGCGATTCACGTAGTGGATGCAGCAGGAGCTGGGCGTGGGCCACCAGACCTGATCCAGGCCATTGCGGCATTGATCTTACCGGCGTTGGCAGCGAGGACATCGTCGTTCACAGCATTCTTGTTGCCGCGAATATTGATACCATTCTGCTTGCGCTCCACATCAAATGCGACGCGTAAGGCGTCACTGGTGATGTCAAACTCATTTTCGACCCAAGCGAGAGCGGTATTGATTCGTTTGACCACCGCGCTTGGCTGCTTGAGCTTTGCCTGAGCCTTGCACTGCTCGGGCATCTTCTGGTTGCTGAATGCTAACGCCACCTTCAACACGTTGACGTACTGCAAACGGTCCTGGTGATACAGCAGGATATCAGCAGCAGTGAGGCCGGCTGGGAGAGGAATTTGCTGAGCCACGACTCTGGCGGCAGTCTTGCGAGATGCACTGGGCAGCACATTCAGGGGTTGTTCTTCAGCATCACCACTGTCGAACTCCTCCTCCTCCTCCTCCTCGTCCTCTTGACCTTGATATTGTTGCTGCTGATCGACGGCAGAACCAATGCCATAGAGCTCAGAGCGGTCGGAGTGGGTCACCACAACAAGCCATACAGTCGCACCGCTGTGGACTGGGGCGGAAGGGTAGTAAGAGGCATGAGGGAAAGAGCCTGCGCAGACTGCAACGACGCCGAGCTGCATCTTGGGAATCCTCTGCGCGATTGCAAGTGCCTCAAGAATTACGACGGCATGATCGCCAGTCAGATATACGTCGTTAGTCAATCGACTGTGGTCAGGAAGTTGATGGGTTCGGGCGTATTGCTTGAGGAGAGTGTTGAACCATGGCTGACGCTGAATGTCGACCAGCTCATCCAAGGTCACAGGAGCGAAGAGTTCGGGCCAGTGGAGCTCGCAAGTATGGTTGATGGATGTCAGAAGAGGCGCGTATGTGCCAGCGTCGTTACCGAGATTGACAGGGCGATCAATACAGGAGCTGCGACTCAGGACGAAGTCGAGTGCGTCTAATGCTGCCGTCTCTCCTGTAACGTAGACGACAGACCCAGCATCGGGAGTGATGAAGTCCTTGAACGCGTGTTTGTGGACCTTCGTGTTGTGGATCTGGTGAGTGTCGGGGCCGTCCATAGTTATCAAGTCACGCGTTAGTGTATCGGGGTTGGTGTTTGAGTGATAGAGTTGCTGGGGTGGCTCAAAGAAGATGCTGAAGGAGGTTGAGATCTGATTTGAGAAAGTGACTGGCCAGAGCAAGTGAAGAGTGGTGAACTCGTTACCTGTACAAGGCCGGATAGTGTCTATGCGGCTGGTCTGTGCCACGAGTGGTTCGTCAGGGTCAACGGAGAATGTACACTCGGCATTTCGTCACTGTTTTTCAGAAGGTCAAGTAGATATGTGAGAACAGAAAGCACACGTGCTTTTGCTCACTCAATCATCTGAGCCGAAGTCAAATCCTCTATGTAAAGTCCTCTCCTGAATCACCAACTAACTTCGCTTACGGGGGACGTCCTGGGCATTATGCAACTCTCCTACTTCAGAAAGTAAACATGTGGCTTTCGGGTAGTAGAAGCTTAGCATATATATCTCGATATCGACAGCCTGACTATAAGCCACGACTCATAGACTGTCTACACCTGTCTGCCAGGCCCAACACTAAGAAACCACAACAACTTGCTCAGGGGTTTGGGCGAGCGAGAGAGCCTCAAGGAGGACTGCGATACAATCGCCAGTCAATTCACCATTTTCGGTCAGTTGAACACCGTCAGAGAGATGGTGTCTGCTGGCGTATCCGTCCAGGAGATCGTGGAACGACGGCTGGAGTTGGACAGAGACCAGATCATGGAGGGTCACTGGCAGACAGCCTAGGCTGTTAAAGGTATTGCACACGTGGTTGATAGCAATCAGGATAAGGGTGTAGACAGAGTCGTTGCTGAGAGGGCGGTGCACGCAGGCGCCGCTGCTCAGGGCGAAGTCCAATGCGTCAAGAGTGGCTTTGTGTCCAGTGACGTGCACAATGGAGTGCGGATTGGGCGTGATGAAGTCGCGGAAGGTCCATCTGTAGATCTTGTCGTCACTGGCCTCCTGCAAGTTGTGGTTGTGCTTTTGGTTGTCCATAGTAAGCAAAAGGCCTAGGCAATCGAACAGATTTGGTAGACTCGCGTGGCTGATTGTGGGTAGTTGTCGAGTGTGGCTGGAGGATCATGAGATGTATGGTAGATGTACGACTGAGCATTCTCCACTTCTCAGTGCGTCGGACTTTCAATAGTGAACTTGTTCGTGTGAGAATGAAAGGTATAGATGCGATTGGCCTGTGCCTCGAGTCACTCGCATGAGTCGACAAACAATGGAAATTTTCCGTTTCGTAGAACATCTGTGTAGCCAATAGCGGCAAGAAGACTAACGCAGGAATTACAATCCCTCGAAAGCCTATATCTGTCTGCCAGGCTCAACGTTGAATCACTACAACAACTTGTATATACCACTAGCAAAACAGAACTCCACCAAGTGGAGAGATAGACCACACCGGATGATGCAGTTTGCTCTTTTGAGATCCTCCAGTTCCAGTTACCCAGAGGTCCAGATCCAGTCAACCAGAGATCCAGTCAATTCAGTTTCCTGAAGATCCAGATCCAGATCCAGAAGTCCAGCTCCAGAGCAGTCGACGCTGGGGATCGAACCCAGACGCCTCCTGCGATGGCACCCCCCGGAGCTGCTACACTAAAGCGCCTTCGCACAGTGATAGACACCCCCGAGGTTGCCGGCAGGAAGGCTATCCAGCTAGTATATACCGGTTGACTTGGGAGAGTGGACAAACCGTAACGATACTCAGGGGTGGGTGAGTGAGTGAGTGAGCACTAGTCCTCTATGCTCTTTCTAAGCACTTCCGTCGACTTTCTCATCTATCCATAGATCTTGACGGCGAGGGTTAGGTTGTACTTATGGAGCTGATAGATCTCGAGACTTGCGGCTTAGTACTGTTATCTTCAGTACTCCTTATGGCCTCCTTCTCGGTTCTCTCATTGTGGCTTGCAAAGACGTCCAAGACTTGCAGACACTAGACCCAGCATCTCCCAACTTCGAAGTGAGTGAATGTGCCCAATTCTTGCCGACGAGAACATGAGCCATCGATGTCAAAGATCCATAAGTACAGATTTAGAGCAAGAGAGGTGAAGTTGATGTTCTGAGCACCGGCGAAATGTCGGCAATTACATTTGATCCATCCCTTCCTGTTGCACTTCCATGCTTATTTTGTGTTGCAAGACCACCTAACAGATTGGCCATTCGAGAATCGGCAGATTCTGGTCTTCCTTTGCCGTCGACTCTTGCGTTATGATGCCATTCCTCTAAGCCAACTATCTCTTAGACCTCCATCAGGGGACGGGCCAAAGTCAAGGATGGTTAGGCCTGGCTTGTATATAATCTCAGCGAGATGTGATAGCTTCGGTAAGGTAGAGACTTCAAGACAGCAGACTAGGACAACCGTAATCCTCGTCAATGCCATGCGCAGTGTAGACGATACTGGCAATGTTGACAGCTTGACCAACTCTGACTTTAGAGAAGGTGTTCAAGATGATCTCCGACACAGGACCCAGACTACCAATGCCATGCCACTCTCTGATGAGCAACACCTCTAAACTCTTCATCTCGTGAAGAAGCTCACGCAGCTTTGCGCCAAAGAACTTTAACGCCAGTAAAGTTGTTCATGATGATCTCCGACACACGACCCAGACTGCCAATGCCATGCCACACACGAATGAGAAGGACCTCAAGGCTCTTCATCTCGTGAAGCAACTCGCGCAACTTTGCGCCGAAAGCAGAAGGAACCAGTTTCTCGCCCAAAGCACGCTCGCCACGACGGATGTCGAGAGCCATGACAACGAAAGGGAAATCGTTGACCGAGGAGATCAGACCTCTGTGCAAGGGAGCCCAGGAGTTGACGTGGCAGAAGTCAGGGACAAATCTTTTCGTTATTTACAGGGAGCTTAGGGTCGACATGCCACTGATCAAGAGGGTGCGGTCACCGATGGCGAGCGGTGGGCGAGCGATGTACATCTGAGGCTGGTGTACGGATCCTTCAGAAGATGACATAGCTACCAGATGGCACTGTTAGCTGTTGAACTTTGAACAGCAACTGTATAGATAAACCTGATAGAGGCAGTATGTTACAACAGTACTTCCTTTCGGAGTAGAGGACCTTCGCGTTGATGGCGCCTGCCGTGAGTTTATACCAAGCTTTGACCAAGTAGCAGCCTTGATCGAGCTGGATGCTTAATCTCGCCCTCGTGCCTGTTGGGGATCTCACACGGAGCCACGTCATTGAGGTACGAGAGCGAGTAAGGATGACATGATACAATGCGTTGGTGACCTCCTCGTCAAACTATATTCAGAGATTGGCGTGTGTAATGAGGGAGTCTATTAGAGCTTCGTAGTAGTCAGCGAAACTCTGAACTGCTGGCATTTGATGTTCGGGGGGCCGGTATATGATGTAGTGCTAATGGTGGAATCTCGGAAGGTTGGAGATAAGATCTTGTATGAAAAACAAGATATGTCTGAGATGAGGCCGTGATGAAGGTTCTCCATTCAGATAGTAAAACGTGTTGGTTACGAGGCAACGATAGAGGCTAAGAGGATATGGTAGACTGCAACTCTGCTAGTAAAAGAGGATGATACTATGGTGGAAGATGGCTTGGTAGAGACCAGCTTCGTTGGTGGGTAAGATGGTGGTGATGGAAAGCGAATGAGTGGAGACCAGCTCTGTGCAGCTGCCAACTCATGAAGCGCCACAGTGTTTTTCTTCTTGTACGAGAAAAGCGCATATCACTGATTGACAATGCGTGCGCAGGCCTAGTGGGCAAAACAATCGTCCAATCTATATTGTTCTTCTGTCTGCGTCACAGCTCAGTCGAACGAACTTCCCAGAGCGCGACGGTAAGGGTGACTGTAGAAGGGTACATAAGGGGTTTACTTCGTTCCGGCCCAACGGGGCGACCGTCCAAGGGTTATGGGCATTGAAAGCTGCTGTAATGACCTGAAATGTAGCAGCTAGTTGGTAAAGATCAGAGGAGCAAGAAGTAGTGAACACTCACGAGCATAACGAGGATACCCTCTGTGAGAGTGCCACCCGATGTCGAAATTGCCAACAGCAAGACTCTGTCGCCTCTTGAGACTGCTGACCTGCACTCTCCCGATAAGCTTGCTGAGTGTCTTGTTGAGGAAGACGAGGTGGGAGGGCGTATATATAGCTTTACGGGGCTGAGAGATTTTGATAAAAGTTCTTGATCCTGCTGGATGGATTCAAGAACAGGATCCGGATACCCTTTCCAGTATTTATGATCTAACTAGCCTCCAGAAATCAGATGTAAGCTGTTTGAACCATGGAAAGTTATCAGACGCTTGATTCTAGAAGCGACCAAACTGGCAAGATCGACTGAGGTCAGGTCCACAAAGAAAAGCAAGCAAGATGAAGAAACCAGACAACAAAACACTGTCCAAGATCGTATGCATGACACGACGAAGTTCGCACGAACAAGTATCCATGGTGATTCTTCTGGATGAATCCATTGTGACCGGTCTGAAAGCCGGCATCAGCTGGCAAACTCTTCTATGGGCGGTGTCTAGCAATCGTCGCCAAACTCTTAAGAGCTTGTGACGGCAATCCACCAAGCATGTGGACGTGCGCTTCTCCAGTAGGCTTCGAGTGTTTTGTTCTTGGGACCGTGATGGAAGCAGCAACGTGCTTAAGCTCTCAAGCTGAATGAGCATGATCTTAGGTGTTCCATGGAAATCCAATGATAGCTGGAGGTCGCCGATACTCAACCATATATCCATTGAGATCAAGGAACCGCATGTAGTACTCGACCATGACGCTTGGGAATGGGCATCTGACCCACCCCACATGGCGCTCTGTGACGCCCTCAATTGGATCGTACCCTTCATCTTCCTCTCCAGAGTCCCACTCACTCATCCATGTCTTGTCAATGAGCTTCACCCAACCTTGATTGTCCTGGTCGAAGTTTGGTGGGGGAGGAGCGTCATGGACGCAAGATTTGAGGGCCTCGGTATCGACTTGAATACAGTATCTGTACCGTGGCGAGCTACCCATGTCGGCTGGAGTACCATCCAGTTGTTGTGGCTGCTCAAACTGCACTGCGCTCTGTATCCAATGCAGAAAATGGTTACGGATGGTCTCTGTATCGACGCCATCAAAGTGCTCCTTGTCATCAAAGATAGTCCAGCTCATCGTATCCAGCACATCCTGGCCGTTATAAAACTCCATGCTATCCTCTGCCCACACACGCAAACGGCGCATGAACTCAGTCCAGTCCGCATTGTTCTCGTACGTTGTACGGTAGATCACGTAACCCCATGTTGTGTGCCTGTCGGCTTGATAGGCTGCCTCAATCCTGTCGGGGTAACTGTTGTGTGTACTAACGCGAGAATTCCGTGGTGAAGGATCTTTCGCAACAAAATTCCTCATGCGTTCTACGAAAGCGTCATGGCTAAGAGCGGCTGCCTCTTTCTCGGCCATGTTTTTTATGTTGGGTGTGTTTGTAAGAAATGGCAGGTTACAGTATTCGGGAAGCAACGATTGGACATGCAGAAGTCCCCGCACAGCTTCACCGCCCGCCCAACAACCACTCATACAATACTCAAATCGGATTCATATTCTTCCCAACAACAAGTACTCTGTATTGGGGATATTAGATTGTACATAAATAATATTTCAAATTCTCAATCAGAGTTCTGGAAACCGCAACTGCTGCTCCACCAAGGAAGTCAATTTCCACAGCTTCCTCTCAGGACCATAGAAGTCAGAGAAGGCTTCTGTCAAAACCTTTTCATTCAGATCCATATGCCCACCGGTAGCATTTCTGAAAACCAATGCTCCCTTTCTGTCCAGGTGCTTCAGGCCGATCCAATCTTCTTTGTAGATGTCCCTCTCCCTGAGCCCAGTGACTTCCAAGCTCGTCATGTTGACTTCAGCAAACCAGCCACTCTCTTTGGGAATGACTGTCTTGTCCTCCTCGAAGACGTACATTGCAAACTTGTCTAGAGAAGACAAACGCTCTCTGTATTCTGCACTCTTGTTGTGTCTCTCATTGTTGATGTCAGCAATGAAGTTGCTGTTTTCCAGATAGTTTGCTGTAGGCTCTCCGGTGGTTTGGTTGGTTTCCTTGTAGTACTGTGCGGGAACAATGTTGCCTTGGACCCATTCGCCGAATGCGTTGCCCTTGATGGCAGCCATGGCTCCCTTGCACACCAGATCCCATGTGCCGCAGTTTTGGAACTTGGAAATGCCGTTGTGTTGTGAGCCGAAGGTGACTAGACTCCTCACGCTAATGCCAGGACATGTTTCGATCAGACCGCGGAGGAACTGACCACCCTGAGAGAAACCCAGAGCATCGATTCTTGTGTTATTGGAAGAGAAGGTGGAGTTGGAGGACAGAGTGTCGCAGACGGAGGCAAGCTGAGTGGTCAGGTTGCCGAAAAAGGTGGCACGAGAGTCGGCAGAACCATCATCGGCGAGACGAACGGGATAGACAACGGTGCCTGGGTGAATTTCGTTTGCTAAAGCAGCGACGTCTGCGATTCCGTCGGCATCGAATTTGTCGCCTAGCCCATGCCAGATTATGAGAGGAAGAGGTTTGGCGGACGGCAAGGCGGCTGGCAGCGCGGCTGCGAGCGGCAGGAGAGGAAGAGCGGTGGTAAGACGCATGTCTGAGATGTGTGAGAAGGTCCTTCTCTGAAATCGGTCTTCTTGAATTTGAATGCTTGGGCTATAGAGACATATTATGAGTGTTGAAGGCGAGCAAAAGTGCTTTGACCAGACCAACTCTGGCGTCGGCAAGCGCGTCATTGATTGCTGATACCACGCGCGGAATTGGCTCCGTCATCGTCTCAGTTGTGGTGGCCAGGTCGACCTTGCCCTTCTTGCACGTGAACACTTCTCCCATCCAGACCACGTCCTTTCCCGAGCATGTGAAGCTCTGGACTAAACAATGTAATCTTGCCCACAGTCACCTGAGGAATCACGAGATTCTATGTCACTCCTGGACGGGAAACACGCTGATTCCTTCTGTGCTTGTTGTCGTTGCAAAATCATCCGTGCGATCAACAACGTCACCTCGTCGAAGAAGAGAGACAACCTTATTGTACTGCGGTCGCACGACAAGTTACGAGGTGACGTGCTCAATAGCCCTCGATGTCCAATCTGTGCTGACTCTCAAGTCTAGGAAAATGATTCCAGTCAGCTCCAAGAGATAGCATCTCCAGTCTGGAATGATTTCTCTGTTACCGCTTTGACTGGAACTTCTATCTCAGAGATGATCAGACCGCAGCATGCTATTGCACCATCTGATTCATGGAGAAACAAAGCCTACGACCATGATCATGCAGACTGATTTAGGTGGTGAGAAGTGACCGTGCCTTTTGGTAAAAAGCCTTGGAACATGCTAAGAACATCCAGACTTGCTATGGGCAGCACTTGCAAGATACCACTCATGTTCAAGATGGAGGCATGCCAAAACTACGCGAGAACATGAGCATCCCACATGACCTTCGGTTAGCTGCTGCCAATCACTTCTGTTGACAACCGAATGCGCTTCCAAAAATTGGCTTTAACTCCCCCGAACTCGACCGCAACCTCCAAATTAGCTGTGTATCACCAAAGCAGGGGTGATCCGCCCGTAACATGGCTACCGCTGCCTGGTCATCAATTTGAACAACGCCCACTGTCACACCAGTCGCCGCTACACAAATCTGCCTTTTCAAGTGCAGCCGAGCACCATCTTCCATCGTGAGATTATTACTCCACCAATGATGTGAGCATGATGCTCGTTGATGGCCAAGACTGGTGGAAACATCGTGGTCGGGTTTGATCCTTGTGCTCATCAGCAGGCTGACGCCTTCATCGCCCTGCAGAAGGTTCTTCTTCCAAAACATGGATGATCTCGTCCGACTGATTGTAAGTGAGAGTGGAGGCGACATCAAGCTCAGCAGCTTGTTTCATCACCAGAGAAGGTATTGCAACTGCAACAGTGTGTTCTGTCTCACGCAGGAAGGAATGTATTGAAGAGACAACGTACGATGAATGTTGCAGTCGCCTCTGCATATCGAATTTCTTGCATGGAGCATCATCGTTCCAGAACTGACGTCTATCAGCCTTGTCAGAAATTCCATACATGGTTCGGAGATGCTGAGATCGCTTGACAAAGGCAATTCTGCTCATGTGGAAAAGACTTGGATCCAGAAGCGAACGCAACAAGAATATCTCGAATACCCCTTCAGCTTCGACAATATCGAAGAAGATCAGAGTCTCGGACAGTCACATATTAGACGTGTGATATCACACCCGAATCCAATATAGTGAGCGGGTGATATTGTGAGTCGCTACTTCCATCGCTCCAGCTTTGACGAGGTTAAATCATGATCTTGTCACTTCTCATCGGCCAGCTCAAATGGAGACCATCTATTTATGGAAGGGCAAAGGGTTGTTGATCAACATGCTCTAGGCCTTTGGCAAGTTCTTTCTCGAAACGAAGAACTGAGCCGACGAACATTCATATAAGCCTCTCGGTTGTGGAAACTGTGATGATTACAATGCCACGCGGCTCAAGCGGCGAGACCGAAGTAGTAAAGGCTTCTCTCACAAAGCTTGGGCGTATGCTGACCTTCAACTGTGGTTCGGTCTCTTGACCGACAGCTGTGAACGGGGCGGTTCGACTGATTCCGTTAACTCGAGCTTTGAAGATGGTTCCCCAGATTATGCCTACCCTAGACCGCGGCTTCGTTGTTTCAGCACCTCGCGTGGAGGTCGTGTACTACAAGGTGACTTCGGTCCGTCTTCCTCAGTTCTCTCGCCACGGCAACCTGAATATATGAACTCCGGTGGGTGTTTTGCCGTGGTTCTATGTAGAAATCGTCCTCATGACCATTCAAGGTAACATGAACGTCTATATGTCTTCCAAGCTCAGCCTAAGTACTGACAAACTATAACATACTAAGACCTATTCGAGGATGAGCCACAGTTTATAGGACATCACTCAGCCACGCCAATGTATAGCCGGCATGTCACTAGTTCTCGAATCCTAGCCTCGCGTTTCGAACATATGGAGATCCCCTACTTGGACAGGAAGGTACAATGCGCTAGGTTCGCCTCGACGCGAAGTATGGGTTTCATGGCGACTTTAGCCAGACGACTCTCGGACGTAAGTAGGCCAATCAACGTTCGTACTAACTCGATTAAGGTCCGATTTAAGCATCATGTCGACATAAAAGTTACCTATTTACCCCACACTCTAAATGCACTCCACGTTTCGTTCGGCTATACAGGAACGCAACAGCAAGGAGCATCCGAGCTCACCACTCAGCCTGAAACTTGCAAAAGAATCTAATGATCGACAGCGAGATGGACTACCTATACTCGCCCGAACTCA
>Ga0058697_10000598_pt1 | contig 15317 bp, 11 predicted proteins | sample AgamicAsMae_FD_66619 | JGI IMG/M metagenome (GOLD analysis project Ga0058697, IMG submission 66619) | Agave microbial communities from Guanajuato, Mexico - As.Ma.e | ecosystem: Host-associated > Plants > Phyllosphere > Phylloplane/Leaf | place: Guanajuato, Mexico | collected 2012-06-04
GTTGGGTACGCAGCTCGATTGGATCTTGCGTCTGAGCGGCAAGCTCTTCGAGGAATACGAATTTCCTTGTGAGTGATGGTCGTCGCTTCTCCTTGATTGCCTTGTCCACATAGTAGTCGGCAAAATTGTGCACATCTTTGCAGAGCTTTTTGAAGTGCTTGTCATGGGCCATCCAGTAGTAGTTTCCGAATCGTGCGCCTTTGAACAGATAGCCTTGAGAGCTGTCAATGGCAGTTCCGAAAACTTTCTCATCTCTCCAGGCAGCTGCTGCTCCGGCTTCTCCACCCCTGAGCGCTGCAAGCTGAGTGTCAATACTCTCACCGAAGAGAAATTCTGTTGAGCTGTCGAGGGTAAGGCGGAAGAAGAGAAGCTGTACGTTGGTCTCCTCGACCCAACCATCGGCATTCACAGGAAGAGCCTGCATCATGTTTTGTACATGCACCTCTTCGAGTTCCAGATCGCTGATGTTATCGCGAGCAAATTGCGGACGGAGAAGGGCTCGAGAATGCTCCCATCTTTTGCCATCTGACGCGAACTATGATTCTGATCAGCAAGAATGTCATTGATCAAGAGTGATATACACCCACGATTCCATCGCCCATCAAGGGACCAAAGTTACCAATTCTTGCAGATCCTAGTCCGAAATCCTTGAATTGAGTTGCTAACAAAGCTTGAATATTTTTAGGATCCGAGGTGAAGTGAGCCTCGTTTCCCAGAATGGACAGTCGCATGGTATGCACGGGTCTGTTTTGCGATTCCGACAAGACTTCCTCCCGCTCACGGAGATAGGCGGGGAAACGACCTGCTTTCTGAGCCGCCATCATCTGTTTGATCGTCGAGATGCCTAGATGTGTGGCAGGCCAGAGTGGCGCTGGCTCGCAGTCCAGCTTACGAGATTTGATAGCATGCTGTCGGCGGACATATAGTATACTGATACTCTTGTAAATTATCCAGGTGACCGAGAGCCAGAGGAATGTATAGAAAACAGAAAGGCTCGCCATGGGTAGGGTTGATAGCCAGGGTGTGGAGAGGTATCGACAGGGCTCTTAAGAAAGCGTCCAGGACCCTGGACCTTCCCTGCCACCTTCTTGAAAGGGGACTGGGATACGCTTCGGCTCTCGGTAAAACACATTTGGATTCTCGAGTCATCAGACTTTTGGCATTCAAGAGAATGGCCGTGAACGCCCGCCAATGAACGCCATAGTATAGACATTTGAGTTGGTAGCGACACACAACCGTTCCGTGGTTATCTTGGCTTCGCCAACGGTGCCGAGGAATCCACTCTGTCTCCAAGGCAAGACTTGCGAGGGCTCATATCTCTGTGTTGATTCATCAAGGATGCTAAATCCCTCTCTGTGGTCACGAACAGTCGCCGTATGCGCTCATGCAAGACACGGTGCTTCTCGTTTGGATTCTGAACGAAAAGTAAAAACCCAAGACGTCGGCAGCAAGGACCTGACCTGTTTGGGCACGTCATTGAGATTATCCAGCTCCTCTTGGCGCTGTGGGGTAGTGCGCTAGCGGTCCGGGCGATCACCTTCTCTTTTTGGTTTCCTTTTTGTATTCTCCTCGAGTGAGCAAGACTGGAAAAACCTGGTCCGGCATCCTGTGGAAACATTTCTTGCTCCTCGATCGTCCGATGGCAGTCTGATACCGCCTGACTGCGATTTTGAGCGCGTAGCGAACGACGCCGCAACGTACGTAGTGAGATTAAGAACATGCGATCAAGATGTGGTGGTGGCTGCGGAAACGGCGTTCGAGCTTCACCGTCGCAACCGGTGGCTCCGATGAGAGGTGGTGGGTCTCGCACAGGTTTGCGAGGTCGCAGCGGAGGAAGCACGTTTCCGACGCGCCAAAAGATCCATCGTCCTTTACCTGTTTGCGCAAGCACACCCACTCTTTACCGATGAATTGGATGCAGTAGGAACGGCCAACGTGCTTGCTGGCTGATAACGAGTCAATAATCCTGGAGAACCGTTTGAGCGAAGCTGTCCCCCGAGCATCCGCAGCGTAAGTCTGACTTCGAAAATCGTCGCATTTGGTGAGGGAATTGGTCACACGCCTTCAGGTTGTTGTTTTTCTGGCTCATCTGTGATATAGAAGCTTTTCTTGACACATACTCAATCATCAAAAGCTTAGTTGGTGACGCTTAGGCTCGAAGAAATGCCGAGTGTAACACTGCTGTCAACCCAGGCCATGTAACAACATGACATCGTTCCTTCCAAGCAAACGGTTTCCCGAATCCTTCTACGTCCTCACCTGAGTCCAATATACGAGATTATCTCTAGTCTTACACCGAATTTGCCGTGCGCAGCAGAGACTAGCGAATCACGCCTTGTAGGGTTCTCACGAGGATGCACAACAGCGTTCAGAGCATTGGTTCATTCTCAGCATGAACGCGGCTAACAACATGCGACTCCGCTCCAGCCGCAGAGCTCTTGGTCACACGAAAGTGGCATATCACTGCTCATACCACGATTTGCCAGCGCTCTGTATTCTTCAATCTCAGATTCTCAGCGACTAATCTGTCACAATGTTCAAGTGTAATTTCTGGCTGTCGACGATTCACCCCCAAACCACGCCAGTTATGCGTGGCTACCATATGTCTGGCTTGCCATCACGGTCGTAAGAAGCAACATGCTCATACGCTGCTCACATACAATGCTCACACAAGCCCACGGCTACAAGCATATTATGGTTCCACGACTCGGTGGCCTTTGGTCACTCGTAGTGTCAACATCCTTTGCATATAAGTGATGCAATTTCCGCTCTCCGGAACATAATGTTGGGTTTGACAACAATCTACATACATCATGGCGGAATGTGGCCTGCGACTGCTCCCAAACTTCATCGACAGACTTGCATCGGACAACCCAGAGTTGGTTTCTATAGAAGTACCCCAGACTGCGAGTCTCGATGGGGGTCTTCGCCAGATCACGTTCAACAGCCTTGCCAGGAGCATCGATAAATGTGCTTGGTGGATACGAGACCAGCTAGGTCAAGGTCGAGGCTTTCCTACACTAGCCTACATGGGTCCTCATGACCTAAGATATCTCTTTCTCGTGTTTGGGGCCTGCAAAGCTGGCTACAAGGTATGTTCGCTCTTATATCTTCTGGGATGTGACTGACCAGAGCTCGTTCAGATGTTCTTTACTTCTCCACGAAACAGCACCGCCGCATCCCTCGATCTGCTTGATCAAGTGGACTGTGGTATCTTCTTAATGCCTGCCGACGCACCACTGTACTCAAATTTGCTGTTGAGCGTGCTCATCGCAAGACCAATGCAAACACTTGACCTGCCAGATCTTGCGTACTTCTTGGATGTTGACCCACAAATGGAACCTTTTCTGTGGACAAGAACGTTTGAAGATGCGAAACATGACCCGCTGGCGGTATTCCATACATCCGGAAGTACAGGCACTCCGAAACTGATAACCATGAACCATGGTGCCGTCGCTGCCCTCGACGCTTTCGCGTCTCTTGAGGGCCAGAAGATACAGACTGATGCGTACAAAGGGAAAAGGACACTGTTACTCTTCCCGATGTTTCATGCCTCGGCCATCAGCACTTTGTTCCTTTCCATCTGGAATACTGTTCCAACAATTTTACCGCCTCCAATACCTCTGACGGCAGAGCTTGCAAATGACATGATTGCCAACTGTGACATTGAAGCTGCTATCATGCCTCCGTCAATTCTTTCTGAAATGGCAGGGAACCAAGGGTATCTGGAAAATCTCTGGAGATGTACCAGTGTGATGTACGGGGGAGGACCACTACCTACTCAGGCCGGTGACCGCATCGCGTCAGGCACCACTCTCATTACTGTCTTTGGATCCTCGGAGACCGGGTTCTTCCCTGTTGAAGTCATGCAGCGGGAAGACTGGCCGTACGTCAAACTAAGCGACTGTGCTGGAGGCGTGTATCGCCCTTATGCAAATGATCTGTACGAGCTTGTCATCGAGCGAAAGCCCGGCCTGGAAATGTTCCAACCTGCATTCTGGATGTACCCTGGACTGGAAGAATACCACACGAAGGATCTGTTTGCGAAACATCACAGCAAACCCGATCTTTGGTTGTGGCAAGGCCGCACAGACGATATCATCGTTCTTAGCAACGGTGAGAAGTTTAACCCCATTGCAATGGAAGACATGATCGTCAGTGGACATCCTGCAGTTGAGTCCGCTCTTGTTTGCGGAGAAGGGCGCGAACAGTGCGCCTTGCTTGTTGAACTGTCGTCTTCAGAATCCAGTGAAGAAGATACCCCTGAGGAGGAACTTGTGGAGGAGTTGTGGCCGATTGTGCAGAAAGCCAACGAGGAATGTCCCGAGTACGGACGCGTGATGAAGAACATGGTGATAGTTACCAAACAGGGCAAGAGACCGATACGAGCAGACAAGGGCACTGTTCAGCGTAGACGTACCCTGGAGTGTTTTGCTGCTGAGCTTGACGAACTTTACCATCTACAGGAAGGCCCTGCTGCATCCTTAACACAGACAGACCGTCCCATGGACTTCGACAGTGTCAAGCAAACTGTCACAAATATTGTTCAAGGATTTCCCAGATATCGAACGGTACCGTCCAGTAAGAGTTTCTTTGATCTAGGGCTGGACTCGCTTCACGCTATGACAATGGCCAAGAACATTAGGACCGCTTTTCTGAATTTGCCAACACAGATAACAACTAAAGTCATCTATGACTTTCCAAGCATCGATCTACTATCACACTCCATCTGTGGTTCTATGACCGGAAGAGAGGATTCAGTAAAGACGATGCAGATGCTGTACGATCGCTATTCGCCAATGAGCCGCAAAGCTTTGGCGACTGAGGCTCATCGAGCTGCGACTGTACTTCTTGTTGGCTCCACCGGCCATCTGGGTACTCAACTCTTAGCGCAACTCTCGCGTAGAAAGGACGTCCAAGAAATTTACTGTCTCAGCCGCCGTTCTAACGTCAGTCTCAAACAAGGTGAGGGCGATTTTCCATCCAGCAGTACAGACTCGACGTACATCCGATACTTCCACGCAGACTACTCTCAACCGTGCTTCGGCCTTTCCGAACCAGACTGGCGTTTTCTGCAGCGTAACGTCACATGTGTGATCCAGAACGCATGGCCTGTCGACTTTTGCATGCCACTGTCCCACTTCGAACCTAGCATTCATCTCACCACTCAGCTCATGGAGTTTTGCGAATCTTCAGACCATGCACCCACTTTTGTGTTCATCTCGTCCGTAGGATCTGTCCTCTGCAACACGCGAGGACCTGTTCCAGAGGAGATCGTCCATGACTGGCTGAGGGCAGAGACCATGGGCTATACACAGTCTAAGCTCGTCGCTGAATGTCTCATAGCCGAGACCACTGCTAGCACTGGTGTCAAAAGCGTAGTCTGTCGTTTGGGTCAGCTCGGCGGAGTCTTGAATCATGACATCTGGAACGGCAAGGTTCCTGAATGGCCGGAGAAAGAATGGTTGCCTGCTATGCTGGCTTCCTCGATTCAGCTCGGCGCCGTCCCTTCTTCACTAGGCTTACTGGATAGCATCAATTGGGTGCCCGCTGATGTCGCTGCAGCTACGATATGCGAGCTCATCTCCGCTGGGCCTGCAGTTCGCGAGGCCTGCCAGGTATACAATATCGTCAATCCACAGACTACCAGCTGGACAGATCTGTTGCCACAGCTTGCAGCTTACAGGGGACTGAAAAGAGTCACTCTTAGTGAGTGGGTTGAAACGTTGAAAAAGCTTATCGAGAGTGGTCAAGGCAAAAATACAGCGGCCACAAGCTTGGTCGACTTCTTCGAAAGCGCCTGTGAGGATGGAAAGAAAAAACCCTTGGTCGACTGCTCGAAGACTCTTGCTCTGAGTCCAACTCTCAAGAGTACACAGTGTATAAGTGTTGATCTGATGGCACGTTGGATCAGCCAGTGGAGTTTCAGCAGTTGAGTTGGAGTATTCGATTTACGCAAAATAGCAATATAACAAGGAAAGCACGTGAGCAATGTTATCGGTATCTAATGTATGTGCCTACCATCTTTTGTCGTGTTTTTCTTGGTATACAGGGGCACTCACACATTTGATGTCATGCCTATGAGCAAAAGAAAAAAAAAACGCTCCCAGAGATCTTGTGGAAAGATTTGTTCACTTACGACATGATACATCTGACTAGCCATTGGACTCAGACGGCTCGAGAGACTCTCGGCGGGCTTGATCCAGCTACGGAAGGAGTGAAGTGCTCGTTTTTGCAAGGCCACCTCTGCATCCGACTTTCGCTGCTCCTTCACATGCTCCAGAGTAAGTAGAAACTCGTGTTTGCAAGGACACCTAGTTACCTGGGTCTCACTTGAGACTTGTGGTGCGGGGTGCGCCATGCCACCGCGGTGAGGTGCATAACCTCAATCGTAAGCGCTATCGAACTGGCGAGGAACCTATTAAAGTTAGTTAGGAATTGGGGAGTAGCGGACTCGAACGCAAGATCTCTGGGAGCAGGTTGCCGTTCGGCTAAGGGAAATGTGTTGCACCGACGGCGACTTGATCAGTATACGTAGCCTTAGCCGATAGGAGGATGGTGTTGGTGTTTGCTACAAGCCGGCAATGCGAGTGAGACATGTTCGGGCAGCAGACATCCTCTTTGTTACACTTGGGGTCGCCCTATATGCTGTGTTACTATGCCGCTCGGCTGTTTCTGCTCTTGGAAAGACTGTTTGCCTGCAAGCGAGCATGACTCCAAAATCCACTACTCAACTCGTAAGACTTGTTCAATAACCATCTTACTATGTCTATACCAGAAGCTATCATTGCCTGACCCTCCAACTGATCGGATAAGGCTCAGTCTGCTAGATCTATGGCACATGGTTCTGAACACCACAGAATATGATAAGCTCTGCTGCTGATTCCGTCTGGAAGAGCATGACCATGTTGAATATCTGAAGATGTAAAGATGCGGGCGTGCAACTACATGATCAGTACACAAAGACACAGGAACCGGACGGAATTGAGTCTCCTGTAATCGATAGACACTCTGCTGATGTTTGTGCTGAAATAATTGTATTGTGTTGGTTAATAAGGAAGGATGCAATGCTGAACAAGGAAAGTACGTTCGGATATGCCGAAGATTCGCCGATATATGATTGCTCATGAGGAGCTTCAAGCTTCCTATTCTCACCAACACTCAACGTCTCAAAAATCAGCAGCTTGGTGCGGCAGGCAAGACCATGTATCTACAGGACCAATGAACTTATCTTGTAAGGTGTCTGTCACGAAGGTGGCTGTCGCCAGAGCTCCAGCAACGGCGTCACACGCCTTTGAGAATACCTGGCAATCACCTCCAGGAAGGATCACCGGAAATACTGTTTTCAACTAACGGAGAAGGTTTGTGTATTCTGCTATACTGTTGCTGAAACGGAGTGATGCCCTTCTCTTCTTGCCAGACCCCGGTCGAGGCCCTCATGATCAATCGCCCTCCATTACCAACTTCGTATTACGGCCTTCTCCAACGGCATCAGTTTGACCAACCAACGCCAGGAAGCTGATGGCTCGAGACCCCTTTTATTCGTATTGTCTCGACCAGAAGCATTCGAGGGTCACCCGTATTCTTGGTGTTCCTTCTGTAAACCATGTCCTCCTCGCAATTTGTTCGCGCCAATCCTCAGTGACCTGCCATTCATGGAAGATCTCGCAGGTCAACTCTCTGGCTACAACCACGCCATCTCTCAAAATCAGTTGCCACACTCGTTGCAAGGGAGCTCCGACATGCGAACGTCAATGATAGGTGTGTCAGGGTAGGATGAGAAGATGACACAGTTCATGCCGCATTCCTCGTTGGAGCGGCAAGTGTGGCCACACTTCAGCTGATGGATGCCTTCCTTGCAGAAAAGTCCCTTGATCTTGGCTTCATCGATGTTCTTGGAGGCGCTGTTGGCGGCGCTTGCTCGGAGCTGGACATCATAGATCAATAGACAGAGCCACTTTCTGAACACAAGAGGTTCTGCGTCCTTCTTTGTCTCTTTGTTGCGGGTGGCCATGTCTGCGAAGATCTTGAATGCGCGTTGTTGCTGTGACTGGTTCAAGCCGAGAGATGTGAGAAGTCTTATAGCCTCCTTCTCGCGCTGGTCACGGGGGCGTTTGCAGATGTCGACCACAATCTGGCTGATGCGGTGGATGTGGACATGCTCGGGTCGGTGGTTGTGTTGGATGGGCCTTGGCTGATGTGCGGTGGCAGGCTCTTGACTCTCCAAGAACGAATCGATATCGAGTTCGGAAGTCTCGCTGGCGGAGCGGGAAGCGTGTTGAGAGGCACCGTCGACATGATCGAGGTCGCGCGCATCGAGGTGAGTGTGCTGATCGGGTTGAGCCATGTCGGGCGGGTATTGAATGTTGTCGCTGTTCGAATGAGGACCGAGGGTGTTTGCTGAGTGTGTTGACAGTGGCTCCATGAGCGATGCGGTTCTCTTTGATCCGGCCTCGCTCAAGGCTTTCGAAAGCGCGGCGGACTTTGCTTGACCTTCACTGTCGTGGGGCTGCATTTCGCGGTGCTCTGTGGTAGGCAGAATGTTCTGGAATGCCGTCTCATCCATGTCCATGTCGAGGTCAGGATACTGCATGTCTGAGAGTGGACCTTCCTCGAATGATATCGGCTGGTTAGTCCTCAGGTCTCTTGGTCTGGACAGCGGAGAGATGGACTCTGAGGTAGCATTTCTTCCACCATTGACGCTTTCACGGAAAAACGAATCAAGTTGCCAAGGCATATCCAATGCTGCGACCCATGGCAGACCCTCGTCCGATCCCGTACCCCCGGGGTACGCATCAAGACCCGTTCCGCCATCAAACTGGATCTGCTCATCTTGCTCGGCACCGTCAACAACACCTCTCAGCAAACCACTACCTCCGAGCCAGGTCTGAGGGTAGTATGTCATATTCTGTGCGTCGTTCTGGCTCCAGCCTTGCATGTCGACTGCAAGTCCGTTATCAAAGTCCGGAAACGCACGAGTATACTGTGTGCGAGCGACTTCAGCCAGTTCCGAGAAGTCGTCTTCGTTTGTCTTACGCAAATTGGCTGGCCTAGTGTTGTCTTCTGGACCTTCGGATATATGGTATCTCTCGGCCTAATGTCAAGGCGTCAGTCTTGCTGGGTCTAGCAAAGGACCGTCACATCTGGAGTCTTACCTGAGTATTATTGACCTCCCATGGATACAATCCCTGTGCTGAGAACTCTGGCTGCATCTCGTGGCCTGACGAGGATGCCGGCAGTACAGTCTCCCTAGAAGGCGCCATCCCAGCGCGTTCAGCTCCTGCATTGCTCTGCCACTGCTGAGCCACAACATCGTCTTCAGCTGCGTAAGGATTAGGAGGTAAGCCAGGAGGCTCACGCAGTCCCTGAGGTCGTGACGACATGTTGCTGGAAGGGAGGCGTCGAGCTTGGAAGTTGTGATTGCTGTCGAACCACAAAGAGGACAGTCGCTTTGAAGATGTCAAAGACGAGAAAGCTGTGCTGCCACGAGAGGAGCTGCTTGTGGTGCAGCTATTGGGAGAACTGCACCTAACGCCGCGTCGGATGAACGTTTTGGCTAGGATCTTGAGTGGGTTGTATATCCGAGCAGTGGATCTTTGTGGGCTTGATGTCAGGCTGATATTGACCCACAGGTATGATCCGGAAGCGAGACTTACGGACACCTATCGTATACGAACTGCTGGAGACCTTTGGGTCATGAAGGGGGACTTGATATGCAGAATTCGAGCCCCTAAAATCACTCACACAGCTTCTTGCGGACTCGACGCTGCTGTCGACGTGGGGCGGATTTCCTTCGGTTTCCGGAACCATTGGACTTCCCGTCACTTTACAGGTGCTCATAACATCTATTTCGCTGCGGCTTCTTTCCATCTTACCTCGACGCATAACAACGATTCTTCCGCGCTTCGCCGAGTAAGTATCAGGGCATCTACTCACGGTACTATTGCTAATCCTAAAAGCATGGACAAGCACAACGACATGGCCAACGCTAAGATGACTGACATGGCCACCGCTAAGATGCCTGACATGATCAACAACCCCATTGATGAGGTTGTCAAGCACGCTATCACCAACTCTGTTATGGACATCATCTGCAATGTGGTTGACATCATGGTCGAAACCAATTCGCCTATGCCCTTGCTCAAGAAGACCATGACCAAGGATCTTATGACCTCTATCGACGCCAGAGTCGAGGCTCTAGTTGACGAGCACGTCAACAACTCGCTCGAAGGTGCTCGTACTAAGGCCGCTCTCGAGGCCGAACTCGAGATGGTAAGTCTTATGCTTTTCCTATCTGGGCGTTCCAGGACTGACCACTTTCTAGGCCAAGAAACTGTCGGCCACTAGAGCCGCCATCGTCAAGCGCCTTGAGGACCATCTCGAATTCCGCTCTCGTGAGTTCGAGGACTTCAGTGGTGTCTTGGAGATGACCGCCATCGATGCCGGCGAAGATGGTCTTGGTGACGTTGGTGTTCACACCACTAATCTGAACATCGCCCACTTCATCAACGACATGGATGATGAGGTTCTGAAGCAGGCTGTCGAGCACCTGGAAGCTGACCTTCCCGGCGATGCTGAAATCCGCGAAATCCAAGCTGACATCGTTAAGATGGACGCAAAGCTGGGCATCGTCAAGGAGGAAGTCATCGTCAATGGTATTCACTAAATGGGGGAGATGAAGTCAAGCGCTCTTACCATTTTCGGCCACCTGCCTTAGAGCACCGAATCTGTACATGACGTTCATCGCGCCTGCAGTTCTTAATTATCAAAAGTAATGAACTCTTTTGCTTCTCGTCCTGACTTTCTACCGTGATTCACCGACGTACGTCCTCGTCCTTTGTTCATACCGTGTCATCAACAACTCGTCTCCATCCAGTTTCACCGTGATCGCAATGGACAATTCTTCTGACGATGATTGCATCACCGTCAAAGTTGTCGACGAATCTAGCGCCGGCTGGGAGCGAGGGCTGGTATCGGTCTTCATCAAGCGAGAAGGTCGAGATCCCACTTTGAGAGACTTGAGCCATGAGATCACAAAAGCAGGGACAGCTTATCGCAAGTAATACAATATGATGACAGAGCGTCTGCGCGAGGAGACTGGTACGGAACCTGACTTTATAGAGATCGAGGCTGCACTCGAGGTGCAATTGGAAGATCCTCAGCACAACTCCGACTTCACTCCTTATCATCGCTGGAATCAAAACCCACTGTGGCCTGCCAGCAGGGTTCCCACGAGCTTCAACAATCCTGTGGATCTTACGGAATCAAGCCCGATCATCACAAACACACTGACAAAGAAACATGAGACCGATCTGAGACAAACAAACGCTACGTCTGTGAAATCTTCACAATCGCTCTCGGTACCATCAAAGTTCTTGAGCAGTTTCTGTCGATCTGACCAAGGATCTATTCTCAAACAAACACAACCTCAGCCAAGAAAGCTCCTGCCATACCCACAAACAAGCCTCACTACGCAAATGCCCGAAGTTGGCCGTCGTAAAGTCAAAGCAGTACCTAAGGGAACTGCTACATCGACGCCAATTTCAAGAGATGTAGGACCTGCAACAGAAGCTTCGGCTAAGAGTGCAGCCAATACTGCTACGCAAGCATCATCACAGCCTTTAATGACAAAGCACACCGAGAAGTTCTCCAATGCAGGACATCCTATGCAATCCAAAAGCAGTCCACCACCTGCAAGCACAAGGATCGAGTATAATCGACCACTCTTTGTAAGGACAAAGCCGAAGGCTACATCAACTACAGACAAGCATCGCATTTCTGGTCCAACCTTTGTCAGAAAACAACCGGACGCTACCCTGTTGGCCGATGAACACCAAGAGCTCGACAGTACGCCACAAATCAATGACAAGTCACTTTCCAAGGCACCTCAACCACATCCAGATTCCGCCTCGTCTCAGCAACCAGCTCGCGGCCCGATCAGCAATCACAATCAAGCCTTGGATGATGGTGCCACAACAGTTTTAGCAAGCCAGTGTAAGTCGTTTTGTCCCTTGTTCAATACAGGATCGCTAAATAGGGACAGACTCGCAACACTTCGACGACTACATCGAAGAAAAATTGGGACAAGGCGTGGATGAGCGCACGCACAGGATCTTCAAGCTCGCCATGTTGCATGCCAGCCGCTGGACAGTAAGCTGATTACCCATGACCTCGATGACCAAGACTAACAGATCCACATAGCTTGAGAACATGCCTAGGACAGACGATGCGGTCGAGAACTTGTCCTCGCAGGCGACTACCAACGAACGCAACTCTCGCATTGTGAACAAATGCGTGGAAACAGTACTAGACGCTTGCGATGTCAAAGACGACAGCAAAGCCACCGAACTCTACAGACTACTCGACAAGCAGGAGAAGGAAAGACAGGAAAATCTGGAGGTAGTGACCAACAAGCTGAACAAAGAGAAGAAAGACAAGGTCAAGCTGATGAGCGAGCTCGATTTGACGGGAGAGGAAGTTCAGAAGGAGAAGGATGCCAGAGATCAGGAAGATGAAGACAGGCTGAGGAAGCATATGGAACAAAAGCAGGGCCATGGCAAGCAGAGCAAGGAAAAAGAGGATGGCGACAAGGATGACTCGAAGGAAGAGCGAAGGAAGAGGAAGAGAGATGCTGAACAGGAGGAGCATGTCGACATCGATATGTTGCTGTAACAAAAGAGGAAGAAAGGAAGTCTATATCACAGCTGGAGTGTAAAGTGGCTATCAAGAAGCAGACAAACATGAAGATCAAAGAGAGAATAGGAACATACGCATATGCAAAGATCATTGCGAGTGCACAACATGCCAGTCTCCACCTAGACCCCAACACCCATACCCTAACCTCTCAGCCATATAGCAGATCCCCTCCGTCTCAATCCCATCACCCCCTTCCTTTTCCCAAGTCGAACCCACGACATACCACCACGGAAAGCTCAATCCTTGCCTCACCAAGACAGCATTGATATACAACAACGTGCCTCCGACCGACTGCAAAGGAAACACTTCCTCAGAGTTTGCAAATGGCAATAGGTCATGCATATGCTGCTCTCTTCCCTTAGACCAAGCATTGAGATCATAGTCATATGTACCTCCATCTTGGGCTCTGGCTGTGATCAAGCCCACTGGCAAAATCGTGTCTGGGAGCGTGATGTTTGGCGACGTGGTGATTTTTGGATCAGAGGCTTGTTTGAGCATTTGAGCGCATATGCCTGGAGACGCATCGATGACATCCGAGTCGAAGTAGAAGATATGTGCTTCGGTGGTTAAAGCTCTGAACATGAGTATATTTCTCGCGACGGCGATTTGTTTGCGGCGAGTAGCTTGGAAAGAGGCGGTATGGCGGTCTGCGGGTCCTTCATCGTCGGGAATCGTGGGTGCGTAGAGGAGCACTTGGGCTTTTGCGTATGGGTGGGTGGATAGAGTTGAGATGTAATGTTCATATGCTGATTCAGTGGTCGTGAGGATTGCAAGGGAGATGGACGAGGCAGGCAGACCAGAAGTGTCGTTCAGAAATTCGAGGAAGGAGGGGAAGGTGCGAGGTGTGCCGTCTACATGGCCCCAGTGTGATTCATCGCGGGTTACAACGAGGATGAGGTGTTCGGCGGCAGAGGCATTGTTGATTTGAGTGTGGTGGCGTATCTCGGGTACGTTAAGTTCGGTGATGATGGGTGTGTGTGAAGGTGCTGTCGAGTGTTTGGTGGTGTCTGGTTTTGCAGGCAGCTTTGGACGGTCTCGTGTAGGTTCGTTTTGACCGTGGGCTTGGTGGTCGGCTTGGACGGCTTTTTCTTCTTCGGTCAGTTGGTCGTCGTCGACGGCTTCGTTGTTGCTCGAGATGTGGTCGCCAATGTCGCTGGGAGGTTGGTTCTCGTCCTCTTGTTGTATCGTCTCGTCTTCGACAGCGTTAATCTCTGCATTCTCCGAAGTATCTTTGGCGGGCTTGCTGGTTGAGATATGCGTTTCGTACCAGGACGCTTGACGGTCGTGGTCTGTCGGCGGCGATAGACTTGTTTTAGTTGGGTGGGCTGGAACAAATATGATGTAGGTGATGGCGAGGATAAGTAAGAATGACAGTATCCGCACGGTGGACGTGGACGAGGTACTTGACGCCATCGTAGCTTCAATTGAAAATGACAGACAAGCAGAGGGCGAGTAGGGGAGGGTCCGGGAAGACAATGAAGACCTACAGGTATTTGCGAGAGTCGGTACCTACATGGCTCGATGGAGAATAATCCAACGGGTGAGATTAGGGGCAGCGAACGCGAATGTGCATGGCTGACTGACTGGACCGAACGGCGAGCTGGAGCTCAGCTGCGGCCAAGGGCTAGCCCAAGAAAGATATCTCGTGCAATGTGGGCTGGAAGACGTGCCCAACAGACGTGAGCGGCATTAAAGCCGTTGGCTCTACCGGATAGAGGTTTCAGGGGGAGAGGAAAGAGAAGAAAAAGAGATAATGCAAAATAATCCTGCATGTGACAGATGTGGGGTTGAGACGCAGCGTGACGTAGAAGCTTCTGGACGCTTCTCGCAGCGACCCTGTCACTCTGCCTTGATCTTGATCATGCTAGCATCATCTGGCCCTCGCTGGCGAGCTCAAGTCTCTTCTGCGAAGAAGACCTCACGCCTATATCAGTCTCGTCGACGTCTTTGTTCTCTGCTCCACCAGAACTCAAGACATAGACACACAACACCACACGCATAGCATTCGCTTCTCTACGCTTCACGACTCACGACATTATACCACAATACACTTTTCTATAATCTCACACACGCATAATCACGCACCAAAATGGCAGCCTCAGGAATGTCCTTCACCGACAAGGCTGCATCAGCCCTGGGCGATGCCCAAGAGCTCGCCCAACAATACTCGCACACACAACTGCAACCCATCCACTTGGCCGTCGCTCTGCTAGATCCTCCTCCGGACCTTAGCAAGGACCAGCAGAACCAGACTGGCCATGAATCACACGGCGCTGCATCAGCACCACTCTTCAAGCAAGTCGTCGAGAGAGCCCATGGAGACCCCCAACTACTCACCCGCGCACTCAACAAGGCTTTGGTCCGTCTACCCAGCCAGGACCCTCCACCAGAGCACCTCTCCATGAGTCCTGCCTTCTCAAAGGTCTTGCGCGCCGCCGATCAATTGTCCAAGACACAAAAGGACAGCTACATTGCAATCGACCACTTCATCTCCTCTCTCGTTCAGGATCCCACCGTCACAAAGGCTCTCGCCGAGGCCAATGTGCCCAACACCAAGCTCATCGACAATGCCATTCAGCAAATCAGAGGCAACAAGCGCGTTGACTCAAAGACGGCCGACG
>Ga0058697_10000601_pt1 | contig 15238 bp, 13 predicted proteins | sample AgamicAsMae_FD_66619 | JGI IMG/M metagenome (GOLD analysis project Ga0058697, IMG submission 66619) | Agave microbial communities from Guanajuato, Mexico - As.Ma.e | ecosystem: Host-associated > Plants > Phyllosphere > Phylloplane/Leaf | place: Guanajuato, Mexico | collected 2012-06-04
GGCGTAGGTCTTGGGAATATTGTGGAAGCAAGATCCTCAGGATCAGACAAAACAGATCTCGAAGTTGTAGAAAAGTCGCGCTTGACTGTGGTAATTCTGTTGGCCGAAGTCTGAGCGCGTCGAATGCCTGGTCTACGATTCTCTAGTCTTTCCAGAACGGAACGCGGCTGCTCCATCGGGGGACTCGCACCACCCTCGTCGCCCATGTCTTGCATCCAGTTATCGACCACGGTCGCTTTCCGTTGGTCAGGGTTCGAGTGCTGGGAAATAGTTCGTGTTGCCATATCGAACGGTCGGCGGAAAACCTCCTCCAGTGCGCGGTCTTTGTGGAAAGACACGATGGACGGTTCGCGAAGACGGGTACCAGGGTTGCTCTTCAAGGTGAACGCGGGAAGGCGGCCTCTTCTGGGTGCTTTGCGCTCGACGAGATCCATGGGGGTATACGCATTACGCATAAGGAACAATCGCTCGTAAGCGAAGATTGCAAAAAGCATCGGAAGATGGGTGATCTTGATGATTGTCCGGTTGAACCTGACAAATTTTCGGAATGGGACGAGGTAACGCAGTGGCGATGCCACCCAGCCAAACAGATTCGTAGGTGGGATGTACGAGAACAGAGCATCTGACTTCACCATGGAAATGGTGTTAACGGCGAACAGGAACTGATGCTCCTCGTTGGCGTTCTGAACAATGGCCATGAAAGAGTTGGTCAGGACAGTAATGAGGATTGTTACGATAAGGAAGTGACAGAGGAACAGAAAGCCAACCAGAACGGCTTTTCCCAGGAGATTGTACTTTGGCCAGAGATCCCAAGCAGCGGGAGTGAAGCCCATGGTCAGTTGGAATCTGGATCTGTTAGAAGTGGTAGATGTGTTGCAGATGATGGACTTACAATGCGTAGGCGACCTTGGAGGCCTCTGCCTTCTCTTCACTAAAAGATAGTGTAAAGGCGACGAAGAAGCCACTACAGGCAATGACGATGAGTACAAGGATGGCAATCATGTCCTGAACCATGAGACGGAAAGCAATGAGGAGCTGAGAAAAGTATTTGTAATGATCCAAAACGCTGAAAGCACGTGGGAACAGCAATACAGCAGTAGAAGCCAGGACATCATAAGCCATATGCGCAGTGTAATGCTTGCGCGCGGCAGGAATCAGGATACCATAGAGGCGGAGCACATAGTAAGCGAAGAAGCAGAGCAAGATACCCAGGTCAAAAGCGTTCCACACACTCATAATGTATAGTCCGAAGCCTTGCTCTGAGAAACCTACAAGTTCGTCAAGCATGTATCCAGCACTCCAAAACCAGAAGATGATCTCGAGTGGAGTAATTTCAGTGGACCGATCAACCAAGACAGCCAAGAACAAACCTAGCATGATGGTGAAGGAGAGGGTAGAGAAGAGCTGTCTGTAGCGAGGCACCCTCAGACGAGACAGCTTGAAGAGAGAGGCATCCTTGGGGTTGTAGAGGGTGACGCTTCGTCTAATGGTAGGTTGCGCATTGTTAGTGGGAGCGGGCTGGGGAGCAGTGTGGTTTGCGATTGTGCCATAACTGTTACGTCCTCTGGTCGGAGGTGGTGTTGGTGGTTTGCGGTGGAGGTTGTCGGCAGCCGAGTGGAAGACAATGCTGCCTGCCCAGATGGCCTCGAGCTGCTGCACGACCAGCGGGTGGGCCAGGAAGCGCTTGGCCTGGGCACGGATAGCAATCTCGACGGTCGAGATACGCGCAGACCTGTTGTACTGCCTCAGCTGAGCGCCTCCCTCGGGTGCGTCCAGTCCTTCGAGCGGGTTGAAGTCGTAACTCAGCGCATCGATCAGTTCACGGAGGCTGAAGTCCTTCAACAGGCGGATGGCCAGCAACTCCGAGACCATGGCCCTCGTCTTGCTCACACCAGCGTTTCCTGCATCTTGCTGAGCCTCTTTTTGGAACTGCAAACAGTTTGCGACCAGAGCGCATATGGTGGCTCGATTGAAGTGGTCTTTGCGGATCTGCGATTGGATAGGTTTGACCAGGAACTGCGAGACCTGGGGCGATCGCAGTTGTTCCCAAGTGAGGGTGGTCTCGCATTTTTGCACTATCAATATGCGGCAAGAGTGGGTGATGTTGTACAAGGGCAGTTTGTCTGTTGTTCTGAATCAGCACCGCTGTGAGTGCAGGCAAGGCCATGGGACAAACCTAAAAGTGCTGCTGAGAAAATGGGCAGCAATGGTGTGTCCAGATCGTCTTCTCCGCCATCATCATCCTCGTCGTAGTCGTCTGCATCCTCGTTGTCGTCGATCTGGTCGTAGTCATTGCGCGCAGCCAGCGGAGAAGTCTCAAAGGGGCTCGAAAAGGGCGACTTGTCGGCACGCCTCTTTTTCGGTCTCAGCAGCGTCGACAGCATTGTGGCCGCCTGTGCTAGATGGAGAGCCCTTGGAAAGCAACGAAGATCAGAAGAGCGGATCGGAGGCTAGACATTAGAATTACCATGCGCTACTTAGTCACGAGCGACAAGGACCATGGGCCGTGGCAGCACTGCGGGGTGTTTATTAGTCTCGCCAACTTGTCGCAGCGGTGAAGCAACGGCGGGAGGCCTTGTACTGCCTGTCTATCTCTTGTGCACATGTAGCTGTCTACTCTCAAGCGCCTGTCTCGCTCTATGCACTTGCTACTTGCGAATAAATGTCGCAATGCCAGACAGATCCAAGCCGCTTTTCCACCATGTCTCGCGCTCGACTTTCCCCGCCTGCCTGACTTGCTCATCTGCATCCAATCGATCGAGGCCCGTGTCACTATCTTTATGCATCTAATCAAACGAATTGCGCAACGGCGTCATGTACCCAGACACTCGTCGGGATACTCATTCCACTTCGAGACTCTCCTTATGTGATGTGACTGACAACGACTCGGCAGGTCTGAGGCCTCCTTATCGAAGCCAACCTTCCAGAAGTTTTTTTGCCGAAACAATTTTGGCCGAGTAAACAAAGGGTCAAACTTTCCCGTTTCGTCCTGAAACTTGCAATCCGGGGTTGCTCTCGCTCGGGTGCATCTCAACCGAGGCCTCTTGCTTGCTGGATCAGATACAGTATATGCAAATCTACCATCTTCGTCCTCCTGTCCGAACCTCCCTCAATCCTTCCACTGTAAATCTACATGTTCCGGCACAGGACTGACCAGCTTTCCATTCGTGACAGCCTCTCTGACGTTGCCAATCGTCCACTCTTCCATCTTAGTCTGTGTTTCCACACACCATGTACCCATGTGAGGCACCAGAACACAGTTGGGGTTGCGAATGAGTCCTTCGTGTACTTTGGGCTCCTCCTCGAACACATCAAGACCGCAGGAAGCGACATGGCCAGAGTCCAAGGCTTTGACCAGTGCGTCTTCATCCATGACGGGTCCGCGGGCCGTGTTCACAATGACAACTCCCTTCTTCATCTTTGCAAACTCGGCGGTTGAGATTATGTGACGAGTCTTGGGCTAGTTCAGATGTTAGCTCTGCATCTTGTTCGTCATGGATAAATTGCGAACTCACGTTCAAAGGCAAATTCAAGCTCAGGACATCGGACCTAGCGAGCAGCTCATCGAAGCTCACGTACTCTGCGCCAGCTGCGCCCTCACTGCTCATCTTTCTTCTGTTGTGGTAGATGGTCTTCATACCAAAGACATCCATCTTGACTTTCAGGTTCCTGCCAATACCTCCCATACCAAGAATACCCAGAGTCTTGCCTTGAGGGTCGTGGCCAAGAGCAGGAGGAGGCGAGCCCTTCCATTTGCCTTCACGCAATGCCTGCATCGAAGGGTTGAGGTTGCGGAGAGCACCAAGGATAAGGAACACGGCGGTATCAGCAGTGCTATCATCGGCAACGGTGGGGATGTTGGAGACTAGCAGCGGTGGATCTCTCGCGGCGCAAGCCTGAGCGTCTACTTGATCATAGCCGGCGCCATTATGAGCGAGAAATCTCCAGCTCTTTGGGGTGGCTTGCACCAGTTCCTTATCAAAGATACCTGTGATGCTCACGGATGGGAATGTTCTGTAGGCAGCGACTACATCATCAAACCGCCCGCTTTTGCACTCGGCGATAAACTCGTCTCTGTTTGTGGCGTTGGGAGTTATGATCTCTGCAACTTCGGACAATTGCTCCCATGCCTTGTGAGCGCTACGCTGATGTTAGAACCAGTAGGTGACATTGAAGTACTGAGGACTAACAGGACGATCTCGCCGAGCTGAAGGACCTTAGGCTTGGACATGGCTGTACGTTTGGAAGATGTGTATTTGAGAGGTGAAGTAAACTAAAGGTGTGTTGTCTACTTGATTACGGCCCGATACCGCGGTTGATAGTGAGTGGACCAAAGTGCGGAGATCGGGTATGACAACGACCTAAAAAGGCGCACCTGGCGACATGACGAAGTATTATTATTTACTGATTTATACAGAAGATGACCGGAAGAAATTGGGGTCTCCTGCCATGGACTAGCAGGATGAGCTTGCAGGTTATCAGAATATCAATAACCTATTACTAGACATAAGACTCGAGGAGAGTCGAATCTGGAAGACAGCGGAACTCTCGGTCCTCGGGTAATTGAAATGCGAGCTTTTGGCTCCAGACCAAAGTCGCTAATGATAAATACATAATAATAGTTTTATCTTTGAATTGAAGATACAGCCAGGTAGAGCCGAAATCCTTTTGGCTTCAGTATATTATATATATTGATAGTTCATGCAATCGGAAGGAATTGCATGTCCTTCTTGAAAAAACAACCAGCACTGTACGAGTGTGCATTGGATCTGCGGCCTAGGTTGAGCGTGTTTTCAGTATAGGGACATCGAGTCGTCAAAACGTGATTCAGTAATCGTCAGCAGACGCAAATGGGCTTGTCATCATAAATTCAGGATCTTGGAGGTGTTAGGCATGCCTGCGGACTGTCACGGAAAGATTAATGCTTACCCTGATCCATCATGGCGCTGGACTGGTCGAGCAAATCCACAACCTCTTGTCCATCTTGAGCTACCATTGCAGCAGGATGATCGCTGCCCACAGCATTGCTCGTGTTGGTCTGACAGAAGCCTGTTAGAACTTGCTTTTAGAAGAACGTTTCTCTTCATGTACTCACAGGTACCATTTTGTCTCCCTCAACTCTGACCTCTCTGTCCGCAAGCTGTCTCATAAGTCCAAGGAAGGCACTATTCTTGAATTTCGATGTCTGATTGTCAGACACACGCTCAAGTAGATTGGCTGCAGTTTGGGCCAGCTCATCGTCGTTCTGCCGGTCCAACTCCCTCTGATCTCGACGTTGTTGCTCTGACTCCTCATCCATCACATCTGGCAACGCGTCTTCCTCTACTGACTCAATGATATCTTCTGCCGTGATGGGAAGCTCCCGCGAAACGTGCGTCATGGGATTTCTGGCGTGTTCTTGTTCCAACGCTCTCTGGCGCTCAAGCATTCTTTCTCTCTGCTGCTCCGACAGGCGGAACTGGGTTTGTTGGTCCCCAAGTGCATGTGAATTCACCGCTTCCAAAGCCTCGACCGTTTCTGGCGCCGCTAGAATGTGTTCCATCATATCAAATAACATAGTCTCTCGCTCCTGATCAGACACTGGTCGCTGCGTGGCGATGTTCGCTAGAGCGGGTCGCCTAGAGTAAACTTCGTACTCGAGATCTAACACTCGGCTCAGGGCTTGGGAATGGGGATCTGATATGATTTGGCGATTGAAGCTCTCTGTCAAAAGTTTTGTAGAATACTGGGTAATGTTCTGAGCAGCAATAGAGTCTTCTTCCCGGAAGAAATTCTCAAGCCAGTAAGCATTGTCAGCAGAACGAGGAACATTGCTGGGCTGCAGGTGATTCGACTCAGTTCTCTGCCACAGCAAATCAGCGTACGAAGCCAACAATTGCTCAGTCTGAGCATCTATGCCAAGTCGAGTATTTTCACTTTGCCGAGCAAGACCATCCAGCATGTCATCCAAGGCGGGCTCATAGCAATATCGTTCCCGAAACAAGGTGCGTTTGGGATCATTCAAGGCGGACAACAGAGGTCGCAACAGCATGGCTTGGACGGGATCCATGGTCGGAGGATGTTGGATGAGAAGATTGACAACCTTGGCCGCTCGATGAAGTGATTCGTCTGTATTTGTGATCAAAGCATTGGCTAGAGCAAGACGGAAGAGTGGGAGATGCGGGTAGATGTCTGGGAGAAACGAGTCGAAGTCAAAGGAGTCTGGTTGATCATCTTGTTGCATGGCAGAGTCATGGTCCATGGAAGCATCTTGCAGAGCAGCATCAAAGGCAGCTTCGAAAGCGGCTTCGTCGAATTGGTCTTGGGGCAGGTGTTGTTGGTGAGAGGCTAGGGATTGAGAGGCGTAATGCGGAGCGGAGCGCATGGGAAGGAAGGATGTCGAAGGCAGCTGCATGCGAGAAGGAGTAGCGTGCAGGGGAGCAGGCTGTTGTGCATGTTGGCCAAAATGATTGTGCCAGGCTTGGGGAGCTGGTTGGAATTGTGGTTGCTGCGGAGACGAGATGGACAAGCGATTGAAGTCTTGGGTCCACGAAGCCGACGGAAGAGGAGAGGCTGACTGAAAGGGCGGTGGTTGCGAGTGGAAGGTGTCGAGAGAAGAAGCAGCCCATGAGGGACCTGCGAGGGCGTGGCCGTTTTGGAACGCCTCGAATTCTGGATCTAGTGATGCGACATTTGGGTCGAATGAGCGAAAGCCCTGAGGAGCAGTCAGCGACGAGGGGTTGAAGTCGAGGAAGCGGATCAAGATACTTGGGAAGACGACTGTCGTGACACTAGACGGTCCTGCTGTAGAGTGCGGTCAACCGACGAATGTTTGGTCAGATTCCGAACTGCGTTCGAGGGTCCGCAGAGGGCGTCCGACATGGTCTCGGACTGGGCGAGTAAGTCGAGTGATGGTGGATTGTATGGATAGCTACATGTCGGTCGAATCGCAAGAAAGAAGGCGGTAGCTGCAACACATGCACATGCAAATCATGGGCGCGTGCGGCAACCGAGGTGCAATCCCCGGCTTCCCGAGTCGGCGATAAGCTGATAATCCAGTCTATCACCGGCCTCCAGGAAAGCTTGGCGCCGCTCATACTCCAGCTTGAGCGCATAGCTGGCAATACCGCGACCCGACCATCATAATAATATATCCACTTTGCACACCACATCGCCAACATGGTAGTTCGACTCTCCTTTTTTCACCAGTAGGAATACCACGTAGCTAATAACGCGCTCGACAGGCTCAAGTCATCTCGAATTCCGGTCACGATGACATGATCGTATGCTCCCCAAGACCCCTGGCGCAAGCTTGCATTCATTGACTGGCAAACAGCACGATGCCGTTCTCGACTATTATGGACGTCGCTTAGCAACCTGCTCATCCGACAAGACGATCAAGATCTTCGAGGTTGAGGGAGACTCACACCGCTTGGTAGACACACTCAAGGGGTACGTGCCTTTCTACAAAGACCTTCTGTTGCTCGTCTGACCTCTTTCTGTAGACATGACGGCGCTGTCTGGTGTGTCTCATGGGTATGCTCTTTGCTCTCCGCATGCCGTACCTCTCATTGACCCCCACCCAGGCACACCCCAAGTACGGCACCATCCTCGCTTCATCATCTTACGACGGCAAAATCTTTGTCTGGCGCGAGCAGAACGGTCAGTGGCAGCGCATCTACGACTTTACTCTCCACACTGCCAGCGTCAATCTGATTGCCTGGTCACCGCCAGAGCCTGGCTGCCACCTGGCTTGCGCCTCGTCCGACGGCTCCGTCTCCGTCATCACCTTTAACGACAACTCCTTCTCGCACTCCATCTTCCCAGCACACGCCATGGGCGTCAATGCCGTCTCGTGGAGCCCATCACTCCTGCCCGCCCAGCTCGCTGCTGCTCAAACTCCGCAATCCCAACCACAACCGCTGCGTCGCTTCGTCACGGGCGGTAGCGACAACCTGGTCAAGCTCTGGGACTTCAACCCTCAAACCCAATCATACGACAACATCTGCACTCTCTCCGGACACTCGGACTGGGTGCGCGACGTCGCATGGTCGCCCACTCCCCTCTCCAAGTCGTACATTGCCTCGGCCTCGCAAGACAGAACTGTGCGCATATGGACATGCCAGGCAAATGCCGACCCTGCGAGCTCGTCGAGCTGGCAAAGCACAGAACTCAAATTTGATGCCGTCGTCTGGCGTGTCAGCTGGAGTCTGAGCGGCAACGTTCTGGCTGTCAGTGGTGGTGACAACAGAGTCAGCTTGTGGAAGGAGAGCCTCAAGGGCGGATGGGACTGTGTCAAGACCATCGAGGAGTAGATGTTGCACTGCACAGGAAGAAACCTGTCCGGTCCATCAGCGCATTACATTCTAGCAATACCAAGACTCATACGATGTAATTGACCCTGTCCTGTATAGAGTCCTGTTCCATCTCCATCTGGCAAGCCTGTAGCAACATATTCACAACGCTGCTACCCGGACAGCGTGAACGCAGCAGACCATAGTGTGCAAACAAGCATTCATCGACACAGCACGTCGCATCGTGAAAAAAGCTCATCCAGACAGCACTCGCATATGCATACCGGGGACCGATATCTCCATGTAGAGGCAGGGAAACATGCTCACCGATATTTCCCCTGGTCATGTGTTTTGCCCGTATTTTATTTCTCAGAACGCTTGCCTTTTCGTGTCTAGACGGTTATGGAAACCAACCTTAAGCCGTCAATTCTCTGTTGAATATTGCACACTGCACATCCCCTCAAGGCTGATAGGCTCTGACCTAGCTCGGCTCGGTATAGCCGAAACATGGTCTTTTGGTGAATGGAACAATTTGGCTGGTCGGGGCGACCCTGGCGATTAAGCCTACATGCAGTACCTGCCTGCTTTCTGTCAATGCAGTAGACGACTGATACGACAGGTACTTGCTGTCTTTTCCTTGTGATTGACCGCTGTGCACACCTTTCGTTCAGCCAGATGCTTTCGATGCGCGCATTATGGTCGATATGCGCATGGAGATTCCAAATCTTTGTCTTTCCAGTCCGCGTCCTCGGTGACCGGACGTTGACGTAACAATTTTTTTTGAGATTATTTATCCACATAGCCGCGACTCTTGCTGTGATCCAATTGCACTGATTCACAGCGTAAGCGATTGAACAACGGCTTTCCGACCACAATTCCTCATCTTCAGCTCGGAGTAGCCGAAGAAAGGGTCGATGTTGATGGCAAGTATCATGTACAACATCCTTCTAGCCCGGCTGCCGCTGCCGACTCTAGCGTGACGGGCCGATAAAAGTGTGCCTCGACCCTCCCCCATAAACCTAGGTCTCGCCCACCCTTCCAACAGTGACTGCTCTGAAAATGCCTCGCCAGTCAACTTGCAGAGCCCTGGTCGCGCCGGTTTCTGAATCGCTGCATGTATGCTGAGACCTCTCCCGACCTTACTTCAGATATCCTGGACCGCGATTGAGTAAACGACACGGATGCCACCGGCGAAACCGACATCGGCCACTGCCTCCGGATCTGGAGGCGTGGAGAAGAATCCCAGGAGGACAGCAAAGAGCCGCAACGGCTGTCAAGTTTGTAAGATCAAGAGAGTGAGTGATGAAGGAGAATGCATGCATTTGTGGACTCGTTCTTGGTAGATGAGACTAACATGTAGGTGATAGCTAAAATGCGACGAAACACGGCCGGTGAGTCTCCATCAGAGCAGCTCGCAGCCCGAGTCATAATCATTCAAGGTGTTAGTTTTGAATGCTGCGCTGTGCGACAATGGTTTGATGATTGGTGGTTGCGCGCATGCTTCAAAAATGACTTGCGGTCAGTGTGTTGATCTTGAACTGACTTTTGCTCCTTCAAGGCATGTGAGAACTGCACCAAGCGTGGCTATGAGTGTCCTGGATACAGGAAGGCTCTGAAGTGGTCGACAAAGTACGAAGTGTTGCAACCCGACGAACCCGACAGCCAAAAGACATTTCATCCATCAGTGGAATATCACTTCTCCTCCATCGATCCGGTAACCTTTGGCCAGGCTTCATATCTTACCGCCGAGGAGTTAACTGGCAATGCTGACGAGTATCGAGACACTTTTGAAGAGACAATCTCGTACATCTCGCCATCTCAGCATGTTGCAGGGCTCGAAGTACAGGGACCATACAGTGCTTCGCCTCAGCAATGGCAAGGCTATCCCGATGCAGGCCACCAGCAAGCTATGATTTCATATTCACCAAATACACCATCACATCAGATCGTTCGAAACAGAGGAGGTCACGAGATCCAGACGATACAACAGCAACAGAGTAAAAGTCCGGAAGAGATGACCCAATGGAAGTCCCTGCTTCGAGCCTACTACCGCATGGCCACTCCTGCCATAACACGATCTCTCCAAAACGATAGCACAGGTCTGGTAGAACATTATTTCCGAGACGTGTGCGTCCTATATTCCTCTTTTGACTCAAAGCTAAATCCTTTCCGCACTGTCATCGGAAAGCTGTGGGACAGTTCGAACTCGATCTTTTACGCAATCCAGAGCATGGCAGCTGCACACTTGGCCAATCACAACCCAGGAATGGAAGTTCAGGGATTTGAGATGCAACGAAAGGCATACGAGTGTCTCCAGCATGAGTTGCAGCTCGCACATGTTAATCAGCAAGTTGACGATAGACTCCTCCTTACAGTACTGCTTCTGGGCATGAGCTCTCCATGGCACGAGGCTGGTGATCTGGGCATGGCGCATCTTAATGCTGCACGAGGGCTCATCTACCCCAGGCTCCTTCGAGAGAAGGGCGACCAGACAGAAGAAATGGCACGGAACGACCAGTTCTTTGCAGAAGCGCTGATCTATTGGGAAATGTGTGTTGCATTCGTGCACAAAGAGCCCATCATGCCAGGCCGCGAGAAGCCCGATGACAAGACAAATTACAACGAAGCCCGTACGATAGGCACAAAAGTCATGCCGCACCCATGGACTGGCGTTGGACCCAGAGCACAAGTCCTCTTCGCTGAAGTGGGCCGACTCGTCAGGAACTTCCGTGCTATATCATCGCCGCTTTCATACGGAGCGACAAGCGAGCACGTCGATCCTACAAAGATCATCACTGCAGCCATGGAGTTTGAAGAAGAGTTGCTGGAGATTCGCTGGCCAGCCGTGGAAGACCTTGTGGATGTACAAGACAATCTCACAGGCAAGCTGGACTTCATTATGGTTGCAGAGTCTACACGCTGTTCGGCTCTGCTAGAGATCTATCGAGTCTTCCCTAACATTCTACACAACCGACTGCTCAAGAATGCCGATGTCACTGGCACATCGAGCCAGTTCTTCTTCCCATACTGCGGCAGCACGCTTCTCCACCACGATCCTCATGATCCGACAACATGGTTGACATCACTGGCACGACACATCTTGTTAGACTTGATTGGCAGTGTTCCACCAACCTCAGGCACACGACCACTCCAGCTACTCATCATATTGACAGCAGCTGCCGAGCTACGATTATCCGGACCTACGACGGCATTTCCTCACCTTACCTTGGGTGCGAGAAACTTAGCAATGACGAGGCTGGAAGAGTTGTCGGCGCGATTGCCTTCGAAGCCTGTGTTCATGATTCTCAAGCTTGTCAAGGAGGTTTGGCGGCGCTTTGACATTGGTGATGGTAGTGTCTTCTGGCTTGATGTTATGCACGAGAATGGCTGGCAGACTGTTATCGGTTGATGGGAGCAAACAGTTGCTATCCTGAATCGATCCGAGCCCCCATCGCTAAGCTACGTATACTCGCGACAAAGTATTGCTGCCAGAAAAACGGGCGAGGAAATCACTAGAGACTGTTGGCTCCTTCTCACAGTGCAGACAAGCTGAATGATTGAGACGGACCTCCTCTCTTGACGGCGAGGCGGTATCAAAGCGAGCCGGATCGTTCAATTTGAGCGACGTTGTTCACCATACTCAATCTCAGCCGCTCCTTCCACAATGGATTGCCTCGAGACATGCGGTTCTTTGACTGAATCTACGCTAGCGTCTGAGCAGGGCAGTTGATACAAAGCATAGACTCCAACGCCAAACTCAACGAGATATGGCTGCGTTAGAGGAACGATCCCTGGGGTTTCGAAATGTCCATACCTTACTTATGGTGGGTGGTACATCCAGGCATGGATCGTGACAGCGACCCGCTCAAAGAAAACGAGAAGGCGAAAGACAAAGACGATGACGATGATGAGATTAACGGCGGCATCCACGGCGATGGATTGTTTACATACTAATTCGAATACCACAACTAGCGAGGCAATTCCCTGCTACAACTTTTTTGGTCTGATTCTACAGAACCAACGTGTTTTCGCCAGACTCGCACATGGTTCTGTAGCGCCTGTAACTGCTGAGGTTGGGCCTCCTGTCCGGTCTATTCGAGGACTAGGCTCATCCTCGTGGACTTGAGTCGAATTGACCATATCAACAACCGCGTTAGCTACACGCCTCCCTGTGTGACTACTGTATGGCATCGGATTGTAGAAGTTCCGCACCAACTCCAGTCCAACGTCGAGGTCACTGCAATCAGAACTGTAACCCGACATGACCACTGGGATCAACATCCCATGGAAGCTTCTGACTCGCTTCTTCCAGCAATCGTACATTATTTTCATGTATCCGAGAGTCGATTCGTAAAGGACGTGTTCGTCCGCATAAATCCGGTCTCCGTTTCGAAGGGACGATTGTTCTTGTCGCTTGACCTCGATCTCGATGGCTTCGATTCTTTCGGCATGTTCGAGGTCGAGTAATGCGAGGGCTTTTTCTAATCGTTGTAGAGAGGTTGCTGCGTCTAACATGTCTATTCTCAAGTCAATGGTATCGCGCTTCCAGGTGCGTCGAAGAGCTTTTTTGATTGGCCGCGGGGAATTGCCGTCAGTGTATGAGGGGCAGTTGTAGATGTGTGTGTAGAACAGTTGGTGGTGTTCAAGATTTCGCCGCCGTTGTTCTTTGCGTAGCCTGTGGGCGGCTAATTGAGCTTTCTCGTATATCCCGACCATGTTGCATTGCTCTTCGACCCATCTAAGTATATCGACCAGGAAGTTGTCTGATCGGGTGACGCCTACACCACGGACGCTATGGATGACACCTCGCGCATACAGCGATTGCAACGATGTGAACGGTATGGGTGCCTGGTTCAAGTCACTCGTGGCTTCACCTAGGTTCCAGATGATCTCTGTATGGCGTAGATGATGGCGTAAACTTAGGAGTTGGGCATCGTGGCATGTAGCTGCGAAACCGTGGCGGCGAGCCAGCATTAGTAGCAGCTTCTCAGCAGGGTCTACGATCTGGACGACATTCTTTTTCATCGAGTCGTCCATCTGCCTGATTTTGAGGGGAATGATGTAGTCCATGATCTGTTCGTGTAGCTCGAGGGGCAAACGCGAGAGAGGAGAGTTCTGCATATCGCTGTGTGTTTGATTTGTGCCTTGGTAACATGAATAGGAAGGTTATTAAATAGACGTTGATGCAACATCGCTTGAGATGTGTCGTGAGTGCTCGAGGTCAAGCTCCGGGGTTGAGAACATCATGAGACCGAAACTCTATACTGCAGCCTCACAACGACTTGCCTTCTTACCATAGTTCCACCTAACCTAAATTCCTATGTGCCATATGTTCACGACACTCGCATCGCTACAATGTGTTCACAATCTCTGCCACTCGCGAGGGCGTCTTTACAAATTTGGCAGTGACGTCGGATCTGCTCGCATCCAGCTTGGCTTTGAACACCTCCAAGATTTATGCCAACTTTTGATAGATTGACAAAGATATGCTGGCCTATTATATGGACCCTTGCAAAACTCGGGGCATATCTCCTCCATCAACAGATCTACAATATGACGCGCCATGCATGGCTCGCTATATCAGTTCGACGAAAATCCAGTTTGTGAATGTGTCTGATTCTGTCATGTGGCTGGTTCGTCATTCTCTACAGGGGTGATACACGTCCATGGTATCGCATATATGAAGCATGCTCGCGACTGTTTTGCCAGTTCCAACTCATACTGATTCAAACTTACCTGACATACTTGAATAACTCAACATCGTTCCATCATGGCTTTCACAAGATCCGCAAACACAACCACAGCCAAGCCCTCTCTCTTGGGACGCCTGAAGGGCAATCACCACACCACCACAACCACAACCAAGCACTCGACCAACCCAATCACTGGAAGTCACACGACAACGACGACCAAGAAGGTCGATGGTGCTGGCCACCACAACAGCCATCATACCGGCACCACAGCCGGCACCAGCAGAGTTGGATCGAGTACGAGACACACGACAAGCCATCGCACCACGGGCACCACAACCGGAGCCACCAGAGTGCAGAAGCGCAAGCCGACAATGGGCGACAAAGTCAGCGGCGCCATGATGAATCTCAAGGGCACTGTCACAGGCAAGCCTGGTGTGAAGGTGAGTCCCAACAGGCGCAGGCAGATTGTCGCGTTGCAGTAGCTGACAGTTGTTGCAGGGAGCCGGAACCCGCAGAATGAATGGAACCGACGGCAAAGGCTCGCATTACACGCGTACTTACTAGAGTTGAGGAAAGCAGTTGAGACGACGCGATACCCACGAGACGACTTTGACGAATATGTGTACGAGTAGTTATTTAGTTGAGCAAATGCAAAGAGCATCAAACCTTCACTCAAACATGTTCGCGATCCGAGACGACTCGTTGATTTGAAGGCTGGCAGGCGTCAGCTCTAGCCTGGCGCGCGGCGTATCGTGTTGCTGCGGGAAGCTCGCTCCAGGTTCTTGCTGCAGGGAACTGTTCCGAGTAGGTAGGTAGTGGGGATAAGAAGACCCTCGTTGTCTTTGACCGGACAGTCAGCCAAGCAGTCTTGAGCGGAGAATATTGGTACAGAGTATTGAATCGCGAGCCGCAGCAAAGGTTCTTTCCAATTTCGCAATTGTTATTCGCCGAGGCATACGAGAGGGCTGCGTAACACCAGATCGACAGGCGAGGCCGATGGAGGATGCAGCCAGACAAGGGTTCCGAGACGGAGGCTAGGCACATCTGAGGATAGCGGCGTTCTAACATTAGGTGGTTAGCCTTTCTCAGGCGACAAAGTCTGAACATCATCGTCGTTTCCCAAACCCTACTTGCACATGTGCCTGCCGTTCGCTCCGTACATACGCTTTTGATTTTCTTCGTCGCTGTTCTCTTTGCTCTTCTTTTCACTCGTTTTCCATCCCTCTCCGACGTGTTTCGCATCGCGACTTGTACAGAGATACCCCTTATTGC
>Ga0058697_10000602_pt1 | contig 15204 bp, 11 predicted proteins | sample AgamicAsMae_FD_66619 | JGI IMG/M metagenome (GOLD analysis project Ga0058697, IMG submission 66619) | Agave microbial communities from Guanajuato, Mexico - As.Ma.e | ecosystem: Host-associated > Plants > Phyllosphere > Phylloplane/Leaf | place: Guanajuato, Mexico | collected 2012-06-04
ATTCTGACGAGTGTGCAATATTGCTGGTACAGATAAAAGGATAATGAAATAGACGAGCCATGATTTTAAGCAGCCACAGCCTTGGTCTGAGCCTGAACGTTCCAGGGACTGACAGCGAGAGAAGTCATGGGGCTCAAGATATTGGTACCGGCGGTATACAATGACTCTTATCAATCGCAGTTGTTATCCGAAAGGCCCGCCCCAGCCATCCCTCTCGATCTGATCGAATTCATACTCATCGAGAACAAGAAAATCTTTACCACCACCCATATGTCCTAGATCTAGCCAATCGTACAACCCAGTCAATCCAACCAAGACTGTTGGAAAGTGTTAGCCTTTCCCATACTTCACACTGCAATGACCGCGAAGAAAGACTCCAACACCACTTACCAGCAAGAATAGAAAGCACAAACGACATAACTCCAGCCACATACCCAGGGTCCCCTCCCAATGCCAACCAAGTAATCGTAAGTGCAAAGTATATCGTCAATGCAATAGCTATACCACCCAAAACGCGATTTGGGTCGTAAGCTTCTACAAGCTCAATAGCGAGGTCTACTTTCTTGTCCAACACGAACGCACGCCGCTTTCGCCAGAACCAGCTTACCCAGGAATCGTATTTGAGGCCTGGGTCTTCAGGGTGGTCCGAAGGGTCGATCAAAGAGCGGCGGGGGTTGTTGTAGATGCGCATGAAGACTGGGGAGAAGATTTTCTCACGAATGTCCGCGAGACCAAAGACATTGTTGCCAAACTGGCCGTAGGTGTTAGGCACGGCAGATGGAGGTATAATGTGCGAAAAGACTTACTGCCAGGACCCTTACCGTGCTCACTGTCTTGAAGCTGAGATATTGTCTGAAAGTTCCACGTAACTGGTGCTTGTACCGCCATTTTATCTCCTTGAAGAATGCAGCGTCAGAGCGGAGAGATTTCAAGAAGGTGGCGCTTTTGCGAAGATGCTCAGATGGTTCTAGGAAAATGTCATCTCTATGACCTGGCTTCATCATCCAGACTTCCTTTTGCACGAATTGACGTTTGCTGTTCCGAAACACACATATCATAATTTTGTTGAGCGTATCTGGCTCCGGTTCGGCGGGTTCGACAGCTGAAGTTTGGATATCGCCGCCATCACCACCACCTCCAGTACCTCCTGGAGGCTTGTTGGATATGCGATTTCGGCGTCGATGACTAGTCCGGGGGTGTTTGTGCTCAGCTGACGAGGTATATAAGGCATCTGGCACATGTGCAAAGGTTGCATATGCCTCATGACGCTGGTGCGAAGGTCGATAATTTTGCTGTATACTGGGCATTCGACCACTGTCATCGTGCGCTGGGGGCGCTACATAACCATGGCTGTTCTCTCGTTCGATGTGTGCGTAGTCCTTCGACGGCCGATACGACTTTCTTCGTGAATCATGGTAATCGTCTCTGGTAGGATATCTGGTTGTTCTCTCATGCTGAGGAATTATTCTGGGTTCAGCAGGGGGCAGTGATGTGGGGATGGTAGGTTCTGTGGGTGCCACCTGAACATAGATCCGCGGTGGAGGTGAGATGTCTGGATTTTGACCGAATCCCACATGAGCTTCTGCGCCTTCAACTCGCGCTGCTGCAGAGTGCGAACGAGATCTGTGTATTCTGAAGTCAGGAGCCTCACGGCGATTAGCAGAGCGATCGCGTCTCGAGGAGCCATGGTGGCTCATCGTGCAAGTCTGAAATCATCATCAACTGCTGGTTCATGGAGGTGTGAAGTGTTTTATATCCTGCGTGTCAGCAGGAACAACCAGCTGACTTCCTGGAAGAATCCTTGTGGCGCTCAACACTGGCTTATACGATGCACCTTTATAGTTTTATCAGTCACCCCCACCTGGAAGCAGCGCATGAGTGGTGGTCTCAGCCGACGGGGCTGCTGATGGCCTGCCTAAAATTCCAGGCGTGACCACCTATTGATGGAATATTGCGCAAGGCTCCGCTCGTGCATGGCTTGGTTCTTATCATTCAAAGAACGCGACGCTCTGGTTGACAGGCTTCGCTCTTTCAGCCAGTTCGTTTGAGAGCGGCTTAAGCATGTCTTGATGGTTTGCAATCGTGCCCAAGTGATCGAGTTTCATCAAGTCGGTATAGCAAGGATGCTTCTTCTCAAGAAACAAACCACGGAAGTCGTGCCGTGACGCGTTTTGGTGGGCCCTTTCCTTGGTCGGAAGCCTCGGAAGACCCACCCGAACAATGCTGACAACGAAACAGCGTCATGTTTTCATTTTTGGCACGCGAAAACAACATGTTGTTAAGTTCGACCAAAAATGGAGAGAGACAGCGGGAGCAATGAGTATGGCAGGCCTCGTCGCTACGAAAACGAAGACACCACTCCGACCAGCGATCGTGAGCTGCAAGGATGGTATTCTTACGGTCTGGCTGCCGAGATCTTTGCTGTGGCTGGTGTTGGTAAATACGTGCATACCCACCCACAACGCGTCGATATCGCTAACATTTGTTAAGGTTCATTTCTTCCAGTCACTCTAGAGCAGCTTGCAAAAGAGCGAGGTGTTCTACGATCGGATCATGTCACTCCATGCTGGAAACCCAAGGCCACTGTGGCTGAGACTTCACACCTACTTTTGCGAGCTGTTAGCCGCGCTACCAACGACAAGAATGAGAGTCAATGTGTGATCCAGCCCTTTGGTAAAGACATCTCGACAGCCTCGTTCGCCATGTACACTTTTTCAATTGCCGTCCTCGTGCAAGCGATTGTACTCATATCCTTCAGTTCCGTCGCTGATCATGGTACGCTATATCTCTCTCTGCCCTTCAAGAATGGTGACTGACTTGCATCAGGCACGTATCGTAAGAAGCTCCTGCTAGCCTTCGGATGTGTTGGCTCTGTCTCAAGTATGCTATTCATCGTGGTCGCTCCCAGCATCTATCTTTTAGGATCTGTTCTGGTCATCCTGGGTGTGGCATCACTTGGCTCTTCGTTCGTCCTATTGAACTCCTTCCTTCCACTCTTGGCCAGCAACCATCCATCCGTTATTTCTGCAGAGGGACAAGCTGGGTCACCCTCGGCAACTGTGAACATGGTTGAGTCTGACGGATCTTATTCACCGGCGCCTGGCGATCACCAATCTGACAAGCAAACGTCTCCTGCTTTGGCACTTTCGAACAAGATCTCTGCCAAGGGTGTAGGACTCGGCTATATCGCCGCAGTACTGGTCCAGGTATGCAGCATCGGGCTACTCTTCGGTCTGGGTAAGGTCAACTTCTCCTCTCAATCAATCCCCCTTCGAGTGGTGTTGCTATTCGTGGGTGTATGTTGGGCTGTTGGTACCATTCCTGGCGCCCTTTGGCTGCGCGACCGCCCCGGACCACCGCTCAGGACTCTCAATACTAGGCGAGGCAAGGCAGGACAGGTGTTCGCATACTTTGTTTTCGCTTGGGCGTCGGTCTGGCAGACTGTCAAGCAAGCGATCAAGCTACGTCAGACAGTCATTTTCTTGATCGCGTGGTTCTTACTCTCGGATTCCATCGCTACTGTATCAGGCACAGCCATTCTCTTTGCTCGGACTGAGCTCAAGATGAGCACCGTACAGATTGCTATTTTATCAATCACAGCTACATCGTCTGGTATCGCTGGAGCATTCACATGGCCAATTATCTCACGCCGGTTCCGTCTGCACACACAGCAGACTATCATAGGATGCGTCTTACTCATGGAGATAATCCCAATCTACGGCCTGATTGGATACCTGCCCTTCGTCCAGTCCTGGGGCGTTGGAGGTCTCCAGCAAGCCTGGGAGATCTACCCTCTAGGTGTCGTGCATGGTTTCGTCATGGGTGGATTGTCCTCCTACTGTCGCTCCTTCTATGGTCTGCTCATTCCTCCGGGCAGCGAAGCAGCTTTCTATGCTCTATATGCTGTCACTGACAAAGGTAGCTCGGCCATTGGTCCTGCTATCGTGGGCTGGATCGTTGATGTTGCTGGCACTATCCGACCTGCGTTTGCATTCTTGGCCGTGCTGATCGCGCTGCCGATTCCTCTCATCTACGTTATTGATACCGAGAAGGGCAGGGCTGACGCGCTGGCTATGGCTGGCATGAGAAGTAGGCCTGCAAGTTATGACCAAGATGCCAGAGAACGTGGTAGCGAAGATGAGGATGCGCAGCCGTTTTTGGCCCAGCATGACCGCAATGACTGAAATGACATCTAATCGAGTCGACTCACAGCCCAAGTTCAAAGGCCATCCGAGCTTCATTCGCTAGATAACAATTTTTACGCTGTGCTTATTGGAAAGATTAATGGGATTCCTAATTACGATAATGCACACATACAATACCTTTATCCGTATACCGGAGATGTCAAATCCACGCCCAGCTTTTTGTTCGAGTCAGAGAGATATGAGAGCTCGTTGTTTTTTGCGAGAGGTGCTCTCTTATCAGGCCGATGTCTCGGTCCGGAAGGTGTGGTGTTGATCTTCAGCGGACGCTAGCAGTGGAAGTCGCTTTGTGGTCTTGGCAGGGACGACATCACCACGATCGACTCGCTCAACCCCCAACTGCAACAGCTCCAGAGATAAGCAACTTTGGGGTTCCTTGTGGAGAGGAACCCGAGACCACGGTCATGGTGTAAATGATCCAAAATATTCGTCGTTGTTGCTGCTATTGCTCAACTTCTCTGGGAATTCAGGAAGCCTTCTAAATTACGAAGTACTTTTTCACAGATCACCCCAAACAGGGCCAACAAGATGTCTTCGTTCTGGACAAGCTCTACTTCCTTCCTTGCATATAGAACGAAATATTGACAGCACTGATGACCATCCCCGGATTCACTCTGTCGATCCTGATAAGAAATGCTACCATCACACCGCAGATCCGAAAGCGAGCAATATGCATAAGCCATTAGCCTTCACGCTCATAACCATTCACTGGAAACATGGAACCGCGGGCCAAGACTCTTGAATGACCAAAGTACATCTCGTTTCTGGCTCACATGGTTTTAGTGGCCGATGAGCCGCCTCAAAGATAAGAGCCTCAACAACCTCTTCTCTATGGCTTTCCGATAACATTCGGACTGGCGATCCCAGCATACATAAATGCACCGCCAGAACGCCATCTGAATTAAACCAGAGTCTTCTTACAACATTCCCGTGTGCCGCCCACTTGACCTTCTGCCATTTTGAACCTCCATATTCCCTACCATGGCGATGGCATACCCATACAATCAACCTATAGAGGTCATCCACAATGCCTACACACCACAACAAACCACCGAAATCGCTTCACGGATGGGAGCAGCAAAGGCCCGGATGCGTATCGACAAGGTTCTGACGAGCGGCTTCATGGCAGGAGCGATCCTTGCTTTCGCATGTGCTGCAGTCTCAGTCGTCAACACTGCGCCCTGGTACCAAGAAAATGCTCCTGGAGTAATCAAGCTATTCGCTGCTTTGATCTTTCCCTTTGGTCTCGTTGCCATCGTTTTGACCGGTGCGGATCTATGTACTGGTAGTTTTATGGTAAGTCCTCGAGGAAGCCTCGATTCTGTGTCTGTTTTTCTCAGAGCTGACTCTTCCTGCCAATAGTTCACCACGATATCTACCTTGCACCGTCGCACCAGTATCCTTCAAATGCTACAACACTGGGCTCTCACCTTCATCGGCAATCTCGCCGGCTCCCTCTTCATAATGGCCCTCCTGGTAGGCTACTCCGGCATCCTCTCCGATGCAGCCTCCACCAAGCAAACCATCGCCTTTGCCACAAAAAAAGTCGTCACCCCTCAATGGCATCAGATCTTCCTTCGCGGGATCGGCGCAAACTGGTTGGTGTGTCTCGCATGCTTTCTTGCTTGCTCGGCCCGCGAACAAGTCTCGAGAATCGTGTAAGTACTTTTTGCCGGCACCTATACATGTTCATATACTCACAAATGCTGTACAGATCGATTTGGTGGCCCACGTTCGCGTTCGTGATCCTCGGGTACGATCACGTAGTAGCGAATATGTTTTACATCCCCGTCGGTATCTTCCTCGGCGCGCCACAAATTACCGTGGGACTGTATATCTGGAAATCCATGATTCCAGCGCTACTCGGCAACATTGTGGGTGGAGGATTGTTTGTGGGCGTGGTGTATTGGTATCTGTATCTTTCCTCTGGAGATGCTGTGGTCATTGATGGAAGTAGTTATGGAGGCCCGCCTATGGCGTTGTTTGGGGTTAATGCTGATGTGGAGGAGTTGCCTTCGCAGCAGAGGAGGGAGTCTGATAAGACTACTATCGTTTGAATGGAGCTGCGTATCTCGAATTCCTTTCGATTGGGAGGCGATGCGTTAATGGCCGTAACGAACCTCATATCTTCAACCCCATGCCACGACTTTTATACCTTACTCAGCTCGTGACTTGTAATCCTTATTCACCATGTTCCATCTTGTATGTGCAAGGGGTGTGTCACAGGAGGAACTATCGAAACTAGAAATTGATGCGCACATGGCAATGCGTTGTTACAACCGCTTTGCGAGGAAGTAGCGACGATGAGAGTGCTTTTCTATCACGTGTGCCTAAATATGGCGGGATAATTTGAAGAAAACAATGTATAGTATCTAACCTATGCCTAACTGTACAACTCCTACTTCCATCTTCTTTCGTGCTTCTCTCTTCTCTTTCCATCAATTCTCAGAGTAAAATCAATGCAGGCACGCAACCTATCTACTCCTGTATTTTCCTTTCCTCCCTTCATCTCCCTAGGCAACGATACCGCGGTAATAAGCCCTGCTGAAATCAACACCCTGCTTAGCATACTTGCCACCAGCAACAGGAAGTCTTGCGATCAAGTTCCTATCCACACCTCTTTCCTCTCTGCCCATCTTCTCAACCTCAGCTTTGACCAAACCAGCCATTTCACCAACAGCGACACGCTCCTCAAGATCGACTTTGCCAACACGACCTTCGAGAATACCAGGCAGAGCCTGGGTCAAACGATCCAGCAACTCCTTTCTAGAAGCGCGGCTGGCGTCGTCGTCGCGGTTGACGAGGTCGAGCAGGTGGATGTAGTCGAAGTAGACTTGGCCGCCTGTGCGCCAGTTCTCGATGGCACCTGCGGGCAGCATGTCATAGAAGAGACCGAGCAGCTCGCGGAGGCTGTCGTAGTCGCGTTCGATGATTGCCGTGGGGCCGACGGTGCGGCAGAGCACGGTGTGGGCTTGGGTAGAGTCGCCGGCGCGCAGCAGGTAGGTGACTTCGGCGTTGTGGTCGTCGAGCATGGAACGTGCGTATAGTGCGCGAGCGTGCCAGAGCCATTGTTCGGGAAGGCCAAAGTCTTGGGTCAAGACTGTGGGCAGGGCATCGGGGTTGCCAGCGTCGTAGAGTGCGGATGCACGGCGGCAGAGGAGGTCACGAATGTGTCTCTCACGAACCGACTCGTTGGTCAGGTGCAGGAGAACGTTGGTGGCGAAGACGAGTTCGTCGGCGGCCTCGAGCTGGCTGGACAGAGTCAAGGACAGCTCATCCAGCGAAGCGTTGCTCAACTCGGCAGTTGTAAGAATACCCTTCTTTCGGAGAAGAGTAGCAAGCTGCCATGAAAGACGAGCGTTGAGTGGACTGCCAGAGACAGATGCTGGAGAGAGGAGGCCGGTCACAAGAGAACGAACATCGCCAGTGTTTGACGAGAGCTGTCTCGAGTAGAGCTTCAAGAGACCGAGCAAAGTGTCCTCATTACCTTGTGCGTTGGTATCATTCCAGGAAGCCGCGAGAGACTGTTCGGTGAAGTATGGTACGGGACGAACAGTCTCCTTCCCTGCAGCAATGTCATCAACATACAGCTGCACAGCATCTGCGAGGGACTCGTTGGCTTTGGAGAACCACAAGCGCAGTCCGAAAGAACGGCGCCAGTCAAGGCCGAAGCGCGACGAGATGCCGAAGGCTGGGGCTTTGTCTTCGGAAGCACCGAGCTTTCCCTCACTGATGCAAGTGTTGCCAGCAAGTAGCTCATACAAGGCGCGGACTGGCTCGGTCATCTCAGAAATCATATTTTGCGACCTCCAGCTCTCAATCTGCTTGGCCATCATCTCTTTCGACTTGGTGTTGCCGGGTAGTTGGGCAACAATGGTTGCCAGACGGAAGTCGCGACCCTCGAGAAGTGCTGAACAGGCATCCTCAATGCTGTTGCCACTGAGGAATGCAATAGCCTTTTCTTCTGAACTGCTTGCGTCCTTAGCATGCTGTGCTGCCTCTGTGTGGACAAGTTCGGTCCAGAAGTTTGACAATGCGTCGCGACGGATGCGGGACTCCAGCTCAGCAACTCGGGCAGTAGGAATGTTCTTGGTCAAGTCGACACATCCAATCTCGATGGGATCAAAAAGAATTGAGGCCAGTCGCCAGACAGCACGCTCGTGTTGGGCGTCAGGAGTCTCGGGGTGTGCAAGACTTTCTGCGATGGCGGCGAAAGAGGTTTCGGCGGAAGTGATAGGCGACTGTTGTAGTTGCAATTGCAAAGATGTGGTCACTGTGTCTTTGGGCGAGTTGAAACGAGCAAAGCGGACGTCCTTATGTTCTGACGAGAGGGGCTTCTTTGAGCTGACCATGTTGCCGGATGGTGCAGGCGCATTGCCGGCGGCACTGTAAACGAGAGTGCCACCAGCAGCCCATCGAGGCTTGAAGGATATGTGATAACCGCGTTCGGGCTCATCCATATCGGCGAAGGCGTCTTCAGTCCTTGACTGCTTCTGGTAGGGCCACTAAACAAGAGAAATTTCTTAGCATTCGTTCAATACTACATATGGAAGGTATCGACATGAGCGGTAAACAAGCTGTCATGCCCAAGCATGGACCTAGAGCAGGCACAAGCAAACATAGTGGAGAAGAATCATCAATGGGGAAGGGGGAGTCAAACCTCAAAGCCTTTTCCGCCAACAGAACTTGCCTGCAACCCATGACCTGCAATAGAAGCAGAAGGTGCCCAAAGAGAATTCATGATATCCATAGTCGTAGAGAAAGCCTTGCCAGCAATAGATGCGGCCAATGGCGGTGCAGTATCAACAAGGGGTGCACCCATCACACTTTGACGCTCACGAAGAGCCTGACGATCTTGTTTCTTGGGACTGGCAGTTCTCTGAAGTTGTTCTGCCCAATCACCAGCAAGTGCGAGGTCCTTCTTCGGTGTGCTATTCAACATGGTTGATGCTTTGAGAATTGATTTCGGCATAAGAGATCCGCTGAAAGAAATACCATAATCGTTGTACGGAGCCGAAGCAGCAGGTTCGGGTTTCGGGAATGATCCTGCCATGTCTTCTTCACCATATTCTTCATAGTCCGTCTCCTCCATTTGCGCGTCGCCAGCTTCAACAGCACGTGTGTTGCTACTGCCCGAAGACCTGAAGTGATCTTCATGCGATTGTGCGTCTTGTTGTTCGAGATAGGAGGAGTCCTCTTCCTGATCCTGAGCATCGTTGTCGTCAGCCATTTCGTCATCATTTTGAATTGGCTGAGCACCGAAGCTGCCAGGCAGGATTTTTGACGGACCTTTCTTGAAATCAAAGGTGTCATCAGGGTTGGATTCATCGTCTTCATCGCTGATGACGGAACCCTCCTCGGAAGAGGCCTGAGACATCTCTTGAACAGCAGTGTTGTTACCCTTGGGTGTAGGGACTTGGCTAGTGTTCATAACATCGCTGCCGTAGTCGGCTTCATCGTCCGACTCGTCATCATCGTCGAGACCGTAAGTGGTAAAGTGAGGGACACGGAATACCCAGAAGCCGGTAGCAGGGTCGTAGCTGATGAACTCGGTGTCTTGGACGCGTTGCAGACGTTCGATATGCTTCTCGTAGCGCTGACCTTTACGCTCGTGAACAGGAAGACGGCCAGCCTGGGCACGAGGCCATGAGTTCTCGAGGGTGATGGTGGAGGGTACGTTGAGGCCTTGACCCATGGGAGGAGTGTTCACGCCGGTAGTGTAGACAGTCACTTGGCGAACGTTGAGCTTGACAATGTCGTCGATAATCTCGTCCAGGGGAACCTGAGTAAGATCTACAGGGTCAAACTCGACCTTGCCAACACCGTGGCGGCCAACGGTGAAGCCGGAAACACTCTTGAGCTGCTGACGGGACATGTTGCGGATGTCATCCATAGATGGTGTCATCCAGTACTCGCCGGGTTGAGGGTCGACCTGTGAGCGTGGCAAGTCCTTTGCAGAGACGGACTTCGAAGAGGAGGGAGCGGGACCGTCTTCAGGCACCATGGCGAGTTCATTGCCTCTAGCTTGAGTGGTGGAGGAAGTGCCGTTCACTGATGCGCCGTTGGTGGTGGGACGCTCAGCACGCGAGTAGCCGAGGTCTTCAGAAGATGGCTCAGGTCCATCGGTCTCGGTGCGGACGAGCGCACTGGTGGCAGGTGTTTCGATATAGCCGTTCGTCGAACTCTTACCCTTGTCGCCTTCGTCAAAGCTGACGCGCTTGTTGGGGGGCTCGATAGAACCATTGTCACCGAACAGGTCGGTTCTCAAGCTACGGTCGATCTTCAATCTACGAATGCTACCGCCAGAGTACGATCTGTTGTTGGGAGTGAAGGCACCAGGAGCGAGGACACTATCTCCGCTGCCAACGCTCTTGTTGAGGTTGCTAGTAGAGAAGCTCTTGCCCAAAGAGCGGCTCAGACCACCTGATTGCAAGAGACTGCTTCCAAGGCCGTTGGATGTAAAGCTCTGTGCACTTCCAGGGGTGCCATAAGTGGCATACGAGAATCCATAGCCGTTCGAGCGCTTTTGGGGAGTGATGAGACGCAAGCTTGCGCTGGGGTTGATCTTGAACTGCGGGAGGGCGGCGGGGCGCTTAGCCGGCTTCTGCGCTCCGGCGAGGGGAGTGGCAAGGGGTCCAACAGCGGGAGCAGGGTTTCCAAGGTTGCTAAACAGTTGATCGTTGCCGTAGGGGTTGGTCAACAGAGTAGCAGCAAAGCTCGATTGTTGCTGGTTAGACTGGCCGAACAGACCGTTCGACTGACCAGACTGCTGGGTGCTGCCACCGAAGAGCGAACCGCCAGCATTCTGTTGCTGGTTCTGGTTGTTATTGGTGTTGTTGAAACCACCCGATGCACCAAACAGGCCACCCGCGGGCTTCTGCTGGTTGGCTTGACCTCCGAAAAGGCCGCCTCCAGTAGTCTGCCCAGTCTGAGCACCTCCAAAGAGATTGCTTCCAGTGTTCTGAGTCTGGGCACCACCGAAAAGATTGTTTGTAGCTGCAGGCTTAGCACCGCCGAACATACCACCTCCAGTGTTCTGCTGGGCTTGAGCACCTCCAAACAGACTGCTACCGGTGTTGTTTTGCTGAGGCTGAGCTTGCCCGAAAAGACCACCGGTTGTGCCAGTCGATGCACCGCCGAAGGGATTAGGCTTTTGCTGGTTGTTTTGTCCGAAAGCACCACCACCACCACCAAAGAGGTTGGGTGTACCAGTCTGAGGCTGTTGCTGTTGTTGTTGGTTCTGGTTGTTCTGGCCAAACGCGTTACCGCCGCCGAAGAGATTGCCCGAGTTGGCAGCAGGGGTGTTGTTTTGCTGAGCTCCGCCAAATGGACTAGCAGTGTTGGTAGCACTCTGTCCAAACAGGCCAGTACCGCCAGTAGTGTTCGTTTGTGCGGGTTGGCCAAAGCCTCCAGTCGAAGCACCGCCGAATGGAGTCGAAGCGGCAGGGGTACTACCGAATCCGCCAAATGCAGGCTTGTTCTGTGTGTTGTTCTGGTTGGCACCAAAGAGACCTCCAGCATTGGCCTGGGCTGGCTGCTGAGTGTTGTTGGCTGCACCGAACCCTCCAAAGCCTGTGCCAGTGGTCGTCGTGTTGTTGTTGGCTGTGCCAAACATGCCACCTCCTGTAGTGCCGGTCGAAGCAGGAGTGCTACCGAAAAGACCACCAGTAGCGGGCTTGTTCTGCTGGCCAAAGAGGCCGCCACCTGCTCCGAATCCTGTGGTAGTGTTCGTGTTTGCAGCTGGTGCACCGAATCCTGTGGTTGCGGGAGCACTAGTCTGAGCACCGAACATGCCTCCTCCAGTGTTGGTGGCCTGGGGAGCCCCGAATCCTGAAGTCGCAGCGCCCGAGTTGAACCCACTGCCAAAGCCAGTGCTCTGACCGAAAGCGCCAGCCTGGCCATTTGCATTTCCAGACTTGCGGCCAGCTGAGTAGTCGGCCAATCTCAATTCCTCAAACGAGAAGGCCTGGTAGGGCTGCATGAAGGTGATGGACTGATAGTGACTGTTCGCCGATGATGCATTGTCTTTCTCGATAAACGCGCTGAAAGGCGTAGAACCTGTGCCGTTGTTTGTGGGTTGGGCAGCTCCTGCTCCGAAACCTGTGGTCGATGCGCCGAATGCGTTGTTGGCTGGTTGAGTGTTGGCTCCACCACCAAACATTGTGCTGCCGGTAGTTGCACCGCCGAATCCTGTGGTTGCGGGCTTGGCTGCGCCGAAGAGAGTGTTGCCGCCAGCATTGGCATTATTGTTTCCGAAACCGCCAGTGTTGGTGTTCGCAGCACCGCCGAAGGGAGAGGACGTAGCACCAGCGTTCGCACCGAAGCCGCCTGATGTGGCACCGCCGCCGAAAAGACCTCCTCCTGTTGCAGGGGCTGGGGCGCCGAAAGCGGGCTTGTTGGCCGCGCCAAAGGGTGATGATGTAGCAGCTCCGTTATTGGATGCACCAAAGCCTGAGAAACACGATAGTCAGCAAGCGATTCAGGAAGGATACAATAAACAAAGGAGAGGATTGCAGAAGCGAGGCAATAAGCTGTTAACAAGCTAGGCAGGGTCTTGAACGTACCCCCAAAACCACCTCCGGTAGTAGAAGCTCCAAAGAGACTCGAGCCAGCAGCAGGCTGCTGTCCAAATCCAGTGGTTGTGGATTGTCCAAAGCCTGAACGAAGAGAGACAATGGTCAGCGCTGGCGTTCAAGACATGCGCGAGTGCTTGTTCATAAAGACGTCGAGGATGGTGCCACATTGCGCCGGCTTGCCAGTGTAGAGAAGGAAATGGGCATGGCTCTTGACTTACCAGTGTTTGCTGTAGACGAACCGAATGCCGACGCACCGAAACCCGTGCTGGCGTTGTTGTTCGTGTTGGTCGAGCCGAAGCCGCCAAAGCCGCCGAACGACATGACGATATGTAAATACGGTGGAAGTTGTTATCGATGGTTTCCTCGACTAGGCTGAGGTACGAGGTAGGGATGAGACGAGCGGCGGGTCGAGAATGGGATCGATGTCGCTGTCGACGCGAAAGAAAGTCGAGAGAAAGGACGAGTCGAGGCGCGAGAAGTCGCCGGGCGATGTACAATTACGCGACAAACATGCGCAGTTTGTTGACGAGCAGATCGAGAATCGACAGCTGATAGCGTGCGCGTGAATAGCGCAGGAAAAAGGTGGTGGATGGAGGGGAAGCGGACTGGATGGTGTTGGAAGCTCTGGCGCTCACTTTCACTCGGCCCATGCAAAAGACGACGTTGGTCTGCGCGCTCGGACCATCTACGTCCAGGCAGCTTTCACCTCTTGTGTCATATCACCCTCTCCATCTTCTTCGATGCGGAACGAGACTTGTCATAAAGAGATTACATTCGTCGCAATAGTATGAACGTAAAGACATTAGAGTTAACCTAGAAAAAACACCATTAAACCTCCATCATGCAACCATGTCCTATTTCCTATGCCCTGCCTGTATATCCTCCACCTCTCAACCAAGCTCTTGCTGGGAGACACTGTTCGTCTTGTAACGCCTAAACACAAAGCCACCTGGATTTCATCTAAGCCTTGACGGCAGCCTCCCTCTCACCGTCCTCAAGGCTGCCATACCCACTGTCCTTCTCCTCTTCGTCCTTCCACCCGCCAACACGTTTGCTGACTCCGAGACAAGACTCTACAATTGTAGCTTTCTGTTCCCGCGTCAATCCGGCCGTCTTGGCCGCACGCGTACCAATCCAGACTCTAAGGTTACCAGCAAGATCATCCAAACCTAGCTTGCCGCTGTTGAAAAGCAGCGCGTCAGAAGAGAAAACTGACAGAACCTTGTGAGCAGCCACGGCTGTGAGCAGTGTGATTCTGTTGGGCATGAGGTGCATCGAAGAAAGCACAGACGCCGCATGCACGCGCGCCGGGGTCGGGTTGGTGGGCGAAACGATGGACAGAATCTTTGCAAGGGTCAGAGCACTGTGCGTGTCTGGAGAGATAGGTGTATGTGTGATCATGTTCGATGGCATGTCCAAACCGTCGTTGGACGTGACCGTTGGTAGAGTCTCCAAGGCGGCGATGATGTGTGTCGCACGATCCTTCTCGAGAAGGACAGCCTTGGCCACATGCGCACGGGTCTGAGTCGCCGACGCAGGAGGGGCAGTCTTGTTGGCCAAATCAACGAGGTACGGTACATCGTCAGTGATATTGGAGTCAGCGTCCAAGGAACGGGTCAGAGCAGCGTCGACGGTCATGTTGGCGAACCAAGCCGCGACAGCATCCAGAGGTGATCTAATGGCATGATCTTCAACCACGCTGTTCATGGTCTGATTAGGGATGGTCTTCTCAGCACTGGGTCTGTTCCAGGCGAGGTTGTAAGCACGTTGAATCATCTCGTCAGTGAGAACGTCGTCACAATCGAGCTCGATCAATTCAGCGAGATAGTCGGGCAATTTCTCGATCTTGTCATCGGCGATCTGCTTCTCGGTGTACTCGCCAGCAGCGAGGGCATGTTGCTGCTTACGAGCAGAGTCCCAGTACACCCTGCCCACTTTGGCGGTGAAGTCGCGGAACATAAACATGTTGCCATAACCGGCATTGGCAACCTCCCAGAAGAATATACGGAAGTGAACAGCCTTCTGCATGAGACGAATGGGTGAGTCTGGCAAGGTACCAGAGGCCATGAGGGTAAGCAACAAGCGGTAATAGCTGACTTCGGCATCACCACCAGCAAGTTGAGCATCAATGGCAATGTCCCATGCCTTGATACGAGCGGCTTCATCATCGGGTGTCTTACCAGAGACCCGCGAGTAGAACTCGGAGCCGACAAGACGGCGCAAGCTGAGCATGATCATCTTGCATGTCACGGAGACGACTTCCAGCAAAAAGTGACGTGGCATCCAAACACTCTGCACTGCGGTAAGCCAAGCCTTGCGGCGAACCTCGACCGGCGAGGCAAGGGAAGGAGCAGCTGTGAGACTGATACGGATCGGTTGCTTCTGCTTGGGTTGAGGCTTGAAGCGAAGCAGGGGAAGTAGAATGT
>Ga0058697_10000607_pt1 | contig 15030 bp, 14 predicted proteins | sample AgamicAsMae_FD_66619 | JGI IMG/M metagenome (GOLD analysis project Ga0058697, IMG submission 66619) | Agave microbial communities from Guanajuato, Mexico - As.Ma.e | ecosystem: Host-associated > Plants > Phyllosphere > Phylloplane/Leaf | place: Guanajuato, Mexico | collected 2012-06-04
TGGTTAGATGGACTGGATGGTCGTGTATACATAGATTTTGTCTTTTTTAGCCACCAGCTTCTTGCATATGGTATTCGTAGATACCCCTTTGATGAGCTTATGAGCGCGTCTTTCGCCATTACAAAAGTTAGGTTTTTTCACTCACTCAATTTCTCCCTTCGAACACTTGTGATGTCAGATACTTTGAAAATCGTTCGCCAGGCTGATACGAACAACTGCTTCGCCATGCTCCGCTCTGTCTCAGAGATGCAAAGGTGCAGAAGAAACAACGAATCAGAAGACATCCAGCGTGAATTGCCCCAAAAACGGAAACGATCGGCGGTCTTCCTTCGTCCCAAAGCTTAGTCCGTCAGGGTCTAAACTTTTGATATGGATGTAAAACTGCCGAGACCATGCCTCTTTGGGAGCATTCTCCGTTGACTCTGATGAGTGTGGTCTCTCTGCCATGCGTTATTAGGTATGCTTCCGTCAGCATGAAATCCTTTAAACAGGCTCAGCTGGGATGGAGGTGTATATAAAGCTATGGGTATCTCTCAATGAACTAATCTGCATCAATCAACTCGTCTCCTCTCAGATACTTTCCATCTTATCACAGTTGTTCCTATAAACCTATCCAGACATGGCCCACTACTATTCTGTTCCTGGCCAGTACCCTCAGGAGATACGCTACTCAGCACCATCTAGTGGCCATTGGCAAGACTATTCATCGCCAATGTCGCCACCACCATACCCCGGCAACCACCATGATTTCATCGATACACCATTCAGGCCTAAGATGGCCTACCATACGACAATCCCAGAACAATATACTCGCCCACCTCCCGCATCTTCATACCAACCACCTTCTGCATCCCAGCGAGCCACCACACACAACCTCGACCTCCCCATCGTGATACCTCAAACCACTCCCGGCGCCGGCAACCCTTTCACACGCGCCTACAGTCCCGCTCTCTCAAATACCAACATCTCCCTTGTCGACTTCTTCACCTTCCTCGACACCCTCAACGTCTGCTTCGCCCAAACACCACCACTCCAAGTCCTCGATCTCGCTGGTGGAATAGTCGGAATGGTGCCCCATCATATTCCAGCTTTGGTAGGATCGAGTCTGCAAGCCACCGCTAAAATCGCCAATGCTGTGACCTCCAAGACAAGAGTTGCGGCTTTGTTGAAGACTGCCAACGAAGAAATATTTGCGCCTCGGGGATTGAAAGTGGAGATCTTAGATACTGAGAAACTAAAACAGAAGCTGGGTATCGATGCAAGTAAACCTCTGCTTAATGATCTGGAGGACAAAGACATGCAAGTCAGTGTCAGGGACAGAAGACTACAAGCCTTGTCCCCTCACATTGCACCTTTGATCTTCGACGTTCCAGTACCAGCAAGACAGGCGAACGCGATTGATAGATTGTCGGCTCAACAGCTGCAGAGACAGATGGCAAGTGCTGAAGAGAAGGCTATGGAAGAAAGGATTAAGGAGCATGAGAAGGCGAACAAAAAGACAAAGAAGGATGATAGAAAGGCAGAGAAGGACAGGAAAAGAGGTAAAGACGAGAAGAAGAGGAAGAGGAAGGATGACAAGGAGAGTAAAGCTGCTGAGAAACTTCTGTGGTTGTTTGTTGGACGGATCTGAGATTGGATGGTTCGTCGATATGCTTACAATTTTGGTCTTGTTACTGTTTATATAACGTGAGTTGGGTGTTCTCGATGCGTTTCTGGATTTCCGTTACTCAATCCACTCGCTCCAGCCCTCCGTGTGCAAACGTGTGTGATGCGTGCAATTGTGGGAATGCACAATACTTTATAGAGAGAGGGAGTGATCCATCGAGAAGGGACTTACTCTAAGCTTTCATTGAATACCCTTCCGATCTTCAGACCTTTGTGCTGTTTCATAGCGAGAACGTTGCTCCGGCCTTTGTGAGAAGAGGCTGGGAAGGACAGGTCAAGATAAAGTAAAGTGTCCGACTATGATTCTTATATGCAAATATCTCGAGAATCGTCAATGCTAATGGTGCAACCCTGATCGAATCCTTAGGGAGGCGATAAGGTCAATCTTCGACTCGATCATCGAACACATTTGTTGCTGGAGCAGAGGATGGTACACTCACGAGGAGACCACAACTCTTGGGAAGTAAGTCGTATTGATTGATGTGGAAGGATGAGAGCGAGATTCGTGAAGCAAGTTGGACATTAATTACCCTGTTTGTGCTTTTGAGAATTTACCACTGGTTTCGATTCGTGATGATTTCCGGGATATGAGGATCCGTAACATTGACATTGTGCGAGGTGCGATGGATCTTAGCTTCTGTGTGATCCTGTTGAGGCAATTATGACAATATGGGTCTCTCGAGACAACGGTTGGAGTCGATACGCACGCATGCCGACACAAGCTTGCAGTTATACATTATATTGGATAGTTGGCAGTAAGACCTTGGAGTCTGACCTGTGTGGACGGATATTCAGCCATATTTTCCGAAAGCCGATTTCGATATCTCCCAAGAATCTTGTCCAGTGGCCAATTTCTGTTTCTGTCGTTCAAACAGAAGCTGTTCCGCGGGACTGCCCTTGCCCAGTATCTTCCCAGCTTCTCGCAACGGCCAGAGAACAAAGAGTTGACCGAGTCTGGTATGCGAGTGCTGAAGCTGGAAATCAAGACTCGCGCAGATTTCCATGGCTGCCTGACGTCCTTTCTCATATAGTGTGGTCGCGACCCCGGGGTACAGTTGTCCAGGTTGAGCAGATAATAGAATAGTCTCAAGTACGAGTATAAGCGAAGCGTCGTATAGTGAGCAGCAATTCGCGGCATAGAGACTTGCAAAGTGTAAAGACTCATTGTCTGGATCTTCCTCGCCTGCGGCAACCCTGACAATACCGCCTTCCGGCGAGGCGTCCCAACTCTTTCTCCACTCTTGGAATCGAGCAAGCACGGCAGTGGCATCTTCTGCTAAAGCATAATACGTGGCCGCGTTTGCATCTGCCGTATCAATGCTGTTTTGCAAAGTGAGAAGTGTACTTCGGAGAGCAGGTACATCGGCCATTATGTCGAGAAGATCATCCATGCTGTCTTTTGCTACGTTCTGTTGTTGCCATGGGACTGTTTTCCATGTTTGTTCCGAGAGAAACGTAGGTCGTCTACTGGCCAGGGAGGAAAGTACGATGAGGAATCTGCTGTTGCGAAAAAGCTCGAACATGTTCATATTTCTACACGTGTCTGGCCCATATGATTGGAAGAGCGTTGAGATGCCCTGCCCATGTCGGATCCACGCGTCATGACTAGTACAAAGCAGCATCTGTTGTCGTCAGATAGCATGTCAGCAGAAGGTTACATGTCACATCTTGCCTCGTAGAAGCCCATAATCATGATTGATAAGAGCATGTCGGTTGTTGAATGCTTCTTCACGTCGGATAGACCTTTGTTGACGTCCCCAAGACATTGGCCGTACAGGGCAATACCATGCCGTGTTATGTCTGAGTTTTGCTGCACACGACCGTAAAACGATTTGGATAATGCAAGTAAGCACGTCCAGGGCAACGTGTGTGGTCGCGCCATGGCATTGAAGCCAACCCAGCGCACGCGGGTATCATTTCCTGCGAACAGCTTGTGGTTCAAATGTGTTATGAAGACATGGTCGTCTTTCGCGCCAGCAGTTGTTGGTGTAACGCGCGCAAGCAACTTTGGAGGACTGTAATGGATGACTTGCAAGTCGTCTGAGCGGGGTCCACAATCGAACTTGTCTTTTGCGCAGCGTGAACAGACTGGCCGTCTCTCGTCTGAACCTCGTCAGCGTGCATCCAATTTGTCAACTATCGACTTGGCACATGCATACCGCATTTTAGGTGACGGACTCGGCATGTGGAGCAGCCCTTGGAGCGAGGACGACCGACCATCGCTGGACAGCGAAAGTGTCGAGTGTGGGAAGCATTTCTAGAAGCCTGTGACGTCGGGGAGTCTTGGTAAAAGCCACTCGAAACTCAATTTTGACGTTGTTGACAGGCTGACATCATGGAGTTGAGAAGCATGAGGAACCACGATGATACCTATCTGTGTGCTTTGCATACGCGTTCGAGAAGCTTTACGAATAAGAGAATCGGATGTGGTTGTTCCATTGCCGCAGTGCTGCTCTGTCTGACAAAGATTACAGGGGCGACGTAGGACTTATCAATGTGTGGTTACGAAGCTCGTATGGGCTCGTATAGCAATCGGATGTCCGCGGCTCCGTACCGGGACCCTCTTTCGTCTTTCTTCTCGGTCTTGCATCCTCCCTGTGTGCTGAAGTTTGTAACTCCCACACTCTATGCTTTAGTTCTCCCATGGAGGCATAGAGCGTGAAACTAACTATAGAAATGCACAGTCATCTCTAGAAAATAGAGAAGTCCACAGAGAGCCCGTGATAATACAAGTTTCAGTGGGCACCCTCTGGTCCTGGAAACTACTGTGCATCTCTACAGCTATACGCGTTACAAACTTTAGCACACGGAGAGGATACGATCCTTCGTATGCCTACAAGGAACTTGAGCCAAGCCAAGCATGAATGCTTTTGCTGAGCTGACCAACGGCGCCTTGTATTGGACGCTGGTAGGCTGTGTGCCTGGAAAAGTTTGTCTTGCTCTCCAAAACGTTCCCGTGTGCTGAAATCTGTCACATTCCTCCAGGTTACTCTCCCCACGGTGACACATAACCATTGAAAGCTATCGAAACGCACAACCGCTCTCGAGATAGAAGTGTGCTAAAGAGCTACCCCAAGAAACAATATCATCATACGTCGACCCCTTCGGGAAAATGCTATCTATTCCTATAGCTACGATGTGGCTGTCTTTAGCACATGGAGGAGGTACCAACTTCCCGGTAAGATCTTGTCCCGACTCCACCTTATACTCCTCGGAGCTTCGTCCTTCTAGGTAGGTATTCATGCCCAAAAGGTCAGCGGAGCCGGCGTGCTACCGTGCAAAGGGCTCGGATGGCGGATAGGAGGGTCGCCGAGAGTCTATTCCAACGTCCTCCAGCTTCCGTTGCTCTGGGGTTGGGATGGAACCACCGGAATGATGTCGTTGAAACACAATTTCACAATCGATTGACGCTAGGCCGTGTACTTTCGGTTCATACAACGATTTTGAAGTCTAGGGCTTCTAATGTTTAAAGCCACCAGTTCGTCATGCAAACCGTTTCGAAAACAAAGTACATACTCAAATACCTTCCATCGCAGATATAGAAAGGTGCAGCACTTCTAGTTCATTTTCTTATCCAGACCCTCTCCAACTTCTATACCTCCTGACTCCCTGTCTTACCATAGTCAACATGGAGTATAGAACTACCCAGCAAATAGCAGACGACGCTCTAGCTGGAGAACCTTACCAGTTCCAGAGTTATGAACCACAGCAGAACTACCTCGCACCGCAGCCCGTGCGCAGATCAACAGAAGAAATCGAAAAGGCGGAGGACAGCAGCACACCGCAATCGAGGAGAAGCAGCGATGAAACTGTCGCCTATGCCCCGATCAACATCCCTGGAGAAGACCGAGAGGCCATGAGAAACGACCTCATCACCTTGACTCGGTCTGCAACAAACTCAAGCTATGCCGGCATTGATCCCGAATCCAAGGATTTCAGTCTGGATAAATGGCTTCGCGCATTCGTCAAGGACTTTGACTCGGAGAATGTCAAAGCTACTCGCGCAGGCATCGTCTGGAAGAACCTCTCTGTCTCTGGTTCAGGTGCAGCTCTGCAGCTTCAAGACACGGTCGCTGGCATCGCCTTGAAGCCCCTCGGCATGGTCAAGTCTCTGCTCTCGCACAACACTCAACGAAAGCAAATTCTTAACAACTTTAACGGAAACCTCAAGTCTGGCGAACTGCTTATCGTCCTTGGCCGTCCAGGTTCTGGTTGCAGTACCTTCCTTAAGTCCATCTGCGGCGAGACGCATGGGCTGCACATTGATGAAGGATCCGAGATTCATTACAATGGTGTCAGCCAGAAGCAGATGATGAAAGAGTTCAAGGGCGAGGTGGTGTACAACCAAGAGGTTGACAAACACTTCCCTCATTTGACAGTTGGCCAAACTCTCGAGTTCGCTGCCTCCACCCGCACCCCCAGCCATCGTATTCGTGGCCTGTCGAGAAAGGAATTCTCTCAGCATACTGCCAAAGTCATCATGGCAGTGTTCGGTCTCAGCCATACATACAACACCAAGGTTGGCTCCGACTTCGTTCGTGGTGTGTCAGGTGGCGAGAGAAAGCGTGTCAGTATCGCTGAAATGGCTCTTACTGGATCTCCTTTGGGCGCCTGGGACAATTCTACGCGTGGTCTCGATTCCGTGAGTCATCTCCTTCCTCTTCCCCTTGCCCTCATCGAGCTGTAGGAAGGCACAATTGTTTCACGATCAGAGGTGTTTCCATCGAGACCCGACGCCTCATCACATCTCAGTGGCTACTATCCTGTTTCTTGAGACGATTATGCCTTTCTATAACCATGAGTATCACATCGCTTGACAGAGAGAGTAGAAAGCCTTTAATCTGCAAAGTGCTGACGTAATCACAGGCAACTGCGTTCAAATTTGTGAACTCGCTACGTACTCTAGCAAACCTTGGTGGGTCAGCTCACGCCGTCGCCATCTACCAAGCCTCCCAGCAGATTTATGAGTTGTTTGACAAGGCCATCGTGCTTTACGAGGGTCGCACCATCTACTACGGCTCTGCTCCCAAAGCTCGTGCTTTCTTTGAAAAACAAGGTTGGACTTGTGATAAAAGACAGACTACTGGAGACTTCCTCACTGGTCTTACCAATCCTGCCGAGCGTAAGGTTCGCGAAGGCATGGAAAACAAAGTACCTCGTACCGCAGAAGAATTCGAGCGTCGCTGGCTCGAGTCTTCGGAATACAAGACCATGGAACGAAGCATCGAAGAGCACGAGAAGTCGGTCTCCGGAGACAAGATGGTCGAGAACTTCCGTGAGAACAAAGGTGAAGCTCAAGCAAACCACACCCGTCTGAAGTCGCCATATCTCATCAGCATTCCAATGCAGATCAAGCTGAATACAGTGAGATCTTATCAACGTATCTGGAACGATCTGCCATCCACCGCCTCTGCTATCCTTGTCAACGTCTTCATGGCTCTCATTATTGGTTCAGTCTTCTACGGCACCCCTGACGCGACTGTCGGGTTCATGTCCAAAGGAGCTGTGCTTTTCTTCGCTGTGCTTCTCAACGCGCTGTCAGCTATGAATGAGATCAACAGTCTTTACGCTCAGCGTCCAATTGTCGAAAAACACAAATCTTACGCCCTCTACCATCCGGCAACGGAAGCAATCGCTGGCGTGGTCAGCGATATACCCGTCAAGTTCATTACAACTGTTGTGTTCAACCTGATCCTCTACTTCCTGGCTGGTCTTCGACGAGAACCATCGCAGTTCTTCATCTACTTCTTGATCACGTTCATTGTGGGTCAAATCATGTCGGCAGTGTTCAGAACGCTCGCAGCTGTGACCAAGACCATCTCTCAAGCAATGACACTTGCCGGTGTGATGGTCCTTGCGCTTGTCATCTATACAGGCTATGTTCTCCCCCAGCCATACATGAAGCCTTGGTTCAACTGGATCCACTACCTGAATCCGATCTACTACGCATTCGAAATTCTGATTGCTAATGAATTCCACGGACGGGAGTTTACCTGCTCGCAATTCGTGCCTGCTTATCCCAATTTGCAAGGAGATCAGTTTGTCTGCTCCCAGACTGGTGCAATTGCAGGCCGCCGCACAGTTAATGGAGACAACTACATCCAGACTGCATATGAATACTCTTATTCGCATGTATGGAGAAACTTTGGAATAATGTGAGTTACCCCCATGGGTACAGAATTAGTGGGCTTGTCTCGCATATCTAGCTGGCAATGATGGGATGGTGTCCTAGACGCTATCTCATGAATCTTAAGCTTAGACTGCGAGCTGCCTCGCTGCAAAAGTACTACATTTAGTCTTTCACGAGAACTTGCTGATTGTGTTTCCACTTTTAGGATAGCTTTCCTTATCGGTTTCATGGCCATGTACTTCGTTGCTGTTGAGATCAATTCTTCAACCAGCAGTACTGCCGAAGTTCTGGTCTTCCGCAAGGGACATGCGCCCGCGAGTCTTACTGGACAGGTTAAAGAAGGCAGCAAAGACGAAGAGGCAGCTACTCAGGGTGCTGCGTCGAACGAACACACCGAGAGCGACAAAGTTGATGCTATCCCTGCTCAAAAGGATATTTTCACCTGGAGAGACGTTGTATACGACATCAAGATCAAGGGCGAGCCTCGCAGACTTCTGGATCACGTCAGTGGCTATGTTAAACCCGGAACCCTCACTGCCCTCATGGGTGTCAGTGGTGCTGGCAAAACGACACTGTTAGATTCTCTCGCTCAACGTACGACCATGGGCGTTATCACCGGGGATATGCTGGTTAATGGCAAGCCAATTGATGCCAGCTTCCAAAGAGGTTGTGGTTATGTTCAACAACAAGGTCAGTATCAACTTTTCTTGGTAAAAATCGAACGCTAACGATTGCAGATCTCCATCTCGAGACAGCCACTGTCCGTGAAAGTTTGCGGTTCAGTGCCATGCTCAGACAGCCCAAATCAGTCAGTAAACAGGAGAAGTACGATTACGTTGAGGAAGTTATCAAAATGCTCGACATGGAAGACTTTGCCGAGGCTGTCGTTGGTGTTCCTGGCGAAGGACTCAACGTAGAGCAACGCAAGCTATTGACCATTGGTGTTGAACTTGCCGCCAAACCCAAGTTGCTTCTTTTCTTGGACGAGCCTACCAGGTGAGTAGTACCTAATAGGCGAATTCAACAATAAGACTGACATTATACAGTGGATTGGACTCTCAGAGTGCCTGGGCCATCTGCGCCTTCCTCCGCAAGCTTGCCGACGCCGGTCAAGCTGTCCTATGTACCATCCATCAACCCAGCGCCGTCCTCTTCCAGGAGTTCGATCGTCTCTTGTTTTTGGCAAAGGGCGGTAAGACGGTCTATTTTGGAGACATTGTAAGTGACATCGAAAGAATCGAAGGTATAGACATCGCGTTCAGGTCGGGCACCATCTGCACCATCTGTCCTCCCGTGTGCTAATGTTTGTAACTCCCGCTCTCTTCCAACGCAGGCAGGTATAGAGCGACGTTCTCACTGTAGAAATGCACAGTTCTTTGAGCAGATAGGAGGCGTCCACTGAGAGTAGTCAAGCTACTGACTCTCTGCGGACAATCCCTCTCTACTGAAGTTATTGTGCATTTCTATAGCTACACGCGTTACAAACCTTTGCACATGGAGAGGACATGAAGAGTTATAAGAGTGTCTCATCGAACCTCCTTTTAGGGCGGCGTCTTGCAGATTGGGCCATACATGTCTAGTCGGAACGCGGTGTTGTACCATCCAGCCTAGTCGAATCACGCTAATTGCATCTTCGCTCTAGGGAGAAAACTCTAGGACACTTCTCGACTACTTCGAAGCCAATGGCGCCCGTACCTGCGGAGATGAAGAGAACCCGGCCGAATTCATGCTCGAGATCGTCAATGCCGGATCTTCTGGACAAGGCCCTGATTGGCATGATGTCTGGAAGAAGAGTGAAGAGGCCAAAGCCGTTCAGACTCAGATCGACAAGTTGCACGAAGAATCGAGCGGCAGAGCTCGCGACCACGAGCCCACCGCGGAAGAACTCAGTGAATTTGCTATGCCACTGACCACTCAAATCTCTGTCGTCACGCACAGAGTTTTCCAGCAGTATTGGAGAATGCCATCCTACATTCTTGCGAAGTGGACTCTCGGTACTGCTGCTGGTCTATTTATCGGATTCTCCTTCTACCAAGCCGATTCCTCGACTCAAGGACTTCAGAACGTCATCTTCTCAGCCTTCATGGTTTGCACGATCTTTTCTTCTTTAGTTCAGCAGGTATGTATAGCTTTCTCTCTCGGTAACCCGACTTTGCTAACCTCTATCACAGATCATGCCTCTCTTCGTCAACCAACGCTCGCTTTACGAGGTCCGTGAAAGACCCAGCAAAGCATACTCCTGGAAGGCCTTCATCCTTGCCAACATTGTCGTCGAAATTCCTTACAACATCGTCTTGGCTGTGCTCGTATTCGGTTCCTACTACTATGCTGTTCAGGGTATCCAACCCTCCCTGCGACAAGGCATGGTTCTCCTCTTCCTCATCGAGTTCTTCATCTATGCTGGCACGTTCGCGCATCTCTGTATCGTCGCCATGCCAGATGCACAGACAGGTACGTGTTTTGTCCCGTTCAAACGATACCAAAATTTTTGCTAACAATTTTCCAGCGGCCGCAATTGTAACACTTCTGTTCGCCATGTCGTTGACTTTCAACGGTGTCATGCAATCTCCTGATGCACTCCCCGGCTTCTGGATCTTCATGTACCGGGTATCGCCCTTCACTTACTGGATTGGCGGTATTGTCGCTGCTCAACTTCACGGCAAGCAAATCGTGTGTAGTCAAGCCGAACTCAGCATCTTCAACCCTCCTCAAGGTCAGACTTGTGGTCAGTACTTGGCTGCTTACCTTCAAGCCGCGCCCGGAACGCTTCAAAATCCCGGTGCCACCAGCGACTGCTCGTACTGTGCACTGAGCAACGCAGACCAGTTCCTTTCTGGTTCAGGCATTTCTTATTCTGACGTGTGGCGCAATTTCGGCATCTTCTGGGCTTACATTGGCTTCAATATCTTCGCGGCCGTGTCCCTATACTGGTTGTTCAGAGTCAGCACTTTCAGTTTCTCTGGATTCACCGAAAAACTCAAGGGACTCCACTGGCCAAGACACGAGCCTTTGGCCAAGAACAAGGAAGGAGAGAAGCAGAGGAACGTTGCTAATCCTTACTAGAAAGCTTTTTGTTTCCAAGGTGTTTTGAATTTTTTGGTATAGATTTTTTTTTTTTCCGTTGTTGCCTTTTTTATTACCTTTGTAAAAAGTCTCAAAGCTAGACACATAATTTTAATTTCGTCAAAACAAGATACGCTTGATTGCTCGTAATTCATCTACAGAGTCAGATCCTAGCGATTGTGTGCTTCATGGTAGGGGGGACATGTGGTACGCCGCACGCTATGGAGTCAGTCACCTGTTTGATACAACCATAATTTTCCCTCTTTCGTACGAGACGCGGCTATGTCTGTACCATTTGAATGCACAGTATCCTCATGGACATAGACATGGCTATGGAGATAATTTGAGATGGCCTGTCTCCGTGGTCGTCTCTTTGTTCTGGTAAGGATTATGCATTGCTATAGCCAGTTGTGCTGGTCTCCCGCATACGAAGAGAGAGGTCTCTAGAAGTCTACGATCTGAAGAAGTCTACACCTTCTGATTCCTATGTTTGCAAGATCTCAAGAATGTCAAATGTCTTTTATCATCGAGTAGACATTTTTCAATGGCTCTCATGTACGAACTTTTATTTATTTGGCAGCAGCGGCCCAAGCCTCGTGCAACTTCTTCTGCCTTTCCCAATCCTTCTTCAGCTTCTTGCTCCTGCTCTTTGCAACCTCGTTGCCGTCCTTGTCCTTTGTCGGCAAGCCCTCTGCATCCCATTCAGAGAATTCCGACGTGCGGAACATCTCGAGATGAGATAATTTTCCCTTCTCTAACCTCTCACGCTCTTCCTTCTCCTTAGTCTCCTTTGCTGCTCTTGCCTTCTCGAGCTTCATAGCAGCGAGTGCTTCACGATTCGCACGTTCTTCGCGAAGAGAGGCGTTCAAGGGGCGTACCAAAGCGGGCGCGTTGGCACGATCTTCGAGGTAGATGCCCAGATTCCACAGCGTGGTGTCACGGAGTTCGTCGCAGAGCGGCATGTATGCCTTAGGAGCTGCATCGCTCTTGATCAGGTCATTGAGTTTGCTCAGCCAGTCTGCTGTGGCCGTGGCAGCTTCAGCACCCTCCTTTGTAGATGGTGAAGTCTTGAGCGCAGTGGCGTCGAAGTGACTGAGGATAGCGGGTGCATCAATGGTGCCTGCGATAGCCTGTTTTCGTACCTCATCTCTGATCTTTGCTAGGGGGTACACGAATGGGGCAACAGTAGGGTCAACCTCGATTCCGCTCCATGAGATGCCATGAGAAGGTGGGTTAGCGTCCAGTCCTAGCATTGTGACTATCGATGTGACATATTTGGCGATCTCGATGGTTACTTCATCACTGACACCGGTCTCAGAGTTGAACGCGGTGACGAGATCCGAGAGAACTTTCATCACTGTCGGCGTATCGAAGGAATCTAGCAGCGCATCTTCAACAGAGATCTTGGCGGACTGAAGTGCCTCTTTTAGAGGACCATCAGGCGAGAGTCCGGTCTCACTGTCGACTGCGCCTTGGCTAGGGTTAATCTTTGTGTCCAGAGCCTTGAGCATGAAGTTGGAAATCTTGTCTTCCCATTGCGAGGCGATCTGTACGATTGAGTCGGAGATCTCCAAAGGAGCACGGTAGTTTCCGAGAAGGAAGACTATTCTCAAACCACGAGGAGTCCATGTTCCTTTGGCCAGGGCTTCACGGATTGTAGTAAAGTTCTTTAGACTCTTTGACATCTTCGCACCGGATATGCCAAGGTGGCCCATGTGAAGGAAGTAGTTGACCCACGTGCTGTCTTTCTCGGCAGGGCATGAGCAATGGAAAGCCTCTGACTGGGCAAGCTCGTTGTCGTGGTGTGGGAATGCCAAATCGATACCACCAGAGTGAATGTCCATACGCGAACCGAGAACGTCCGAGGCCATAGCACTGCACTCGATGTGCCAGCCGGGTCTTCCGGGACCCCAAGGGCTGTTCCAAGCGGGCTCACCAGCTTTAGACGCCTTCCACAACGAAAAGTCTGCTGGAGATTTCTTGAATGAAGTACCCTTAGCTGCCAGAGAGCCTTCGCCCTCAGCAAGAAGAGCGGGGTCGGCTTTGTTCCAGGGCTCCAGACGAGCATAGACTCCTCCTGCCTTCTCCCAAGCGCCGACGTCAAAATAGACACTCCCATTGTGCTCGTAAGCATAGCCATTGTCCTGGATCTGCTTAACAAAGTCTGCAATCTGGGGAACATAGTCGGTGACGCGAGTGATAGTGGTAGGGGGCAAGACATTCAGGTCGGCCATATCTTCGAAGAAATAGTTCTCATACTTCTTTGCAAGGCTGTTGAACAAGGCATGATCGTTGGCATCGATAGTGGAACCGAATTTGGCATCGAGATATGGCAGGAGGACGCCAGAGGCCTTGGCGTAATAGTCTGTGGCATTGGCTTGAGCAATCAGAGCTTCGGCAGCAGTGGAAGATGTCTTGATGTGCATCTTGACCTTTGCTTCGTTGTCTCCAGGGGCAACACCGTCGTTGGCCAGGTTCTTGCCTTGCAAGACATGACCGTACGTTTTCTCGACGGCTTGTGTGTAGTCGGAAGGTGAGACATTCTCAGGCAGAAGGGGAAGGTTCTTGGAGAGATATGCGTCGAAAGCGGCCTTTGTCGTGTCGAGAACATCAGCATTGATGTTGTCGTGTTTGCTGATAAAGTCGGTCAGTAAGTGCTGTTGACGGGCAGCAAGAATGATCTTGTCGTCTACGTCGGTGACTGCATTTCGAGTCAGACATGTAGCAGCGAGTTGGAGTCATGTGTTTCAATACCATTCATGACCATGTTCACATCGTAGCCCAGATGTGTCATGATTCTTCTGAGAATATCCAAGCTGACATAGTTGCGCGCGTGGCCCAAATGGGAGAAGTCATATACAGTGGGACCGCCTGCAGTCGATCAGTAAGATACTGGCAGCATCAAACTCGTCGAGCAATCATACAGCTATACCACGAAACTTTTCCCAATTGCAGAGGCACAAAATCAACCTTGGACCTGGTCAATGAGTTCCAGAGTTTTAGACTGGGGATTGTTGCTCCTTCAACGGGGACTGGAGGAGGGTTCCATTGTGGTTGCACCGTCGCCATTTTCCCTCTTGAACGATGCGATGACGATGTGGATAGATTTGCGCAAGTCGGATGTTTGGCAGTGGGTAGGCGTCTTGTGAGGTGGAAGGTCGAGAATGATCGGGTCGCAAGAGCAAGAGTCGCAAAACTTTGTGGTCGCAAGAGTGGAGGGGCGGGACGGAGCAGAGGCAGGAGCAAAGGCGCAGACGACGGGAAACAGCTGGGCATCGACGAGCTGCTTGTGATGTTGCAGGAGGAAGGAACGAGTCACACTCAACTTTAGACAAAGCTCGTGGACCCTGCACCTGCACTTGGCTGCTGCTGCTGCTTTGCTCGTCGGCCGCCGGGAGTGCCCCACTTCTCCGCAACCCTTGGCAGATGGCCTCTGGACTTGGTCAGAAAAATAATGTTGCGCCTTTCAGCTCGCCCAAACACATCGATCAAATGGCCACCTCAGACTTCAAACCCTCGCCTTTTCTGGAACCTGGAGCTGCCGCTTCTATCGGCTCATTGGCGATTCTACATCTGAAACGCGATCAGCTCATTCCTCTGGTCCTCAAGTCAACCGCCGACGATGGCTATGCAGAGGGTGCTGTCACCAACACTCGTTTTGGTTCTTTCCCGCACTCGACATTGAAAGATATTCCATGGGGCTCTCAGGTCCGCGCATCAAAGGTCGACACTGGCTCAAGAGGTCGTGGTGGTGCTAAGCGCAAGATCGACGACACTGAGCCCAAGGAGGCTATCCAGGCTGGCACAGGCTTTGTACATTTGCTACCACCCACCCCCGAGAGCTGGACCATCAGTCTGCCCCATCGTACCCAGGTAGTCTACACTCCGGACGCTAGCTATATTCTTCAAAGACTCCAGGTCCGTCCTGGCCAAACAATCATCGAGGCCGGCGCAGGTTCAGGCTCTTTCACACATGCCTCAGCACGCGCTGTCTTCAATGGCTATCCTTCGCAATCCTCGTCAGAACCCTCGCTCAAGAAACGCCGTTATGGTCGTGTCTGCAGTTTCGAATACCATGAGCCTCGTGCCATTGGTCTGCAGGATGAGGTCCGCGCTCACGGTCTGGATGACCTTGTCCGCGTCACCCACCGAGATGTCTATGGCGACGGCTT
>Ga0058697_10000608_pt1 | contig 15005 bp, 15 predicted proteins | sample AgamicAsMae_FD_66619 | JGI IMG/M metagenome (GOLD analysis project Ga0058697, IMG submission 66619) | Agave microbial communities from Guanajuato, Mexico - As.Ma.e | ecosystem: Host-associated > Plants > Phyllosphere > Phylloplane/Leaf | place: Guanajuato, Mexico | collected 2012-06-04
CAGATTCGACATTGTATATTCAGGTCGAGGAATGCCTTTCCGTGAGTCGGTATATCATCACCCAAGCCGGGGAAAGTGTGCAGTGTGGAGGAGTTGTGGGTTGACCAACCTTTTGAGAAGTGAGAGGGTGTGCCGTAGATAGCACACCCTCGATGCGACCAGCGCATGTTGACGAATGAGAAGCGACTCTAGGGAGGACTGTTCATACAATTGTTAGCATGATGATGCAAGAAACAGTTGCTGAAAGAGTGGTGATTGTGAATCAAGTCTCAGTGTAATTCTAGAGTAATTGTAATCCTTCACGACGCTATAGGAGTTGGATTGTTCGTGTTTATTGTATCATCTCTGTGATGGGTGTGATGGACGTGGTTGAGGGATAGAAGCTTACCTGATGCTGAGAATCTGACCGCCTTGTCTGCGCAGTTTCATAGATGCGACAGAAGCAAGGCAGACAGCAATTCCGAGTCACAGCTCGTGTGAGTGCGCGCGTATTGGCACGCGATGGTTTGTTTGTTGTGATGCAGGAGAAGAAGTTGAAAGGACAAGAAAAATTGCAGACTTTGAGGAAGCCGCGGCCGGTTGAAGTCCGGCTTGCTCAGAAGCTTGGACCCGAACGCGCTGTGAACGCGGAGCTCTGGATTGGCATGTGAAAGGCGACATGACGATGCTGTTGATGATGGTCAAGCAGTCGTCGCCATGTCCTTCGCCGAAGGCTCGTCGCAGTATGCGCAATCTCCCAGACTGTCACACTTCACGCACTACGACGCCTCGACACCACCACCCCCGCCCCCAAAGCCTTCGAGCGGCAGAGACACTCCATCTCGAGGCCCCCCACTGCCACCTCCGCCGACAGCCCAGCCATCATCCTTGAACCCAGCAGACGCCTATGCCAACCAGCATCAGAATCAGACCCCACTTCCTGCACCTGGTTGGCTGCCTTCGATCGTTCACGATCTGTCTACCGATGATCTCAAAAGACTGCTCGAGAATCCCGACTTACAAGCTGCTCTGCTAAACGACTACGAGAGCACGCATCCCTCGATACCTGCCTCTCAAGATAGCTTGCGTCAAGTCCTTGACTCAAACCTCCAGATAGCTTCCTCATTACAACAAGTCGAATCTCGCTTGCTCCATCAACGCGCCCAAACCCAATCTCGTCTGATCGCTCTTCGCGCTCTCGAACAGCAGCACAAGTCAAAGATTGTCGAGACCGAGGATACTCTGAAAGGCTTCAGCCCCATGGCTTTATACCAGCGTCTCAGCGCCAGCGCTCAGGAACAAGATGCTTTGGTAAAAGGAATCGAGGACAGCTTCCTCGACGATGGCGGTCTTGCTCCAGACAGAGAGGTCCAGGACTTTGTCCGTCGTTTGAGAGAAGCCAAACGTGTTGCCTTCCTTCGCAATCAGCGCAAAGAACGTTGGGATGAAGGAAGAGTTGGCGGCTGGAGATGAGCTTGTGATGATGTCTAGCAGATTCAAAATAGTTTATCGAATCAACCACAGAAAGTCTCCTGATGCAACCCTTGCCTAGCACTAACCCCATCGGGTGTCATTATAGGTCTCACCAACGGCTTGAGCCTCAGAACGCATACCACTTTGTAGAGACCGCATCGCTTATCTTATCCTTGTACCATTCGGTTACCGCATTGCCTATCCAGCTACGGTTGCCTGTATTATCAGTCCAGACCAATTGCTCATCAACCACCAATCGCTCCATGAACATAAACCCTTGGCTTTAGTCACCTATGGAAGTGAAGAAGATCGTGGCAGTCGTGGTGGTCTTACTGTTCTCTAAGATCTGGTGACGTTCTTGATGGCTTCCCTCTGAACCACTAGCGCCAACCTGACATCTCCCAATTCATGCATCTCGACTCGACCTAGCTTCCCTTATGCACATCAAAACCTTGTCAAACATTTATCCGACCATCATCAAATCACACTCTCCTCAACATGAAAGCCGATGGTCTTGTCGACTTGTCCTCACCACAACCCGAGAAACAATTGGAAACTGTTGCACGTGTTCAAGATCCCGTCAATCCGGCGCCATTACCTCCGCTGGTTGAGCATGACGATATTGAAGATGGCGACGATCTTGATGAAAGCAACGATTCCGATGACGACGACGACGATGAGGAGATTGAAGAATCTGCTTTGACTGATGAACTAGAACGCGCCGAGTTTGAGCCTTACACTGATGATGGTAAGTTTGCTAAATTCACCATGTCGCCCTTGCCCTTGTTTCGCCAAGGCTGACATTGACCAAAGAACCAGGACCTACCTCCTACACACCCGCAGAGGCAAAGGAGATCCGTGAGAGACTACGCCGACTGGGACCTAACAGGTTCGTCGAGCAGACCATCACTCTCGGTGCCGTTAGCGTGAGAAAGCTCGTCACGGCGTTTGGTGTAAGGCCCGACTTGCCTTATTCCACTACCTGGTACTACCAAATTCTTGGCCTAAGTATCCAACGTGAGCTCAGAAAGCGACAGAAGCTCACCGAGTACAACACAATCGATGATGCCGTCTCGCTGCTCCAAAAGTCCAAGAACATCATGGTCATCACCGGAGCTGGCATCTCGACCAGTCTGGGAATTCCTGATTTCAGATCGAAAAACACCGGATTCTACTCGCAGCTTACCGCTCGTGGTTTTGAGAGCCCGGAAGACGTCTTTGACATTTACAACTTTGACAGCGACCCCACGTATGCATATTCGCGGCTTAGCTTGACACTTAGCAGAGCATTGCTGACCTTCCGCTCAGACATTTCTATCAATTAGCCAAAGAAATCTTGCCTGTCACGGATCGATGCTCACCTACTCACGCCTTCATCAGACTGCTCCAGGACAAGCAAAAGTTACTCACAAACTACACTCAGAACATCGACAACATCGAAGCATACGCAGGTATTGATCCAGAGCGACTTATCCAGTGTCATGGTTCATGGGCGACTGCAAGTTGCCGCAAATGCAACACAGAAGTACAGGGCGATGCCATCTTCGAGGACGTAAGGCAACAACGAGTCTCATTCTGCCAAACCTGCTTGGACATTATTGAAAAACAGCCTCGCAAGCGCAAGCGCACATCCAACGGCAAGTCAAAATCAAGATCGAGTCATTCCGACTCTGAGGATGACGGACGCTATGATGTTCCCCAGCCTGGCGTGATGAAGGTGAATTTAGACCCATCTTTGCGAGTATTCCATGACTGACATATGTCTAGCCCAACATCACGTTCTTCGGCGAAAAGCTCCCCGGCCGCTTCTTCGATCGCCTCACCGAGCACGACGCCGCTATAGTCGACCTGATCATCGTCATCGGCACATCGATGAAAGTCGCTCCTGTCTCCGAGATGTAAGTTTCTCCTTCTGCCTTCTCTTCCTCAACCTCCAAATTCGCTAACCAACACATCAAAACAGCCCAAACTATGTCGACGAGAAGGTGCCGCAAATCTACATCTCCCGCGAACCGGCCGACCACATCAACTTCGACATCACACTCCTCGGCTATTGCGACGACGTGGTAGCAGAGCTTGCCAAACGCGCCGGCTGGACCATCGACCACGCAAAAGTCACCACTTCGTCTTTGACGGCAACGCCTGGAGTCAAGACTGGACAGTGGAATATCGAGCCACCGACCGAGATTTCAAGCCCCTGATCCGTGGGGCTGTTGTAGCATTTGATTCAAAAGGCGTTTCGGTAATGGAGTTGGTAGTGGGAAAAGGCAGTGTTTTTGCTTGCATCGTATGGACTCGTCAAAAGGGAGAGGAGCATTTGTGGGAGTTGGTAGCAACAAGGGATATATATAATTAATCAAGCTCACACCACAACAATCATCTATAACGACGGGAGGGTTTTCGAAAACAGGTCATGCATTCTTCCATTATCACTTGATGGTCCTCGTACGTACAACCCCAATTTGTCACTACAATCCACTCTTGAAATATCTTGAACGTGATAAATTTGATTAAGATTTTCGATCGCAAAGCAGGCACTGCGAATATACAACCTGATCCCACACCGACCATAACCTCTGAACATTGCCATCTACAAAAGCGAAAGCTTGACCTTTCTCTTTCCAGTGCTCTCCTCAGCCTCATCCGAGATCCTGACCTTGACCTTCTCGAACAGCTCCACATTCCTATCAATACCCTCACCCTTGATCTTGAGAACATAATTCTCAGTATCAAACTCGCTTTCAGGCTCGGGAGTGGCAAGATCACGCAGACGGATCAAACCTTCGATGCCAAATCTAGGGACAAAGACGACGATGCCGTTGGAGAAGACGCGCATGATGAAGCCGTCTTCGTCTACCACGCGACCCTTGAGTGCTTGACCGACGTAGTACTCGACACTGGCGCGGCCGGCTTGCTGGGCATTGCGGTGGCGCACGTTGATGTTCTTGCACACGCCTTCCAGCTTGGCCTTGGAGAGCAGACTGGCGTCTAGGGGCTCGTAGTCGATAGCGGCAGCGAGCTGGCGATGAGCTTCGAGATCGGCATAACGACGAATGGGGGAAGTGAAGTGAGTGTAGATCTCGCTGGCGAGACCGTAATGGCGGAACTCGGGGTATGCTTGGGTGCCTGAGCAGAAGTACTCGGCTGACATCATACAACGAGTAGCCATGATACGGACGAGAGTGTTGAAGAAAGGCTCTGACGGTTCCACGCAGGTGTCTAGCGAGTCGGCAAGAGCCTTGGAGCTGTCTGTCCGTAGTTCCATACCACGCTTGACACGCAACTGGTTGGAAAGCTCTTCGAAGTTTGTCTTTGGAGGGGCAGCGTGGCGACGCAGCAAGGCAGTCTGGGGGTAAGCTTCGTAGATGCGAGCGGCGACGCTGGTGTTGGCGAGAAGCATGAACTCTTCAACCAATGACATGGTATCCAAGTGCTGCTTGGTCTGCACGTCTGCGGGGTCTGCAGTCTCGGACTCGGTCTGAACACGCACCTCGGGACTGGCCAAGTTCAAAGCACCAGCGTCCATACGCTTCTTCTTCAGCTTCTTTGACAACATCATGAGCATTCGGATGCCGTTAGTGAGATCATCTTGCTGAGACTGGTCGTCGACACGAATTTGGGCTTGTTCATAGGCGAAAGCTTCCCTTGACTTGATGACCGACTTGGTGTAGTCAGCGCGTACAATGTCAGCCTCGGGTGTGAGCTCCCAGATGACCGAGAAAGCAAAGCGCTCAACGTAAGGCTTCAGAGAGCAGAGGTCGGTACCGAGCAGCATGGGCAACATGTCAATACGCTTGTCGACTAGGTAGACGGTTGTACCACGTAGACTGGCTTCTTGATCCATGGCGTTGTTTGGCTTTACGAAGTTGGAAACATCAGCAATGTGTACACCGACTTCAATGTTTCCGTTCGGTAGCGTTCTGGCGTGTAGTGCATCATCGATATCAACACAGCCAGGAGGATCAATACTGCAGATCAACAGATCGCGCAAGTCCCTTCTCTTGTTCCAGCCAGGGTCAGACATGTCTGTGGGCACCTTCCAGTCGTGACCTTCGACAGGTAGACAATCCAGGACAGTCTTGGGGAATGGTCGGTACTGCACATCCCATTCCAAAAGTAGAGCCTCGGTCTCGGCTCCTTTGGTCTCAAGTTCTCCGAGAGAACGGACGAAATGACCAACAGGGTATCTCGACTCTCTGTCCCAAGCGTCAATGGTGACAAGCAGACGCTTGCCGAGTAAATCTCCAGCCTGGCGAGTACGAATGCGGATCTTCGGGATGCGCTTGTCCATAGGAATCAAGAAGACGGTTTGCTGTGCTCGGCTCTGCTTTGTCGAGGACTTTACAGAGTCTTTATCGACGTGACCAACATACTGTCTCCAATTACGCTTGATGATGCCAACGACGCGAGCAGTGGGTTGCGGCCTTCCTTCAGCACTCTTTCCGTGCGTCTTCTTGACCTCCTCTTGCAATGCGCGCTTCTCCTGTTGAGTGATAACAGCCTCACCCTCGTCCGCATCCGCGTTATCGTTCTTGTTGACAACTTCCTCTTCCAGAATCTTGGACGAAGGAGCCTTCCACTGATCCTTGGGCAGAACCTCAACAACCACAATGTCTCCGGAAATCGCTCTGTTGCTGTTCTCTCTTCCGATGATAAGTAGTGGTTTGTCGAATGCCGGGACGAAGACGGATCCTTCCAGGTAGTTGTAGGGTGATACGTTGAATGTTCCTTGATGCATGGTTCCAGCCTTGACACCAGTAATCATCTTTGAGACAGAAAGGTAGTCTGGGTAGAGCAGCTCGCCCTTCGTTTGCTTACCAACCCTCTGTTCCTGACCAGCGCTGACCATATCCAATAAACGTTCTGATTCGTCGAGTCCAGAGACATAATCGCGCAATGACAATCCAGTGATCCCATGGTTCTTAGCTTTACGGAGGTTGTCCCGATCATCGCTGATCATGACGATCGAGGGGCATCTGATGGATTTGCGCTTGCTGACAGCCTCGTCGAGATGCTCGGCATACCATTTGACGGCGCGGCGAACAGCGCGGTCGTTTCTGTCGTTGATGGTCTCCTTATCTTCGCGAACGACGTAGGTCTGAAGTCTGAAGTCGTTGAAAAAGACGTAGAAGCGCTTGCTGTCGTTCTTGGTCAAGCTGATAAGGCGATGGTAGAGAGGCAAAGAGCGGTTCTTGACTTCCTCCAGAACAGTTTGCAGTACAATAACATCGAAGAAGGCGGTTTCGAGCTCGAAAAGATCCATTCCGGTGAGGAAAGCATTGGTGTCAGGAATTATGTAGTGGCCATTGGGAAATGATTTTGTTCCACCAGGAGTCTCGGAAAGCACAAACGGGGCAACTAGAAAAGTCAGAACAGTTCAAGGATGGCGATGACAGTATTACCCTTGTTATGATAGTCGGTAGGAGCGATCTCGAGACAGCGAGCACATAGTCTTGATGAGCAAGGGATATCTTCGCGCAAGTAGAGCTCGCGAACAATTTTTTGAACCTTGCCACTCTTGGTGGAGCGAATATAGACCTTGCTCGAGAGGTTCGGCGCAGCGCTGTCGGCAGCGTACGAACGCTTCAAACTTGTCATGATGAATTGGCGACAATACGGACAATAGTCGCCTTTCTTGATGGTATCAAAAAATGTCCAACTATGACGGCAACAGGCAAAGATTGGGAAGTTGCGCCGGTTGAATGCCGGACTGGAGACGGCAGGTGCGACTCGCCCAGCCCAACAACGTCACTCGCGAGCCTACCGCTGCTCCTGCTGTTCAGAGCACCGAGATCCCGAGCGCAATTGAAGAGCTCGACAGAGGAACATCATAGCACTTTTTCGCTCTCGCACAAAAGACTTCACCATGTCTCTCGACCCGCCGGCATACATCCTGTCGCTCCAGAACAACATCAGGGCGCGACCAATCTCATGGGAAGGAGCCGTTAGAGCAAAGACAATCACCGACCAGGACCTCAAGAAGATCAAGTCGATAGACAAGGTCCGCAAGGAACAGCGCAGACAGACGGTCGAGTCGGATCCCGCCAGCTATGCCGCCCTGGTCTTGGGTTCCGACGACAGCGCCAGCATCTTCCAATCTGCAGCCAAGCGCTCCGACATTGTTCAGTACATGCTGGTCCTGACTGGCGACCTTATCGAGGGTACCACTCTTTTGCAGCTACTTTGTATTGCCCGCGCATGTGACTGACTGCTCCTACAGACATGCCATCCTTCGTAGCCAAGCTCCTCGAACACTCCGACCCTTACGCTCCCTTCGTGCCACTCCTCAAGCAGACGGCCAACCCCGAAGACCCCATTCCGCTACTCGCATCTTGTGTCTTGTCAAGTCTCCTCTCTCACGGCCTTGTGGCCAGCGGTCCCCAGTCTGAACAGATCGACAAAGCCTTGCCCAAGCTATACTCGTACATCTCAACTCTGGCAAGAAGGTCTGACAGCAACCTCCAAGACATTGCTGTGCAAGAATACTCGGCAGTCTTGCGTACTGCCAAATCTCGTCAGCTATTCTGGGAGCAAAGAAACGACACCGTTACTCCTCTGTTCAACATTCTGACCAACGCAACTGGAGGTGGCATGAGAGACACCGAGTCAACCTTGATCAGCGGTGGAAGCATTCGCAGCATTGCCGATTCTCAGATTATCAACAACGTCGGCTTACAGCTTCTGTACCACGTCCTGCTTGTCATCTGGCAATTGAGTTTCGAGGGCAAGCTGGTTGGTCGTGGTCTTGATGAGTACGTCTACACTCTCTCACTTCTCTTGTAATCCTGTACTTATCATTCTCTAGGGAGCACGACATTATCGTCCTCTACGCCGCACTTCTTCGCATTTCGCCCAAGGAAAAGACAACCAGACTTCTCCTCGCTACCCTCACAAACCTTCTTTCAACCAACCGCGATACCCTTATGCCCGCCGTTATTCCTGCTCGCCTTCCCGCCATCCTCCAAAACTTGCAAGGTCGCCATCTCAACGACGCCGATCTCCTCGAGGACCTGAAAGCTCTCCAATCAATGGTTGAAGAGTTCCAAAAGACACAGACAACTTTCTCAGAATACGCTGCAGAGGTCAACTCTGGCCATCTCCGCTGGTCGCCACCCCATCGCAACCAGGCTTTCTGGAGTGAGAACGCCCGCAAGATCCTCGAGGACAACAAGGGCGAGTTGGCCAAGAAGCTCGCCGAGATTCTGTCAAAGTCCTGGGACAACGACAAGCAGGTGCTAGCTATTGGCTGCAACGATGTCGCATGTCTTGTCAAGGAAGTGCCTGAGAAGAGACAACAGATGGAGAAGCTTGGTCTGAAGGCTCGTGTCATGGAGCTCATGCAGCACAGCGACGAATCCGTGCGCTGGGAGAGTTTGAGAGCAGTCGGCGAGTGGCTCAGGTATTCCTTTGAGAAATAGAGCCGCAGCCATGTCTGACTCTCATGTTGTCCATATACCGCTCTCTTCTGCACATCCTAATCATCGCTTCTTGTTTGGGCATATCCTGGCGATGTCAATCTTTTCTTTTCGTTTTTCTTACTGTACAGCGACCTGGAGTATACCGATACAATGCAAGTTTTTTTCTGATAGACCGCATCTTCCTTTCAAGTAGTTGCACCGTGATCACTGTCCGGAATATGGATGCAAACTCGTGTCTCCTGACTCGCGACTATAGTTTGTAAAGGCCTCAATCTATCGGCGTGTGGCGTTCACAGCTCGCATGTTAATGCTTTACCCATAAACGAGACTCGTCCAATCGTCACGTCATGGAGGTGATGTGATCGGTACAGCTCCCGCGAATCTCACATTGAACAAGAAAAGTACAGGACAGGTTCCCGCACGAAGACCGTGCAGTGCATTTTGCATCTTTGGGGTGGCTGGGGTATGGTCGTTGCTGTAGAAGCGGGAGCTACGATTTCGTGATTGTGGAGAAAGGGAATTGGAACAGGAAGGTGTGGAGACTCTTTGTTGCTCTCACCTGCGCCACAGTTGACAACCCTTGTAGAGTTTCCTTGCCAACGAGAAAGGTTAAAAGTCTAGCGAGCAGGTGAGAACAGGTTATCTTGACCATCATGATGCGTTTCAATCAATCGATTGAACCGGGTGTGTCGCGATCTCATGTCTCTTGCTGATGAGAAACCAAGGTCAGAGCGAACAGGAAGCTCGCGACATAAGGTATCATTAGACAAGGCCATTGCAACAGCGGGATAGCTCGACTGTTGAGAACGTTTTGGTACAAGTACCTGCCCGCATCTACTCTATTCTGGGCAGCAGAAACGGTTCAACTGCATGAGAAGAAAGACCCAGACAACCTAGCACCACCTTCGGGATACGCAAAGGGAAGAGAAAGACGCGTAGACTACACACCACCGTTACGAGGCATCAGATGTCACCAGTGACCCGATGACTTGAAGAGTCGCATTTGGCGCGGGGTTCGGAAAAATAGGCTGTAGGACCTGGGTGCGCGGCGCGAGAGGCTTGGAGAGCACGTAAGCAAAAAAGTAGGCTGGTAACTTCTGGACATGAGCATCTAGGCCATCGACTTTCACATCCCATGGACCATTGGCATTGTCTAGAATGAGTTGGGAGAAATTGTCGAAGAGTATCCTGTTTCTCCCCGGTTGACCTGGGGATGTCTTTTGTTCGCGATCTTTATTCGCTGCAATCGAGCAAAACCAGAAGCGAGAGGCAGTTGCCGTGGAGAGAGGTCAAAAATAGAGAGGGCGACACTACAGCGATGGCCGAGCTGAGCAGGAGGTTCAAGAGTACGGCAACGATCTCCACGAAGCTACTGCAAGCCAAGGGGCAATGGCCCGGTGGCGCTCGAAGGTTGGGAACCGAGTTGCAGACTAGACCGTCGGCGACCAATAGGGTGGCAACCTGGTGGCACTGCAGGAACAGTAATCCTTGTCGACCCTCGAGACAGCCACTTCTACCAGCCTTCCCTGGAAAAAAAGCTTACCCGCATATAAATGTCAGGTCATGGCCGCGTAACTCGCTCTTTCCCTCTCAGTTCAATCAACAACACCGTTTCTTTGTAAACACCTCTCTCGCTTTCTTGCTTCTTCATCCATCGTCCATCACATCCAAACATCAAGTACACGAGCATTAATCGATAATCGATAATCATCATCGTCAATTTACTCTTAATCACATCACCAACCAACAACACAATCAAGATGCGCACTTCCGTCTTCTTCGCCGCCCCTCTCGTGGCCATGGCTGCTGCTCAGAGCTCGGCTGCCAATGAGACCTCCGTCGTCAGCACCATTCCCGTCTCCTCCTCCAGCATCCCTTACACCAACGGATTCACCTCTTTCCTCACCCAGACCAACTCCCTCGGCGTTGTCACTGGTCAGCCTCTGCCTGCCACCTCCGTCGGCGTTGCCGCCACCAACTCTGCTCCTGCTGCCATCTCTTCGGTCGCTGTGCAGCTCGTCCCCGCTGGCCTTGCTCCCGGCACTGTCACCACCCTCATCTACGGCAATGTCACCGCTGGTAACGCCACTTCCATCGTCGTCACTGTTGGTGCCTCTACCACCCAAGTCCTGAGCGCTGCCGTTATTGCCGCCACCGGTTCAGGTTCTTCGGCTTCCGGCACTTCTGGCGCTGCTGCTGCTGCATCGTCCTCAGGCTCAAGCGCTTCCCAGAGCGGTTCTTCCTCGCGTAGTGGTGCCTCTTCTGCTTCCTCTCGTGTTTCCTCCGCTGTGGGATCTGCTAGCTCTGCCGCTGGCTCTGCTGCCGCTTCCTCTACTGGCGCAGCCTCCAGCGTCAAGGTCGGTGCTGGTGCCCTGATCGGTGCTGGTGTCTTCTTCGCTGCTTTCATGTAAAGGAGCTGTCCAACAGTTTGCGCCTTTACCTTTCTTGTCCACTTTTTACTTCTTCACGCCTAGTTTACGCCTTTTGACACGATGGAAATTACGGGATTAATGCTTTGGGGGTTGGGATGAACGACATGGGAGTTTTTCTTCTTCAGCGAGGTGCATCAGCAAAGCACAGTTGCATTGCAAAGGGAATGAGTCATGGGCTTGGTCTTTGTATCATTGCCTCTTGGGGTCTGTAGTCATCCTGTTATAGTAGACGAAACAAAAGAACCAAAACTTTCTACATTTTACACTGCAACTCCTTCACCTTTCTCATCTAGTGATGTGCTATCTGTACAACTTCTCTCATCTGCTTTCCCTTCTATCGTCTTCTTTCCTCCGAAACCCATCATGTCTTGATCTCGAGACAGCCGATCCACCTTCTTCGATGCGCTTGCTCTGTACAGTGTGCTGGTCTGTTCTACTATTACACAGGTCTTTACATAACGCCACTCAGTCTGCTCTGTACAAGTCGCCCTCTGCTGTCCTCCCCATTCCATAATACATCATTTGTTTATAGCAAGGAGTTGTACAATAACAACAGACACTCAACCCTTTTTGACAGCACGGCATGGCCTTTTTCCAACAGATGTTGACTCTCCCAAGCAAGAACTAGACACAGAAAAGGGTTTGCTTGCAGAAGGCGGGTCGTTCGAAGAAGGCGATGGCTTGCGTGGCCTGTTTGTAGATGGCGATGGCTTGCGTGGCCTGTTTGTAGAAGGCGATGACTTGGTCGACAAGGGCGATGGTCTGTTTACAGACGGGGGCGATGGTCTGTTTACAGACGAAGGCAATCTGCTTGCAGGAGAAGCTGCTTTGCTAGCAGAGGGGGACAGCTTGGTCGAAGAAGACGACGACTCGTGTGCAATCGACAGTAGTTTTTCTGCAGAAAAAGTGAATCGTGCTGCTGAGTCTGCTGACTGATTTGGTAGCTTGCGTACGATAGGTTTCGAGACAGGTTTGGAAGGACTCTTAGACTGAGACGATTTGCTTCTGGGAGAAGTTTGCTTGTCTGCAGAAGATGACAGCTTGGTTGACGAGTGAGACGACTTGTTTGCCGAAAGAGTGAACTGTGCTGCTGAGAATGCTGGCTTCTTTGGTAGCTTATGTGCAATAGGCTTAGCGAAAGGGTTGACAAAAGCTCCTCCCTTAACAGATGGCATTGGTGCAGTGCAGATGTTCTGCGAGACTCTACCAGGTTGCGTCGAGTCCCTTGTCGTTGAGATGGTTAAAGGCTGCGTCTCGGGACGTTGAGCTGCGGCAAGGTCTTGAGGTGGTTTGGTTGTCAGGGGCAAGCTCGCTCTGTCGTGGTAGTTCGATGAAGGCTGAACATTTCGCACCATGACAGCCTGAGGTGCGCGGTAAGGTTGCTGAAAAGGCTGCGCAGAGCGAAGAGCCAATTCTTGTGCCGCTGCTCTTTGATCATTTGCTGTAGCAATCGCTGCAACAGATGGCTTGCGAGAGGTCTTGGGCGAAACATCCGGCGAGAGAACATTGCTCTGTGCAACTTTGGGCTTGTCAAGGATGCTTCTGCCGAGGCTAGAGGCATGGCTCAAGGACGAAGCCAAAGAGTTGGAACGAGACTTTTTGGGCAAGGAACCATTCTCTGAGCTTGCAGATCCGCTGCGTTTCCTGGGTCGTGGAATGTCTTCTGGGATGAACAGGCTCTCGTTGTCCCTGGAATGGAGAGACTCGAGACGGCGAGCGAACTCTTCGGCTCCAAGCTCGACCGTCAGAAGCTCTTCCAGGTGACTTATATACTCTTGCAGGTCTGCCAGGGCTTCATTGCTTGAGTGAATGCTCGTGTGGAGGATCTGGAGCGCATTGGCTGCATTGCTGTTGCGTCGGCGTTCCAAATTCATCGTCGCTATATAGACAGAAGAATAACGACAAGGAAGGATGGAGTGAGTGCTCGTAACAAGATGCTGGTTGGTAAAGTGTTACAACAGAATTGATGCTTCTTCGAGCCGTGACTGATGTGTGATTAGCCGAAGCATAGGTAGGATGAAGGAAGAACAAGCACTCACCCCAGACGGGCTCCTGATAGTATATAGAAATGTAATTCGATGACCGATAAGACTTGCTTGCTTCGATCAATGATGATTGAAAGATGTTGCTGGAGACAATGCTGAGTTGTAGTGATGGGTTGTTTTGGTCGGCTTACGCGCACGAAGAGCGTGCACTGCGAACAACGGAACTGTCTGTTACGATCTAACCATAAGGGAAAGAACTCTCTGCTTCACGTTGCAACTCCAAGTGAGGGCCTTCACAAAAGTCACTCTGCATTCATTTTGTCAGAAGAGGCATTCGTCTCTTCAGCTGAACACTTGATAGGGAGGTGTAACGAGATAGAACATCAATCTGAGCATTCAGTTTCAAGCTACCAGATCCACGCTTCGACGCATACCATCGTCTCTATAGTACATATGGTGCCTCCTCCATACTCCGCTGATATCTTCTTGTCTTCTGTCCCTCAGTTCATGGCTTCTCTCCAGATCCTTAGTCAATGTGATCTTCGACGACGTGAACCTTCAGAACGACGCTAACATCAGACTCGTCGATCTGGACCAACTCGGCGAACTCCTTGGTCATCTCACTGATAGTCGTGTTACGGGGAACAGTAGCGGGGAGTTGCTGGCCATCGGCAAACTCCATGAACAAACCCTGCTCGCTTCTTGTGTCATCCTCAGGCTGTTTGTTATCGACTCCAGCACGAATGTGGTCAGCAAAGGCACGAATGAGTTGGCGACCTTCATCAGTGTCGTTCATGCGAAGTAGCATAGGAATCCACTGGTTGCGACCGAAGCGATGAAAACCATCAGTTGTCTGTAAATACATGTTAGTAAATGTTGACTTCGCTACGTTATGAATTGGTCGTACCTCGTCGGGCTTGGGCACAGCTGTAGTCTGAACGGAGACTGTGTTGTTGATGGCAGAAGCGGCAGTCTTGGGGCTGGGAATGTTCTCCACACTTGCGGCGACCTCAGAGATCTGTGCCTCTGACTTCGAACGTTCTGTGCGAACAGTTTCGGGTTCGGTCTTGACGTCAAGTTCGCGAAGATCAACCCAGGTACTGGCCTCGACCTTAGGTGGCTCTTGAATCTTAACCCAAGTGTCTTGGTCAGACTCGGAATGAGGTGAAGGTTGACCAAGGTGTTTTGAGCATTGGCAGTGACACCGTTCTGGACAGGGGTAGAAGCTGCGGGTTGGGTAGGACGCTGCATCTGAGGAGTAGCAGATGCCTTTTGGACGTGAGGTCCTAGCCTGGTGTGGGGAGCAGGCCTGTGGCTGCGCACACTAAGACTGGGAGAAGCGGGGGGCTCTGTCTTGACGATGGGTTTGGGACTGGCCGAGGCAGGAACAGCAGGTACGGAGGCAGGAGCGCCGCCCTGGAGTCTGTGGTGAGGAGCTAGTCTTCTGGGAGGAGCCATGGTGGCTGGAGACATCTTGTTGGCAGCGACGGGAGCAGGAGTGCGGGTGGAAGCACTGACACCGGGAGGAATGAAAGGTTTGGCGTCAGGGGAGAAAGCTGTGTGTGAGTGGGACTGGCGAAGACGAAACGTAAGTTGAGGTTGTTGTGAGAAAGTGAAGGAGAAACTCACATAATTGGTTGTAGGGCCGCAATCAGCTTCTTCCGTGTCAATATCACCGCAGTTGTACGAGATCAGAGGCTGCTGATCGGCAGGGCCAG
>Ga0058697_10000610_pt1 | contig 14976 bp, 11 predicted proteins | sample AgamicAsMae_FD_66619 | JGI IMG/M metagenome (GOLD analysis project Ga0058697, IMG submission 66619) | Agave microbial communities from Guanajuato, Mexico - As.Ma.e | ecosystem: Host-associated > Plants > Phyllosphere > Phylloplane/Leaf | place: Guanajuato, Mexico | collected 2012-06-04
TTCAGCTTCTGCCTCAGGTCGGCGAAAGGATGCTTGATGTGCTCGGCGGCACCCTTGTGCTCAGCATCGTCCGAGTCGCGAGTCTGTTCCGCGGGATCCACGTGCGACGTCTTTCCGATGAGTCCCATCCTGATGTATTAGTGTAATTGGTCCGGTGCTTGTATTGCGCGCACACGACCTCTCGTATTTGAATCTCGGAGGAGTTTGATCCGAAGCCTAAACCAACGAGGATTCAGGTGGAGATATGCAGGTGGGAAAGGAGGGGAAGAGGAACAAAGTGAGAAAAGCAGCGGCTCGCCTCGGAGTGTTAACGTTCAACCTGAAATCGGAAGGAACGCTGCAACTCTCTCAAAACCTGCTCCAAACTCGCATTCGATCCACTGGGGCCTTGGTGTGGTGTTTCGACACCAGGTAGCGACCGGATGCCCCGCGCTGCGTCATGCTGCATGGACCAAGATCGGATCTGTGGATCTTGGTGTGGCTTGCAAGGGGCACCAGCCATCACCAGCCATCGAATCCATCACTGCTCTCACATGAGATTGCAATCGCTGTCACATGTATGCATCCTGATTAGGCGAGACAGCCCAAATCGTCTCTTGAGTGTCGCTTAAACTGCCGATGTGCTCGTGTGTCAAAAATCATCTAGACATAAAAATTACTCCCCTCGCGATGTATAGAAAGCAAAACTGATCGACGCAAAATGTACAATATAGAAGATCCTTGATCAGAAAGGTCAAACGCCGTGTGCAGATAGTACCAACACTTGATTCCGAGACTGCTTAGAAACCAGCAGCCAGCATCAGACCGTAACCAACAGTGATGATGACGACGTAGGCCATAATCGAGGCAGGTACACCACGAGTGATGAAATGCTTTACCTGGAGGTAACGTCTGCCAGTGTTTGGTTCTTCCATCATAATAGCAGCTGCAGTGTCGCATATTAGCTTCTGTAACGCGAGATCCATGGACAAAATAAAAACTTACTCATATTAGGGAAGCCAGAAGTAGGAAGTCCCATGGCGGCCGAGGCCATAAGCACACTGCCCATAACGAGAAGGTTGGGGTGAGGATCGCTCATACCCTCGCCAACTTGCTGAACCAAGGGTAATACAATCAGAGCAGCCACTGTGTGAGAAATGAAGGTCGCCACCACACCGATCAGTGCAGCAAACACGACCAGCACACTGTAGAGTCCAAGACCTTCAACGCGGCTGGTGATAGACACTGCAATAGTGCGCAAAAGACCAGACGAGTTGACTGCCTTTCCAAGTGCGAGTCCTCCAGCAGCCAGGATAATGATGGTCCAGAGGAAGTTGTTGAAGTCCTCCTTGTTGAGGATACCCAGTCCAAAGAATACAACCATGGGGAGAATGGCGATGACGCCCATGTCACCGAAAACGAACTCGAGCTGATGACTGAAGCACCAGAGGACAATGGTGAGAAGGGTGATGAAGCTGATGAACCATTGGGTAGGAGTAAACTTGTCCTTCATAGGACGGATCGGCACAATGGTTGTGTTACGACCAGGACGGAAAGTTACCAGGAGCAGGACCCAGATCATCAGGATAGAGATGATACAGACAGGAAGCGCGATGAAGAACCAAACTCCCCATCCAGGAGCCGGAGTCATGTTCTGCAAGGCGATCAAGTTCTGAGGCGAGGCAATTGGTGAGGCCGCACCTCCCATGTTGGAGGACAGAGCAATACCCAAGAGTAAGGCCTTGGTCATGTCCGAGTCAGCAGGCAGATTTCGGAGGATAGGCTACGAGACAATTAGTTTCTGACACAATATGATCTGGGACGAACACGTACCTGAATGATCGAAAAGCAAAGAACAGGAGCGGCAACGTTGCTGATCCACATACTTGCGAACATGGCCACGAACATACTAGTTATCAGTACGTTATGAGGCTTTGTGCCAGCCTTACTGAGCACAAATGTGGCCATCATCTTTGCGATGTTGTGCTTACTCAAGGCAGCGGCAATGGTGAAGCCTCCGAGCAAGAGCATGATGACTGGAGACCACATAGCGCCAAAGATGTATGTAGCTGCTGCCTTGGATTCCAGACGGTGGTGAGGCTCAGCTTCGGATCTGACAACGCGCAAGACCACAACGAGGAAGGGGACAAGCAGAGATGTCACGAACAATGGGATGGCCTCGGTAGCCCACAGCAGACTGACCAGGACTACAAGTGCCAAACAGTTCTGCTCGACTGGAGACTCCATGATCGGAGCAAACAGTAGGACAAAGAATACGGCTATCACAGCCACCAAGGTGTAGAAGGTGCTTGACAAGAGGAAGCGCGGACACCTGTACTTGCCGAGAGGTGTAACGACCTCCTTTGTAGCCTCTTCCTCTTCGTCGCCCTGTAAGCGGGCCTTGCCACGATTCTCGATACCGCCCAACATGGTTTGACCGAGACCCATGTTGGCAGCTTGAGCTTTGCGCTCGATACCAATCATCTCGCGCCAAACGGTATTGCGCTCCCAGACAACGTGTTCACGCAGATGAAGACGCAGCTCACGGCGAGCCAGCTCGACATCGCTCTTGGTCACCAGGTCTGCATATGCTGTCTCGATCTTCTCGATGTTGGCGTTCAAGCGATCCACAGTCTCGGGCTGGAAGGGATAGGCAGTATCCACGTTTGCCTTGAGGTAAGAGCTTTTGAGCTTGCGGTCCAGAGTTTTGTCGTACTTTTTCAACACTTTTCCGAAGCCAGTCTTGTTGAGTTGAATGAAAGAACGCAGCTCGCAAAGCGTGACATAGATGCTGATTGTGCGCTTCTTGAGAGTAACTCCTTCGTTGTACAACACGTCAAGGGCCTGGTCATCAAAGTCGTGGGAGCTGCTTGGGCGACGGCGTGATGAGGTGTCTATGTTGGAGCTTGCAGACATGTCGTATGGGTTGCCGTCCCGAGAATTTGATTTGGTCAGACCAGTGCGTTCATCATCGCTGTCGCCCTCCTCCTGGTGGTGGCTCAGCGTACTACGCCGAGGACGACCGATGCTGAAGCCCTTGAAGATACTAGCCTTCCTCGCTTTCGCAAGAGTGCCATTCCGCGCAGCGGGTCCTGCTTCGTGTTCTCCATCCTGCTCTCTTGTCTCTTCCTCGAAAGCAAGTTCGTCCTGGAGTAGCGCTTCAACCTCTCCGTATATTTCCAACTCTTTCAATTGGTAGAAAGAACAAATCTTCTCGAGGTCGACGTCCAGAGCTTTTGAGAATACTTTGTCCGGGTCTTCAGAGTCGCCATTCAGGAGTGGTGATGACTCGACATCTTCGGGGATGGCATTGGCTTGGTGAAGCCTTTTCTCGAGAGCGTAGATTCTGCGATACGTCAGTGGGCAGGAAACGCGGGCCTCGAAGACGCGACGCACAATTTCTTAAGGTTGCTGTACGAAATGTATTGGTTGCTCCACTCGGGCACAGCATTGAACTGGATGCTGTGTGAGAACTTCATGGCGAGAATGCGCGCGAGCTTCTCGAGTCGCGCGGCGGAATATTCGTTGTGCGATGGTGATGTCGACGGAAGTGGCACAGCGGATGCGGGAAGAAGAAGGCCGAGCTCGATGTCGGTATCGTTGTCTCGTCCACCCTCCAGTATGCCGGTGGCGTGCTTCTTGTTCTTATCGGTTTTGGTATCTCCTCACGTGAACATCAGACTCTACAAGTGTGTATAGCATCAATGACTTGTATCAGTTGGTCTGATGAACATCAACGTGCGCAGCGAGGGCGTGCCTCAATGATTGGCTTGCATTGGCTTCAGCTTGGCATCAAGACGAAGGAAGCGCCTCTATCAGTGGACGTCCTCCTCGATCAACATCCACAATAGCGATTTATATGTCACTTGACCATTCTGTGTGGCTATTGTATCTACAGCTCCGCTCCGCTCAACTCATCAGGTGCGCTTTGCATGCAACCGGCTTGTACACGAACGCCATGTGCGATGAATGTGTAATCCTGCAGTGTCACGCTTTTTGCACCAGGTCTCAAACCAGGGCATGTGTCTATCAGTAAACCCAGCAGCAACATGATAGCAAGGGGAGTGGTAATACTCAGAGCTGCATCTTGGCTTCCTAGGCAATTTTCATCTGCATATAAGTAGTACTGTGTTCAAGCTCCTACCAATAACACAAGTCTGAGCGATGGTCGAATGTGTAATGCTTGTATTCTGTACATATATGGGTATAGTTGGAGTTCTATCATAATCCTCGCTTGGACATATTGAGAGAGTTGAGAGGATGCTCGGGATGGGTAATCCCAAGCCCTCATTGTCATCCTCCATCAGGGTTGAGTATGCGCTCCTCGCCATTGTCGTCTTCTTCGTCTGCATCGTCGTTGTAATCGTTGTCATTGTCGGCATCATCCTCGACAGCTGGCCATTCCTCAGGTTCTTCATCATCTGCGACTGGACTCCGCTCCTCCACCTCTTCTGAAGGAAGGTCGGGGTCGACTTTATCGCCGAGGTGATTTTCTGTAAGAAAGACTTTACCTTGCAGCTTGTCGGGGAAGTATTCTTGCTGGACCCTCCCGTTCTTGTAGTCCGGATTGTATTTGTATTCCTTGCCATAACCTAGTTCCTTCATCAATCTCGTCGGTGCATTACGAAGATGAACTGGGATAGGCAGTCCCGCAACTCCAGGTTCCGACAAGGCAGCATATGCAGCATTGAGACCTCGATAGGAGCGCGTAGACTTCGGGGCTTCAGCAAGAGCGACTGCTGCGTGGGCAAGACATATGCGACATTCCGGCATACCAATCTCCTTGGCCGCAGTATAGGCCGCCGTCGCCAGTGGTAGTAGTGAGTTGTCTGCAAGGCCAATGTCCTCACTAGCCATGACTACCATGCGCCTCGCTATGTAGACCGGATCCTCACCAGACTGCAACATCCTGGCAAGGTAGTAGAGAGCTGCGTCTGGATTACTGCCTCTAACGCTCTTGTGGAAGGCACTGATGGTGTCATAATGCTGGTCTCCTTGACGATCGTATACCAAGGTCCGTGTCAAGTTTTCTTTGACAGTCTCGATGGTGGTTTCCGAATCGGTTGACAGGTCCAAAGCAAGAGAAAGCAAGTTTAGTGCTGTGCGCGCATCTCCATCTGCGAAGCTAGCAAGATAACGCAGCAATGCGTGGTCGTCTGATTCCAACAAGTCTGCTCCATGCTGTGTCGAAGGGGGTTCAAGAGTCAGAGCACGTTTCAGAATGCTTGTGATGTGCTCGTCGTCTAGTTTGGCAAGGGTGAAGGTACGGCATCTTGACAGAAGAGCATTTATGACCTTGAAACTCGGGTTCTCAGTAGTTGCCCCGATTAAGGTGATGACGCCGCTCTCTACAGGGGCCAAGAATACATCCTGCTGACTTTTGCTGAAACGATGAATCTCATCGCAGAAGATGATGGTTCTTCGACCAGTGAGAGAAAGCTCATTACGAGCTTCTGCAAATAACTTCTTGCACTCACCAACACCAGAAGAGGTACTGTTGATCTCGACAAAGCGGTTCCCTGCAGTCTTGGCGATCAATCGAGCAATTGTTGTCTTGCCAGTTCCTGGTCCACCCCATAGCACCATGGAAGGCACACGATCAGTCTCAATCAAGGAACGCAAGACGCCTTTTGGTCCCACGAGTTCTTGGCCTTGGACATCGTCTAAAGATTGCGGTCGCATTCTCTCGGCCAAAGGGGCAGCCTTTTCCAGATTGACATTTTTGGATCTCTTGGGTAAGGGCTGAGGATTGTCTTCGTCTTTGATGTATTCTAGAGGTCGTTTTGGAGTCGCGACAGGGGTTTCAGTTGACTTTGAAGTCGCAGTACCATTCACAGCCTGTGTAGAGGCAGGGGTTGTTTGACTGCGCTTGGCAGCCGGAGTTTGAAAGAAGTTGGCGACTTGAGTGGGTTTGGGTGGTGCATTTTGCTGGGTCGTTGGAGGCGAGTCGTCGATGAAAGACTCACAACCAGAATCGATATGTCGATTGATATTCAGCTCCTTGACGGGCTTGCTACAGATAGGACAATCGACGAGCTGACTGGATGACATGGACAGAGGTTTGAGAAAATGGCTACATGACTTTGATACGACAAGACGCGCTTGGCCGAGAAGACGCGTCAAGCTCTCGAGACGACATTGAGATAAACGAGACGACGCGCCTATTACGGAGTGCGTTATCGGGCAATGATGTCGTGCTCGCTCAGGTTATATACTAATGTGGGGTAAGATAATATACAGCAAGCTGCCTCTTGCAATGACTATGAGATTGCTGTCTCGTTCACTTCCTTCCACACGGATCGTGCCTGCCTCTTCTTCATTGCTTACAAGACATCTCGTCAGCCGATTCTCGTCATCTACTTCCAACATGCGCAAAGATCCATTCAAGCCCGCAGCCCGTGTGGCCGGCCAGAAGCAAGATGTCTGGTCCATCGTCAATGAGGCCGCTGCCTCTTCGAAGGTTTCGGATGTTGTGAACATGGGGTAAGCAAAGGACTCACTCAACACTCCCATAATTGGACGAAGATTAACATCATCATAGACAGGGCTTCTTCGGCTACAACCCTCCTCAATTCGTAATCGACGCTGCGAAAGGTGCCCTAGACAGAGTCGAATGTAATCAGTACTCGCCCACCAAGGGAAGACCTCGTCTGAAGAAAGCACTCGCCGATGCCTACTCCCCCTTCTTCGGCCGCACTCTCGATCCTGAAAAGGAGGTTACAATCACGACCGGCGCAAATGAGGGTATGCTCTCGGCCTTCATGGGCTTCGTCGAGCCCGGCGACGAGGTCATTGTCTTTGAGCCCTTCTTCGATCAATACATCCACAACATTCAGATGCCTGGCGGCAAGGTCGTCTACGTGCCTCTCCATCCTCCGGAGAAGGGTGCCACTCAAACCACCTCGGCTGGTGACTGGTCAATCAACATGGACGAGCTAAAGGCCGCCATCAACGACAACACCCGTATGATTGTCCTCAACACTCCTCACAACCCAATCGGCAAGGTCTTTACAAAGGAAGAGCTGCAGGCTATCGGCGACCTGTGTGTCGAGCACAACATCATCATTCTCAGTGATGAAGTCTACGATCGTCTGTACTACACTCCTTTCACCCGCATGGCAACTCTCTCACCCGAGATTGCCAACCTCACGCTCACCGTTGGCTCGGGAGGCAAGAACTTCTACTGCACCGGCTGGCGCGTTGGATGGCTTATCGGCCCTGAGCACCTTATCACCCCCGTCAGCGCTGCTCACACTCGCATCTGTTACAGCAGTGTCAGTCCGCTACAAGAAGCTACTGCTATCGGCTTCGAAGAGGCTGATAAGCATGGTTTCTGGGATGAGACCAAGGCTGAGATGAGAGCAAAGATTGACCGCTTCGTCGCCATCTTTGACGAGCTCGACCTGCCTTACTCGGACCCTGAAGGTGGCTACTTCGTCCTTGTGAACATGTCCAAGGTGAAGCTTCCTGCTGATTACCCCTTCCCTGAGCATGTCGCAAGCCGTCCTCGCGATTTCAAGCTTTCATACTTTATCATCAAGGAGCTTGGTGTCGCTGCCATTCCTCCTACTGAGTTCTTCACGGACGACAATGCTCACATTGTCGAGGATTGGTTGCGATTCGCTATCTGCAAGAACGACGACGTGCTTGACAAGGCCAAGGACAGACTCAGAGGTCTCAAGAAGTACATGCAATGATAGTTCAGATACCCATTACGTAGATTCCGACATTATAGATCATGCTTGACGTCTTGCAACACGCGGTATTGGTCACGGCTCGTGTAGTATCTGAGCGTCGCACACTTCGAGAGAACTCAACACACACCGACTCCTAAACACCTGACCAGAACACTGTACAATGCATGTGTGTCCTTCCAGGATATACGTCGCCTTATGAGCGAACAATCCTGACAACATACTCTCGAAAGTCCACTGATTTTTGATGATATTGTCTCAAAGGCAGGGTCATCCTGGCAGCAACTCGGTAGATCTATATCGCGATCTATCTTCCTAGCGCCAGATCTGTGACATCATCACCGATCTTTATTGTCGATCAAGACATGTCTTGCATCGTTTTGGGGAGAAAAGAGCATCGTCATAGGTTAGTAGTTAGCAGATAGGTTGAGCTCATCTGTATTGCTATTTCCCTTCCCGCCTGCTCTTTCAGCCTCATCCTTTCCTCTCTCCAATAATTTATGCTTCGGAATCTATTCAAAACGCCTGCGAGATCCCTTGCGTACACGCACAACACATTCCTAACACCGTACAAACTATCACCAATATTGCGATACCAGAGTACGATGGTAGCTGCTAAGAGAAAGAGAAATGCTGCTGCGATGCCTGCTGCAGTTCCTTCTCCACCGCCTAATGGAATAACCAATCCTCAGGAGAACCCCGAGGTCATTGACGCGCCGAATGCATACAGAGCTTCGCCAGACAGCGACGTGGATAAGCGCTTGGCTCCTGGACCCATCAAGTCCGAGGAGGGATCAGAGTCGCCTTTGTCTGACGTACCTGATGCTGAGCCGCCAGCGAAGAAAAGAAATACCAAGAAGGGTGCTGCTGTCAAGAAGGAGAAGGTCGATGTAGCTGCAGAGGCAACGCCAGTCAAGAAGACGCCCGTCAAGAAAGCTGCCAACGATGGCATGGACGATCCGGAAGATGAAGACTTCGGGGAGGCAGATGAGGCAGAGGTGAACGAAGCTTCAAGGCGTCCTCCTCCTGTCAACAGTGATTACCTCCCTCTGCCTTGGAAGGGCAGGCTGGGCTATGTACGTTACACGGAGTACTTTGAATACGAGCTGTCGCTAACAACTGCAGGCTTGCTTGAACACCTATCTCCGCTACAGCACACCGCCCGTCTTCGCATCTCGAACGTGCCGCATCGCATCAATCCTGGAACACAGACACCCTCTTCGTGACCCCAATGAGCCCGAACACCCAACAAAGAATCGTCCCGATCGTGAGCAACCTGCCAGTATAGAGCGAGGCCAAAAGTATGTCGAAGCGATCGGTCTGGCAAATGCTAGAGATCTCATCAAGATGCTCCGATGGAACGACAAGTATGGCATCAAGTTCATGCGTCTATCGAGCGAAATGTTCCCTTTTGCTTCTCATGAGGAATATGGATACAAACTTACACCTTTCGCTGCCGAGACACTGGCCGAGGTTGGTAAGGTCGTCGCTGAGCTGGGCCATCGCGTGACCACTCATCCTGGCCAGTTCACTCAATTAGGCTCACCTCGCAAATCAGTCATCGATAACGCTCTCCGAGACTTGGAGTTCCATGATGAGATGCTCTCCCTTCTGAAGCTGCCCGAGCAGATGAACAGGGACGCAGTCATGATTCTGCACCTTGGAGGTGTGTTTGGCGATAGAGCTGCAACTCTGGACAGGTTCCGCGAGAACTACAAGACACTTCCGCAAGGAGTAAAGAACAGACTGGTACTCGAGAATGACGATGTTAGTTGGTCGGTTCACGAGTTGTTGCCCATTTGCGAAGAGCTCAACATTCCCATGGTCCTGGACTACCACCATCACAACATCATCTTTGACAAGGAGCAGATCCGTGAGGGAACAAAAGACATTTGCGACCTATACCCTCGCATCAAGGCGACTTGGGATAGGAAGAATATCAAGCAGAAGATGCATTACTCCGAGCCTACACCTGCTGCTATCACTGGAACCCAGAGGAGAAAGCACAACCCACGTGTGGCCACTCTACCACCCTGCGCAGATGACATGGATCTCATGATAGAGGCCAAGGACAAAGAGCAGGCCGTCTTCGAGTTGATGCGAACCTTCAAGCTGCCTGGTTACGACACTTTCAACGAAATCATCCCTCACGTCAGAGAAGACGACAACAAGGCTGCTATACAGGCGTCGAACAAGAAGAAGGCCACACCAAAGAAGAAGGGCAAGCAGGTCAAGGACGAAGATGAGGACATGGAAGATGACGCAGGTTCTCTCGTAGATGGTGAGACCGCTGCCCTGATTCCTGAGGAGGAGGTCGGTATGGGTGGTCCCGAGGGTCGCGTGTACTGGCCACCAGGCATGGAAGACTACCTTCGACCCAAGAAGCGCGAAGTCAAGCCAAAGGCAACACCTGGCTCAGCAAAGAAGGCAACCCCAGCACAAAAGAAGAAGGCGCTTGCCGATGCCATTGCTCTCGAAGCCGCCGTGAAGGAACAGCACGAATCTGACGAAGAGGCAGCAGAGGGAGCCACTGCAGCAACAAAGAAAGCCAAGGAGGCTCTCAAAGCAAGAGCAGCCGCCGCCCGAGCAAAGTCAGATGCAATGCACAGCGTCACCGCACCTCCCACAGCCGCAGCAGCAGCAACAGCCCCTACACCAGCCGCAGCGAAACCAGCACCCAAACGCAAGGCACCCGCACCAAAAGTAAAGAAGGAAAAGGAAGAAAAAGTCGAAGTCACACCACCTACCAGCGACGACTCAGAACTCGAGTTGAACTCTTCAGAAGATGACGCACCTATCAATGCACCCAAGCGTCCTGCTCCTCGTGCGGGAGCAAGGTCGAGTGGCAGGGCAAGCAAGGCTAAAGTCAGCTACCAAGAGGCTGATGTCAGTATGGACGAGGATTGACTCGAGGGGCAAAGGGGGTTTGATCTAGTGCAGCACGCTATGGCTGCCGCCCCTCCTGGAGCTCTGTAGTTGTACGTCTAGTTATCGAATTTAAAAAAAGTGCATCTCAATCTCTCAGCGTTCTCATTGATGTAATATTCATCTTGTGCCGTACGAGCCTCCTTTGCTCGTTTGTGAACCCAGCCTTGCATGGCCAACCCCATTCAAAGCCCTTTGAAACCACAATCCTTAAGATTCGCCTCATACAAGTCGCCTAGATCGTCCATTCAAACTGCTACCTCGAACTCCTGGATCCGATCGAGAACTTTGCACTTGCACGACACACTCTGGCTATCCAGGTTTCATGAGCATGAGTTACAATGTATGAGGCACGTTTGATGGTGGACAGCGTTTGTCATGAATGTCTGTGTCTTCTCTCCAGTCTAGTAACAGTCAGATGTCTGGAAGCCGGCCATCTCTCTGTGTATCCTCGACTGCCATCTGCTTCATGAAAGAATGAAATCGCTGACCCGAATGATCGTGATACCAGCATCCTCTTTCTACTTCCCGCGGTCCCATAAGACGTGATCTTTCGAGTCGATGATCCAATGAACGTAAGACCGGCCCCATAATGCTCTTGAGTACAACTTGGTCCTTTCCCAGATGTCATATCATCCTCCGCTTCCCCTTTGAGTCCCTCCCTTCCGACATCTCTTCAGTTTACTCTTTGAACTCCGTTCATTCTCGATTGTGTCGTTCGATAGGCTGTTGCGTACGAAATCTTTCCTGCTCATGGACTTCGGCTTTGACCTGGAGCCGGAGCTCTCCAACAATCTCGTTCACCAGCGCCTGCTTCCAAGCCCTTAGGAGTCGGTCGAACTCCATGAAAAAAAAGGTGAAGATGGAAAATGACTCTGTGGAAGCCATGAACATGGCCAAAGCCCAAGGAAGCTTGCTGGCGCCTAGAGGCATGTTGTTGGAAAGGAAACCGACAGAAACGACCAGATCCAGGAAACGGATACACAGGGGGCGTGTGAGATCCTTGGCTATGACCACTCTGTACCAGAAGTGGAGTAATGAAGCGAAGGACATTCCGTCGAGAATCCATACCATTATTGGCGCCGCGTCTCCGAACAACGCTTCGAAGTAAGTGATCGACATATTTGATGTATTGCTTGGCTTGGCTATCGGGATGGAAAGTCCAACGAGGGCGATACAGCTTGTGGACTTTGATGGTGCGGGGAGGCTAGATGATGGTTTCTTGACGACTGAAAGTTGTTGCTGTGACAAGAAGCTGGTGAATAATGTACGGCTGGCAACTTGGCTTGCGGTTCAGCGGGCAATGACTGCAATGTTGATTGAGGCCGAGATCTGAAAGCAAGTGAGGTATGATAGCTTGTGTGATGTTCGGCGAAGAATTGATGATGGTAGACGAAAAGCTATGGTTGTAAGGTTGATGATAAGTTTGTGTTTACTCAAAGTCTGAAGTTTTATGTTTGGCAATCGAGTCAATGGGGGAGGTGCGACTTCCACGCGAATCCATTGACAGGAAGGTGTAGCGCCAACAGACGAACAAGTTTGTTGACACTTTGTTCGATGCCAACCGGGAAGGCACGACGAAGCCACTCCACATGCGACTGAAAATATTCCATGAGTGAAGGAAGGATGGTAGGCTTTATATGCAAACCAAGTTGCATGTGATTCCAGAAGAGAAACAAGTCATCCAGCCCAAGCGAGTGAACATCCCCATCGGTATGATTCTCAATGGAGCTGCCGAGAACACAGGCAGTCGCTCCTGGCGCCAGAGCTATCATGTCAATCTCCTTTTTGCTTGTTATAGTGAAGGCACAAGGAGCAGCGATGACTTTGTCATCTGCTGCAGAAAGGCATTGGTCTTGTCAGACATATCTGTCTGTTTTACGGGGTAGCATACGAGTGTTTTTATTTTCCTCGCAATGATCCGAGAGATTAGAGGGCTGATCCATGGCTTGAGCTGCTACTCTCTTTGCGCCATGTGGATATCATCAGATTTTCGGAATTGATTCAGGTGGAGTGCCTTTCCTGCCGGGTCATTGTTTGCTTTTCTATAACAGTCAAGTGATAGTCTTGTTGCGTCCCGGACAGAGAGGCTCAAAAGACCATTCTGACTTTCTGCTCTTCCATATGGCGTGACGTGCTGATGTAAGGCAAGATTGATAACAACACTGGACCATTCCAAGCGATTCCTCGTGAACATGTTTTAGCGCTACCATCAAGGCGCTGCATTTGACAACACTCACATATGGAATGGCGCAATCGTGAAGATCCGTTCTGTGATGAAAGCAGGCTGACCTTTGGTCAATGAATATCGAACCTGGAGAATTTTGTCATTGAGCACCAAATTCGGAACGAGTTCTTATTGGAGTCAAGATTCGGCCTACCAAGACAACGCCAGCTGGTGGCTTTTGTCAACTCTCGAACGACAACCACGATGGCAGACAAAGCAAGATGCACGTCCAGGACAGAAATCGTGGAGTGAACACTGGACTGCCGAGTCTGGCCCTCGTGTTGACCGCGAGTAATGTTGCCTTGCTGGTTTCCTTATCGTGTTTCAAATGCGTCTTGATGGGCAGCATCCTTTGACACGTTATTGTCGGCTCGTCGAGTCGCAAGAGGTCAAGGTCTGCTCTTGTGGAGAGCACACCACTGGCATGGCTGATATAAGCTTCTTTGTCGAGTCTTATTGACATACTTTTGCAATACTAAACCTATCAGCGAGAGACATATAAGAGGCCTTACCTTCATCTTCTGATCAACCACTCACCACCTGAGTATCCTTCATACTTGCCTTACACAAAACCTATATTCGTAATGAAGTTCACCACTGTCGCACTCGCCGGTCTGGCCACCGTCGCCATGGCCTCCCCTGCCGCCGAGGCCAACCCTGCTCCCCAGCCTCAGCCTGAGGCTGCCGCCGAGCCCGCCTTCTCCTCGTGGGGCAAGAAGTACAACCCTCACCTTTGGAACGGATGGGGCGATGCTCCCGGACAGGTGTACCGCCGCGAAGCCAACCCTGCCTTCAGCTCTTGGGGAAAGAAATACAACCCCCATCTCTGGAACGGCTGGGGTGACGCCCCTGGTCAGGTCTACCGTCGTGAGGCTGACCCAGCCTTCTCTTCCTGGGGCAAGAAATACAACCCTCACCTCTGGAATGGCTGGGGTGATGCTCCTGGACAAGTTTACCGTCGTGAGGCCGATCCTGCTTTCTCCTCCTGGGGTAAGAAGTACAACCCTCACCTTTGGAACGGCTGGGGCGATGCCCCTGGACAGGTCTACCGTCGTGAGGCCGCCGCCACCGGCACTGCCTCTACCACCGGAGCCGCCAAGCCCGCTGAGACTGGTATCACTGAGGAGGAAGAGAAGGAGAACCTCGCTGCTTTCGAGCGCCGCGACCCTGCTTTCTCCTCCTGGGGAAAGAAGTACAACCCTCACCTCTGGAACGGCTGGGGTGATGCTCCTGGCCAGGTCTACTAGATGTAGTCTCTCAAGCTAGAAGACCGGTGATCCGATCTTAGATCTAGTTGAAGTCGTAATCTGCTTGACCAAAAACCTTTTCACTCTCTCTTTTTTTCCCATTTGTAATTTTCGCGTTGTCGGAGGCAGCAAACCGCACCTCTGGCATGACTTCTAGGGACCAGATATAGACAAATGTGTCGCATGAATATAGTCTTGCTCGTATCGAAGATCTCTAGTCACGCGTTGTCTGTTGTCGTGTAGCCTGTGATGTGAGTCATTGGAGTCGTGAACGCTTGAATACTAGGTAATTCCTTGGTCGCGTCAATATGCAGTAATAGTAGTTATCCATCGCGAAAACACATGTGACCAAGTATGATGCTGTGACAGGCGAACTAGTGCATATTCTGGCCGTCAAGACGACCAATTGCAATCCGAAGATGCCGATGAGAAGAGTCATCAGAACGCTCGTGTTGGTGAGCAAAACATTCGGTGAAGGAGTCGCATATGTCAGAATACTCACTTGCAACACGATATGACTGGACCCTGTACTGCGGAGTCGGCCGCCAGTGACAGATGATGTTTACTACACGGGTACGAGCAGCCGAAGGTGTGAGCAATCTCCGCTGCCGAAGCACACTGATACGGTCAGAGAAAGAAGCAAAGAGAAGACAGCGCGCTGTGCAGTAGAAGCGGCTGGCGGTCCCAACGATGAGGCAATTCTGCGATTGACGATAGAGCTCAGCAGACGAGTAGCATGATACAACAGTGTTATGGGCAGAATGAGAGAGACTGGTGTCGCGGATATCGTGACAAACAGGTGAAGCAACCATAGCAACAGCTCGTTCGGCCCGATCACGGCGAGTGAAGCAGTGTGGAAGAGTGAAGAAAGACAGGCGAGTGAGTCGAAAGTCCGATGATGTGG
>Ga0058697_10000611_pt1 | contig 14973 bp, 19 predicted proteins | sample AgamicAsMae_FD_66619 | JGI IMG/M metagenome (GOLD analysis project Ga0058697, IMG submission 66619) | Agave microbial communities from Guanajuato, Mexico - As.Ma.e | ecosystem: Host-associated > Plants > Phyllosphere > Phylloplane/Leaf | place: Guanajuato, Mexico | collected 2012-06-04
CTCGCTCCGCCAATCGCCCCGGCCCGAGCTCCACGGCCGCTCCAGCCACTCTGCTCCACCGCTCTCTACTGCTCAGCCACTCCTCCGCGATATCAATTTCCTCATGCTGCGTTGCAGTCGGTCACCAATGAATTCTGAATTCACATTGTTGTCTGGCACTCATAGAGAATTGGATTAAACTTTGTCCGTATCATTACTATGTATTATTATTCTACACTATCACATGTCTGTCGTTACCGCACGATTGCCAGCAACCGTCGGCTTTTATCCTCCACTGTCCTGTTCACCCGTATCTTCCTTGTCGAACACTGCCGCTACAAGACCAAGCTTAGTGCGACGTGCTGTTCCAGTGGTGGCCTGCAGCACTAGGAGCAAGTGTAGGGAAGTTCTTGATCACATACGACGTGTGCCACATTCCGTTATCATAGTACGACGCCGAGTTGGTTGCTGCGGCGGGTACCACAGTCTGTGTCTGCACCACGATCACCGTCGACGCTGCCAAGTCAGACGATGAGGATGTTGTCGAGCTGGTCGCCGAGCTCGTGGCTTGAGCACTGCCAGAGAGTGTGACTGTTACGTAGTCTGTTGTGAGTGCTCCACCAGTCACTTCGTATACGATCGAGTTGATTGACACGGATGCTGTTGGTGTTGTGCTGCTACTGCTGCTTCTGTGCGTTGAGGACGCAGTGCTTGTAGATGAACTGCTCTTGACAATCTGAGATGCAGAAGACGCCAGTGGTGTGTTTGTCGAGAATGTGGCGCCAGATGATGTAGGCAACGACGATGTCGGCGCGAGCGTTGTGCTGCTTTTTGGCGATGAGGTTGGCGACGGTGATGGCGATGCCGATGGTGATGATGACGATGATGGTGCTGAAGAAATCTCTGAAGCCTGTGCTGATGTCGAGGGAGCAGCGGGTTGGAGGCTTGATGGTGTAGGAGTTTCGCTCGGTGTTTCTGTCACCGTCTTGACAGACACAGTAGTCGCTGTAGCTGACGAATCGGTCACAGTCTTGTACACAATCTGTGAGACGGTGGTAGGCACTTCTGACTCGACAACAGTAGAGACCACTGTCGTTTGTGCTGCCGCAGAGCTCGTGGGCGCAGAACCGCCATCCACGTTGACTACCGCATAGCTCACGGCGGGTCTGGGGAGAGCATGGATGCCAGTGGCAAGACACGCAAGAGCAAGTGCAACCGAACGCATTGTTGCTCTCTGGAGAGTTGTGGTAGAGGATGCGATGGGAGTGTGAAGAGTGGTGGTCTTGAGTGTGTGGGTTGATCGTGCAGAAGACGATGGAGAAGGAAGAGGCAGGTAGGAGACTCGAGGTGAAAACTTAGCTTGGATGCGGTGTATGAGCAAGTGGGTCTACATGCTAGCCTGCTGATGCCTGCTTTTAATATGTTGGTTGGCACAAAGATGGCTGGTATATCGGTGGCTGGGAGGGAGGTTGGGTGGCCGTTGGAAACAAATGCCAGGGAAACCGAGTAACATTCCAACTGGCTTGGCATCTAACTTTCGATACTCTCTCCAACGTTCCAACGTCCGGCATACACTCGATAATAGAGAGGGACATAACAGCTCTTTGCGACAGAGGTAGATAGGTAGGTGACGTGCAGGGAAGTCGTTTGTAGGGTGCCTCCGAACCCAATCCGCTCGACCAGTAGAGACGCCCACTACTAGGCCGCCGCTTGTCCAAGCACCAAGAGTTTACCCAAGAGTCAAGGCACCGAACATGCTTAACGAAGCTTTTCTTGAAGACAACCAGATCACATAACTCTACATCTCCCGAAGATGTCAGAGCCGTCAGTCTCTGCTCCGGTGAACCCGATGCGCAAGTCTCGATACCTGAGACCACTGACGGCAAGCTGAATCTTCGTCCTTCTCTCTCCGGGTCTGAATTGCCGTCTAGCCCCCTGGGGCCTTGAACCTTACTAGTGTGCGGGATCGTTGTGATTTTCCACTGAGTAGATTGGCTGGTTGCTTCCCGCAGAGCAAAGGCATAGCAATTTGATAAGTACCATATTCTGAATTTTGCCTCTGATTGCAAATCCAATCGACTCTCTACTTTTCTCGGTCGATAAGTATTTTTGTATATGCATCTGCTCTTCTGATCCAACACAACCCTGCCGTCATCTTCGACCATAACTGTTCAATCAAACTTCGTAGCCATGGCCTCTAACGACCCCGGCCTCGCACAGCTGGGCGCAGAAGCGAACGAGCCCATGAAAGGAGCAGTCCACGGATCGTTCGACCTTGAAGGTGCCGAATGTCCAGTTGCGCCCGATCAATTGGACGAACGCTTTGAGACCTCGCGCTGGGAAATTTGGTGATTCGCATGTTCAATGAAGTGGAAATCTAGGCTAACAACTTAGGTCTTGGTACCTATACTATGTTGGAGGTAGGAATGTTCAACAACACCATTGACTCCATCAACTAACAGAGGGTACAGCTAACGGGCTGAGTTTGTTTAACTTCGGGCCGACTGCCTTCCAGAATCTCCTATACCAGCAAGCTGGAGATAGCGAGATCTTGCACTTCCTAGGGTCCGATCGCTCCATCAACTCTATTGTCCTGCTAAGCAATGGCATATCCTTCGCCATACAGGTTGTTCTGTTCTTGATCTTGGGATCCTACGCAGACTTTGGCACTCTTCGCTCCAAGATTCTGATCGGACTTTCAATCGTTGCATACGCAATTGGCTTTGGTTGGCTAGGGGTGCACAACCCATCTCAGTGGCAAATCGGAACCGGCCTCTACATCGTAGGCCTGATTGGATATCGTAAGTCTCAAAATATAAGTCTTGGCTCGTAAACAAAAAAACACTTTATTAACTATCCGTTCTTAGAACTCACCTTGTCTTTTTGGAGTGCTGCGTTTCCAGGACTGGCCAGAAACACGAGAGAAATTCGAGAAAAGGCACGGGATTGTGCGGATGGTACTATAACACGCGAACAGTACGATCATTTCGACAGCATGAAGAGAAACGAGCTGAGCAATGTAAGTCCAAGCCGCAACTACTATATTGTTTCCAGAAGCCTTCTCTTGTATGTCCTGTTTGGGAGAGATTAACACAGTCCACTGTATCTCTTGGCAAGAGTCCCTCATACAAGAAATCCACATACCCATCAAGATCGAGTGCCAACTAGGGCATAGTCGTGGTCGCCATGATTCAGAGTATGCTGACGATGCTAGGTCGCCTTCTACGTCCAATCCTGCGGTGAAATGATCATTCTGGTAAACCTCTGAGAAGGCTGTGGTTGCGGCTCATAGCTAACCAAGATATAGGCTATAATCGTTGGAATCATGTTCGCAATGCGCGTAGACGAAAGCACCGCCAACAACAACTACGGACTATCTGTCCTTATTGCCTTCAGCAGCGGCGTATGGCTGCTCCTGTCGATCCCCTGGTTCTTCATGGAGAAGAAAAGACCTGGCATGCAAGTGGATGGGTCGATCTTGGTTGCTGGTGTTTCACAACTCTGGTACGCCGTCACGCAGATCTGGCAACTCCGACAATCTTTTTGTTACCTCATCGGATACTTCTTGCTAGGAGATTCGCTTAACACAATCGTGACTGTGATTGGCACTCTGCAGAATGCCGTGGTTACATACAACACTCTCGAGCTGACATATCTTCTTCTGGTCGGTATTGCTGCCCAAGCCGTGGGAATCGGCGCATTCTGTAAGTTCAGCTGGATTTGTCTTCCGGTGAAACTATGCTGATCATCTTAGGGTATGTACAAAAGCGCTATGGGCTATCTACGAAGACGATGTTCAATGTCGTTGCCGTTGGTATAATTTGCCTAGCGGCTTGGGGTATCATAGGCATTTTCTCACAAAAAGTCGGATATAAGGTTCGAGCAACTATGACTGTTTTTCCATTCTATCCACTAATTCAAAAAAGCAAAGAATCGAATTCTGGTTCTACCAGGTTTTCTACGGCCTCTTTGTGTGCCCTTGGTACTCATACTCATTAGGCAAGAAGACCCTGGTCAAATCATGTTGTTGGTATTTGCTAACGGACCAACAGTCATGATTAGCGAGGTCTGCCCAAGAGGGAAAGAATACCTGTTCTTCAGTCTGTTCTCAATGGTCGGAAAGACATCAGCCTTTATTGGGTAAGTTTTGATCTTGGAATATATGCCATGGGCAGCAGCTCTTGGTGATTTAATCTATGCCTCGTCTGAGATCATGCTAACTTCGATACCCTAGTCCTCTTGTCTCGTCAGCGATCATTGATGCGAGCCCTTCGCACAATAACAGCACGCCCTTCTATTTCTTGCTTGCCCTCAGTTTGATCAGCTTTTTGTTCATCTTCTTCTTCGTCGATCTGAGCAAGAGTCAAGTTGAGCAAGCCGAGTTCTTGCGCAAGGAGAAAGTGTCTCGCGGTAAAGCCACATAGCCACCTCGTGCGCCCAGCCATGAGGTTTCCCGAGAATGGGTCAATGAGTGTTGCATCTACGAACCTCGCTCGAGTTGGGGTTCTGGACATATGGCTATCACAATGCACAGTTCTCTTCGTGTCAGAGATGGCTCCAGTGAGAGCAGAACTTTGTTTGACTCTCACTGGACGCTGCTTTGATCCGAGAGTACTTTGTGCAAGTTTGCAGCCCACATCATGCCAGCATGGCTGCAGGAGAAAAGAGGGAAGGACGAATACAGGATATTTGACTTTGATTTGTGGGTGTCTCAAATGCTGGTATCTAAAAGTTCATCCTTCACTAACAAGTGAAAGATTGACAACTTATATCCTCTACAACATCCCTTGTTCTCACCTATCTCCCTATTCACTCTAGAGATTTGACTAAAACTTCACTTCACAAATCTTTCTTTACGCCCTTCCACGATCGTCTATCCTCTCCAATTCTTCTGCATCATACATCACCGCCATTACCATAACCTCTACCCATTTCTGACTTCCTATCTACACCACAAACTCCACAGACCGGTTCCTTTTTGAGCTCAATCGAAACTTGTCGCACATATGGCTACCGCTCTTCCGGATCCTATGGAGATTCGACTGCTAAACGAACGCTACTACAGAGGCGTCATGGTTATGGAGATCATGAAACTGTCGCTGGTCTCAGCCGACAGCAAGCGTGTCGGACTGTATGCTATTCACCGCGTCATCGTGCTCGGTCAGGTCCTCGAAGATGAGGGAAGAATGGTCTGCATGGAACTGGATCATGAGCACATGCAGGAGCCCAAAGTCACGTCAGGTTTGGCTATGGAAAACTTTGACATTGAATGGGCACACTGGTGCAGCGGCTTGGCCATCAAACACGTTCACAAAACGACCGCTGATGGTAACCGAGACGTGAGCTCTACCGAAACAGATCTCAAGAATGCAAGAAAGAACCTGGCAATGGAGATCCTCCGCACTATCGACGACTCCACAAATTCCGTCAAGGCGTGGGAGAAGGTGGACTGGAAGGCTTTTGAGGTGAGCTAGGTCAGCATCGAATCATGTCGCACTTACTGACTCCTCGATAGAAGACGATCGACGGGATCCAAAATCTCCTGGTACACAGGGACATGTCCAATCGCAGTGATGTCCCTGTCGACCCCGTGCCCGTCGAACCCGTCACGTCTACTTCTGAGGTCGACACCGAAGACGTGTTGGTTCTAAACGAGGAAGATGTTGATATCGACTGGGATCAGCTCCAAGCCATAATGGCATCCAGCGACCAAACAGATGACAACCATGATCAACAATCATAAACGTGATGCATACCTCAGATAGGAGCAAGAAGCAGACCTGACGCATTTTCAAGGCGCAGACAGGGGGAAGAAACAGACCTGACGCATTTTCAAGGCGCAGACAGGGGAAAAGAAGCAGACATGATGCAGTCTCAAGGCTCAAACAGGGAGAAGAGGCAGACCTGACGCACTTTCAAGGCTCAGACATGAGGAAGCAGCAGAGCAAATGCCCGTAAGTGGCTCAGGCAGAATTGTATCCAGTCGACAGTGTTTTTATCTTTATTTTTTGCCCCTCTTCTTGAATTCACTTCATCCAATACGGACAAATCGAATCGTATTACATCCAGACGTTGAAAGATCGATTGACGTTTACGATCCAGAGGCACTAATAGGTTCTATCAATTAGGTTCTATACTAAACAACTTGCTACACTTCTACCCGATATAGCTAGTAAGGGCTAAGAAATCATAATGCTCGATATATGTATAAGATTAGGACGTAAATGGCGTTAATGATAGTTAAGCAGTATTAATTGATTATAAGAGAGTACCATCGCGTATAAGCAAATCGGTTATATAGCCACTTTAAAGTCATACTAATTAACCTATGATACACCGTCAACTACGTTTTACTAGCCGATCATAGCATATCTAAATTCTATCTATCTCGCTTTCATGTTTAGCTCCTAGTTATGTTACAAAATATACATAGATCTCTATAATAGTGTTATGCACCTTGGCACTCTACAGGATTTAGCTGATATTTGTATAACAACGCACACAAATATTGATATATATGCCCCGTAAAGTTTTCTCCTAGTAGATTAAGTAAAAGTTCATCATATGTATGTAGATCAAAGACGTGGTAATGCTTTTTATAATGGTTCGAGATCGAAGGTGTGTTTAGGTAGGCATTTATGATTATCTTGGTGGAGTGGCCGCCTCCTCCCCAGCCGGTTTTCCTACACATAACAGTCCTATGCCTCCCTCTTCTACTCCCTCACAAAAAGACTTGCACCGCCCATACCTGTCCCAATGCACATGCTAATCACGCCAATCTCTTGGCCTTGTCTCTCCAATTCGGGCAGAAGTGTGGCGAGCTGTCTAGCGCCAGTGGCTCCCAAGGGGTGACCAAGAGCAATAGCACCACCCTTGGGATTCACCTTGTCCTCTGAGATGCCAAGGGTTCGAATGCAATGGATGGCTTGACTGGCGAATGCTTCGTTGATCTCCCAGATGCCGACTTCTGCTGTGGAAATTCCAGTATATTCGAGCAGCTTGGGAATAGCGATGGCAGGACCGATACCCATCTCGTCGGGCTTGCAACCGACTACCTGAGTAGCCACCCATTTACCAATAATGTTCTTTTCAAGACCAAGTTGTGTGGCTGTGCTTCTTCTCATCATCAATGTAGCAGCTGCGCCATCAGACACTTGACTGCTGTTTCCGGCTGTAGATCTGCCATCAGGCTTGAAAGCAGGCTTCATTGCTTGGAGACTCTCCGGAGTGCTCTTGGGTCTGATTCCGTCGTCTTTGCTCACGGTGATCTCTTCGGTGACCTCGGGAGCCTCTGGGTTGGGGTGGTATCTTGTCTTGACTGGAACAATTTCCTTGTCGAACAATCCGTCTCTTTGAGCTTTGGCAGCCTTTTGATGTGAGTTGGCGGCAAAGGCGTCCTGGTCTGCTCTTGAGACACCATATCTTTCGGCGACGTTCTCCGCTGTGAGGCCCATGGACATGATGCAGTCCTGAGCATCCTGGACAGGCGAGTTCTTGAGGTCGTCCCAGAGCTGGGTAGGAATGGCTCGGCTACCGTAGTTTCTGGTCATGCTCTCCATACCGCCACCAACACCGATGTCAATGCTGCCGACAGCGATCGAATGAGCGATGCCTGTGATTGCCGCGAGACCACTGGAACACGCTCTGTTGACAGTCTGGAACGAGGATGTGTCTGGGTATCCCACGTGAAGCGAAGCCATCCTGCCGGCCTTGCTGCCACCGAGTTCGGAGAGGACATTGCCTATTTGGATATCCTGGATCTTCGCGGGGTCCAGGTTGGGGTTGGCGTCGAGAGTGGCCTTGAGGACGTGTGCGAGTAACTCATGGTCGTAGGCGTCCTTGAAACCTCCCTTCTTTGCACGAGTGACTGGGGTTCGTAGTGCTGACAAAATGACAACGTCATTGGGTTGCTTGGACAGAATGTTTTTGGCGCCTTTTTGGATGAAGCTAGCCATGGCGATTGGAGTATGTGTTGGATCAACCGTAATTTGCGAGGACCAGAGATGCAGCGAAGCAAAGGGAAGCAGGAGAAGGTATAGCCATGTTTGCGGGAAGGCAAAGGTAGCTACTTGAACCTGGGGACTGTTCGCGGGGAGAAGACGGATGTCTTGTTCGGCACTGGATCGGCTGCTTCGGCAGTCCTACACGGCCTCCTGTCAGTCAGCTTTCCGACTCCCGACCACGCTTTTCCGTAGAATCATCGTGGCAGAACATTTACCCGCCTGCTCACTTGTCAGGCTGGGAGAATGGCATAGCACATATACCTATACACTATATATCATGTAGCGTGTTGAAATCTGGAACATGACGATTGATTGGGTAACCGACTCCTGGCCTGCACATATAATTGCGGCCCGCATCCTTCATGTCGACTATGGCGCGAGACAAGGCAAAGTTGTTGTGTTTGTGAAGAACGAAAAAGAAACGATCCCTTGATTCCACAATCGCTAGGTATATACAATCGACGGTGATTGACTGTCTGCAAATTAAACGCCGAAAGGGAACAATCCTCCCATTACAAAGCCACGCCCTCTGCCTTTTAGATACCAAGAGAGAACTCAACACCGACGTCGATGTCACGGGCTGTCGACACCATGTTAGAAGCTTGAAATACTGAGAAAACAGAGGACAGAACTTACCCATCTTGACGACCTTTGAGAACTGGACGGCCTTCTCGGCAGCGTTCTGGAGGTCATCGATGCTGAAAATCTTCATGCCGCTCTCGTTGATGAGCTTGTGAGCGGCCTCCATGTTGGTACCCTGGAGACGGGCAATGATGGGAATTCTGAGGTTCATGGATTGCACAACCTGGATGAGACCAGTGGCAATAGCGTCGCAACGAACGATACCACCGAAAATGTTGACAAAGATGGCAGTAACCTTGGGGTCGCTAGTAATGAGCTCGAAGGCACTTCTGATGGCAGCGGGAGTGGCACCACCGCCAACATCGAGGAAGTTGGCGGGTTGACCTCCGTTGAGCTTGATGATGTCCATGGTGGCCATGGCAAGACCGGCACCGTTGACGAGGCAGCCAATGTCACCGTCGAGCTTGATGAAGTTCAAGCCAGACTCGGCGGCCTTGACCTCGTCGGCGTCCTCCTGGGTGGTGTCGCGCCACTCGAAGACCTTCTTCTGTCTGAAGTCGGCGTTGTCGTCGAAGTTGAGCTTGGCGTCCATGCAGAGAACCTGGTGGTCCGAAGTCTCGGACAGGGGGTTGATCTCGATCTGGGTAGCGTCGTTCTCCATGAAGACCTTGTACAGCTTCTGGATGGTCAGGGCAGCGTCGTCGATGCACTGGGGGGAGAAGCCGAGCTGGGTAGCAATGGTCTTGGCCATGTCGTCGGTGACGCCCTGGTGGATGTCGACCTTTGTGGTGATGATGGCATCGGGGTTCTCCTTGGCGACGGCCTCAATGTCCATACCACCCTGGGAGGAAGCAACGATAACGGGGCCCTGGCTGGCTCTGTCCATAAGAACGGCGAGGTAGAACTCGCGGCGGGCAAACTTGCGCTCGACAATGTAGACCGAGTTACAGATGCGGCCCTTCTCGCCAGTCTGCTTTGTGATGAGCTTGTGTCCGATCATCTCGTTGGCGAGGATCGAGGCCTCCTTGGGCGAGTAGACGACTCTGACACCACCCTTGAAACCGTTGTCGAAGTGACCCTTGCCTCTACCTCCGGCAAGAACCTGGGCCTTGATGACCATGTCATCGCCAGCTGGGAGTAATCAGCACGGAGAAGTGTGTGTATGTGTTTTGAGGATGCAGCATACGGATGCTCTTAGCGACCTGCTCGGCCTCGGCAGCCGAGTGGGCGACATCACCCTTGGGGACACCGATGCCGTAGGACTCGAGGAGCTTAGCGGAGCGGTACTCGTGGATGGAGAGGTTGCGTCTCTGCTGCAGAACGGGCGCATTCTGGATTGGCGGGAGTGTCAGTCGCAAAGGGGTCCTGATGCGGTGGGGAAGGTGTGAGGACCAACCTTGACGGCCTGGAACGCAGAAGCGGCCTGCCTGCTGCGGGCGAGCTTGAACATGGCGAGTATGTAGAGAGGAGAGGGTGGATATAGAGCTTTGGTGCAATCAAGGCTCAGCAAAGAGATACAACAACTCCAAGAAGTCTGGTCCGACAATCTTCGCGCCAAGTCCTCGGGTATCACCGGCTTGAGCTCGCTCGCTCTTCCGCAACCTCTTCCGCATGCTACGAGTACGCTCGCGCCCGACGCCCGCATTCCATGTCTGCCGCAAAATAGTCCATATGAGACTCATCAGCCATGCCCAAAGACAACACACCCTCTGATGCCGATGTCATCTTCAATCGCGCAAACGTCGCTCTTGCCAACAGCCAGCGCTTAGTCCAGTCATGGCTCCCCACAAAGACTAGCCCGGAAACGCAGCCCCAAAAGACTCATCAAGAGCTGTTGAAGGAAGACGAGGAGCTGTTCAAACCCACGCCAGAGCTGTGAGCATCTTCGCTTCCTCTGCTACAGAAAGAGATGGACTGAGAGCGTCTAGCCTTGGACTCGGCGCAACCGCCCCCGACGCCGATCAGGACCCGCTACTCAAGCCGCGACATGGTGCAAACTACGACAGGCTGCTGGAGCAGTTGCTGGGTAAGAAAGCTGCTAGAGGTCACAGAGCTACATCGAAGCCTCAGCCTGGTCAGAAGACACCTGCCTCGCAGAAGTCTACTTCAGATCAGCCCGCCGTCGACGACCATGACGACGACGACGAAGGACGAGCAGCCATGGTTGCCTCTAATTCGGCTCTGAAGAGAAAGGGCCCGTCTCACTCGTCCGCTCGTAAGTCTGGTACTACGTCTCAAAAACAAGATGAGACCGAGCCATTATCAGATGATGACGACGATCCAAGGCCAAGCAAGAAGAGATCGGGAACATATCTTGATCAACTCCTCGCAGAAAAGGCTAGCAAGAAGAAAAGAAAGCAGCAGCAGAAGAGCTAGCAGATAGAATGATGTGTTGATGAAAACAAGTTGCTCGATTATTGTTTAAATCTTGTGCCCCAAAACGTTTCTGCTTGACATTTACGAGAAGCTTTCAATGTCTGTCGCAAGACCAACAGACGACCAATTCCCGGACAAGGTCACTACGTACAGACTTAGATGTGTGTGAGCATTTAATGAAAGGCATGTAGATGAAATGTGACCGCGCCGTAACCAGTTTTGTGCTTTTGACGGCCTATTAATGGTGGTCAGGAGGTGGACCCTGGTCGCGTCAACTCCGCAACAGCTGGCAGCAGCTGGAACGAGCTCCATCTGACCCGACAGTTTCCCCTTTCTATTTACTTGTCAAATACATCAACTATCACACACACCAACATGGCTGTTCGCAACAAGTACTCGGTGCTGCTGCCCACCTACAATGAGCGCCGCAATCTGCCCATCATCGCCTGGTTGCTGAACAGGACCTTTACCGAAAAGTATCACACCCGCCGAGACAGCTCGCGCGTCAATCACATGTGATGCTGACTGTATGCCACAGCAACCTGGACTGGGAACTCATCATCATCGACGACGCCTCGCCCGATGGTACCCAAGAGATTGCTCAACAGCTCATCAATGCCTACTCCCCTGAGCGCATCAAGCTGAAGGCCCGAGCTGGCAAGCTGGGTCTCGGTACCGCTTACGTCCACGGCCTGCAGTATGTCACCGGCAACTTTGTCATCATCATGGACGCCGACTTCAGTCACCACCCCAAGTTCATTCCCCGCATGATCAAGAAACAGAACGAGAACGGCGCCGACTACGACATCGTCACTGGAACCCGCTACGCTGGAGACGGAGGTGTCTACGGCTGGGATCTGAAGAGAAAGTTTGTCAGCAGAGGTGCCAACCTGTTCGCCGACACTCTGCTCAGACCAGGTGTCAGTGACTTGACGGGCAGTTTCAGACTCTACAAGAAGTCCGTTCTGCAAGAAGTCATTCGCAAGACCGAAAGCAAGGGCTACAGCTTCCAGATGGAAATGATGGTCAGGGCCAAGGCAATGGGCTTCAAGGTTGCTGAGGTCCCCATCAGCTTTGTCGATCGTCTGTACGGAGACTCGAAGATTGGTTCCAACGAAATCACAGCGTATGCTAAGAGTGTTCTGTCGCTGTGGGTCAAGGTTTAGACGGGCAGCCAGTCCCCTCTTGTTTTCCTCTGGCGTTCAGGGCGTTTCAGACTGGACGGTCATGGGCATACTAAGATCCAGCTTCTTCTCTACCTTTTGTTCCGTTTCGTATGAGGCTCAAAATCTATACTAATCACAATCAAAAAGACATTGATTGGGTCTCTCATGCTTGTCTCATAGCTGTTTCTACATTGCTGATGTACTTCAACTTCTCACTCACTTCTCAGGCCCAGACTACTGATGAACCCAATCTGCTGTCAATGCCCTATATTCCCCTGATCATGTTGCCCTTCAACCAAGCTGCAAACGACCCGTCATCAACACTTGCCGAGAACTGGATATAACGTGCCATCGCCTTGCTTCTGGCGAATGGACTGTGCACGACAATGGGTTCGACAGCGATGTGATCCAGTCCCTTCACAGCAAGGAGCTCCTCTATCCACTCCATGCCATCCGTACCCTTGAGAACATCAAAATCCTCTGGTTGCAAGGCAGGAACCAAGTCCCAGCCGTCGGGACCTGGTCTTCCCGCAACAATGCCCAATGTCAGCGACTTCAGACTGGGTAGCTTGCCGATCCATTCCATGGCGACAGCCCACTCTGCTTTGGAGTATTCTTTGTCGTATGGCAAGGCACGTTTGACCAAGCGTATTGATCGTATACAATTGCGAGCGAATGGTGTCAAATCTTCCAGGAAACCGACAAATGCCTCGATGTGCATGTCGAAATCAAAAACGTGGTTCGAGTACAAGACCTCGACAGCCTCGGCATAAATCCGTGCGTTTACTCGCAGCAAAGACGTGTGAATGCCCGTGTTGCTGACGCAAAAATATGTTGTGGGCACGCATCCAGGACGCAGACCGCCGGCACGGACGAAAAATGCGCTGCGTGCATGTTTGGGAGCACGCGATCTGTAGTGGACTGGATCCTCGGCACGAATGGAGAGAGTGACTGCGTTGGGTTCTATGTCGTCCGAGGATCCTGTGTGATGGCCCTCGTGATAGTCTATCGAGGTAGGAAGCAGAGCAGGCTTGCTGCTTGCAAAGGTACAACTCGGATCATGAAGCAAGAGTGACTTGTAGATATCGAGTCTCAACTCAGGCGGTAGTCTGAGGAACAAAGATTGAGGCACGGAAACAGACATGGTTGACAGGAATTGAAGTCTAAAACGGAAACAAAGGCTGCTCAACAAAAAGGACAAGAGTCTGCTTAAGTAGTGGTCGGGTAAATTGGTAAGCGCAATTCGATGAGCAAAAGGCGATTCAGTCAAGACCCCCTTACCGATAAGTTAGAACCTTGATGGGGAAAAAAGTAGATAAAGGAAAAGTAAAGCATCGTCATCGACCAGTGCTTCGGCTCGGCCCGAGGAATTGATCATGCTTACCACGAGGCTGGGTCGGAAACAAACCCCGTCTTTCGCTCTTCCCTTCTGTATAGAGGCTTACAAGGATATGAAAAAGGAATAGCAGCTCGATTCCACGGTAGTATGTATCCGCTGGGTATTGAACGTGACCATCCCGAGGCATGGCGTCCAATGGAGCGGTCTCATCGTAAAGGTACACGACAAGTAGGTACCGGCTTGTTGGGACGATGAGCCGACCAGGTATAAGGGAGTAAGTCAAAAACAAAGCTTTCGTGTGGCTAAGCGCATCTCAGGATGCTCTTGAAGAATGGAGCAATTTCATATTTGACAGTCGCCCTATAAAAGAGGTCGTTGCAACTTGCACCTGCTGTCGAGCCAATCCACAACGTCCACCATATCGTTGCAGATCGCGAGACCTGCCCTTTCCCTCTTTGTACTCGTCTTGGTCATCATTTCGGTGAGATGATGGACAACTAGCTCATGTCGCATTCCGCCCTGAACAGCATAGTGTATGAATTGGGACACAGCTTCGACTGGCGTCTTGTCGAAGCCCGCAAACAAGGCAGGGTTCTCCAACAGGCCTCGAGCTGCCATGACACCGTCTACCCCGGTCTCCCTTGTGATTCGATGGGCATCCTCTAGGGAGTAGACATCGCCGTTTGCGAGGACAGGTAGTGTCGTCTGCGTCCTCAACATCTTGATCGCTTCAAAGTTGGGCGGTGTGGATGATCGTTGGTTCCGCAGTCGCCCATGAATGGTGATGTAGTCTACGCCTGCCGCTTCGACGGTCTTGATAAATCGTATCGTCTCACTGTTATATAAGTCAGTAGAGGACTCAAGAAACAGCTATGGTCAATGATACTTCAAGTCTTGGTGAATTCGAATCTTGCAAGAAACAGTCTTGCCGTGCCCAATCCTCTGCTTGGCCTCTTTGATCATGGCGGCGACCTTGTCTGGATTTGCCATCATACTGCACCCAATGCCTTCTTTCATTGCCCATGACTGTGGACATCCACAATTCAGATCGACGCCGTTGACCCACGGGCCGATCATCTCTGCAGCACGTCCAAATTCGATGGGATCATTCGAGGCAAATTGTGCAATGACAGGGCCCTCGTTGTCATGAGTACTGAAGTCTGAAGAACGCGCAACGGGGTGACGGATGAATCTATGTGACGATATGAGCATGGGAAATCTTGTGTAGCGGTTCGTGTGAAAGACGAGGTGGATACACAACGGAGAGATACGGTTCAAGACATTGATGGTACCTACTCGTGTGCAAGGATCATGGGTGTATAAGTAAGATCGACCTTGTAGTCTTGAACCAGCAGTCGGAAAGGAAGTTTACTGTAGCTATACGAGTACTCAGTGAAATGAAAGCACTTATATCCCTGTTTTTCTTACCGAACCATGGGACCTGAGACGTACAAAGGCCTACCTTCAGCCTTCGATTTCTCGAACAAAACTAGAGGACTAGACATGGCGTGGTCAGCCATAAGAGCGA
>Ga0058697_10000614_pt1 | contig 14955 bp, 10 predicted proteins | sample AgamicAsMae_FD_66619 | JGI IMG/M metagenome (GOLD analysis project Ga0058697, IMG submission 66619) | Agave microbial communities from Guanajuato, Mexico - As.Ma.e | ecosystem: Host-associated > Plants > Phyllosphere > Phylloplane/Leaf | place: Guanajuato, Mexico | collected 2012-06-04
AGTGAGATGCGGCGCTGTACTGAGGAGTTTGAAAGATGGGACTGGAAGAGAGATAGAGATGAATATATAGTGTGAGAGGCAGGGTAGAAAGGGACATTATGATACAGAAGCTTGGATGTTTGAACATTCGAAATAGTGGAAGACAGAAAGAGAGATGAACAGCATGGAATATTATAATCGTCTGGTGGTTATGGCAAGTCCGGGAGTGGGAGTTGGCACTGTGCTGAGGAGTTTGGAAGATGAATTGCAAAGGAGTGGATATGGACATGCATAGTGGGAGGTAGATTAGGCATGCATAATAGTAACTCGTAAGCTTGATGATACAATCAGCAACAGGATGGGAGACAGACAAAGGAAGAAATGGGATGTAACATCATAGTTTATTTGACAAACAGCGAGTGCAGCAATCATGATCTCTCGTGAACCAGTCTTCCGAACTTCCACACCTGATCAACCAATAATCTCTTTCCCTCTGCATCGACTTCCTCTGACAAAACCAATAAATCAGCATCAGCATCAGCCTCCAGGCTTCCTTTGACACCCTCTAATCCCAGCATCTTGGCAGGCGTAATAGTAACAGCCCTGACAGCTTCAGGTATACTCGCGTTCGACCAATTGAGGAAGTTGTTCACACAATCCAGCAACGTCGCACACCCACCAGCAATCTTATCCGTACCGTCCAGAGTCAAATTAGACCCTTTCTTAACAATGCTTTCGCCATTCGTCCAGTTGTAAGTGCCGTCAGGCAAGCCAGCAAGACTCATGGCATCGGTGACTAGGATCATGCCCTCGGGGTGGGCGGCATATGCGATCTTAACGGTAGTGGGATGTAAGTGGATGCCATCAGCGATAACGCCAAAGAAAGGCGTATGTGTGGATGGATGACCCAGAATGCCAAAAACACCTGGGTTCCTGTGGTGCAGAGGTTTCATGGCATTGAAAAGATGAGTGATCATTTTTGCTCCGGAGGCGACTGCTGCAGAGGCTTCTTCGTAGGTGGCTTCCGTGTGGCCAATGCTGAAGATGATGTTGTGCTTGACCACTTCTGGGATTATGGAAGTCATGTTGCCGACTTCGGGTGCGGCGGTGAGTTTCTTGATGTTGGGCAGGTTGTGGGCGCCGTAGCAAGTCTCAAGGTCGGCGAAAGAGGTGGCGGATTGGAGGACTTCGGGGCTGTGAATGCCGTTCTTGGTTGGGCTGAGGAAGGGGCCTTCGACGTGTGCGCCTAGCGATTCTGCGCCTTCGTCTGCGTCGCGGGCTGCACCGGATGGACCCAGATACGGCAATGCGCTGTGATAGAGCTCTGGCTTTTGGCTGGTTATGGTAGGTAGGTATGATGTGAGGCCCGTGCCGATCAATCGTTTGTTCAACTCCTTCAAGCCTTTGCGATGGGAGACAGGATCTTGTGGTGCTTGTGAGAAATCGAAGCCAAATGCGCCGTTGAATTGGACATCTATGAAGCCAGGAGAGACGATGCGCCCACCAAGATCAATGACCTCATCCGGGGCTGCTTGGTGCTCGTAGAAGACTTCTTGACTGCGGAGGATGCGACCTGTGACTGATGAAAGCCAGAGATCTTCTTCTACCAGTGTGTTGCCTTTGACTAATCGGCATCCAGTCAAGCGAGTGATACCACTTCGAGGTCTCTCGGGTGAAACAGCGGCTGGCATGATGGTGTGGGGCTCTGATGAGACAAAGGCGAAGAAGTTAGGTAGCGACTTTGGTATGAGCGAGAAGAGGTCTGAGAGTGATGTGTATGTGTGTTGTATCGAGAAAGAAGAAGCAGCAGGTAAGATTGATGATAAGGCCTGGGTACAGAGAGCGAATAGATAGAACAGCCAGATCGGCCACCTACCAACGTTGAAAACCTAAGGAGTACATCCACAACTCAGAGATTCTACAACGAGACTACAGATACCATGATCCACATGTCGTCTGTCATAGTGGTTAGCTCGTCGTTTCTGCAACCTTGATGATCCATTGATTAGAGCCAGCCTTTCCGATTAGGAAGCACAGCAGAATGTAACATTCGAAAGTTGCGATGGAAGCTTGATCCTTCTTCGAGTAAGATAGCCGATCACCACACGTGGGGCGGGCAAGCTCTCGCAAATTCGCAATCAGTCGAAGTTGCCCTTGAACCCTCTGCAAGACATAATTCTTCATGTCTGGTTGCCTCATGGTGTTGTATCCGACAAGAAGAAGGAACGATGAACGATAAGACGTCGTTGTGGTCGGCGTATCGCACGGACTGTTCCGGCACGTGGTCCACTTTTGCCGGCGTGCGGAGAGGGCAAGAACGAGGTTACATCGCAACCCCAGCTGTGTGCTTATCATTACGAGAGCACATCTCGTTACCACTCCACAGAATGAACTGTTTCCTGTCGGATGCCACGCTGCACCGTCAACCTGTGATCTAGCGACTCGCGACCGTGACCGTACCGCGGATCCTGTCGGCAAGCCTTACGAGATTCGAAGCTTCTCGGCGCGTGGTAGACGCATGTCATCCATCCTAGAAGATACCAAACATGGGGACTTCCGACGCTAGCACGTCGAGTGGGCTCTGGGAGAACATGGACAGGTAAATTGCCAGAGTCGTGTGGGAGAGCATGCGACCATGCATCAAATGCATTCTGCTAATTATGGCGTTTCTACTAGAGCCCTGGGCCAGTTGTTTATGATGGTAAGGCTTACTGATGGCATGTTTGTGAGCAGTAGTTGACGATTGCATGTAGGGCTTCGATGGAACGGCAGTGACTCCCCAAATACGTACCCTTATACAGCAACATCATCTCGGATCGATCCTTCTGACAGCTAAGAATCTCAAGTGTAAGTAGGCATTTTCTGTTTGACTGCCCATTGGGTATTTACTTCCCTATGTATACGGTCCATAAGGCCGTGATTGGACCGTATTGGTCAAACATAGCAAGAAGGTGTTGGCTAGCCTTGCAGAAGGACTCTATCCTCATGCCGTTGATTACCCCAGGATTATTATGATGATCTTAAAATAACTTATACATCTGCTCAAATGTACTGACATAGTCTCCAGCTGCCGAAGACACAAGTGCCCTTGTGTACGAATTACAAAAGTGTGCCTTTGACGCCGGCCACCCAGTGCCTCTATTGATTGGCATCGATCAAGAAAATGGAGGAGTCAACTCTCTATTCGACGATATATTCATCCGGCAGTATCCATCAGCCATGGGTATCGCCGCCTCTGGAGATCCCGACCTCGCATACAAAGTCGCAAAGGCCAGCGCAGAGGAAATCTCAGCATGCGGAGTGAACTGGATAATGGGACCCTGCTTGGATGTCCTTACGAATACCCGAAATCAACCCCTTGGAGTTCGCACGACCGGTGACGACCCAGTTCAGTGCTCAGAGTATGGGGTGGCTTTCATGAAAGGTTACCAGGAAGCTGGTATTTGTACGATGGGCAAGCACTTCCCGTCATATGGAAATCTCGAGTTCTTGGGATCTTCTCTGGATGTGCCGACGATCACGGAGTCTTTGGAACAGTTAAGTCTGAGTGCTCTAATACCCTTTCGAGATGCCATCAAACAAGGTCTCGACTCTATCATGGTTGGTGGTTGTGCGATGTCATCAGCTGGACTGAACGTCATGCACGCCTGTCTCTCAGACCGAGTTGTCGATGGACTATTGAGAAAAGAGCTCGGCTTTGATGGTGTCGTTGTCAGCGAATGTCTTGAGATGGACTCGCTTTGTCAGAACATTGGAGTCAATGGTGGCACGGTCATGGCTGCCAATGCTGGCTGCGATATTCTGTTACTGTGCAGATCATTCCAGCACCAACTCGAGGCCATCAACGGTTTCAAACTTGGCTTGGAAAACTCTATGATCACCACGGACAGAGTCCGTCGATCACTCAACAGAGTACTGGCAATGAAGTCAAGATGTACATCTTGGGAGAAAGCTTTGAACCCCCCAGGCATCAATCTCTTGTCGAGACTTCAGCCGTCACATACAAACCTCTCCACCAAAGCATATAACTCAAGCATTACCGTTGTCAGAGATCAGAACGGATTCTTGCCTCTGACCAACATCATTGAGCCAGAAGAAGAGTTGCTTCTCCTTACGCCGTTAGTAAAACCGCTTGCTGCATCCGCAGCTTCGCGTGCACTGTCATCACACACTTCTATCGACTCGCCGGAACCTCAATGGGAGCGAGGCAATCCGGGCCTGAGCGGTGAGAGAGTGTTTCGAGAACTCGGCAGATCACTCGCTCGTCAACGTACTGGCCGAGTACTTCATACCAGCTACACGGCGAACGGTGTTCGACCTCAGCACGAAAGTCTGATTAATAGAGCCAGTGCAGTCGTTGTCGTTACAGCAGATGCCAACAGAAACATGTACCAGAGCGGTTTCACGAAACACGTCTCCATGATTTGCAATATGCAATACACAGCTGGCGGCGAGAAGAAGATAAAACCATTGATCGTCGTGGCAGTCAGTTCGCCCTACGACTTCTCCACTGACACATCCATTGGGACGTATGTTTGCACCTACGACTTCACAGAGACTGCAATGGTATCGCTCGTCAAAGTATTACATGGAGATGTCACACCTACCGGCTCGCTCCCCGGCACAATCAGCCGCAGCGCAAAGCTCACACAGTCAAAGACACACTGGCTAGTTGAGACGTTCAATGAGGAACGCGACGGCCTCGCCTTGGATACTTTGATCAAAGAAATCATCGACTGCACATCACCAAACCAGCGCTCAGAACTCCGAGGCGCAACCTCAAACTCCTTCCTCCTCCGCCAGCAAAACGTACTAGAAACCCACTTCGTGGTTCGCAACAGCAGTACCTCGGCTCTCTACGGCTTCTGCTCAACTTACTTCTTCAAATCCACCGGTACAGGTGCCATTGGCGCACTCTTCGTCGACCCAGGAAGACGCAAACTCTCCATCGGACAAAGCCTTCACGATCGCGCTATTCGGACGCTGTTGCAGAGAGAAGGCATCAAGCGCTTCCAGCTCGGCTCTAGGTTACCTAGCATATATCTCGGCATCCCCTCCGACCACGGCACCGAGCGCAAACGGCTACGCTCCTGGTTCGCCAATGTCGGGTGGAACACCGCATTATCCCGTCCGGTGTGCAGCATGGTAATGCGTTCTCTCCAATCCTGGTCGCCACCAGAAGGTATGGCGCAATCGCTCCAAGGCTCTGGTGCAGAATTCGATTTAGTGCGCGGATGGGAGCACTCAAGAGCAATTCTCGATCATATCAAGACCAACAATCGACAAGGACTTGCCGAAGTCTATAAACTGGCCTTGGCAGACCCGACTTCTTGTGGTATTGTCCGCGCCATACGCCCTGAAGATGGGAGTATAGTGGGGACGGTGGTCCTCTACAATGCCACTTCCTCGCTTGCTGAGTTTATTCCTGCGCTCAAAGATGAAGCGTCTGCAGAGCTTGAAGTGCAGGTTAGTGGTGGCGTCAGTTCTCCTGTGATTTCACCGTCAGCAGGCGAGTACGCAACGATACTTCAGAGTTTGATTCTGTTGGGGGTCAAGCAAGTCAAGAAGCAGGGTTGTGCGTCTTGTGTGTTGGATTATATGGACGGAGATGGCAATTTTGATGGCTTGTCGGCTATGGGCTTTGAGGTTGTGCATACGTTTGAGGAAGTCTCCTGCGATGCGGCGACGATTACCAGGGCAAAGTGATGAAGGAGGGGGTCACGATGTTGGATTCTCGAGTTGTTTGTCTGGGCATCAATCATGACATATCATGCATGAGTATGAAAATACATATCTGTTATTGTTAGAACGACTGCCTTGAAGTCTTTACCTCATCTTCCCGCAAATCTGGATTTTCTCTCAATCTCCCATCGCAAGAAAAGACGCAGAAACTCCTCGGCAGTCAAGATTTTCTTCACTACCACCAGCCTCCGCGACTAGTATATATACTGACCTCCCTGTTGATCTACTCTCCCTCTCTTCAATCCGTCCGTCGCTCTGCCAACAAGAGAGTCGTCAAGGCTCCTCAGTACACCACCACCACCCGCCCCACCGGCCACCAAACTACATCTGCTTCGCCAGTCGCCCGCGATGTTCGCGCACCGGGTCGATATCGTGATGCTCTCCTCTACATCATCGCTGTTGGCCTCTAGGGTCGTCAGGGTACGGAAACACTGCAACGAGCTTTGAAAGTTGAGCAGAGATAGCGTTTTCCACGCTCAAAGATGGCTTTGTTATGGGCTTTTAGGGTACGGAAGTAACGCACGAGGCTTTAAGTGTTCGACAGAGAACGAGCTATACCAAACTGCCCGCGTCGTTCGAAGGTCGGGTCGATGTCACGATTGCTCTGCTCTCCACACCCGATATCAGGAGGTAGAGTACGGAAGTATCGCACGAGACTTCAAGTATCCGAATTGAGAAAGCGGCGAGTATTTTTGCGGTGAATCGTGGTTGCTGGGTACCTATCGCAATGCATAAAGATATCTGCGGATGAGATCTCGGCCAGTGAGATAGGGTGACTTGTAGGACTTTCTTTGGACGCTTGTTTGAATCTCAAGAGTATTGTGCATTTCTACAGATACGTTTGGCGGGATGTAGCTGCTGGAAAACAGTGTCGACATTTGTTGTTCAGTGAATATCAAGTGTAGAACCACTTGCTCATCCAACGTCCTCACTGAAGTAGCGTTTATTCTTGAGACGGCTCAAGCGATCGCGAGCCTTGTTCTCAGGCAGGGGATTGATGTGATGTACAACGTGTGGGCGATACACAGCATCGACAGGAGGCTGCCAGTCATCCAAACTGAGCGGAAAGTACTCGTACAACAAGTCTGCGCTCTCGTCGGGACTGCTGCCCACTTGCAAAGCGAGAGCAGAAGGTGTACTTGCGGCACGACCTGCTGCTGCACGCTTGCCTGTGTTGCCATTTTTGGGAGGACTCATGGAAGATTGCTTGGGCTCTTCTTCGTCGGTCAGGGAAAGCTTCTGCGGCACTTGAGCTGGTGCGGGCATATTCGATGCCTGTCGTAGTAGATCAGGAGACGAGACAGCGTAGTCCTTGGGTTCTGAGAGTCGAGCAGTTGGAGGTATTGCAGTTCTAGCAGTTTGCTGAAATGTGCTGTTGAACAATGGGGGTGCTTGGAAGTTTGCATTGTCGAAGGCGACAGCCGGGGTCTCGTTCCTGGGAACCGTGCTCACACTGTTTCGAGAAAGTTTTCGAACATGACCAGGATCTGCCTGGGACGCTAGACGCGGTCTCGGAGCTGCTGTGGTAGGCTTCTTCGTGTGCGTCCCGTTCCCGGTGAGCAGAATGTCCTTTCTTGATTGAAAGTTCCTAGGGCTTCGGCCTCTGACAACGATAGGATTCGATTTGGTATGGCAAATGGTAACTTTACCACCTGTTGCCAGCGTGGCTACGACCTTGAGATGGACGATGAAATGTTGTTGTAGCTCTTTTCTTCTTCCATTATTCGCCGTGGCGCTGCGAAATTGTAAGCGCTTCCAATGGAAGGGGAAGGTCGCAAAGTTGGCGTCTCCCTCCTGAGCAGTAGTGGGATCCAGCGGTATTGACGGAGGTTCCTTCTCGGATCTCTCCTCGGTGGTAGCATTCCCGTTGGGCGGGGTCTTCCAAGGGACACAGATGATCTTGGTAGGACTTCCTTCAGCAGATTCTGTGGCCGAGATGATGAGCTCTTGGGAGACGATTGGGATTTGTTCTGTCTGCTCGGTAACGATATTGCGCAGAGCCCGAGGGACTACGACGCTACCCGAGACCTGGAAGATATTGCGGCGGTAGCACATCAGCTCAGTGTTCTCGGCCGGTTTCGCCCAGGCCGACTTCTCGGTGAAGAAGAGTCCCAGCAAGTCGGCAGTCAAGCTTACGGATACCTGGCGGAAGTTGTAGTCGAGCAGAGCATAGTCGTACTCGGGCGGGGTGAACTTCAGATATGTATGACCTTGTTCTATTGCTATCTCTTTCGCGTCTTGTGTATCGTGAGCATCTTGGGTCCCCGTCTCGGCAATCGTCTCAAAGGCTCCAACAGCATCGGAGAAGGCATCGTCGAAAGTGCTGGAGAAGCGCTTGAGGGAAGGCGTTGTCTGTGGAGGCGGCAGTTGATAGTATTCGTCTCTGTAGCGACGGCAGTCAGCAAAAGTGATGTAGTAGAGAGTTGCATTTAGATTGCAAGTACCCTGGGTAAACCGTCTGCGAGTCGTAGGTCGAGTATTGTTCCATAAAGTCATTCGGCATCATCATCATGTTGTTGTACATGTTGGAGGTTGTCGCAGTGTTGTCGACAGGCTCAAATTGGGTGGCCATGTAGGTCATGGATATCGGGTCGAAACCCTCCATGATTGCGGTTGTGTATAATGTCCTTGCGACTGCGATATGATTGTCGAAGCATGCGATTATGTTGTATGGAAAAGGTATATGAGACCAAAAGTTACGTGAGAGCCTAGAGGCCCTGTTAAGCGTGACGACAGGCTAGTGGGTCCAGTTATGGCAAGGTCGACTCTTCATAGAACAAGTCGGTTCAGGAAGTCGCGGTTTGCTCGTCGCGTGTGATACGTCGGACCGTCTGCAGTGCCTGCTTTCTGCTCACCGACAAGTCTCGGTTTCAGTGTGTACAACTCGACCTTTCCGAGATATGGCGATAGTCTCTTGCGACCTTGGAAAGTTGCAACACTCGTGCCATAGCGTACTATGGAAGCACTGGTAGAGGGGAGAGCGGATGCGACCACCGTGTGCGGAGACCGGAGGAGACCCTTCCCCTCCCAATTTGGCTGTCCCGAAGCCAATCCCGAATCCTACCCTGCCGACCCCGTGGCTTATCTTATCGCCTTCGGCTCAATAATGAAAGAGCCCGTAGTATCAGCCTCTCAGGACATTGTGACACCCAACATGTGTCAAAACACCTGCATGAAAGTTCGACTAAGTGCTTGAGTTATGCCTTGCATTCGAAACTCGGCTCGTTGGACGACAAGCATACTTATCACAACTCTGCTATGCTCAAAAATGAATGACACGTCCTACTCCGCTGCTGTTATTATGCGGGGACTTCTTCTGGGTATTAATACTGTTGATTTCTGTATTGTTTTGTAGCCAATGTCAGTTGTACCACTCGGCTAGATGTGAAACCTTCTACCTGCATGTGACATGCAACAAATCCCCAAATGCTCCTATATATCCCAAAACGCCTCCAGAAAAGAACAAATGCAGCTCGCTCAAATGCAACAAAGTTTCTCGAGCATCGAAGATACTAAACTTCGGACTCTGAGGCGGCTGCGACAGCTGCGCCAAATACCGAGCTCTCTGGAGCCATCTCGATCGAAATGGCTCCCCGACTCTGGCCGCTCATGATGGCCAGCTCATCGAGGTGGTTTTGACACCTCGAGCGGAAGCCAGGATACTTCTCCATCACTGTGCCGTTGCAAGCTACTGTTGCATGCGTTCGAGGTTGCTGTGCAAGCTGTGTGTTAACAGTCTCGGGCGAAGCCACAAGGCTGTGTTGAAGCGACCAGAGTGCATGAACGGCTGTAGCCACCAGCGCAGCTGCACGTCCTGATACAAGCCGGCTGACTTGTTTGACGAAGTAGAGGTCTCTGGTTGAAGGCATACGGCCAGCCGGTAATGGATGCGCAGAGGCGAAAGCAATCGCAGCCTTGCACAGAGCAGAAGTTGAATCACTCTCGAACACTGCGATTGTTCCAGTGTCTAGTGAGTACGGCTCCTGAAGCTTGGCCGGCATCATACCGCTGAACAGATCAGCAGTCTCGATAGCTTCAATCAGAATGAGGCGCACCAATTCGCCGAGATATCTTCCGCTGACTCTGTATTCCAGCGGTTGGAAGTCTGGCATGTGGTGGGTAGCATTAAGATATTGATCCCATCTCGAAGCTGGAAGCACATCCTTTCCGAACATACTGAGCTCGGTGTTGACTAGCACATCTTTGGCGGATGCGTGCCAATCCTCCGAGCGACTTCCATACTTCTCTTGCGATAATGCAGAAACCGGTAGATATATAGCGGAGTTCATGCCAGTACCCAAGATGAGCGAGAGCCGTGTCGAGGGATCTCGATAGGCCTGTGAGAGTAGCGTTGCCGAAGAATCGTTGATGATTGCTTGGAGTTGAACTTTAAGATTCCGTTGCTTGCAAGAGTCCATGAGAAGCTCATACAAATCTTGGCCTTCAACGCCATGGGTGGCACAGAACCCTTTGCCCATGGTCAGGATGGATCCACTGCGCGTAGATGTCTGCTCGATAGGGAACGACCATGACATTGCCATGGAAAGTGGGACGGTAGCACTCTTGTCTGAGCCGAGGACTTCCTCTATCCTGGCGGCCATCCAGTCAAAGAAAGCCTTCCCTTTCAAGTCCCGTATGGGCTCGTCTATGACGAAGCTCTTCATTCTCTTGATATCCATTCCATTTCTGGCCGACTCCTTCCCACTGAGATGTACGATTGCGATACGGAAGGTCGAGCCACCGACGTCCAGGGCAACAAAGTCGCCAGATTCATGGCCAGTGGGCAAGGCGTAGTGGAATGACGGCAGCATGCATATGTTTGAGGATTGTAGTTTTGTGCGAAACTCGGCCTGGAGTTGTTCTGACATGGCATGCAGGTTCCGTGGGCGCAGCGGAGCGTCGAAGAGAGACTCGACGTCATGTAAGAGTTTGTCCATGCTCCTTGTGCGCGAGCTCTGTGTTTCTATGCCAAAGGCATCTTTGTTGGGCGACGGCAGTTGTAGAGGCTGGATCAACGAGGCTAGCATGGCAGTCAGACAGGTGCGTGACGCTTCTGTAGGACTTTGACGAGTAGTGAATAGCGACGACGGCGGGTGATGGGAGTGGTCCGGTCGTGGTGATAGATGCTTGGTCGACGGAAGAATGCTTGTTGACTTGTTGACCAGTCAGTTGCGTTAGATGGACTATTTAGTTATGTATCACACAGCTGTGAGGACATGAGCGGCCCACAGCAGATGTTTCGGGAAGCGCAGGGATTAGCAGAAACGGAGGCAATACGAATGCTGCCAGACGTGATGGCTCGCGTCCAGCACGGCATGGGGCATGGTCAGTCAAAGTTGCAGTCGTAACAGGATGCTTTGGTTGCAGCAGCAAATCACGACAAGTGGATCAACGCGGCGGCGGGGGGACTTCCTGACGCTTCACCGTTCCATCAAGATTCGTCCCTCTACAGCCATTATTCAACAACACACGCCCACCGACGATAGCCGCTCGCTCTGTATACCCTGATAGGGATTGGTCATATCCCTAGCCACGACACCATTCCACACTGTTGCAATCTTCAGCCTGCCCTAGGCCTTTGCGCCGGTCATCATCAACACTTCTTCGATGATGTTACATCGGCAATCCGCGATCGGCACCAACCACCAACTTGAGGCCCGTGATCGCTCGCCCACTCATGCTTTTTATCCGTCCTAACCACGCAGAGCCGCGCCTTCTTCCACCTTTTCCTCGTCCCGAGGTTCCCTTATAGCTGTCATATCGATGTGACCACATGTGCTACGAGGACCCTCTTGTTGTTATCATCTCGAGATGCTCCAACAGCGCGTGTTATCAGGTCAATCACTCTGCCAAGCATTTTATGTTACACTGAATCTCTAGCCTGTACCAATTGGATACTCATAAAATTGCTTGCATCATTACAAAGTAGTAGGTAGGTACGCTATACGAGGGAGCTAACAACAAGACCGATTCGCTTCCGTGATTATGTCCGGCCACACCGAGACAGAGGATCAACTTGCCTAATCCTGAAACTGACCTGCGATCTCAGACCTTCTCGGAGTCATGAACAACTGCTTTGCCGTCCTGTGTACCGATGATCTCTTCGACCGTCTCGTCCGAGAATTTCACATCCTCCTCAACACTGACATGGTCTGTAACTCTGATGAGCAAGACTGGCAGAGCACAAACCAGAGCGCCCAGCAAAAGTGCCCAGCTTGAAGCGAACTCGCTCATGTATGGCAAACTCTGCGAATCGAGACGCCAGATAACGGCAGCTCCAGCAGACTGGATACCCTTGTAGAAGCCAGCGAAGTTGGTGAGCTTGCGACCGTTGTTGGTCAACGATCCCATGAACCAGTACACACATGTCTGCCATGCGGCATCGTAAAAGCCGTAAAAGATGTACAGGAACATCGGGCCAACATAGCCAGCGTCGCTCCAGTCCTTGGATTGGAAGCCCGAACCCTTTGCAACGGACTCGCGAGTATAACCGGTCTGGAATGCATATCCACCACCGAAGACTACGAGAGTCAAAACCAGGATGGCGACCCAGGCAATCTTCGCTCTGACGGTACGGCGAATCTTGGAGTAGTCAAGACAGAACCCGAAGACGAATGCGCCGACAATCTGAGCAGTCCAGTAAAGGGTGTTGTTCAGAGCACGAGTTCTGGTGTTGAAGTATGCAAGGTTGACACCATTGAATTGGTAAGTGTAGAACCAGTTGGAGGCGAAGAACATCGGGAAGAGACAGATGATGTATGGGTCGCTCCTGATGGTCTCCCAAAGTCCCAACAGCTCGGACTTCCAGGTAGGGTTCTTCATGAGGATGATGCGAGAACCATCACTGCGGACAACCGATTTTGCATCCACCAGGAACCAGGCCAGCCCAGCACCGCAGGCTGTCAAAACAATGAAACCGACGTAAGTTCCGTCGGACACGGTACCACTGCTAGTGGAGTTGATGTTCTCGCCAAGGGGGATCAGACTTCCTATGACCGCACCAAGGTTGAAAATCATCCAGAACCAGGAAATATATCTTCCCTTGGAGCTCTCGCTTGGGTAAGACATCATGATAGCACCCTGAGCTGACCACAGCATACCGGCACAGCAACCAAGTAGAGCGCCTGCGAAGATGTTGAAGCCTGTGTTCTGGGTGTGGGTGTAGCAAAGGAACGAAGCCACGTAAACACAGTAGCCCAGACCACCAAAGGACAGACTCCATCTGATGCCGATGAAGTTGACGATGCTGCCAGCAAAGAATCCTTGTTTCGGTGTTAGACATGACTCGTTAAGACTTGAATGCATTTTACTTACCAACGACAGAGAAGCAGGCATAGAGGGCAATGTTGGCCTCGTCAGCTGCTTTGGCAGAGACTTGACCACCTCCACCCATACCTGACAAGGCATTGAACATGCCAGGGCATAGGAAACAGACAAAGGCGACGATCACAAGTTGTGTGGCAGGGCTGGCGTAGTGAGGGATTGTTACAGGACCAATCTTGACGGGTCTGTACTTTCGTCCCACAGGCATGACAACGTCTGTGGTGCCATTGTCGACAGACCCACTGGCCGACTCGACCTCATGTAGGTTCTTCTCGGTGGATTGAGCCATGTCGACTCGATTCGGCGACAAAAGTCTTGGCGATAGCAAGGAACAAGTAGAAGAAAAGGTCCAGTGTCGTGTGAGACTCAAGGTGGTATAATAAAAGACAGTCGAATGCGGGGGCGGCAAGGGCTAGATTTTTTGGGTCTGTGAGGAAGGACCCAAGGAGAAAGCTCGAGCGAATGGTACACACGCGACTGGTTGGATTGGAAACAGCGGTGGGAGGATGTGGTACTTTATTTCAAGTCCGTGTAACCACTGCAAGGCTGGCTCCAGTGAGAGCGTGAATTGAGATAGGTAAGGAGAAAGTGCGAAGTGGTCTCGTGTCAGCACTGCCTGCAGATAACACCCATGCATTGGACCGTCGCGTGCCCCGGCCTTGCAAGTCTCCGCAAGGTTGACTTTCCCACGCCCGACCAGCGAATCGCAGCTTATCGCACTCCCCATATTTTTAGCCCCGTCTTGGCCTCCTTGCGCCGATGCCCCGCCGTTATCAACCGACTCGCACTGGCGATGCAACCACAGCACCGTGACAGCTTGTTTGCCGGCGCCCATCTCCATGTAACACACTGATAGGCACGTTGGCACCACGAGGATCCATCGTGATACAGCCCTGTCGAGATGGAAGTCTTCGACCACTTGGGTATTCCAGAACCTTATCTCATCGCGACAGTCGACCACGTCCTTCCCTTGTGTAGCATTCTTGCGGATGTCGCTCTCTGATCTTCCCCCAGTCTGCGAATGCAACCGTGACAGTCCACCGGTCAGCGAAGACGAACCAGCTTGATATGTGTTCTTGTGGAGAATAGCTTTTCGATGATGTAGGTAGGTTGCCTCAGGTGGGTTGCTGCTTGCTTTCTTTCATTCGATATAACCTCTTGTCCGCCGTGGTGTTCGTGTCGTTTCAGTCCACTCCTAAAAGATATACTCCGTCAAAAGAAAAATATCACTTCTCATTCACAACACCCAAGATGCGTCTTATCATTCGTGACGACAAGGATACGGCTTCGGCGTTCATCGCCAGCTACATCATTGGTTCGTGAAAGATCCTGCAGGACAATCTCACGCATGCTAATCAAACCAGATCGTATCAAGGCTTTCGGCCCAACTCCGAGCAAGCCGTTCGTGCTTGGTCTTCCTACAGGCAGTTCGCCTGAAGGCGTGTACAAGAACTTGGTTAGACATCACAAGAACGGTGATATATCCTTCCGCGATGTAGTGACATTCAACATGGTGAGTCAAACATGTATCCCTTGTTTTGGCATATCAACAAGAAGCTAACGGGCCCTTCTTCTGTAGGACGAGTACGTCGGCCTCCCTCGCGAGCACCCGGAGTCATATCACAGTTTCATGTACCGACACTTCTTCTCACATATCGATATTTTGCCATCCAACATCAACATTCTGAATGGCAATGCTCCTGATCTCGAGGCAGAGTGCATTGCCTACGAAGAGAAGATCAAGCGTGCAGGTGGCATCGAGCTCTTCTTGGGTGGCATTGGCCCTGATGGTCACATCGCTTTCAACGAGCCCGGATCCAGTCTTACATCTCGTACCAGAGTCAAGACGCTTGCTTATGACACAATCGTCGCAAACTCGAGGTTCTTTGGTGGCGATGTCGCAAAGGTGCC
>Ga0058697_10000615_pt1 | contig 14935 bp, 28 predicted proteins | sample AgamicAsMae_FD_66619 | JGI IMG/M metagenome (GOLD analysis project Ga0058697, IMG submission 66619) | Agave microbial communities from Guanajuato, Mexico - As.Ma.e | ecosystem: Host-associated > Plants > Phyllosphere > Phylloplane/Leaf | place: Guanajuato, Mexico | collected 2012-06-04
TCTGCGGCTTCGGGCGAAGGGTTCTTGTCTAGGATAATAGATCAGCCAGGTGCCAGCCAAGGCAGAGGTCGTGACTACAAACCAGGGTGAAACTTCAGAGCGCCCTTGCGGTATGCCGACTTGAGTTGAGCCTCGGAAGCGTCAGGAGCGACGCCCAGAGTCTCGTAGAATTTCGTGTCCTTGACCATGGTGGTGGTAGGGTTGAGAGGGCTGTGTTGAGTTGAAGGGCGCGAGGACAGAAGCGAATGTTAACAGAAAACTGAAAGGGGTATCAAATCAACAGGTAAAAAGCCAAGGACTATAGTTGACGTGTGGTAAGCGCAGGCTCTGAGAGGGAACGAGAACGCTTGGGAAGGCGATTGATTGATTTGGCTCCCGATAGCCTTTCTAGAGCCTTCGACGATTTTCTCCCGAATGCCGCTGCAACGCCAAGCCGCAAGCACTCTCAACCCTCTCACTCCGGCTCATGCACACTCACTCGATTGCAGCAACACACTTTGATAAAGTGCCATGTCAAACAGTCATATGTGATGCAGCAAGCAGTGAATCCTTCTGAGCGCAAACCACGATGTCTTTCACCATATGCTTGGAGGAGCCCATACTGATCAGGCTGCATGGCTGGGCGTGACTATGATTGCAATCCTTTGGTAGCAATCTGCGTATGTTGTAATCAATCCAATCTTGTTCGAATACCGATTATATATATCATCAACCTTGAAGAGTTGACCGGCCATCAAGAGCGGGCAAGCAGTCCACTGAATCGACCTCCTATGATCGGCCCTGGAGGCGCTATGAGCCGCGAACTAGTCAAACCAAAAATCTGCTTTATCTGGGGTTCTGCTCTTTCCACTGTCATCTTCAGCACTTAACCATAACTACACAATGTCTGAGAGCGATATTGGTTTCCAGGCTGCTCTCGAAGAAGCTAGAAAGGGCGCTTCCGAGGGTGGTGTTCCCATTGGTGCTTGTCTTGTTTCAGTACGTTCAATCAAAGATACAACTTCAAGAGTCATTCTTGCTGTGCCATATAGCCGATCAGGGAGACTCTAGCTGTACCTTTCTTCTACACCCTCAAGATGTGCTGACTGTACATTTTCTAGGCAGATGGCAAGATTTTGGTAGGTCTCCAAAGTGCTGCATCGGAGGTACTTGGTTGACATACCTGCCAGGGCCGTGGTCACAACTTGAGAATGCAAGAGGGATCTCCTACTATTCACGTATGTACTCCGTACCTCACGAAAGACAACACATGATGCTGAGAAGCATGCAGGGAGAGATTGCTGCACTTAACAACGCGGGTAGACTCCCAGCTTCTGCCTATGAAGGCGCTACTATGTACACCACTCTCTCACCCTGCGACATGTGCACTGGAGCTTGTCTTCTGTACAAAGTCAAGCGTGTTGTGCTCGGCGAGAACAACACTTTTGTTGGTGGCGAAGATTACCTCAAGCAGAGAGGCGTTGAGGTTATCAACGTCAAATCCGCCGAGTGTGAAGATTTGATGAAGAAGTTTATCAAAGAGCACCCTGGAGAGTGGTGGGTATCCCCGTCAACCAATATTCGTCCCTTTGCTGACACGTATCGATGCAGGAACGAGGACATTGGTGAGCAGTAGGCATGGCGCCTGTGTTTCACCAATCAGAGGTCATCATATTCCTTTCGTGCATCTTTTGCTCGGCGGCCTCTAGGGCAGAAGTTTTGGTTGTATCTTGGATTCCTAGAGCATCATTCGCAACGGTAAACAATTGGAATGGCCGAATCTTCATCTACCTGAAAGCCTGTGGATCTCCTCGAAGAAGAATTTAAGGTCATCGGGGTTGACGAACGGTGTGATTCCTAGGATTGTCAGCATGTAAACAAGCTTGGAACTTATAAAGTTGCACATACCGTGACCAAGGTTGGCAATCCAACCTTGCTTGCCACCACCGAAGCCCTCTACCATTTCTTTGACCACTGCGGTGATGGCTTCCTTTCCGCCGTAAAGAACGCCAGGGTCGGCGTTTCCTTGGAGAACCTTGCCCTTCTTTTGAGCAATGGCGTAGGCCTCCTTGGGCGAGTGCAGCCAGTCCAATCCAATAACGTTGTATGCGGTATCACAGAGGTCGTCGAGAGCGTACCATGCACCCTTGGCGAAGACAGTCATCGGAACGACTTCCTGGCCCATTTCTCTGAGACGGTTGGGCAGGTGGTCTGCAATGTAGTTCAAGTAAGGCAGGGAGAACTCCTTGAAAGAGGTGGGGGACAGCTCGCCAGCCCACGAGTCAAAGACCTGGATAATCTGCACGGCCAAATTAGCTCAAGACGAGGAGACATGGATGGAAGAGGTGTACCTGAGCACCAGCAACGACTTGCAGGGCAAGGTATTCAACACAGAGCTCGGCGATCTTCTGAAGCAACTTCTTGCTCTCCTCGGGGTACTTGAAGATCCAGGTCTTGACTTGCTTGAACATCTTTGTGCCACCTCCTTCAACCATGTAGCTGAGCAGAGTCCAGGGAGCGCCACAGAAGCCGTACAGAGGGACGCGGCCGTCGAGCTTCTGTCTGGTCATAGTGATGGCCTTGTAAACGTAGTCCAGAGTCTCCTTGACATCGACGTCTCTTTCCATGATTTCCTGGTACTGCTTGTCGCTCGGGGACATGAGAGGATCGGGGAAATGGGGGCCTTTCTTGTCGACCATAATGACCTCCATTCCCATGGCCTGAGGAATGACGAGAATGTCGGAGAAGATGATGGAGCCATCAATGAGGCCGGCATAACGATCAATGGGTTGTAGAGTCAGAGTTGAGGCAATTTCAGGCGAGCGACAGCACTCAAAGAAGTCGTGGGAGCCTTTGGCCTCGTGGTACTCGGGCAGGTAGCGGCCAGCCTGGCGCATGACCCACATGGGCGGACGCTCGACCTTCTCACCACGCGCAGCGCGCAGGAGCAGGTCGTTCTTCATGGGAGGGAATTCAGGCATGTCGACGTTGGTTTGATTGTATTGGTGTCGCGACAAGAAGTGGTGCAGCACAAGAGAGAGTTCGCTCGTAGACAGAGCGTGCCCCGCATGAACGCATCGACCTCCCAGTCGACATCATGACCGAGAGCGTTTTTCTTCCGAGCACTCTCGATCCATGATTTGATCTTTTGTTTTGGCAATGTTTCGTCGGGCTCGTCTGCCCTTGCTTCGACTGGCCCATTTGTCCCCAGGGAGAAGATGGAACGCTCCTTACATTGCAACTCGGGGTGCCAAAACCAAGAGCACTATCAAATTTCAGGAACTACCCCAAGGTCCTCTTGCGCCTTCTCCGCTTCCTGCACTTGAGGATATTCCAGACGACCAAGTTCGCGCCTATCCACGTGTCATACAGCAACACCTGAATCATGTCAGCAAATTCAGCGACTGTGTTGTACTTACCCGTATAGGCAATTTCTACGAGCTCTATGGCGAGCAAGCCGAGGAATATGGCCCTCTCCTCAATCTGAAAGTCGCTCAAAGGAAAACTGCCCTAGGTCCTATCGCCATGGCAGGCTTCCAGTACACTCAATTGGATCGTTTTCTGAAATCTCTTGTTCAAGGCTTGGATAAGCATGTCGCCATTAGTGAGGAGGTTCGAAATTCTGCCGCTGATCAAGTCAAGAACGGTGGTCTGCTCTACAACCGTAAAGTCTCTCGCATTGTCACCGCCGGCACATTGGTCGACGAAACCTTCATGGACCCCTTCGAGAACAACTTTCTACTAAGCATACATGCCGATCTTGACACGACAGACATCGTGTCGATACCACAGGACACAGACGTGGGACTTACATGGGTAGACCTCTCAAGCGGCGATTTCTTCACCCAACGCACAGAGCTATCTTCCCTTGGCTCCGTTATTGCTCGTGTAGGAGCCCGTGAGATCGTGCTAGATTCTAGCTTTGAACGAGTTGATCGATCTCAGCTAGATCGACTCCTGGGTGATGGGGGTCATGCTGTGACATATCACACCCCGGACCCAGATTTTGCCTCCATTGAACACTGGGCTCCTATGCTAGAAAAGCCTGTTTCCAAAGAAGAGTCTAATTTCTTCTCCACACAAGAGGTACTGGCAGGGTCACTGCTACTAGATTATGTCAAAGGCAGGTTGCTCGAGTTGAACGTTTCTCTGAGATGTCCTGTCCGCCGCAACCAGAGTGATTATATGAGCATCGACAAACAGACCTTGAAAGCTCTGGAGATCCGGTCCACTCTTCGAGACGGACTTTTCCAGGGCAGTCTGCTGCATGCGATCCGGCGAACAACGACCAAGAGTGGCGCTAGATTACTGAGTCAGAGGCTAGGTATCAAATGTTGCTTTTCACGTACACTTCCCTCATACTAATTATGTTTTCCTTTGACAGTATCACCATCCATGTCACTTTCAGAGATCAATAGTCGTTTGGATCTGATATCGGAGCTGCTGGAGCACGATCAGGTGCGCGAGGAGACTATGTCTGCGCTAAGAAGAACGACAGATGTTCTGCGGCTGCTGCAGAGATTCTCAATTGGCAAAGGGGATGCTGATGATCTCCTGGCTCTTGCCAAAACGATACAGATCGTCAGCCAGATTGTGAATATGATGAACACACATCTGCCGTCAAAGAAGAGTGCTATGGACTCTCTTCCATTGAGAGCGTTAGTAGATCGCCTCGACTTGGATGGTCCTTCAAAGCTCGCGACTCGAATCTTGGACGCAATTGATGAGGAAGGCTTGTCTCAACAGCACATGGCAGAAGAGGCAGAAGCAGTGGGCGTTGTGGAACTTGCTGAACAGATTGCTGAGGCAGAAGAGCCCAAGACCAAAACATCGAAACGTGGGAAGGCCAGTACTCAGAAAGCTGCAGCACCTGCAGAACTTAATGCTGGAGAGTTCTGGATCATGCGTAGAAGGTAAGTGGATGATACTAGCATTTGGTCATCGTGTCGTCTTTTCTAATCATCACTAGTGCCAGCACGACCTTACTGACAGGGCACGAGAATCTCGACGATGTCATGGAAGAAAAGGCACAACTCTTCGAACGTCTACGAGCAGAAATAGGTATGTCCTGATAATATGGTTAATGAACTCCTCATACGTACTAACATGGCCAGGTAACACCTTGGCCCTAAAGTGGACTCCACAACTGGGACACTTCTGTCACGTTAGGGGCAAAGATGTTCGGGCGGAGATTCCAGATGCTAGGAATGTCAGCTCCTCGAAAAGCACTCGAGCCTTCTATCTTCCAGATTGGTCGCATCTTGGGTCACGACTGGAAGACGCAAAGTTGCGTATCCGTACAGAAGAGCAGAGAGTCCTTAATGATCTCCGCAAGCGGGTAAGCCTCAAACGGGACTACATTGCCTTTGTATCGTGTTGACGAGAAGCTAGGTGATTGAAAATCTGGTCAAGCTGAGGCGTAATGCCAGTATCCTTGACGAGCTGGATGTTGCGTGCTCATCAGCGGTCATGGCAAGAGAAAGGGATCTCGTGAGGCCCATTCTGCATTCCGGGTAAGATTAGTCTGCTCAGCTCCTTGTGTATCCTCCTGCTAATCTGAACATAGCACAACGTCTAAGATCGTTGGTGGTCGTCATCCAATGGTAGACATGGGTTTGCAAGAGCAGGGTCGGCTGTTTACTGCTAACGATTGTGCCGTTGGTGGAGATGAAAGCATTCTATTGATTACAGGGTGTGTTGTCCACGCAAACTCAACGATCGTCATGCTAACACTTATCGCAGACCTAACATGGCAGGCAAGAGTACCTATCTCAGGCAAAACGCCCTGATCACCATCTTAGCCCAAACTGGCTGTTTTGTTCCGGCAGACTATGCAGAACTAGGACTTGTGGACAAGATCTTCAGCAGGGTAGGACAGCTAAAAGTATACGTGTCTTCTCACAGTGGCTGATGATCATCTAGGTGGGCTCAGCGGATAGTCTGTACAACCACCAGTCGACTTTCATGGTGGAGATGCTCGAAGTCGCCGATATCCTCAACCAAGCAACTCCACATTCATTCGTAAGCGGATCTCACGTCTAGCTGAGATCAATACTGACTGCCTATACCAGATCATCATGGACGAAGTCGGTCGAGGAACCACTCCAGAAGATGGCGTTGCTGTGGGATATGCTTGTCTGCATCACCTGCACAACACGACTCGATGCCGGACATTGTTCGCCACGCATTTCCACTCTCTGGTCGACATGACGAAGAGTTTTGATCATCTAGCTTGTTACTGTACGGATGTCGCAGAGGAGGAAGATGGCTCATGGGTCTACGTGCACAAGCTCCGGCAGGGAGTCAACAGAAGCTCGCATGCCTTGAAGGTCGCTAAGCTTGCTGGTGAGTTGGAGAGTCATTGGCATGCCTTATACAAAGCTAACGACTCTAGGTCTGCCTGATACAGCTATAGCCGTGGCCAAAAGTGTCCTAGACGAGTTTGAGCGCGAAAGAGAAAGTGCATCATAAAATCTCATTACTCGAGCTATTGTCTATAGCCTTTTGGAACATATTCAGTCATTGCGACTCAAATGCTTTGTCAAGGCACTGCACTTGCTGGATGGAGATCATTCTGATTGCTTGTATTCTGCGACCTCCTAGGGCATGGATGGGGTATCTCTTATTATTCCATGTCTTGTCGCCACTCACGCATTGATCCTCATTACCACTTCAAGACCGACGTGTCTTAGATCTTCTTGTCAAAAAGGCGCTTCTAGTCCTTCTTGCCGAAGAGATGCTTGACCTTGTCGCCCAGGCTTTCCTTGTTGTCTTTCTCCTTTTCCTGGGCAGGGGCAGCACTGTGGCCTCCGTACTTTTCCTTGTAGATGTTGCCTTCGCCGCCGCGCTGAATTTCGTGATTAGTAACGGGCGTTGATGAGTGGTATGTGAGATGAGCTTACACCAGTGTGGAAGTTGTCGTAGCCTGCAGCGTTGCGCATGGCGGGCTCAGGGATCACGTCCTCGGAGTTGGAGCCATTGTCGCGCACGGGACCGACTCTGGGCGAATCGACAATGTTGCCGGCACCTTTTGAGGACTGGTTAGTCGTGTGTGTTGTTATCTGTTGAGCTGGCAATCACATGCCTCCGCGACCGGAGGAGTACTCGGGCTTCGAGGACTCGCCGACGTAGCCTTCGCGCACGATGTTGCCGTCGGTGTAGCTGTAATGCTTTGGTTAGGAATAGGCAGATCTGTGTTGTCGAGAGCATTGCTCACAGTGTGTCATCACGACCGATGTTGCCGGCGCCTGTTGATATGTCATCAGCCAGTCACACTTGACTCGAGGCGTGCCAGACGAGCATACCTCCACGGCCAGTAGAATGAATTTCGTTTGCCATGTTGTTTTTGGTTTATGTAGAAGTGCTCAAGGTGTAAACTACAGAGTCGAAAGGTGTGGTCTTGCAACTCGCGGTGTGAAATGAGAGATTATTAGGAATGCGCGACTATTTGTTTGACCTTCACTCATGTGAAAGTGACGTCAGGGAACAAAGAAGATTGCCAAGGTTTCTTGCATGATTGCACTACCGTGATGGCTTTCCTTTGGGAGAATCGTTCAAGTGAGTGGTTATTTCATCATGATATCGCGCAATCCGGCGGCACTGTTTCGCGCTGCATGGAGGTGCTGCTGTGCAGGGATTAAGGTTGGGTGCTTATCGGGGTTGGGGCATCATGATGGTTCTCCGGTGCTAGATAAGGATCGTGGGGTGGATTAGTGACGGTATTTACGTATCGCATGGTGACTATATATTTGGACAGTACGAGAGAGCGTGGTCAAGAGAACGTCATGTATATCATGAAGCAGTGGCTACCAGAAGATATGGGCTACGTTGCTCAAGTAGCTGGGCTGGAATGTCAAGGACCAATGTGATTATGACTAGACCAGGGTCACCAACGATACAAAGGTTGCTTGGCGAGCACGAAAAGTTCCAGCATACGAGTTCTGATCAAGAGCTTGTGTTCTGAACAGTATATCACATACGTCAGTAGTAATAGCACAATGGCCGAGACACAATCATACAAAGAGCTTCTGGCCAAATGGGCTGACAAGTACAGAGGGGTGAGTGACGCGCAGCTCGTGTCCATACCGTGCGACTATTCTCTAATCTGCTCTATGTAGGCAACTGTGGAAGACCTCGACCCACCACCGGCCCTGTCGACCTTGTCATCATCGCTCATCTCCAGTGCTCTGATGGCCGCCTACGAGAGAGAGTACACCCACTTGACAGTCGTTGCACCTGAGACACGTGCGCTCGTTGGCTACCTGTCCATGCCCAACCTCAAGGACCTGCTCAAGACCGGCAGTGTTCGCGACACCGACACGGTGGACAAGGCAATGACAAAGTTCAAGAGAAAGGGCACCAAATACCACGTCATCACCATGGACACTCCTCTGGAAGAGCTCGAGGCTTTCTACGCCGGCTTGACGGAAGACGGCAAGATGCCAGAACAGGAATTCGCCGTCGTCACAGATGCCGGCCGTAAATTCGTTCTAGGTGTTGCGACAAAACAGGATCTCGAGGAGTTCGTCAAGAGAAGACCCGTCTATTGATCCAACATGTCCATCTGCCCTTTTCAGATATCCCCAGACATTCGACCCAAAACATCAACATCTCCCCCTGGCTGGACATAATACAACTTGACGGCTTTGAGATACAACCGAAGTGCCCTTCTCTCAAAAAGATGCCTTCATCATCCAGTACCAAGAGCTTCGTCATTCGGTCTTCAGGTTCGAGCTTCTCCAAGTCCTCAAGGGGCTAGTGGAGGCTTAATAGCATAGCATATGCATATTTCCATGTTGCTCCAGGAAGCCGGTCGCGCTGATACCTTTCGACCTGAACCCGTAAAAGTAGGAGCGGAAGAAGGATCGCAATTAGCAGTTTAGAGTGCGACCCATAATCAGAATCCTCATCTGCCTATCCGCTTTTTGCAAACAGCTGCGACGACACTGATATCATCGAGTTTGCCGCCCTCTATGGAGAGGCCTTCTTCGATCGCGCGTTCCATGTACGGACTCTCTGCAAAGGGGTCTTGGGCAATAGTGCGAGCTGCTTTGACGAGCTCCTGGGCAACGAATTGCATGCCTCCTGCATACGTGCTCTGTTCGTCTGAGCGCATAACCTGAGGAACACTGCCGGACTTCCATTTCTCCATGCTTTGTAGGACATTGTCAACCACTTCGTGTTCCCAAAGATTGTCCACGACGCCGTCAGACATGGCGAGAATGATGTCGTCCTCTGCGATTGTGATTTTGTCCATGACGGCGTTCTTTTCGGGCACATCGGGACTGTTGCTGCCAAGCTGACGCGGACAGTCGAACCAGTGCCATTGCTCGGTAGTTTTGTAGATGACTTCGCGTTCTTCTGGCCGTATGACAAGTATCTGCGAATCGCCTAGTTGAGTTACGTAGAGTATAGGGTGGGCGGGTTTAGTGTTGGTATCGGTATGTAGGAGAGCGCCGCAAGCAGTGGTGGTACCGAACCACTCGTTGGGTTTACTAGTTGCGTCTATGGTCTGTTGATAGGCCTTTTCGAGGTACTTGACGGGGTCCGGCTCCGAATCGTCTCCGTAGGCATCTTTCTCGGCTTCCAGCGCCCAGAAGTGCAGTATGAGGCGTGACCACAAGCTATAATACAAGTCAGAGGCATGGAAGGAGTGAGGTCGAGCTTAGTTCATACGCAGCGTGTCCTCTTTCACGACTAGCCCAGGCTCCTACACCATCGTTTGCGCCAATAAAGTTGTCGCTCACCAGAACAGCATCATCTCCGTTGGTGATGCCTCGTATCATGTCGCCATTGACAGACGGGCGACGATCGCGGCTTCGGTCATGGGTACTAAGAGGATCTGAGAAGGAGCCCGACGGAGGTGATAAGAAGGGCGGCGGGAAGGGTCGAGACGGTCGTTTGGCGAAGAGACCATAGCCGGCCTCGAAGTAGTATGCTGACTTTGACACAACAATTGAGGCCTCGTCTGGTACAGGTGTAGTGGTGCCGCCTCTGGGTTCCTCGTTCTTCTGCTGGCTGCGCGACGACGCGAACCGGTATGGAGCATGCAATCGGACGGCCGAATGAATTTGGAGCCTCTTGGTCAGCAAGCGTATGCCTCCACTGGCGTACATGCTGCTGCCGAGACTGAAGCCCAAGCGAAATTGAGTCTGGCCGACTCTTCGCTGATCATGTCAGTCTGCATCTGTTAATCACACGCTGGACCCTCGAATGATGCTGACGGCCAAAGGCGGCCGCCTATGTCGGCTCTTGCGGCTCTTGGAAGTCCGTCTACAACTTCCTGTTTTGGAAACCACTCCACAGCCAATCTTGAATAAAGTCATACTGATGCAGAAGCATCTACCTAGTTGTCTATGTTGAGAAGAGTAAACATGTGCAATGAGGCCTTGACTGACCTCTCCGGAAAAGAACGCCTTTTGAAAGTGTATGCAAACCCGCCAGCCTATACCATCCAGAAATCCTCACATGCAGTATATAATACAATTAAGCCTTCTTCTCCTCGCTCTTTGCCTCTGATGTCTGTTGACCTCCGGTAGAAGAAGTGGAAGCGCCGGCTTGAGTCTGCAACTCAGCTTCGTGCTCACGTCTGAGCGCGTCCTCAGGGCGTGCTTCATCCTCCTTCTCGTCAATGTTGTCGAGATCGCTGACACGAGCCGACTTGCCGCCTTCGCTCTGCTTCTCGCTCTGTTCGTTCTCATCCTCGATCAACTCCTGCTGCTCACGGAGAACCTCCAGACGCTGCTTGTTGGTTGCAGCTCCCTCTGCAGTGTGCACTTCCAGCTCAATCTCGTGGAAGAGCTCCTCAGGGATGCTGGCCAAGACAGCCTGCAAGGCATCGATCTGCGAGTCGAACTCTACATCCTTACCCTGCGTGTACATGAAAGCGTTGGAAAGGACAAGAAGAGTGCTTGGAACTCCGTACTTGAGACGCAACTCAAGCCAAAGACCCAAGTCGTCGCGGAGTCTAGCGGGAGAGACACCATGAGTGCGCAGACCGCGCGAAGCACATGCAGTTTGGAGCTCGGGCACAGACAAAGATTCGACACCCTCAAAGGAGATGGCTCTGTCATCACGCTTGATCTGGCGCATACGATGTCTGACTTGGTAGCGGAGCATGGTATCGGTGCCAAAAGTGGTCAGAGACATGTAACGGCAGATACCAACAAGTTGCGGGCGAGAAAGGTTGTCGAGGGTCAAGTCGTCCTTGAAGATTTTGCAAACGCGAATGACATCGGCCTTGTTAGGAGCTTCGCCAGTGGTGCGAATCTAGGTTGAGTCAGTATGCATTCTGATTTGACGAAGTAGAGTAATTAGTTACCTTGCGGAAGAACTCTGTGAACTCTTCTTTTTGTGCGTTGGCGGCGCTCACAGGCAGGCCAGTCTCTTGCAAAGTCTGACGCAGGAAGCTGCTGACTTCCTTGCGGGTACCACGCAGACTGCTGGCCTTTGCTTCCTTTGACTTTGCACCTTCGTACGTGCTAGGCAGCATGTTGGGGAAAAGCTTCAGGGCAACTGGAAGCAGCAACTCGGCGAAGGGCACAATGACAAACATAGAGAAGGGAACGAGGCGACCGAGATCCTGGACAGTACGGTGCAGCTAAACAGGAGGTTAGATTGGGTCCAGTGGATTGAGTTGAATGTACTCACTTGTCTATGCTCTCTGCGGGTAAGCTCGTAACCTGCAGCCATCTTCAAGGCCAGCTTGGAGCTGATCTTGACTTCGGCGGCCAACAGCTTGGTACCATCCCAGTAATGGTGAACCTCCTTCATAATCTTTTGCTTAAGAGTGAGCTTCTTGCTTTCCTCCTTCTTCTTTGCGAGTCTCTTCTCTTCTGCCTTGTCGGCATCGGCTTTTTGGCTGGCAAGCTCATTCAGAGCCTGATCTTCTGAGGCCTTTGTGGGTGCGTGTGCAGTAGGCTTGTTCACGGGAATGTTGACATCCGGGGACGAAGAGGACGACTGCTTGGACTTATCGTCTTGCGACTCGAGGGGTTTCTTAGCCTGGTCGGCATTGAAGCCTGGGGGCGGGTAGTTGGACTGGGTGTTGGATGTAGAGGTGTCGCCAGATACGGAACGGTTCGGAATCAATATGGCGATGGCAGGCAATTGCCTGGGGAGGCGCATGGAGCGAGACAGGGCAGTCCTTGTGCTGTTTCTAAGCAGCAGAGGCGCCATTTGTGAAGCAGTGCGGTTGAACGACATGGCGAGCGGACGCCTTGGGCAGATGTGAGAAGTTCAAATGGTGATAGACGATAAATGACCAAAAGTTGAGCAAGACAGGAAGATGGACAGGGCGAGGAACTGGTGTCCAGGAAACTTCCACGGCTTCGACGGACTTCTTGCGCGCTGCGGACTTAGGTTAGCATACCCCCGTCGCCTGTGCACAAGCTGCACACTGCACAACCTTTTGTACACAGTGGTTGAGCCGAGCTACCGATGTTGGCAAACGAAGGCAACATGTGACGCACGGACCGAGGCTTGTGTACGAGTTCCTGCCCCGCAATGCCGAAGCCGGGTGACGGGTCATTTCAAGTATCCGAACAATTGTTCCTTCGTGCTCGCTGATTGCTGCGTCTCCCAACCTCCCGCATCCCGAGTCCCTCTCTTTGCTACTCTGGCAAGCACTGCTGTAGACTTTCTCCTTCCTTACCAAACTTCGATTCTGCACTCGAGGTCGCAAACGTCGCTTAGCCGTCTTGTCCGGCTATTTCTACCCTCCAACTCCATACACTCTCTCATATCACGACACGTACACGATGCAACTCCGCAAAGCCGCCCGTATCATCTTGGTCGGCGCCCCTGGTGTGGGCAAGGGCACACAATCTGAGCGCATGCTCCAGCGATTCCCTCAACTGTCCTCGATCAGCTCTGGAGACCTCTTGAGAGACAACGTTCGCAGACGAACTCCGCTCGGTACAATTGCTCGTACATCTATGACGCAGCAAATGCTAACTCTTCACGCTTAGGCATCCAGGCCGAATCCCTCATGAAGGCAGGCTCGCTTGTACCCGACTCGACCATCTTGCGCCTCATCACGAATGAGTTGACCACAAAAGGGTGGCTCACTCCGTCTACCGCACAGAAGCCTCTGGTCATGAACTCCGTGGCTTCTTCTCTCAACCCCGTCGACGCCTTCACATCTTCTCAAGACGATTATGTCACTCCCACAGCCTTACACCAGGGTCCATATGACTTCAGTGATCAGCCAAACGCCTCTTTCATCCTCGACGGCTTCCCTCGCACCGTCGAGCAGGCCATTCAACTCGACAAACTCGTTCCCATCAACCTTGTTGTCCAGTTGAACACCCCTACTTCGGTCATTCTCGATCGCATCTGCAACCGATGGATCCACGCCGCGTCCGGTCGAGTATACAACACTACCTTCAACGCACCCAAGGTTGAAGGTAAAGATGATGTGACCGGCGAGCCCCTGGTTCAAAGAGACGACGACTGCCCAAAGACCTGGACGGCCCGTCTGAAGAAGTTTGAAGAAACCAGCAAGCCTCTGCTCGAGCACTATGACAAGCTTGGTGTTCTCTGGAGTGTCGATGGCAACAGCAGCGATGAAATCACTCCTAAACTCTTTGACGAGTTTAACAAGAGATTCGGACTGGCATGAAGCGACGAAGGCCAAACAATCGGCTTACAAGAATCAGCGCGCGGCTAGACAGAGACACGTATGTGTTTGCGAGATGCGAATATCTGCATCGTCAGCGCAACAAAAAATCTCCTGCATCTCAACGTCTTGGGACAGATACAGCACGTACTCCGACGAGATGTCGGTGGAGATGCGCATGCCACGACTTTCCAGGATCACAGTTGCCTGACTACCAGATCCAGCCAATTTTGGCTGTTCAACAGCAAATCTTGGATCCTGAAGACGGAATCGGACGCATGATGGCTACATGCAGCTGCAACAGCGTCCGACACGTTTCACATCGGGCTTGCACAGCGGTGAACGAGGGACATCGAGGTTGTTCTGATGAACGTCTATGAATGTACTGAAGAGAGCGACTTGTTTCGAGGGGACCATATTAAGCTAGGGACGGGCATCGATAATGGCTGCGATCATTATCGTATTCAATTCAATCACCACAGTTCGACCAAGCGACGCGATCCCTGACATGATTTGCAACAATAATTTTTTTGACATGTTTCTGTTGATGCTCCGAACATACCCCAGACCACCAGGGTGCCGAGGTCGTATCAGGGACGAATCCACCATGCAGCGATGCCGGAGGTGACGCATGGCGTAAAGTCGACAAAGTTCGTTGTAGAAACAAGGGCGCTGGGCGCAAGGCGCATCGGTGAGTCAAGTAGATATACATATCTCGATTGACCTTAAATTGTTGTCTATACTATTTGTCTTTTGTTATACATCTCAATTTCTCTATATTGGTTGAAACAATCACACCAAAAATGTCACCTCCAAGCGCAATCGACGTTGATGTTCAGGCCATTGACGATACCACCGCCATCACCATCCCAAACCCTCTCACACTCGAAGATGTCTCCAAGAGACGCGAAGCTACTGGAAAACTGATTGCTGGAGTCGCCGCCGTAGCCAATGTCGAGCAATTCAAGGGCGAGAAGCACCACCTCCACAAGCCCAAGGCTAGAAGATGGGACCGTAAGTACAAGTCTAGACAGCCAATGCGAGGTCATAGCTAATCCAGATCACAGACTACCTGAACATCGAAGCCTCATCACGCAAAGGCAACTCCCTCAAAGCCGCCGCCAAATACCTCAAGAAACCCGGCATCATCTCCCTAGGCGGCGGTCTGCCCTCGGCCGAATACTTCCCCTTTGACGAACTATCCATCAAGGTGCCTCAAATCGGGCATTTCTCAGAAAAAGAGACGCGTGAAAATGGTGCTGTGCTCACAGCTGGAAAGTCTGATTTGGCAGATGACAAGAGTCTGTTTGACATCACTACTGCGTTCAACTATGGCCA
>Ga0058697_10000618_pt1 | contig 14900 bp, 6 predicted proteins | sample AgamicAsMae_FD_66619 | JGI IMG/M metagenome (GOLD analysis project Ga0058697, IMG submission 66619) | Agave microbial communities from Guanajuato, Mexico - As.Ma.e | ecosystem: Host-associated > Plants > Phyllosphere > Phylloplane/Leaf | place: Guanajuato, Mexico | collected 2012-06-04
CATCATCGACAGCTGATCGTAAGCCAACTATATGTTGGCGGTGCTGTAGGCTGGGGAGCCCGTGGTCGCAATGATATGGATCTTGGCTGCTGTACACCTGGCAGCGAAGAAAATATTCGCTTCTGCCGATGGTGCAACGACGACGCCACAGGCCAGATCTGGGGTCGCAGCCTCAAGGAAGCTGAAGACGAGGACGAATGCTTGACCGGCTTTTGCTGTGACAGACAGGCATGCCAGTTCTTGGAGCTCGAGCTCATCTACAAGCTCGAGGCCCAAGCAGCTTCGACCATTTGAAGCTCTAGTGGGCGCTCTCCCAAGAACAAGAAGCCCAAGAAGAAACCTACAGCTGACAGTACGAGCGACTCAAACGACTATGACTCGGATGCGAGACCAGGCAATGCTTACAAGTGCAAGAACGATACCGTCCACATGAATTTGAAGACGAGATCGTAGAGCGAAGACAGCTTTTCGATACATGGATGCACGATGGCGGATGCAATTTCAACATTATTCGTCCCTCAGATATGACAATCAAACAAGTCGTACATGCTGACGAATACATTCTCATCTGTCTCGAAGCAAAAAGCCGTGATTGTTATTTAGCCATGCTGATTATATGCCACTAGTGACTGACAGATCTCTGTAAACATAATGAAATGGGCTCTCCGACATAAGGAAATGACACACACAGAGGGAAACAGCGGTTCAATCAACGTGAGGTTTCATCTCCCCAACCTATACAGGCAAGCAGAGGACATCACTGCAGATCTCAACAGCAAGTCGACGAATCTCGGCGCAACTCCGAGCACCGCATTGACTCAGCTCCTCCATGAAATGATGTGCGACGAGCGAGGTACGTTCAGCGATTCCCAAACATTAACCCAAGAAAACCTTGCCAGAGTCCAGAGGACCTTGTATCCAGTGTCAATTCGAAGTGATGGCACGCCGAAGTACCCTAAAATGCATGCGGTCAGAGTTATGGCCGACCGACGTATTGCGAGACATAAGGCCAAGCATGAAAAGGAGGAAGAGGACGCCGTGTTAAAGAACACATCAACTACCAAGACAATTGCACAACCCAAGACCCCTTCTACGGCTAGAACTTCTTCTTCTACAACCAAGAAGTCTTTTAAGGTTAAGGCACCTTCTACGGTTAAGGCTTCTTCTACTATAGCAAAGACGCCTGGTACAGCAAAGACGCCTGGTATAGCAAAGACGCCACGTCAGTCTGTTACTCGCCCTGGGTCGACCGTTCCGCCGTCGACCACTCGCACGCAACCTACTCCCCGACCCCAGTCGAATGTTCCGCCATCAACCACTCGACCCCAGTTGGCCGTGCCCCCTGCGTTCACAGATCCCACTTTCTCTCGTGCTGCTGCCCCGTCCACATCGCTTCCCACAAATCTTCTCACAGCAGCTCAGCAGAGAGCAGCCCGTGAACTCGATCGAGCAATTTCCACGGAACTTTCAGCCAGATTGAGCTCAGCCAGGAACAGAGTGGTCTATTATATCTGCCAGTATACTATGCAGCACTCACGTACGATTATGGCAGAGAAAGTCATGGACGCAACTAAGAGGATTGTTCACGACGAGAGAGGTGCTCTTATATCCCGCCAGTACACTAAAGTCGAGCTTACTGGACTTGCTCTCGACCATGGTGGCAGCAGTTCAGCGTATGCCATCAGACAGATGCAGAGCTGGATCGAGACACACAGGGGTTTCCATGAACGTGCGAATGCAGAACCAGCTCAGGCCAAGGTGGAGCACGAGTATCTGATGGAAGTGGATAAAGGTGAAGAAGGTGAGGAGGAGGAACAAGACTAGATAAGTATTTAGAACCTCTCCATGTGTAAAGGCTTGTTACGCGTATAGCTATTAAAATGCACAATGTTCTCGAGAATTGGTTCGTATCCATTGAGATATGGTGCTTCCCAGGCTCTCTTTGGGTTCATGTCTAATTTTAAAATCACTGTGCCTTTTTGTAGCGAGTATTGCACTCTTTAGTCTTGTAGGAGAGATCAGGAAATAATTGTCCTTGTCATTCTATGCTGCAATACTGACTTGATCGATGACCTGTACAATACGAGTAGGCCGTATCGGAAACTGGTTTGGTGGGGGTGCACGTTTCAGCTTCCTCCTGCCAAGCTTGGAGCTGCCCCGGACTTTCGATGGTTGATGGACTGCCGCCAGCTGTAAAGTGTCAAGTACTGTAGCAGCAACTGCATTGGTGGACCATGGCTGCTGCACTCACAGCTTTTTCGTCCAGATGGGCACGGCTAGTCTTGCTAGTGGTAGCTCTATGCTGCCTGTTTTCCCCTGCCGGTAAGTTCTCCTGAAGGCACTCTAGAAAGTCAATGGCTTAAACCATCCAAGCGTCTGTAAAGCACGAGAACTTCAAGACCTGTGACCAGTCAGGTTTCTGTAAACGCAACAGAGCCTATGCCGATTCGGCCGCCTCTCTCTCCTCCTCATGGACCAGCCCCTACGTCCTCGACTCTGCCTCCGTCACTTTTTCCAAGGGCCAGTTGTCAGGAACCATTCTCAAGACTATTGCCGCTTCCGATCAACCTGTTCGTCTGCCTGTCACTATCTCATTCTTCGAATCCGGTACCGCCAGAATTACTGTCGACGAAGAGAAGCGTCAAAAGGGTGACATTGAGCTCCGCCACGGCTCAAAGGCTAGGAAAGAGCGTTACAACGAGGCCGAGAAATGGGCCATTGTTGGTGGAACCAAACTCAGCTCTGGTGCTGCTACTGCCAAAGATGCTGAATCTGGTACTACCAAGGTCGTCTACGGTCCCGGAAGCAAGTTTGAGGCCATCGTCACGCACTCGCCGTTCGGTGTTGAATTTAAGAGAGACGGAGAGACCCACATCAGACTGAACGACAGAGGATTGCTGAACGTCGAGCACTGGCGCCCCAAGGTCGACAAGCCACAAGAGGAGAAGAAGGAAGGTGAAGCTGAAGACACTGAGGCAAAGAAAGAGACGACCGAAGATGAAAGCACATGGTGGGACGAAGCCTTTGGTGGAAACACCGATACCAAGCCGCGAGGCCCCGAAAGTGTAGCTCTTGATGTTACGTTCCCTGGCTACGAACACGTCTTCGGAGTTCCAGAGCACACTGGGCCTCTCTCCTTGAGACAAACTCGGTAAGTCTGAGCTGCTTCTCTTCTGTTGCAGTTGTCCGAATGCTTATGACCCACAGTGGCGGTGAAGGCAACTTCAATAATCCCTACCGCTTGTACAACGCCGACGTCTTCGAGTATGAGATGAACAGCCCCATGACTCTCTACGGCGCAATTCCCTTGATGCAGGCTCACAAGAAGGACTCGACTGTCGGAGTTTTCTGGCTCAACGCGGCAGAGACCTGGATCGACATTGTGAAGTCCAAGTCGAGTGCCAACCCTCTCAGCCTTGGTATTGGGTCTCATACTGACACACAGACTCATTGGTTCTCCGAATCTGGCTTGCTTGATATTTTTGTCTTCCTTGGCCCCACACCCAAGGATGTCGTCTCGTCCTTCTCCGAGTTGACTGGTTACACTCAGCTGCCTCAGCAGTTTGCCATCGCTCACCATCAGTGCCGTTGGAACTACGTTACCGACGAAGACGTCAAGGATGTTGATCGCAAGTTTGATAAATCTCAAATTCCTTACGACGTTATCTGGCTTGATATTGAATACACGGACGGCAAGAAGTACTTTACCTGGGACCCTCTGACCTTCCCCAACCCGCTCGGTATGCAGAAGCAGCTCGATGACCATGAGAGAAAGCTTGTCGCCATTATAGATCCTCATATCAAGAACGAAGGCGGATACTCTGTTGTGGACGAACTCAAGTCCAAGGATCTCGCAACTCACAACAAGGATGGCAACATTTACGAAGGATGGTGCTGGCCTGGCTCTTCTTACTGGGTTGACTGTTTCTCGCCCGCCGCCCGTAAGTGGTGGGGTCAATTGTTCCAGTACGCGAAGTTCAAGGGTTCTGCTCACAATCTTTGGTTGTGGAACGACATGAATGAGCCGTCGGTTTTCAACGGACCAGAGACTACCATGCCTAAAGACAACCTGCACCATGGTAATTGGGAGCACAGAGATGTACACAACCTCAACGGCCTCACACTTGTCAACGCCACTTTCGAAGGATTGGTCGCACGTAACAAGGAAGAAGAGAAGGCTGGAGGAGTCAGACCCTTCGTCTTGACCCGTTCGTTCTATGCAGGCTCGCAACGTATGGGAGCCATGTGGACTGGCGATAATCAAGCAGACTGGGAGCATCTCGGAGCATCTCTTCCGATGGTGCTGTCCTTGGGTGTATCTGGATTCCCCTTTGCTGGCGCTGACGTCGGTGGGTTCTTCGGGAATCCTTCTCGGGAGCTGCTCACTCGCTGGTACCAAGCCGGAGCTTTCTACCCATTCTTCCGCGCCCATGCTCACATAGATACTCGCCGCCGTGAGCCTTATCTTCTGCCCGACCTCGAAAGAGGTATCGTCACGCAAGCCCTGAGGCTTCGCTACGCTCTTCTTCCTGCATGGTACACTGCCTTCCATAATGCAAGCAGGACTGGCGCACCAATTGTGCAGCCGATGTATTACGCACATCCTGGAGACGAGAAGGGCTTTGCTATCGACGATCAGATGTACCTTGGATCGACTGGTCTGCTGGTCAAGCCCGTCACGAAAGAAGGCGCATCCAGTGTCGAGATGTATTTGCCAGATGGTGAGAAGTATTTTGACTACTCAGACTACACAAGCTACAGCGGGCCTGGTCATGTCAAAATCGAGGCACCTCTGGAAAAGATTCCACTGCTCATGAGAGGTGGTCACATTGTCCCTAGACGTGACCGCCCAAGAAGATCTAGTGGACTCATGAAGTTCGACCCGTTCACACTTGTCGTGGTTCTCGGCAACGATGGCAACGCAGAAGGCGAGCTTTACCTTGATGACGGCGAGTCTTATGACTACGAGCAGGGCGCGTACATCCATCGTCGGTTCACGTACACTGGCTCGACACAGTCGCTCGCGTCGGAGGATCTTGGCAGCAAAGACAAGAAGACGGGGCAATACCTCAAGCAGATGAAGGAGGTCAAGGTGGAAAAGATAGTGATTGTCAATGCACCTCAGTCGTGGAAGAGTAAGACGGAGGTCGATGTGTCGGAGGAGGGAGTCAGCAGCAGCGGTGAGAGCAAGCAGAGTGGATTCAGCTTTGTTAGTGGGGAATCGGGCAAGGCAGATTGGGCAGTAGTCAGAAACCCAGGAGTTGGCATTGGCGGAGGGTGGAAGATCAGCTTCGCATAGACAAACCAAAGATAGAGCTAGACAGATTGCTACAAGCATTGAATAGCGAGTTCTTTGTCATGAATTCGACTGCCTCGAGGTGTGGCTGTGTCGAGGCAGGCAGCACGATAAGAGGTCGAAGCCAAAAAGTTTAAAGGGTCCGATTGTGGAGAGAGCAACGCAAGCACGAAACGTCACTGCGAGTCCCGCGATTCTACCGTGTCAGTTGTCGATCACCTGCAATCTAACAGGCTGGCTAAACAGACACGCCAATTAATACACCGCAATTGTCATTTCTGCCTTTATCTCGGTCGCGCAACAAGCAGAACCTCTGCAACTCTTCGCCAGCTTCCTCTCTACTCAACGAACAGTCGCGCAACTAGCACACGCGCTGCTCATCCCTGGACATGGCTACAAGTGCGTCGCCGTAAGTTGGATTCAGGAGGCAGCCTTCACCATCCATGTCCACTTTCTGACCTTTACAAACAGAAGCATTAACGTCAACGACCCCGGTCTCATCACCTTGGTGAACAAGCTCCAAGATGTCTTCACCACCGTCGGAGTACGATCCTGTCCCACCCGCTGCCTAGACTCGATATTAACCTTGCGCCTTACAGGTCCAAAACCCCATCGATCTTCCTCAAATCGCCGTCGTAGGTTCGCAATCTAGTGGAAAGAGTTCCGTCTTGGAAAACATAGTCGGCAGGGACTTCCTGCCCAGAGGAACTGGTATCGTCACCAGGCGGCCGCTTATCCTGCAACTCATCAACCGAGCACCCATGCCCAAGCAAGAGAATGGCGCTGCTGCCGAAGCTGTCGATGGAGCTGCCGATAAGGAGTCCAACGTAGACGAGTGGGGCGAGTTCCTGCACATTCCCGGTCAAAAGTTCTACGACTTCAACAAGATCCGCGAAGAGATTGTGCGTGAGACCGAGTCCAAGACCGGTCGCAATGCTGGCATCTCGCCTGCCCCCATCAACCTGCGCATCTACTCACCGAATGTCCTAACGCTGACACTGGTCGATTTGCCTGGTCTCACAAAGGTCCCTGTTGGCGATCAGCCCCGCGATATCGAACGCCAGATCCGCGAAATGGTCCTTAAGCAGATCAGCAAACCAAACGCCATCATCCTCGCCGTTACCGCTGCCAACACCGATTTGGCCAACTCGGACGGTCTTAAGCTGGCTCGTGAAGTCGATCCCGAGGGTCAGCGCACCATTGGTGTCTTGACCAAGGTTGATCTGATGGACGATGGTACTGATGTCGTTGACATCCTTGCTGGTAGAATCATCCCTCTACGTCTGGGATATGTGCCTGTCGTCAATCGTGGTCAGCGTGATATCGAGAACAAGAAGGCCATTTCTTACGCTTTGGAGCACGAGCGTGCTTTCTTCGAAAACCACAAGGCTTATCGCAACAAGAGCAGTTACTGTGGTACACCCTACCTTGCCCGCAAGCTCAATCTGATCCTTATGATGCACATCAAGCAGACACTGCCGGATATCAAGGCTAGAATTTCTGCTTCGTTGCAAAAGTACACGGCCGAACTTGGTACTCTCGGAGACTCGATCCTCGGCAACAGTGCGAATATCGTCTTGAACATCATCACCGAGTTTTCAAACGAATACAGAACAGTCCTTGAGGGAAACAACCAAGAACTTTCTAGCATCGAACTTTCGGGTGGTGCCAGAATCTCCTTCGTCTTCCACGAGCTCTACGCCAACGGTGTCAAGGCCGTCGATCCTTTCGACCAGGTCAAGGATATTGACATCCGTACTATCCTCTACAACTCTTCCGGCTCCTCGCCTGCCCTCTTCGTCGGTACTACCGCCTTTGAGCTCATCGTTAAGCAACAGATCAAGAGGCTAGAAGATCCCAGCTTGAAGTGTGTATCTCTGGTTCACGACGAACTGGTTCGCATTCTGGGCCAGCTCTTGAACAAACCTCTGTTCAGAAGATACCCGTCGCTCAAGGAGAAGCTCTACCAAACCGTCATCACTTTCTTCAAGAAGTCTATGGAACCATCAAACAAGCTGGTCAGAGATCTCGTTGCCATGGAGGCTTGCTACGTCAACACTGGCCACCCTGACTTCCTCAACGGTCACAGAGCTATGGCTATCGTGAATGAGCGTCGTCATGCTGCCAGACCTACTCAAGTGGACCCCAAGACCGGCAAGCCTCTACCACCCTCCGCTGTTCCCCCACGCGCTGCAAGCCCCTCGCTTTCTCTTGACGGTAATGACGCATCGGGCGGTTTCTTCGGCAGTTTCTTCGCCAGCAAGAACAAAAAGAAGATGGCTGCAATGGAGGCACCTCCACCAACACTCAAGGCCAGCGGCACACTTAGTGAGAAGGAGAGCGAAGAGGTCGAAGTCATCAAGCTCCTCATCACTAGCTACTTCAACATTGTGCGCCGCACGATGATCGACATGGTACCCAAGGCCATCATGTTGACCCTTGTGCAGTAAGTTGAACTACATGTATATTCATTGAACATTTTACTGACCGTGATTCAACAGGTTCTCGAAAGAAGAGATGCAGCGCGAGCTTCTGGAGCAAATGTACCGCACACAGGAATTCGACGATCTGCTCAAGGAGAGCGACTACACAGTCCGCAGACGCAAGGAGTGCCTGCAGATGGTCGAGAGCTTGGGCAAGGCAAACGAGATTGTCAGCCAGGTGCAGTAGTTTGTTTGTCTTCATTTTACAATTGTAACTCTGTTCTGGTTTTCTTCTCTGGCTTTGGTTTTTTCCAAGGCGTAAATGTTTGCTGCTTTTTAAGGCATAGATGATGTGAGATTGGGCAAAGCATGAGGGAAAAGGGAGGCAAAATGTCTGTTCTTTTGGTCTGCCTTGGCGGATAAATCATTAGGTCTATGTAAGAGAACATGAGTAATCCTTTCGAATCTCCCCTTTGGCTCTATTGAGTGTATCTCGGTATGATATCAGGTCGCGATCGGTATTAGACACGATTCTCTACCATCGTCCTTCCATCTCATTTTTCTTCGAGCTCACATCAATGGCAAAATATCTCGCGAAAATGAAAATTCATGATGAAATGGTATCTGACTGCCTGTAAATTTGACCTGCACCTTAAACGCCCCGTCAGTCGACGATCCTTATGACAACCAGCCGAAACTCCTTCCCGCCAACTCTGAACATGTAACATTATTGAGCCGAATCATTAGACACCACTTCTGTACACTTGAGCGCCGCCCTTGCGAAGTTGTATACTGTCTCTCTTTTGCAATGCCCAAATAGCCCTGTTGAGTGCTTGTTCGGAGTAATTCTTCCTGTCCACGATTTCGCGTCTCAATGTGGTCAGACTTGCTGTGTAGCCGATTGGCAAGCGCTTTCGCAACTCGTCTTCGACTTTTGCGATCTCGTCGACAAGCTCACGGTTTCCCGAAATACCGGCTGCATTGGCAGCGTTGGACTCGCCGTTCTGGGAGAGGACGGCGTCCATGGTACTGCCCAGGAACAGGCGGATGGCTTCGTCGACGTGGTGTTCTGTGGCGATCGGGGACAAGGAGATCTTGGCCAAGGCTTCGGTGATACGAACAAGCGATTCCAGCTGTCTGACAGTGATCGGGATACTCGAACGCTGGTTGGCGGATGCTTCGGCCTGGGCGACTTGTCTTCTGATACTGACAAAGTGTGATGACAACTTCTCGGCGGCTTCGGGTGACAGACGGGGCGCGCAACGCGACTTGCAGTAGCTGATGTAGCGCTTCATCTTCTCGACAGGAATAGACGACACAGGTTGCTGGTCTTGGTTACCATTACCACCCATGTGAATTCCCATGACGTGCTTTGCGATACGCTCATCGCGACCACGGTCGTGCTCGTCCCTGACAATGAAGATGAGATCGAATCTACTCAAAATGGTGGTTTGGAAGTCAATGTTCTCGCCGGGAGATTTAAGATCATCGTAGCGTCCGAAGATGGGGTTGGCAGCTGCGAGAACGGAAGTTCGAGCGTTAAGAATGGTCGTGATACCAGCCTTTGCGATCGAAATAGTCTGTTGTTCCATAGCTTCGTGGATGGCTACACGATCTTCGTCTCGCATCTTGTCGAACTCATCGATGCAGACTACACCACCATCTGCCAATACCATGGCACCACCTTCCAGGTAGAATTCACGAGAGTTTTGGTCGCGCTGGACCGAGGCGGTCAAACCAGCTGCGGAGGAACCTTTTCCGGAAGTGTAGATGGCAATGGGAGCAGCTTTCTCGACGAACTTGAGAAGTTGGGATTTGGCGGTACCAGGATCACCGAGGAGTAGGACGTTGATATCACCACGAAGCTTCATGCCGTCGGGCAGAATCTTCTTGCTACCACCCATGAGTAAGCAGGTGATTGCCTTCTTGATGTCCTTGTTGCCGTAGATGGATGGGGCGATACACTCGGCAAAGCGTTCGTATAGGTCAGGCCTCCTGCTCATCTCGAGGAATTCTTGTTCCTCCTCTTCTGTGAAATGGGCACCACCTTTGGCTGTGTGGTCAACATCGGACTGAATACCAACGGCACGAAGATAAGGGGTACGGATTGCGACAGCGGCGCCCGAGCCCTTGGCCTTTGATTGATATGTGCTGAAGACACCGGTGACTGTGCATCGCGAACCGGGGACGAGACGATTGGTCAGGTATCGGTCTGCTGAGATGTGGATGTGACGAGGTAATTCACCGACGGGTACATCATCGGGAGCTTCCTGCAGCTTGATGACCTGCTGATCGATGAAGTGGCATTTTTCGTGGACGACAAAGTAAGGGTCCAGGGGACAGTTTGTCGAGTCTTCGCCGGGTTGCGAGGAGCGAGCACATGTACGGGGCAGGGTGAGGCCAGAGAAGCCAGACAAAACGGATATGTTCTGTGAGTGCTGGCAGTTGCGGCATTGGATATGCAAGAGGGTTGCTTTTGAAGAAAGAGTGCTGGCTCCAATGACAATGCCAGGGATGCGGACGAGTCGGGAGACATGAGTAGCGGTCAGGCCACGGATGGAGGTGTGGGAGTCGGTCGAGTGGAGTAGGAGCTGGAATGGTGGTAGAGAGATGTTGCGCTGCGAGGGGTAGACGATGCGCTGGGCACAGTGCTTGAGGGCGGCCTCGAACAGCGGAATGATGTCGGCAGGCTCGTTTTTCAAGCGGTGAGCGAGTGGCGGGTTGGGGTTGTTGATGTGATCATAGTTGACGTCGCAGTAGTACTGTTTAGAGTTGACATTTTGGTGGATCTGGTCTCTGTATATGTAGGTACCGTCGATGTGAAATGTCATGATAAAGTCGACAATTTGTTCTTGTACAGCGGCGCGCGAGTCCGAAGCCGTCTGGCTGCGGTCCTCTGGGAAGACGGACAAGGTGTAGACGGACTCTCTATCCATGGTTGCGGTGTGCTTGTGCTATGCGATTGAGGGGGTAAACACGCAGGAGAAAGTGCTTCGGCGGGAAACAACACGAAGACGCGGGCACGAGCACAAACACGAGCCATGACCGGGGAAACTCAATCAACGCCTAAGACGGTTAGCGGCCGGCGGCTTGGAGGACAGGACGCTACTGCGGTCCGGGGCAGTCGGCGCATCAATACCCAATGCTGCTGCTGCTGCCCTCTGGTCATTGTCTTGACTGCTGTTAGAATGTCCTTGACATGTCCGAAGATAGCGCCGACCTGGTCTCGTCGCCATCCTCGCTCCACCATGCCTTCCCCTTCCCCTCAACCTACCAGCGACGTCCTTCGCGCCGCTTGTCCAATGACAGCACTCTGTCTGTCACCTCTATAGGCGGCGCCCTGGATATCAATTCACCCAGACCCAACAAGTCGCTCAGGGAAGCTGGCCAAAATGGTGCGCTAACACCACATGACCTTTGGAACCCTCCTCTAAATCTGTTGCAGCAATCTCAACCCTCCTGCAACCTCCCATCGTCCGCACCGGCCTCCTGACTGCCACCGCCCCGACTTCCTCGACCTACCGAGCTCCCACCACACGCGACATCCCTCCCGTCACCCTGACTAACATACCCAAGTCCGATCCCGACTCCTTCAAACAGTACATCTCTCGTGTCGGCCCTCTGTTTGACAATCTCTCCCGTCTGCGTCACGATACCCAACCAAAACCTCAGAGCCATGCCCCGACCAGCCCTGTCCTCAGTCGCCATAACTCCGCTACCTCCCTGCTCTCTCCAACCGACTCTCCTCAACCCAGACGTCGCTCCAGCGCTTATGCCCGCCGAAGGCTGAACGAGCCCACCCCTTTGTCCACCATCCCAAATGTTTACTTTGACGAGAACTTTCAACTCGAGAATCCCAGGACCTTCGATGTCGTCAGTGAGCGCGCCGAAATTGCTCCCGGTACCGCAAAACAAGAACAGTCGGCCAATGGCGCTCCTCTTCCTCCGCGCAAGACCCTGGCCAGCAATGCCATCCTACAGGAGAAATTGTCCTGGTACATGGATACAGTCGAGCTTCACCTCATCCAATCCATCTCTTCCGCTTCGACCTCCTTCTTCGCCGCTCTGGGCTCTCTGCGCCATCTGGAACAAGAAGCCTCGGACTCTGTTAGCAGAATCCAGAAGTTAAGAGCTGATTTGGCCAAGCTGGACGAAGACATGGCAATGGGTGGTTTGGAGGTCGCCAATCTGCGTACGCGATACCAAAATATGCAGAAACTTGCAAATGCCGTGGACCAGGTCGCCCGCGTGGTCCAGGACACGAAGAATTGCGAAGAGTTGGTAGAGAAAGGAGAGTACGACGCTGCTGCTGGCGCAATGTTACGCCTCGACCGCTTAGTTGCCGGACAATCCGATCCGTCAGAACCATCGCCTGCAGACCTACACGATTTGCGCTCTCTTCACGCCCTTCAAGGTCTGTCCGACTCTATGAATCAGCTACGCTTCCGCATTGGCAGAGGCTTCGAATCTCGTTTCCTCGAAACATTGCTGTCCGATTTACGAAGGCATATCGACCATGTCCCGCCGAAAGACACCCTGCGGCGTTGGGCGAGTACATCAATGCGCTTACGGGGCCTGCAGACAGGTCCGACAGCTTACATGGAGATTGATGATCAGTTCCGGAAAGACTTGCTCGCTTCGTTACATGGTCTGAGTAATTCGGGTCAGACTGCACAGGCGACAGCAGATTTCAGAGAGGCCGTCATGAGGGAAATGAAGCACCTTATACGCAAACATCTTCCCAGTTCCAACGACGATGACAATGAGTCTGTCACATCGGTTGCTACACGCACCAGTAAGGCTGCGAGTCAACAAGAAAAGTCCATCACTCTGGCCCGAAACCTACGTGCCATGGACGAAGAAACCGCCGAAGACATGATGGTCAACATCTACACTGATATCAGCGAAGCTTTGCGACGTCTAAGCATCCAGATTAAGGTATTACTCGATGTCACTAGTACTATGGATGCTCCAGATTCGCTCAAATCACCAATGAGCCCGACGTCGAGGCCAGCCGATCGGTCCAGAAGTCCGGCGCCAAGGGTAAGCGGAATTCAGGAAGAATTGAGCCAGGCGTTGGACATGTCGAGTCTGCTGGGCCAGGCAGTGGACGTGGCACATACCCAAATCACACGTATTCTCAAAGTTCGCACCGAGCAGGTCAACCATTTACCGTTGGAACGATTCCTCCGATACTTTACGATCAATCGCTTGTTTGCAGACGAATGCGAAGCGATCTCTGGTCGATCTGGTACACAGCTAAAAGCTCTGGTCAACACACAGATCAACACATTTGTGCGAGCTTTTGGCGACGCTGAGAACCAGCGTATCGCCCAGACCCTGGACTCTGATCAATGGGAAGCTAAGGACTTCAAGGAGACAGATCAGGCATTGCTCTCGCGCATCCTGGAAGGTATGTCCTCGGATCCAGCCATATGGCTGCAAGGCACGCGCGTGTGGGAAGATCCATCGCAGCCGGCGTCAACTAATGGTACCGCATCGAATGGTGAGGCCAACGACGCCAAAACTGCCAACCGTCCTGCATACATTGACGAGACGCGCTACATCCTGGTCTCGTCGGCAATCTCTCTTCTTCGACCTATAGACGAATTCCTTGCATTGATGACCAGCATACCGTCAATAACTTCCGCCGCTGTACCAGCCTTGATAGACGTCCTCCGAACCTTCAATTCTCGTACGTCACAGCTAATCCTCGGCGCTGGCGCCACGCGGATTGCGGGTCTGAAAAATATTACGACCAAGCATTTGGCTCTTGCTTCGCAAGCTCTTAGCTTTGTCATCGCCATGTCGCCATACCTTCGTGAAGCAGTGCGCCGGCACGCCAGTTCAGCTAATAAATCTGAAGTGCTCGGGGAATTTGATAAGCTAAAAAGACTATATCAAGATCATCAGATGGCGATTCATGACAAGCTCATTGAGATCATGACGGCAAGAGCAACATCACATGTTAACTCGATGAAGAAACTCGACTTTGATGCCGAAGCGAAGAAGAACGCTGATGGCGCGAGTGCGTACATGGAGACATTGACAAAGGAAACCGGCACCTTGCACCGCGTGCTGAGCAGGCACTTGGCAGAGATGGATGTAACAGTCATCCTGAGCCAAATCTTTGCTAGCTACAAGGAGCAGTGGCTCAAGGCTTTCCAAGGTGTGGAGATCAAGACACCAGCAGGCAAACAAAGGCTTCTCAAAGACGCACAGCTGTTCGACTCGAAACTCAGCAAGATCGATGGATTCGGAGACATGGGCAAGACACTCGTAGATGTTGTTGGCGCCAAGACAGTCGTCCAGGAGAAACAAGATCTTCCACCGCCGTCAGCACCTCAACCAAAGGATGTCGCAGGTGAGAAGCCATTACCTGCAGCACCTGGGATCGAAAAATCAGACCGTCAGGAGAGCAAGAAGGTCATGACTGAGGATCAGGGACAGGAAGAGGTGAAAAATTAGAAGCTAGAGTTGCATATCGAAGCTACACACCCATCATCGAACTACCTTACGAGAACATGTCTGATCTGCCGAGAGTCCTCGCGTGTTTTCCGAGTAAAGCATTGCAGTTGAAAGACGGTGCAAGAATCGGTAAGTGCAACCGACCAGGGCTTAAAGTCAGGGTGACAGCATTAACTACCACATTTTGGTCTCATCATTGCATTACGGTCCCACCTTACGAAATGCAGAGATCAAACTCGGTCGAGCATAGAATATAGCATCCATGTAATGTCTATGAATGATCTGGGCTGTTGGATTGCAGTACTCGGGCTGTTGTAGGCGATATTCGAATTGTAACCAAGCACTTCCTGAAGCTCAATACCATCTTGCATGTTCTGAGCCCAGACAACTTTGTTGCCAACCATTTCCCTACAGATCGCCATAGCGACCGAAATTTGCGGCTGACACCTACCCAAAGGCTTCGTAATGCTGCATCGGTCTGCAAGCTGCCTCGCACATGTGATGATATGGACTACGCCGGCTAGTGTTTGATGTGGTAGCTCTGTGGCGAATCGAAATGATATATATTGTAGAATCTGACTGTCAAGCACGTACGGTCACAGTCAGCTGAAAACTGGGCATCCCGTCCGCTCTGCCATACATAAGCAGTTGAACGGCAGATTAGTACTACGGTGGGTGACCACGTGGGAATCCCTGCTGCTGTACGTTTTGTT
>Ga0058697_10000619_pt1 | contig 14892 bp, 13 predicted proteins | sample AgamicAsMae_FD_66619 | JGI IMG/M metagenome (GOLD analysis project Ga0058697, IMG submission 66619) | Agave microbial communities from Guanajuato, Mexico - As.Ma.e | ecosystem: Host-associated > Plants > Phyllosphere > Phylloplane/Leaf | place: Guanajuato, Mexico | collected 2012-06-04
TTTCTCTCGAGGCCCATCAGCGAAATGGCCGAGAATGCTCGCCAGGCCATGCATCGCGAGAAAGAGACACTCTGGCATATCAAACAGCTGTTGTTGAGGTTGCGAGGCGACGACCATTGGATTCCTGTCGGCAAGCTCGAATCCGAACACGATCATATGCTTCTCGATCCCACCGCTGCCCCCACCGACGACAACTTGTCTACCATCATGCCTCCCGAGACCTCCGCTATAGACCACTACAGACCAGACACCAATAACACAATCTCACAACAAGACCCGCCGCAGCAGAATGGCTCACAGACAGACGGTCTTGACCAACAACAAAATCCCTCCAATACTCTTCCGTCACCCGATGCCTCGCCCGACGGTGCCATCCAACACGCAATGACAACCCGGCGACAAGCCCGCACATCTCCAACGCCCGACCCCAATTTCCCTTCGTCGTCACCTGCGCCCTCATCTATACCCTCAATCCACGCCTTCTTCCACGTCCCAGATTCCGCACTACCGGACCGTGATTACGGTCTCCCAGCCAGTGAAGCTAACGACACACGCCGTCTGTTACTCCTCTACTGCCAAAAACAAGAACAAGTCGTTCGCGAGTCGGAACAAATGCTCGAGGGTCTACTCAAAGCAGATCGCATGCGAAAAGACGTCTGGCGCTGGTGCAAAACAGAAGGTCACGCGGGCGAGATGAGCGATGGAGAAGACTGGTACGATGTGGACGAATGGAACTTGAGTGCGCCTCTACAAAAAGGCAAGGAAGAAGAAGAGGTGGAAGATGAAGGCAGGGTAAAAGGTAGACGTAGACGCGGTGCCCAGCACTGAGCTCTTCGCTCTCTCCTGTCAAATAACAATAACCCATCCAACCAACTCCCACGTCCCTTTCAATTCTCTCTCACAACTTTGACTTCCCACTCTTCTCAGGATGAGCTTTGCTCGCTCCACGATCATTCTCAGTGGGCTCTGTATTGCTGGTCTCTGCTTTCAGCGATACAGGATCACCCAGCTGTGTAGGATTTTCCTTTGCTAGATCCTTCAGCGATTTGTGTCCATCGCTTCCTCCTGACTTGTTGGGACGATCGTTTTCGGTGGGTTCCGTGTTGCTGGTTTCTGCCTTGAGGGATACGGGATCACCAAGTTGGCTGGGGTTGTCTTTGGCCGTGTCTTTTAGTGATTTCTGTGGGAGTCAGACTTAGATGGGGAGGTGCAGGGTTGGCTAGAGGTAAGAGCTTACGTGACCCATGATTGGACTTTGTATGATTTTGAAGATGCGAGGGACGTATAGGATCTTTGAATGGCTAGAAACAATGCTATCAGGGGTTACGAGGACTACTGGGTAGACATCAAATGCAAGAGGGAGAGAGTTCTGTGATGACGATAGCGATATGCTTCCCCGCCTTTCTCCCTGTACTTTCACATGTTCTGCTCGGCACGGCTCGGCCCTATGATAGTCTTGTGCAAGCGTATTGTGCATTTTCATCCAACTTATCCATCCCTCGAAACTCACGTTTCGATCAACGAAGGGAACAGAAATTTTACATGCGCTTCGCCAATTAACATTGTTTTCGATCTCCCTTCTCTCGATTCTTGTCTATTCACGAGCAAATGTACACACCGAAAAACGCCCTGATCATGCAACCATCAAAACGCCATTCCCATCTCTTTGCTCAACCCATCACAACCTTCCACAACCATAACCATGTCCATGCCCCAATTCCCCGCGCCTATGTCTTCCCAAATGCCTCTTCCTCATAATCTGTCCATCACTGCAAGTCGTGCCCGGAGCAACATCCTGCCACACCACAGCCCCGAAATTGCATATTCCGAATTGATCGCTTCCATTACAGACCAATGAGCCATCAGGACTGCAGGTAACGTTGTTGGTGGAGCTAGCGACGATTTGAGAGTTGATGCAAGAGGTACCTGGGGCTACGGGTTGCCAGATTATGCTACCGAAGTTGCAGAGGCCGTAGAGGGTTGGGCCGTTGCAGAGGAGGGCGCCGTTTTGGGGGCAGGTGGTGCTGTTGGTGTAGGGCGGAGGCACTGTGCTGGGAGCGCTTGGAGGCAGAGGAGTTGATATGGTCGAGGTGGATGTTGCGGCTGCTGAAGCAGTGGTTGTGGTATTGATCACCGAGGGCACAGGCGTGAGAGTTGTGAGAGTCGTGGGGGCAGCGGTGGCTGTAGTGCTGTCTGAGCTTGGTGCTGCAGCAGTACCGCTTTGAGTTTGTGATGCTTGACCCAAGGCAGCACAACCACTTCCAGTAGGTGGTGCGAGTGCGCGTGTGTCGATTGTAGTGACATATCTGCCAGGATTAGGGATCTCGAGATTGCTGCTGAGCTGACTGCCGCATTCTGAGCTTGGAAGATTGACTCTGAACATATCTTCCAGCTGATCAAACTCTTTGGTATCCTCGGCGCCACCAGAGACGGTGATGGGTGCGCAATTCATGTAGAATTCTGGCTGACCGGAGAGCTTAGAGACCCAGCTCCATGCTAGCGTGGCTTTGCCATTGGGAACTTCAGAAGGGATGGTGTAGTTCCAGGGGTGGGTACCGCCGTCGGTATCATCAATGGGACAACCGCCAATCCAGCTAGCGATTGTTTTGAATGTGCTGTCGGCGGTTGGTTGTCTGTCCAATGTCACGCTGAGTTGACAAGATCCGCCACCGTGAGATGCTGATCCGTCAAAGGTCATGGTCTGTGGTTCGCCAGCAACGAGCTCGTTCTCTTGATCGACGATCCATGGGTCAGCGCCGCCGATTCGCTTTGATTGACAAGGGAAGTCTGATTGATCTGATCCGGGTGCAACGTTTCTGAGGGGATCGAGTTGAAGTGTGCTCTTGGAGTATGGGACAGGATTGTTGAGCTTGAGGTGACAGTTGACCAGAAGAGGGAGTTGTGTCAGTAGCAAGATCTTTGCTGTTGATGAGATAGTCATTTTTGCTGGTGTACAGAAGGAGGGTATGCGATAGAGAACTAAAATCAAACCAGAAGACAAGAAAGAGAGCGAGCACCTTTATAAGATCTGCTCAATAGGAGAACAATTGGAGAGGAGGGTGAATAGCGTAGAATGCGCCAGCCTCATTGTCGAAGTTCCAGCTGAGTCCAACACGCACTGAGAGAATGTGTATGTGAAAGGGACGTGTCTTGACCAAGTCTCGCGTTTCGAGCTCGGCCAATGGGCACTCAGATTTTTGCGGAGACTCGTACATATCGATACTTATGTGGTAGGAGCTGGACGTGTTCCTGGAATGCAATGGCAAGCCTCTTGACACGATCACACCCTCGACACCCTTGAGACTTTGAGTCGGCCACAGAGGAATGAGACCGCTGACGTCTGTGGGTGTTTCTTGACTTACGACCTCGAGCTGTGTCTCTCGATCAAGACATGATTAACCAGTAGCTATACGAATATCCAGCAAATTCTACGAGGATGAAATCATTAGAAGTCAAGACTTGATGTTAAGAAACGTGTCGGTTTGGGAGAGGTTGTCTGTGCTGTGCCTCGGTAATGCAGCCCCCGTGCGCTGCGGAAGCCACCGACCTCCTCCATGATGCATCTGACACGACTTGACGTTGGGAGATGCTGGACTCAACGACAGCTGCATGGCTACTCGAAGCAGCAGCGTGACGGCTTTTCTGAAGGCACTGATAAGACTCTTCTTTGATGTAGCCTTCTTCTGGCACACGGTTCGTAGTTCCGGATCTGCTTGTTGTCATGTTCGGAACTGATACCATACAGCGGTTATGGACCTGGTGGACCCGTCCCAGCCAGAAAGACATTCAGCTGGAGTGCCTGAACACCGCTCGCTACTATGAAGAGTGGGAGGCTGCAGCTTTCGCTTTGGATGAGCTCTACGGCAATGACCTCTGGTTCGATCTTTCCGCGTATACTTGTTGGGAACACCAGCTTACGATTGATCATCCAGGCGCCAGAATCCCTCTTCAAAACACTATGATTATCGTCTCATTCATTCAAGACTCCAATACATGCTAGAAGCTCGCGAAGATGAAGACATTCTTGGTCTAGTAAATCTCCTACGTTCCGGGCTGGTCCGCAACCTAGGAAACATCACAGCACCGCGTCTCTTCAATCGAGCCTATGCTGGCACTAAGCTCTTGATCGAAGACTATATTACTCAGGTCGCACTCGCTGTCGAGTATGTCACGACATATCCCACGTCGCCGGTGGATGATACAAGTTTGACCAATCAAGCCAAACTCGATCTTCTTCATGACACTCGACAGGCGTTTGGACGTAGTGTGCTTGTCCTCCAAGGAGGATCAATTTTCGGACTCTGTCATATTGGTGTCATCAAAGCGTTGCATCTGCGAGGTCTCCTGCCGCGAATTGTCTCTGGAACTGCGACTGGTGCACTGATGGCCGCTCTTGTGGGTGTACACAATGAAGACGAGCTGCTCAAGTTTTTGAGTGGAGAGGGCATTGATCTCACCGCCTTTGCTACCCGTTCGGCTCAGATGGCTAAGAACGGTAATGGCAGTGGGATCCAACACGGCTTTTTCTCGACATGGTTCAGACGTGTCAAGCGCTTTGTCACCGAGGGCTATCTTCTGGACGCCTCGGTGTTGGAGGAATGTGTACGAGCCAATGTCGGTGATTTGACCTTTATGGAAGCATATCAACGAACAAAGCGCGTGTTGAACATCACTGTGGCACCGATGGGTAACGGCATGCCTAATCTGCTCAACTATCTGACGGCTCCGAATGTGGTACGTGGTTGAACGTCCCCCATCAGCAGCAAACAACACGCTAATTCTGTCACCAGCTCATCTGGTCAGCAGCCTTGGCCTCCAACGCTTCAGATGTCCTTTACTCTCCGGTGGCTATGAAATGCAAAGACGAATCAGGTAACATCGTTCCCTGGGCATCCACCCACCCTACGAACTTGCGCCCTACGACACCTCTCGGCTATGCCTCTGAACGCGACTCTCCTCTCACGCGAATTGCCGAACTCTTCAACGTAAACCACTTCATTGTCTCTCAAGCTCGCCCTTACATTGCGCCGTTCCTTCGCAGTGACCTACACAGTCCCAAACCTGGTTACAAGGGAAGATCGTCCCTCACAACTAGTCTGATGAAAGTCATGGTCATGGAGGTCCAACATCGACTGCACCAGTTGGACTCTCTGGGATATCTACCAGTACAGATCCGCCGTTTCCTGCTGGATGAGAACATCCCTGGTGCTTCTTTGACTCTGGTTCCAGAAGTCAATTTCACCGACTTCTTGAAACTACTCGAGAATCCGACGCGGCAGAGTGTGGAGTACTGGATACTGAAGGGAGAAAAGATGGTCTGGCCTGCTGTGGATGCTCTAAAAGTCAGATGTGCAGTCGAAGTGGAGCTGGATCGAGGCTACCAAATTGTAAGAAGGAGGAAACCTTTTGATGCCAGTCCTTTGGCATCAGCGCATGGCTCTGTAAGGTTGGACAAAAGAGGCATCAAAAAGAGAAGCTCGAGTTCTGCACTCGAGTAAGAAGAATTGATCTAATTTCAGATTCCTAAGGTTGTTCTCGAGTCGACTATACTGAGGGAGCACGAACGGGCGCTTGCATAAGTTTGCTACCCTAAACGCGCGACACAAGCCGACCTCAACGATTATGTTGATTATCCAACCTCGCACCAGTCTCAAGTCATGTGTGAATTACTGCTTGTATCACACTGGCGCCGCTTGCTCGAGGTCAACCATCAAACCATGTGCTGTCATGCGTGCTGATTAGAAGGTAAACCCACTATTGCAGGCAGAAGTCCTACTGCATATCCACCCTTTTCTCTCTTTACCTCTTTCCAAAGAACAATTAAGACTGTTGGTCTCCAAATTTTCGTACCATCATGTCAGTATCGCCTCCGGTCTCACCGATCTGGCAGTCTGGAAACTCTCACGAACAGCAAGACTCCATCTCTCTAGAGGAGATCAGCCATGAGAGTCAAAAGAATGGGAGACACTGGTCTACCATTGACACAAGCTATGCTCCATACTCAAGCAGAGCTGCCTTACAGCATGATCAACCATTAAGTTCTGCCGACCAACCATCTTACTCCTCGGTCCCAGACCCAAACGAGCTCGACCCACAAGCACCACACAGATCTACCTGGACCCGATGCCTCAAAGACTGGAGCGTTGAACTCCTCTGCCTACTTCTTGCAACCTCTACTCTCACCCTGACGACCACTATCCTGTTCCTCCTCAACAATAAACCCCTTTCCTCCTGGCGACTCTCCATCTCCCTCAACGCCGTCATCTCAGCCCTGGTAGTCGCCACAAAAGCAGCTCTGATATACACGACAGCCTGTTGCATCGGCCAACTGAAATGGCAGCATTTCCAACACTCGTTGCGCAGACGCTCTCTCTATGATCTCAAGACTTTTGATGAGGCTAGTAAAGGACCTTTGGGTGCTGTAAAGCTTGTGTGCAGACTACGAAACATTTCCTGGACAGCGTGCTTAGGTGGTATCATTGTGGTAGCCGCAATATTCGTGGAGGTTTTTGGTCAACAGGTTTTGAGGTTTGAGAGTAGAAACGTGGAGGTTGAGGGCGCAATAGCCAGGTTTGCGAGTACACAGCATCTCGCAGCACAGAATGAGTGGTATTTGGATTACACCGTGATGAGTGAGTTGCAAAAGTTGATGCTTACTGCTATCTTCAGAGGTGAAGCTACACCGGGGTTTGAGTGCGAGACTGCAGAGTGTACTTGGCCTGCTTCTGCTACTCTAGGCATCTGTTCGAGCTGTGTGGATGTCACTGATATCAGTAAGGGAAGTTGCGAGGGCGATGCAAAGAGCTTGGATTGTTTATTTGATGTTCCTGGATTTGGAGAGTTGGGGGGAACGGTACAGCCTGGTGGTCCCATGCCACTTATCAATACCACGACGATTGATGGTGTATACGATGCCACACCAAGCTTTTACAACTTTTCGACATTGGTGGTTGCAGAAAGCACGAATTGGACAGCAAAACTGACTTCATGTGAGTTAAGCTGGTGTGCGTGGACCTACACCAACGCCACTTCTGCAGGAACAACTCTCGACCTTGGACCACCCCAACAGTACCCTCTCAATTTCACAGGAACTTGGGACAAAACAAACACAACTTCAAACCTTGACGACACACAAAGCGTCTGCATCGCAACTGGCGACTACCTATCTACCCTCAACAACACATTCACAGTCAGCCAAGGCAAAGAATACTTTCTGAGGTATGCAGTGAAACTCATCCTCAAAGCCGGATATCAAGGAGCAGACTTTTACACCCAACTCACCTTGGCAACTTCGTCTTTAGACTATACAGATACAGCAGCCATGTCAAGTAACCTGGCAGCTTTCATGACCAATGCTTTGCGCACGCAAGATGGAGTGCAGTCGATTGGTACAGCATGGCAATCTGTAACTTTTATCCAAGTGCGTTGGGCATGGTTGGTCTTACCTGTTGTGCTTGTTTTTGCAGCTGGGGTGTTGCTGTGGGTGACGGTCTTGCAGAGTCAGAGGTATAATACTGTGTTGTGGAAGACTTCGTTGTTGGCGTTTTTGTTTTGCTCTACGAATGTGTGGAGAACAGACACGACTATTGATGGGTGCAATGTGAGGTCATTGGAAGCGATGGAAATGGCATCAAAGAGCATGGAAGTCAGGCTGGAGAGGGATAATCAGGGTCGATACCGACTTGTTCAGATCTGAGAACTGATTAGTGGATTATGAGACTCAAGTTGCAGGGAATGCTTACAGTACAGGAAGAGAGATTCATGTGTATTGTTTTGGATATCATTAGTGTCTTTCAAAATGATTCAGCCGTCTTATAACTTCCAGAGTTCACAACCCACAATGTCTTAGCAATATGAGGTAGTAATGATGCACAGGAAGTGATTGTCTTAGCCTTGACTTCACAGAAAGTCCTGCAATGGATACCTAATGTGTCCGGTAAATGCTGGCTTGTTGCACCACTTTCTTTCGTTGGCTTTCGGAAGGGCTGAGACTCAGATGGCAGTAAATGAGACAATAACTCACCATGCAGAATTCGAGAGACAGAGGACGCAGGAACCGATTGATGTGTTTCGATTCCACCAGAACAGAGAGATTATTGTCCTCCACTATGCCTGAGGACGAATATTTAATGGCTAAAGTGCCACTATGAGAAGGCACCATTATCATCACAGAACTTCTGCAATGCCTTTCTTACGCAAGCCTTCGGCTCCAGGCCTTTCAGTGGGTTCCATGCTATCTCGGGCAACAAGACCTCCCAATGACCACGGCCATCACAATGCTTTGACGGCCTTCTTCGACAAACGTATGGAAGTACTCAGCTGGATTCTCATGGGCTTCCTTTCGAGCAAAATCTGCGAAGAATCGACTCCAATCCTCGCCTCCATCCTTGCTTCCATTGCTCTTATTGGATGTGGATTTTTTCTTGACAGACTGCTGTTTGTGTCTCAAGAACCTCCTATCTTGCAGCCAGCAGACCTTCACTCTCCCAAGAACGACCGATCTGAAGCCTGCCTTCAGACGGCCAACGCTGCCGAGTGTCGCGAGATCATCAAGAGTGGAACACCCCCTAGAGCTTGGAAGAACACTCTATCAGCATTGGAAGCTCGTGCCCGTCCCAATCAACGTCTGAATTTGGCGTTTGGAATCGAGAGTTGTTTCACTTCGTCGGACGAAAAGTCATGCAAGAGGTTCAGAATCCAAGTGGAGAAGCTTCTCTACGTGGAAGAGGGTGAGTGGGTCAACTTCGCATCAACTGCTCGTCAAGCCACCAAGGAGGCTCTCGATTTCGACGGCGACACCGTAAGCCTATTCCATGTGGTCCAGCTCTTGACACTCAAGACGATGATGAGAGTGCTCTGGCCTGATCGCGATCCAAAACAAAGCACAAACGAGCAGATCTCAACGCTCGCCCATGAAGTGAATGTGCAGTGGCTTCGCTCCAAGGAACACGGTGCCGATGAGAACCCACCTTGGTCCTTCGAAAAGCAGACATCTCTGAAAGACGCCATCAAAGCTGTTTTTCCAGATTGGGACGAGGCCGACAGCGAGCAAAACCCATGCAACCTCATTCTCCCAGGCTACGAAACCATGTGGCGTGTGGTTCTGCGATGCTTCATCGAAGTCAAAGCTCGCAATCATTGCCAAGCTGACGCCTGGAGATTTGCACTGCGTCGCTTCTCCAGAAATCCAACAAAGCAACAGCTCGAACTACCTATGTTTCGACCCAGCACAGAAGTAGCTGCTGTCCACATTACCAAGGAGGCCTTGCGTCTATACCCACCAACTCGACGCATCTATCGAGAGTATTGCAACAATGACAACCAGAAGATCAATGTCTCTGCCGATATTGAAGCCATGCAGCGAGACCTTACCATCTGGGAAGACCAGCCAAACGCTTTTGTACCTGAGCGCTGGATCGGCCTCGAGGAAGGACACGATACAGGCTACATGCCTTTCGGCGCCAGTCCTTTCAATTGTCCTGCAAAAAGGTACAAGAATGTGCCTATGCCATTCGGTCCGTCCATGGTTGCCTTACTCGTGGGTATACTGGTTGAGGCGACTTGGGTCGCATGGGACATCGACGGAGAGCTTCAGGATGGTGGTCGCCCACTTGATACTAATCGCGAGGCGTACAGTGAAGCAATGCTGACTAGAAGTCAAAGTTTGGAGAATGACGTGGGCGAGGAGGAGACCATTTGGTGTTTCTGCGACAGCTGTGTCGTTCCAACGAATGCTGAAATGTTCGAGTGATTGGCATAGGCAAGTTCCACAGATAGTTTACCAAATATGAAACAGGCGTTTTGATGACTGAGGTTGTGATTGACGCGTATTCGTCCTCAGATGTGAGACGTATGTGTGACTTGATGTCACTTATGAGATTGCGTGACTGCTTGAGAAACGGAGCAGAGATTGATCTTCAAGGCAGTCGTTCAAACAAGTCCCTTCCAAGGATCTTCGATGAACGACGGCATGAAGACGACCATATCACCTCTCGCATTCTTGACACCCCGTCTGAGTGCCGCAAGTTCCTGAGGGGCCGGGAAACCAGGAGTCCAGTTATCTTCTTGCACCTTTCCCACTTTTGCTTCCTCAGCTCGTGGTTGCTCGTTTTGTGTAACCTCTAGTCTCGCTATCGATGTAGCTTCGTGCTCTGTATCTCCTTGCTCTTGAGTGTGTTCCTTTGTAGCGCTCGGCACTGGTCTAGCACCTAAGGGGATATCGTTTGCGCCTGTGCTGGCTGGGATCTGGTTTCCGCTGTCGTCGACGAAGGCGTCATCTGCGCGTGCGGCGTGTTTACGGCGCTTGCTGCCAAAGCTGGTGAAGCCCATTGCTTCTGCAATAGCTGGGTCGATTTCGAGATCATCCATGTCCATCTTGTGATCGTTATGTGGTTGGCAAAAATTGTGAGGGGATGGTCAGTGGAGAGTTGGTATGGTGGAAGCTGTTGGCTTGAACGCGGAGAAATCACGATGGTGTGTGCATGGGGAAGCTCTTTCCTCAGAAGCATTTATTTACTTCGAATGCGGCAACAAAATGTTCTCATAGTGAAGTGAAGATAGACATTTCTGTGACTGCGGAGGCTAATAAGTATACTTGGAACACGCTTTGGTTAAAAAGATAACCTCTGCCCTGCTTGGAAACGAGAATGCACACGCTCAGATATATGTAACGCCAGTGACCGTGACCCCCAATGCCCATAACTCATTTGCAAACGAAAAGACGGTGAAAATCAACCCAGTAATTACTCCGGCAATGGCTGCAGAAGGCGCCAGCTCCCCCATGTGCTGCCTTTGAATGCGGTATCGTGAAATGGTTTAGAGAGAAGTTTGTCCAGAAAGCTCCTCGACGTTGAACTTCCAGTTGCCTATTCGTCAAAGTCAGTCGCGTGTTCTAACAAGTAACACAAGTCACCACTTACCCTTCTTGAGATTATCCGCTGTGTCACCAAGCAAAATGATGCGACGCTTGTTGCAGTAAGTCGTCTTGTCCATCATCTCGACCTTGAGAGCAGCAAGCTGGTCAGTGGGCTTCTCGAACATGCCACTCAGGGCCTCGACAGCCATCTCCAGATCTTTCTGGTTGTCCTCGAAGATCTCCGTCAAGTTGTTGCGTTCCAGGTAATAAGCAAAAGCGTAGGTCCACTTAAGAGTCTGTCGGCATTGCTGAAGGGCTTGCGATGCAGATTCGAGGAACTGGACCTCGATCCAAGACATGCCTGACGTTGACTGAAGCTGCATCATCTTCTTCTCTGTCTTGAGGTAGATGTCCTTGTCAAGCTTGGCAGACTGCTCATGGTTGGCGTAGCGGTTGTAGTAATGAAGGTAACGCTCGAGAGATGCACGACTCTTGGCCTGAGCATCGCGTGCAGTGTGGCCGCTCTTTTCCTCGTAACGGTTGCAGTTGTACCAGCTCGTGCCGTGCTCCGACCAGAGCCCCATGCACATCCAGCAGAACTCGTACTTGCACTTTCGGCAAGTCATATGATTACAACCACCGTTCTTCTCTATGGTCGAGTTGCACTTAGGACACTCTTTAGTGTTTGCGGAAATCCAGTTAGCCGTCTCCGAATCATCTTCACACTTCTTCATCCATAGTTTGACGAGCACGCAAGGTGTGGGTTGGTGGTCGTTTAGCTGGCATCCGAAACAGAAACTGTGACCACAATCGCAGTTGACAGTGGGAACAATCTTGCTAAGCTCCTTTTGCTTGACAGGACAATCGACAGCGTAAACGCAGTTGGGGGCAGGACACCACCTAAGATTGTCCTTGTCGTCAACGTACGTGCGTGTAAGCAGTTCATGGTACCTGTCTTTGAGATCTTCCGTGACGAGCAGCTCCAGGCTCTTCGAATCGACGATGTTGTTACACTGTTCACCGGGGCAGCGAATGCGTGCGGCCTCTCCTTCGTCCTTGATCTTTTGTGCCAGATATTGACGGTAGCAGTCAACACAGAAGCGATGGTTACACTTCATGGCGAACGTCTGCAAACCAGGTGTGTCATCACAGCAGATTTCGCACATGAAGCCATCGATGACTTCTAGGCGGGGTGGGGTAGCAATATCCTGACCAAGACCAGCTTTCTCCAGGACCTCCTCTTGCTTATCCATGTATTGTTCGATCAGACGCTCCTTGTTCCAGCGCATATAGCGCATGAGGATGGCGGTCGCTTCATGCGGTTGACCGAGGATGTTGGAGACCTCTTCTATTTGGCGATCTTGTTGGTTCTGGATGTCTTGCGGGCTGTAGACGGAGAAGTCGACCTCGTACGGCCTCTTGCGTGGCTTGAGATCTTTGTCTTGTGAATCAAAGCCAATGTCGCCATCATCATCTAGCTCGATATCGGAATCTGGCAGATAGACTTATTAGTATACAGATCCGGTATCAGGCTATCTATGCCAAGCACGTACCGGCACCAAAGTCGGCGACGCTGCTACTCTCATCGTCCATGTCGAAGTCGACGTCATCGCTGTTGACCGAAGCGGCGCTGTTGTATTCATCATCAGAATCCATGGCTTTGACGGAGCCCTTCAGAGTCTGAGGGGTAGCGGGCAGTTGATCGGGCGAGGCGGCGGGCTTGTCCTCAGCGGCGTCGTGAACGGGCAGCTTGGCAGAGAGGGGGTCGGGTGTATCGGAGGCGAGGGGAGAGTTGGCGGGATGATGGATTTTTGGTTTCTGCTTCGCGGCCGTGTCCGGCGACAGCAGTTTGCGTTTGCGGGTGATGGGAGGCGTGGTTGCGATATGTGGCGACGAAACAGTCGCCAGGGCCGTTTATGACGGAAGAGGGAGAGCGAGTCGCAGTGTGGAGAGGGGCAGCCTTGAGCGATTGGCGTGTGGGTGAAAATGACTGTGACCGCTGACAAAACTGCACTGGCAGGTGACGGGAGAAAGTGATTACGGATCCACACGGTGTGTTATTGTGCTTTCCAGAAGACACTGAGGTGACTGATTCGAATCTGCGTCAAAGGCGTTCTTCTGCCTCCTTCACCCGAGATCGACTGGCTGCCACAGATGCAACTTTCTGAACCCGGCTTTGAGACATTCCACGCAATTGACCGACGCCAAGAAGGAGCCACCGACTTGATGCTTTGTTTCACTCTTTCTTCTTTGAACAGACAACCGCTTTGTCAACTGCACTGTTGAAGATACTGGTGGATGCACTGTCAAATACTTGTGACTTCATGGGTATCGTCTAATCTACTCGTCGTCGCTTTCTTCCTCGCTCTCCGTCTCTTCTTCGCTACTCTCTTCCTCACTCTCCTCCGCAGCCTTGATAGCGTCCACAAACTGGCCCATAGCAAGCTTGATTTGCTTCAATTCATCGCTGGCCTCGTTCTTCTCGTCCGCCCACCATTGCATGACTCCCTCAAACTCTAGTGCGTCGCCCATGTACAGCTCGTTGCAGATGTGAAGCATAATCTTCTCTCCGTCTGCGCGGTGGCATACATCTGCCTGTACGAGCAGCAAGAAGTCCACTTGATCAGCCTTGTCTTCATGAGCATCACCACGGTCGAACATGGTACGCTCAATCAGCATCTGTTGAGTCAATATCGTCTTCTTGGCCGCTTGTGCTGGTGTGAGACCTTCTTCGATCAAGCTGGCCATGCGCTTCATAAACGCTGCCACCACTGCGCGACGCACCATATGTGGCGATGCGTTGGCCGACATACGCAGTGCAGTAAGTTCGAGCTGGATGTTGGCCGCTTCGTCACCCTTTTGCAGTGAGTCGTAGATACTGGCCGCTGCGTCGTGGTGGAAATCGACAGCCTCGCGCCCAGCTCTGCTGTCCTCGGAGTCGACAGATCCAATAGAACCAAAGCTCTGCGACCTCGCGCTTTTCGCCGCTCTGTCTTCGTATTCATCGCTGTAAGCCTCTGAATTGAGAGTCGAGATTGACTCGGCCGATTGATTTTGCATGTTGTAGATGCTCGCGGAATGTAGGCTGTGGTGCTCCTGGTCGTCTTCTTCCTCGTCTTCTGAGGTTTCATACTCGAAGCCTTCTCCCTTTTGGCCAACCACTTCCTTGTCTGTTTCTCCGCGTACGACTTCGTCTTGTTCGTAGCCCGATTCGCGCTTCACCTTTGTGATCCTTGATTTGATTGTCATGCCGTCAGAGATGTAGACACCATATGACAGCAAAGCACCAGGCATGATGTTGCACTTCTTGCCAACCGAAGCTTCGTTGGCGACAATAGCGTCCTTGACCACTGTACCATCACCGATCGAAGCATCGTCCCAGATGTACGCGCCACTGATCTTTACGTTTCTGCCGATGATACACCTCCTGCCAATAACACTGTTAGATATTTCACTTCCATCTCCGATTGCTGTTGCCCGGCCGATGACAGTCCTTGGGCCAATGTGACATGATCTAGCCAAGACAACTCCTTCTTCTCGATAGACGTTTCCTTTAGTGAGTCTGTAGGTCTGATCGCGCACCAGGTTGCTGTCGGGGCAGATTGGATATGCCCATCTGCTCAGAATGTCCTTTGTAACGGCATCGTAGGCTCTCAGGTTCTTAACTCTGGCGGCATAGTGCTCGTCGACGATATGAGTATGAATAGTCTTGCCGTTCAGTTCATAGTCCTTCAAGACACTGTGAAGAAATCCTTTTCTCGGGGCCTCGTAGTCGAAGTTATCACTCCAGAGCGCAAGAACGTCGGGAGTGCAGATATCAATACCGCAGTCGATCAAATCCTCCCTGACCTCAAGTTCGTCATGCTCTTTCAAGATATCCGGGTCCAGTGTAACCAAGTGTGAGGGCTGGTTGGGTCGCATCTGCTCGTAGTGCAGACAGCGGTTCTTGGTGGGGTCGAGTACAAAGACAGGTGAAACACGCTGCATCTTGGTGCGATGAGCAGTGCCGGCCTCGCGAAGGACCATGGTCATGATGG
>Ga0058697_10000621_pt1 | contig 14874 bp, 18 predicted proteins | sample AgamicAsMae_FD_66619 | JGI IMG/M metagenome (GOLD analysis project Ga0058697, IMG submission 66619) | Agave microbial communities from Guanajuato, Mexico - As.Ma.e | ecosystem: Host-associated > Plants > Phyllosphere > Phylloplane/Leaf | place: Guanajuato, Mexico | collected 2012-06-04
AAAAGGAGAATATAGAAAACCATGAGGTGCAGCACAAGCGCTTCTCTGAACATGTAGTGATGAGGTAGTATGAGTCCTCACATACCCTCTTCCATACTAACATGTTTCCACCAGGGTGAGGCGTTGTCCTGAGGACCATTAACCATCTCTTCAGCGTCTCCGACTTGTCGACGTTCGCTGACTTCACGAGTTGCAACACGCTTCAACTTCATCGCGCGAGATGCCATGGCCAGACTTATGTTCTGCATAGAGGGCTTCTTTGAAGGGGCTCTCTGTGGCTGGCGCGTCAATCCTTGGGATGGGAAATCTGATGGTGAGCCTTCGTCAACCATCGGTCTGTCGATGACTGGCTGAAACCATTCATCCCTCATGACTGGTCGTTGTCACTGGAGTGGCTCCGAAGACGAAGACAGACGATTTAGGTGGAGATATACGTCGGTACCGTAGCTGAAGCACGTGTTAGTAAATCGTCACACGCTGCAAGATAATTGGCACTTACCCCTCCATACTGATCAGCTTCAGGTCTCCACCGAAGTACCGAGCGTATAACCTCGAGATGGGCAACCCATATCCGAAACCTGCCATTGGAGCTTTGAAGTCGCTCTTGTTGAAATCAGGGTCAAGTGTAGGCGTTTGGTCGACAGTGGTGTACATGTATGTCCAGACGAGTGGGATGGCGCTTCTTGGGATACCGCCGCCTTCGTCTGAGATCTTGATGGTGATATCTTCTTTTCCTTCCGCTACGACGACTTTTGTGACAGGAAAGTCTTCCTTGTCTTGGCCGTGGGTCTCGACGACGGCACGGAGAGAGTTTTTGAGTGTCTCGAAAAGCATGTGCGACAGATGGCCTGGAACGTACATGAAGTTGAGGTCGGGATTGCAGACGAGCTGGACTTTGGGCGCATCGAAAAGACCGTAGTGGTCCTCGCAGACGAAACGTGCGTTCTCGATGGCTTCTTGAGCCAAATCACGCACGTTTGTCTTTGTACAAATTATTCCGACGTAGTTGGGGTCCGAATGGGCTCTTTGATCGGTCAAAGCGATGTGTTGGCCGATGAGCATGCGGATACCGATGCGGGACATGTAGAAGCGGTCGAGGAAAGCCTGGATATTATGATCAATCTGCATTCGTTGACGCTTGCGCTTGTACTCGAGAATGCCTTGTGCGACAGTGGTCACGACACTATCGTGACGGCGCTTGATCTTCTCGAGTGTCTTTGAAAACCGAGTATTATAGTCGTTCAATTCTGGCGGCCATTCGTTCGTGTCGTCACCGGCGCTGTAATAACGTTTGAGGGAATTCTTCCTCTCGGCATTGTCGTTGTTGTGGTGGAGCTGAGAGCGGTACTGGCCCTGGTGGACGCTGGGATTCCTGGTGGCCTCGCTCAAGATGCGTGAGTTCTTGCCATTTTGCGGTTTCAAGAGACGTTCGCGGATCTCGGACGAGAGGGTTGGCTTCGGGAGACTGGTGATTTCCTCGAAGGACTGGGCATACCAGTCTCGTACTCGGCCAATCGAGGGCATGTCACCCAGACCGTCAGGCAGCTCTTGGAGTTCCTGAACGCGATGTGCCAAACGTATAGGTAGCTCTTCGGACATGAATTGGGAGGCTCGGAATAGGGTGCCTGAGAATGTCGTCAGTGAGGGGGCATGTCTGAACGTGCTCGTCTTACATACCGACGGACGGCCTCTCGCCGAACTGGACCATCTGGCGCAGACTCACGCCGGTAGCAGGGAAGTTTGCATAATGGCGGATCGTGTCCATGAGCTCGGTCGACTTTTTCCACGACATGGCTGGGCTTGTCGAGGCCTTGCGGCCAGAAGTCCTCGGGGGGTTGACAAGCTCGCGAGCTCAGGCTACGTGCTGGCGAGGGCTCAGCAGGGGAAGTACGATTCCGGGTCACAGTCGAGAGTTGTATAGGAGCAACAAATGGGTGGAAAGTGAGTCAACGGTGCGAGAGGCCGCCCGCGTCACAGACCTTCCCCAGTTGCCCACTGCACCTTCCCCAGCTCTCAAAACCTCCATCGCACCGAGCTCGTTGCACATCTGCCTTCACATGCCGAGGCTGTCACTGCCGATTATTTTTCGTCATCACCCATCTCCTCACCATACGGACAATTGCACACCGAGCTCTTTCCTGATCATATGTCTGCTCCTGGAATAAACAATCGAGGAACAACTCCCCTTTCGTGGTTTATTAGTCCTGGCTGGGGGTCTCAAGACCGCGGGCAGAGATGGCCGAAGCCGGAGTTTCTTCTTCTTGAAAGCGCGGACCATGTTTCTGCACAAGCACAGCAGTATCGAGTACTGAGTATATCACTGAGAAATGAATACAATGCTCTCAACACAACCTGTAGCAACTTGGGCACGTTGTGCTAGACTGTAAGCTATAGTGACAACTGGTCGTCTAGGCGTCAAATGTTCAGCACGCTCAAGAGAACTACCTCACGTGCCTCAGTTTAGCTGTTCCATCATCTGCTCTTGCTCATCATACAGACCATCTATATATACAGTGTTGTTACACGACAGACCTCGCTGGTCTGTCAAAAGAGGGGAATGTATCCAGTCTACCTGAACGCCATACCCGTCGTCCGTCCAGCCATATATTGCCAAACATGCTTGCTTTTGCACAAAAATCAAAAACCCGATTTTGAATTACTTTTGTCTTCCTCCATATGCATTCAAATGATGTGCGTGTTTGTTCGTAGTATCGTGTTCATGAGTTTCTGACAACACCAACCTTGGCGGGCTAATAGAATTTGTCAGTATTTCTCCTTGTAGTCTGCCATAGCAGCATGTACTCACTCTGATGACTCTGCCGTTGAGCTTGAAGCCCTTAGACTGGCAGAAGAAGACGGTGCCGTCCTCCTTGTCAGGCTGAGGTGTCTGGAATGTGGCCTCGTGCATGTTGGGATCGAACTTGTCGCTCTCAGCGCTGGGGTCGAATCTCTCGAGGCCGTGCTTCTTGAGTGTGTTCATGAGGATGGTCTCGGTCATCTTGAGACCAGAGTGAAGGTCCAGAAGGTCCTTGTTGCTGCCGTCAAGCTTCTCCTTGGGCACGACCGAAAGGGCACGGTCAAGGTTGTCAATGCTGTCGAGCAGGTCTCTGGAGAAGCTCTGGAGGGCAAAGTCCTTGGCTGCGCGGACCTCGCGCTTGGTCTGCTCTTGCAAGTTGCGGTATTCGGCAATCTGACGCTTCCACTTGTCCTAATTTGATTGTCTCAGCACTGCTGTTCCTTGGTTCGTCTGTGTGCATGTATGCGCCAACTAACCGTAACATCGGCGACCTCCTTCTTCTTGGCCTCGAGCTCCTTCTGAACAGGGTCCTCCTTAGTGGCTTCGGCAGCCTTTTCTGCATTCTCAGCTGCAGCGTTGTTCTCTTTGGCACCAGTCTCGGGAGTAGTCGAGTAGCTTCTGACGGCAGCGATGGCGCGACCCTGCTGAACAGCTCTGAATGAGAAAGGTACTCTGCTCTCGACGGCCTGCGAGAGAGGTCTGGCGGATCTGGCGAGGAATCTGAAACTCATGTTGAGAGGTATGATGTGGCGACTGGAGGAGGTTACGGTCAAGAGACAAGTAGGTAGTCAATCGGGTGAACTGTACAAGAGAGTCTTATGATGATGACTCTCTGGAGATTTTTGGCTGCCAAGAAAGTCGCCCTCGAGGCTCGAGCTGGTGACGCCGCCGATCGCGCCCGACCGCCTTCCGGTAATGCTCGTCCACGACCAATTGTTTCTGTCGACTTCGATCGCTCTGACCCGAGTGCTGTAGACCGTGTCGCGAGCGAGACGGAAATGCTCCCTGTCAACTCTGCAACCTACTGTAGCACTAGCCATTGCTTGTGGTGCCAATCTACAGTATTGACGTCGAATGACCGAAGACGCTACAAGCCTTTTTCAAGCGCCCGCTCACCAGCGCTACCTGGTAAACGAGTGAGCCAAGTGAGCCTCTTCCATCTTTTACAGCTCCGATTCCAGAGCGTGTAAAAGGGAGAGATATGAGAGAGTCAAGTACAGTACATGGTTTCGTCGTCTCAGCCACTCTGCGTATAGACCGTATTGCGTATTTTCGTTTCCAGGCTCCAGCCCTTCCAAGGCGCATGCGATCAAGCCTTCCAACGTTCCTCACCTGGGTTGACTTTTCGACCATCGTTCTTGCTGATTGGCCTTGTCCACGCGCCTCGGCTTGGCTGATTCAACGACAGGCGTGACTGCCATTCTCAATGTGAGAATATAGGTAGGTGCATCTTTCCTTCATTGTCCTCCATCATCAACACCACAACATTGCTATCATGACACAACCATCGCCCCAGTCTGGCGCCTTACCTAGACGATCGTCTCTGCCTTTGCAGCTTGGACGCATACGCGCAGCGTCAGTTAGCACCACGAATAAAATTCTGAGCTATGATCCACAACCTGGTATGTGGGCGGCGACAGGAAGCGCCATTGCACATGCACCAAATCTTACCGACCTGCGCGGAAACAACATCGATTTCGACATAGATGGGCATCTTGCGACGAGGCTTGCAACTCCAAAGCCTGGCGACAACAAACGAGCAGTGACATTGCCAAACATCTCACCCGAGTCATCTTTGGCTACTCCCAAAGAGAAATCGTTGGAGCCCCTTATCGAAAGCTCCACCGATGCTACAACAGATCCAGAGACGCCCAAGACATGGAAGCAAACCATCATCACCGGCCTTGTCGCCTTTTGGCGTTTTTTCAAAACTCCGACTGGATTCCTTATCACATTGTACGGCCTGAATGTTGTGGCTTGGGGCGCTATGCTCTTCTTCTTGATTCTCAAGGCTGCACCCGCCATGAACCATCCCGATGGCGGCGACGCAGATTCCTCGCCTCGCAAAATCTGGATTGAGATTGACTCACAGATCTTGAACGCGCTGTTCTGCTTAACGGCTTGGGGGCTTGCACCCTGGAGGTTTAGAGACCTGTGGTGGCTATGTGTGTGGCGCTTTGGGCGTCAATCGGAGAGAAGTTCCAAAGCCATCAGAAGACTGGCTGCGAGGAATGTGAGCTGGTTCCGTCTACGAGAAGGTGATCTGCTAGAACACGAAGAGCCCGGCGTGGACCCGACACTGATCCGACGAAAAACGTTCTCAGGAGAGAGAGCACCTCCTACAGCGTCGTGGAAAATGGATTTTGTGGTATGGATGATGGTGTTGAACACGCTTTTACAAGTCGGAATGGCGTACATGATGTGGGCTTACAACCGCATTGATCGTCCAACATGGGGAGCGGGCTTGTTCATTGGTCTGGGATGCGCAGTAAGCATGTTTGGTGGTTTGATGTGCTGGTGGGAGGGAAGAAAGATCAAGAAGATCGAGGGACCCAAAGTCGTGAAGGACAAGGAGCTAACAGAGGTGTAAGATATCGTTAGAGCATCTGCTACCTAATTCTTACAGAAGCCAATGCCACGCTCCACGAGCCAGCCATCTGTATTCTTTGCAGACTACTGATCCGAAAAAGCTTTCACCTCCTTCGCAGCCTCATATTTGGGAACTCTGCCGCAGGACTTTTTCTCTTGATTGAGCGATGCTTGGAGTTTGACCTCATGGCAATGAATTTTGGCTAAACGATACTTGGATATCGGCTTGGCGGGCCGTAGAGACGAAGGGTTCATCTATTGTAGGTCCATACACGGAGTACGGACGTAACATTCATCTGTCGCTGCCTATTGACTTCGAGATCAGTGTACGAGACGATGGTGATCATAAGGCTAGCGTGAGGTTTGCCGGAGCATGGCGCAACACCCTGTCAGCTGGTGTAGTACAGACTGTGGTCGAGGTGTCCTTCTTCTCGAGAATGACTAGGTCATCTGTCGCGTAGATGAACCTGCCCAGCATACTGCCATTCGTGGGAAATCGTCAAGTGATGGAGTGGTATAATTAATCTGATCCGCTCCCAGCCGACAGCCACAAAGGCCGAAGTCTTCCCGTCGGTATTCATGCCATCCTTGTGCATCTTGGACTTCATCTCGTCAAACTTCGAAGGCTCAAACACACCCCCGCAACCCCGTAATTTCTTGACTGCAGCATCCTGCATGTCGACGTCCGATTTTGTTCTTGAGCCTCACTGGAAGTATAGCCTGAGTTTAGAGAGTGTACAAATGCTTAACCGAGCACATTATCTGCATGCACCGTTCCTGCTCTGCTGCACCGCGCCCTGGCGACAGCCCTTCGGAGTCTCCTAGCGTCGTGCCCCATGTGAGTCTGTTCAAGCCTCTAGAACATATACGAGTAGGAAGAACAAAGGCTTCTTGCCAGCGCCATGGGAGCACGCCTTGACGTTCCTGCACGCTCCCACCAGCGGCTAAATGTTTTGAACTGCTGAATGAGAAGCCAGAGGCTTAGATGCATCGTTTCCACGAGTTGCATGGTGTCAAGCTTCGCTAGTATGCACGTTCGACAAACAAGTCTACAATATCTTTCGGATGAGTTCTAGACCACTTCGCTTGGATGTAGACGTTCGGATGTACGAGCAGTGTACAATTCATTTTATCCATTCCTTGACGTGTTCGATTGAGGTTGGAAACACTATAAAGACCCATCGAAGCGCTGGTAGGTAAGATCAAGGACAATCTTTCTCACAGTCTACAAAGATGATTCCCGCTCTTCTGCTTGCATTCATTCCATCCGCACTCGGCATCTCCATTTATGGACAGTGCGGTGGCCAAAACTGGTCTGGCAGTGGCACTTGTGATTCGGGCTTGTCCTGCTCCACCGTCAACCCTTGTAAGAACTGTGAGGTCCCTATCAGGTTGATCAGGCATTGACTGTTCTCCAGACTACTTCCAGTGTGTTTCTGGCACAGCTGCACCAGCTACTACCTCGACAAAGCCAGTCACGACCTCTGCAAGAACCACCACTACGACCTCTGGTGCTGGCACCACTTTGATCACGTCCCGCACAGGAACTGCCACTACGCCCACTACCTCAGCTGCTGGTTCTACCAATGTTGCTGGAAACATTTTCGCTGGCAGACAAATCTACGCGAACCCCTACTACGCCTCCGAGATTGCTGCTGCCATTCCAGCTCTTCCAAGCAGTCTCAGAGCCAAGGCCAGTGCGGTTGCAAAGATTGGAACCTTTGTTTGGCTGTGAGTCTAATTACCGAAGCCTCATTTCGAATGATACTGACAATACCAGCGACACCGCCGCCAAAGTACCTACTGTGGATACTTATCTCTCTGATATCGAGAAGAAGAATGCTGCTGGCGCAAGTCCCGAGATCATTGGAGCATTTGTAGTTTATGACCTGCCCAACCGTGATTGTGCCGCCCTTGCTTCCAACGGAGAGTTGACTGTTGCCAACGATGGTCTCACCAAGTACAAGGCATACATCGACTCGATCGCTGCTATCCTCAAGAAGCACTCCTCGACCAAGGTCGCCCTTATCATCGAACCTGACAGTCTTGGAAACTTGGTTACCAACTCAAATGTCGCCAAATGTCAGGAAGCGCATGATGCCTACATCAGTATGTTCGAACGGTTGCTCGTCGACGGATGTGAAGCTGACTTGTCCAGGTGGTGTCGAATACGCAATCAAGACGCTGAACTTTGACAACGTCGCGATGTACCTAGATGGAGGACACGGTGGATGGCTTGGATGGCCTGCCAACATCGGTCCAGCTGCTGACCTCTTTGCAAGTATTTATACAGCCGCCGGAAAGCCGAAGGCTCTTCGTGGCATTGCGACCGATGTTTCCAACTACAACGCCTATCAGCTCGCCACAGCTCCCTCGTACACACAGAGCAATCCCAGTACGTGGTATTCCACCATAATCAGATTGGAAACATGCTTACTGTGCTCCTGTATAGACTTCGATGAACAGCGTTACGTCAATGCTCTTGCTCCTCTCCTCACAGCTCAAGGCTTCCCAGCACACTTCATCATTGACCAAGGCCGTTCAGGTACTCAACCCACATCTCAACTAGCTCAAGGTGACTGGTGTAACGTCATAAACACCTCTTTTGGGACTCCTCCAACTACAAACACTGGTGATGCGCTGGTTGACGCCCTTGTGTGGGTCAAGCCCGGTGGTGAATCCGATGGAACCTCAGACTCTACTTCTCCCAGATACGATGCTCACTGCGGCTATGCGGACGCTCTGAAGCCTGCTCCTGAAGCCGGCACTTGGTTCCAGGCTTACTTCGAGCAATTACTCAAGAACGCCAACATCGCGCTGTGAGCTTGGATGTCCGGCCTCAACACACTCTTTACGTATGCTTCCTATTCGGTGGAGCTGCTGTGAATGTCCATAGCAGTCTGCGTGTCTGCACATGGGCCGAGACGAGGGTGGGGACAAAGCCAGGTCACTGTTCCAGAGAAGAGGAGAGTTTCATTTTCTCCCCAACACGTTCGCTCGCTATTGTTCATCCACTTGTCTGTCGTTCTCTCAATTGACCTCTCATATCTTGTGCCTTGCTTTTACCTCTTCCTGCAGTCTAATAACAGCCAATGAATTCAATCTTCAGATCCAGCCTGACCAAGTGTGCGGTTCAGAAGGTTCCAACATCCTTCAAGTGATACTCCAAGCAGCGTCTTATCTTGCCGCTATAGGATAAGTCAATCAGTATGTAGTGCCGGTGTAGGACTGTGATCATGCATCGTCGTATCCAAGCGTCATGCTCTAAGTTGGAACCGGAGTATTCTTCCACGCGAGAAGTTACCATCACGTGGGGGTTGAACCTCTCCATATGCCAATGCCCATGACTCTCACACTCCTACCACGAAGCTATATAGCAGGATTTCCACTATAGAAATGCATGATTGTTTTCGAAATCGAGATCTGTCCAAAGAGACCCGACGTGACATCGCTTCTCATTGGAGAGCATATATCTCTCGAGACTACTGTGCATTTTGACAGCTACATGCATTACGGATCCTGAGACGGAGAGAGAGTGTAGTCTGGATGATCGACAAATATGTCAGGTACCCACTGCATACCCCGCTTATTGATATAAGCATGGTTCTTGGTATGCATGCAAGACTTCGCATGACTTGTCATGGGTACGGCCGCATGGACAAGGTGACACACGAGATGCAGCCACGTTTCATCCACAGCTCGACTCTGAGCCCTGCTCTTCGCAAGTTCTGTTTTCACTTCGACGGAGGGTCACTGGCGCGGTGACGATTTATTACCGGCTCTGGACAATTGGCGGAGAATCAGGGCAGGGGTAAAGTGATCAAGAGGAGGAGGTCTTGCTGATAGGGCTTGGCCGGAAGAATTCTAACATTCTCAAGATCCACAGGCAGACTACTATTCTAGCTGATGAGTGGCGAGTAGCAGTAGACCGCAGGAACTATACTAATGGCGAGCCGGTCCGCCCTTCCACTCGAGTTCCATTGCCTAGATTGTCTTGGCCACGGAGGAGACATGATCCAAGCGAGGCTCCTCCTGGACGTTAAGGACGTAACTATGGCTTTGCCACTGTGTGTTGAGGGGCTTGATGTCCATCATTCATAACCCTGCTTTCCCTCATAATCAGCCCTCGGTGCTCCGGCCCGTTACTACGCTGGATCATGTGGAGGGGTCTGGACCTGGTATAGAGCCAACAACATACGATGTAGTCAATATACTCGGACACCTTCTCCTTTGTACTTTCCATCGGAGGTTAAGCCCTCATCTCCCTCGAACGATTGGTGCCCAAGGCGTCCGGGGTGCATGTTTGCGGGGCGGGACGCAAACGAGGGGAAGCTTATGCAAGGCCTTAATTTCACCACCTTCCCTGAACCCTCTCGCAGCCGAAACGGATAAATCCTCGAATAGATTGATCTGATGTTATGCTAACCAGTAAACCTAGTCACCTGGTCATCTTCCATCCTCTGCCCTGGAACGTTGCAAGCGAGCACACATGCGGATACGGAGACTCGCAGGTATGCAAGCACGCTGATGAGGGAAACCTGAGCGACGACACGGTCATCTATGCTTCAACTGGACTACTACCAGCAGCCGGTGTGTAGAGAAGGTATTTGGTAATGGTTTCCTCGGGTAGACAGGAGGCGATGCGCTGCTCGTTCAGCGGTCAGCAACAACAGGAGCTTCGAATATAAATATGAGAAACCCACCGCCATGAAACACTCAGATCAGACATCTCCTCAGCTCTCTTCTTACCATCGAATCCTCTCTTATCCATCACAATGATCTCTGCCTCTACTCTAGCGGCCCTCTTGGCTTTGGGCCATGGCGTTCTCGGACAGCAGGCTGGAACCTCTACTGCTGAGACCCATCCTCCCATGAGCTACCAGAAGTGTACTGCTGGAGGCCAATGCTCGACAGTGAACACCAACATTGTTCTTGACGCCAACTGGCGCTGGTTACACTCGACCAGCGGATACACCAACTGCTACACCGGCAACACCTTTGACAAGACACTCTGCCCCAACAACGTGCAATGTGCTGCCAACTGCGCTCTTGATGGAGCAGGTAAGTGATCAATATATCACTTGGCTGGATGATATCGACTTACCACATTCTCTCTTGCAGACTACTCTGGTACCTACGGTATCCAGGCCAGCGGCAACTCTGTCAGCTTGAAGCTCAAACAGGGTAACAACATCGGATCTCGTGTCTACTTGATCAACGGCAACAAGTACGAATTGTTCAAGCTGAAGAACCAGGAATTCACCTTTGACGTTGACGTCTCGGGCCTTGGTAAGTATCCTAGATTCGAGAATTTGGGATCGAACATGCGAGCTGACCCATCTTCCAGGCTGTGGTATCAACGGTGCCTTGTACTTTGTCAAGATGGATGCCGATGGTGGTCTTGCCAAGTACCCTACCAACAAGGCTGGAGCACCTTATGGAACAGGTTACTGTGACGCTCAATGCCCCAGAGATCTCAAGTTCATTGCCGGCAAGGTAAGCAGACAACTCTTCGTCTTTGTTAGGCCTCAAGCTGACCTACTGTACAGGCGAACGTTGAGGGATGGACCCCAGCAAGTGGAGACCCCAACTCTGGAACCGGAAACAGCGGTTCATGCTGTGCTGAGATGGATATCTGGGAGGCTGTAAGTAGTGCGCGTGTCAGCCTCACCCCGGTTGATTTACTGACCATTTCTCTCAGAACTCGATTTCGACTGCCCTCACTCCCCACCCTTGCTCTACCAACGGCCCTTGCACTGGCAACACCACCTGCGGTTCTGGCGAATCTCGCTACGACGGCTACTGCGACAAGGATGGCTGTGATCTCAACCCTTACAGATTCGGAGCTCAAAACTTCTTCGGCCCCGGTAAGACTGTTGACTCTAAGTCCAAGATGACGGTTGTCACCCAATTCATGTAAGCTGTCCAGAGAATGTCCTTCGTGTTGCACTTCGCTGACAGTTCTTCCACAGTACTTCAGACAACACCGCCACTGGTACCCTCAGCGCCATCCGCCGCATCTACGTGCAGAACGGCAAGGTCATCCAGCAGGCCGACACCAACGTTTCGGGCATCACAAAGACCAACCAGATCACCGACAAGTTCTGCAAGGAGCAAAAGGCTACCACTGGTGACCCCGACTCGTTCTCCCAGAAGGGCGGTCTTGCTGGATTCGGTAAGGATCTCGATGCTGGTATGGCTCTAGTGTTCAGTGTTTGGGATGACCACACTGCCAACATGCTTTGGCTCGACTCTACCTACCCCGTTGGCTCCAACAAGGTCGGTGCTGCTCGTGGCACTTGCGCCACCACCTCTGGCAAGCCCAGCGACGTCGAGTCTCAACAGGCCAACGCTGCTGTCACCTTCAGCAACGTCAAGTTCGGAGCCATTGGCTCCACCTACAAGTCTCAGTAGAGGGCAGGACCTTTTACTAAAGACGACCGAGTAAGACGGGCTCTCAACTCCCGACTACGACCGGGAAGACGACAACAATCCCCACATTCGTTTGAAAATGGAGTGTTTGTGATGAAATTTAACATTCTTGTCACTCGTTCAGATAGCCTTTGGTGCGAGTATGCAGAAATCAGAATGTTATCGATGTTTCCAACCAGATTCCAGAATGTTACGTTTTGTCAGTCAAGTCGTGCATATTCAAAGTCCCATATCATAAGAGCCTTAGTGACCTGCAAGACTACAGGAGGCTGGGATGAGCACTGTCGTAGTCAAGAATCAAAGGCAATGTTGCTGATCCCAGGCTCGGAGGGCGGTCTCTTCTTCTTTACCCTCCAAGGGTAAAGGGAAGACATTTTGTCTAGATCAGAATATCCTCTGTGTCAATCATGTCGCAGATGATCCCAAAGTGATAGCTTCGAGATTTGACATCAAGAATAAGCGTGTAGTGTTACAGTCATGTTCGGAGGGAGGAGGTCGGCGGGAAGAGAGACGCGGTCGAGCGCGGCAACTTCCTTCGTTGGCCGCAAACCATCTCCGTCACACCTTCCTACACAACTAATATATTCATGACAAAATGAGCTGGTTTTGGGGAAACAAAAGCAACAGCGACAGCAAAGATGCCCTGAACAATCTGGACCCGTCGCTACGAGAGTTTCTGGACAAAGAATCGAAGACGCGACAGCAACAACAGCAGCAGCAGCCCACACAACTACCACAAGAGGGTCCTTCATATCGCTCACAGATTGGCATCACCGAAGACCAACCATCGCAACCCACACAATCCCAGACAGACGAGAACGCAGCACCGCCGCAATCACTTTTCCAAGATGGCAGATACGCCCACCTCTGGAAGAACTACCGTTCGCAAGAACAAATCGAGCAAGCCGGTCGCAGCGAGAGTGAACAACTATCCGATGTCATCGACACATACAACGACCGCAAGGCCAGAGTCGCCCGAGCAGCACTCGAGAACTGCGCAATGGAACAATGGGCCGAGCACGAATGTTTCGAGAACGGCGGCATCAAAGCAAAATTCTTACTCTGCAAGGAGCCCACCCGCGCATTCAACCGCTGCTACACTATGCAGGCGCGTTTTCTCAAGGCTTTGGGATACATGAGCATGCAACGCACCGTCGACGAGGAAGAGCGCATTCAAATGCATGCAGACAAACTATATCACGAAATGTTGGATCGCGAGAAGGCCATGAAAGAGGCCGAGGAGAAGAATTTACCCGCACCAGAGTTCAAGCCGCTCATCACAAGCACGTCAACCACCGAGATCCTGGGAGTGCGACAACCGGATGCACAACCCCAGGAAACAAGAGAAGGATTGGACATGTACACGGGAGAAAAGCGCAAAGCTATTGAGCAGTCCCTAGCGGATAAGAAGGGTGCCGAGCGTGAGCTTGAAATTCAGCTCATGGCTGCCGAGGCAAGAGCAAATGCAGAGTATGCCGCTGTCGTCCATGAGCACTATGAAGCAGAGAAGAAGGTGCGCGAAAGCAGAAGGGAACGCGGCAGAGAAACCGTCGGAGATACCATCAAGAGAGCTTGGGGCTGGGACTCGAAGTAGCTGTAACAAGACATCGATATCCGTCAGGGTTGCCTTGAACAAGTTGACCCAAACCTCTGTATAAATATGTATGAATAATCTCCCAAAATCCGCAAACGCCGGAGGAAAGTGCAAACGTGCGTCAAAGCTCTTGCTCACTTTCTACTCGCGACAGACTGGGAAATATCGTTGCGGTACTGTCTCCACCTTGTACTACCCATGAGCTTGTTCAAGAGGTGTCTGCAATTGCTATCACGCCGGCCCACGTGGTCGTCAGCTGCTTTTCGCTGCACCGGACAGAATAGCAGGAGCATCACAACCGGCAGATTGGCTAGCCTGCCGCGTACACCTCTATTCGAAGCAATCAAGTCACACGATCCGGAGAGCTCGGCCGTGATCCATTCCTTGTCAGGTCGCCGATTCAGCTATGGCTCACTTCTGGAAGACGTCGCAATTGCCAAACAACGACTTGCCAACGATGCTGGTAGAGATACTGAAGCGTTGCAAGGCGAGCGCATCGCTTTTTTGGTAGAGAACAGCTATGACTATGTAGGTGCGCTTTGCTCTCAATTCCTTGTCTCCTTGTTTCTGTTGTTTCTCTTTGCCTGCTTCCTTGCTGCTTGATCTGAGTGAGATGCATTTGCTGAGGTATGTGGTCAAACAGTGACGCTACTCGCCATCCTAGGTACCAATGCTATTGCCGTACCGCTCTCGCCTGCCTTCCCCTCTGGAGAGTTGAGATATATCCTCGATCAGAGTGGTGCGCTCATGCTGGCGACTTCCCCCAAGTTCGCGACCAAGGCCGACGATGTCCTGAACGGCAAGCTGGAGAAGAAGCCTATCCTTTCGCGCTGGGCAAAGATTGCTGAAGGCAGTAAATCCAAGGAAGACGTCGTGCTTGAAGTTATGGAAGAGTACAAGGGCGGTATGATGTTGTACACCAGCGGCACGACCAATCGACCTGTGAGTCTTGTCAACTGGCACAAGCGAAGAGAAGTCCTGACAAGCAGCAGAAAGGAGTACTGCTCCCACAATCTACTCTCATGGCCCAGGCAAAATCCCTCTCTGAAGCATGGCACTACTCACCTACCGATCACTTCCTCCACGTCCTGCCTCTCCACCACATCCATGGCACAGTCAATGCCCTCCTGACCCCACTGCTTGCCGGCAGCACCATCGAGTTCCTCTTTCCCTTCACCGTTGACTCGGTCTGGTCGCGTCTTGCCGCCCCGTTCCTCTCGACCTCATCCGGGCAGACGAAAAAGCCCATCACCTTCTTTACTGTCGTACCCACAATATACAACAGACTGTTACAGTCACACAACACTCTCAGTCCGGATATGCAGACCGCGACGAAAGAGGCTCTTCATCCGGGGAACATGCGCTTGAACATCAGTGGCTCGGCAGCTCTACCCACTCCTACGAAACAAGCATGGTCAGATTTAAGCAACGGAAACGTACTTCTCGAACGCTACGGTATGAC
>Ga0058697_10000622_pt1 | contig 14849 bp, 13 predicted proteins | sample AgamicAsMae_FD_66619 | JGI IMG/M metagenome (GOLD analysis project Ga0058697, IMG submission 66619) | Agave microbial communities from Guanajuato, Mexico - As.Ma.e | ecosystem: Host-associated > Plants > Phyllosphere > Phylloplane/Leaf | place: Guanajuato, Mexico | collected 2012-06-04
TTGATGTCGAAAGTAGTTGTTGGAGGGAAGACCCTGTCACCATCTCACATTTCGCCAGGGCCGAAACTGCAACAATCACCGAATCATTGCAAAATAATCCTTAGGAAGAGCCCTCAAGGAAAACGAAACACGATGCGCGTAAAGGTGTATCATACAACAAGGACAATCATTACATACATTTCTAAAACAAAAGATTCTCGACCTTCATCCCAGGAATATCGCAACAAACATTTCCCATTTGCATGGTATCTGGACCTCTATAATCTCTTTGCAACAGATACTTATGCAGCAGTAGCAGCAGGCTTCCTCGTCTCCAACTTCCTCGGTGTTTTCTTGGCAGGTGCTGCCGGAGTTGCTGCTGGCTTTGACGGTGCACCGTTGCTCTTTGCTCCAGCATTCAGTTTCCTTGGCTTCTTCTTCTCGGGTGCGTTCGTGGTTTGAGGAGCAGCAGGTTTGCTAGCGGCGGGTTGTGGTTTCGCTGCTGCTGCTGCTGGTCTCGTGTTGGTGTTGGTGCTGGATGGCGTTTGCTTCTGTGTTGCCGATCTTGTGGTTCTGGTGGTTGAGTTTTGTGCTTGTGTTGGTTGCGAGGGTGTGGTCGAAGCAGGCTTCGGTGCTTCCTTGGGCTTGAGTGCCTCTTTTGGTTTGGAAGGTTGCTTGGGTTGCGCTGGTTTCGAGGGCTGCTGTTGTGTGCTTGAGGTTTTTTGCTGTTTCTGTGCTTGTTCGCTTTGCTTTGGCTGGGATTGACTGCGTTTCTTTGCTTGTTGGGGAACTTGCTGCTTGTCGCCTCCACCACCTCCTCCCATGCCCATGGATGCTCCCAGGCCGCCTAGACCGACAGCAGCACCTGCTTGACCCATAGAGGGCATATTGGGCATCGACGGCATTGAAGGCATGCCCGGCAAGTAGCTGGTCATGTCCTTTGCCGACTGCGACCAAGACGATGGAGCCTGATCGGGCATATCGTTCTTCATCTGCTCCAACTCTTCTTTGCTCGGTGCTTGTGTCTCCTTTGTCTGCATGACCATCTTATCCAAAGCCTTCTTTTGCGCCGGCGTCGACTTCCAGTCTGGGAGGAAATCGCCAACCACGCCTTGCACACCATGACTTGCCATTTCTCCCAAGTCCCAGATCTTGCCGTGCATGGCACCGTAGACAGATCCGACGCCTGCGCCGAGCAGACCGGTGACTGTCGAGACGGTGCCGCCGACAATGGCTCCCGTGACTTTTCCGATCGTGACACCGGGTTGGACTCCTAGACCTGCACCGGCGGCGAGTCCTTGGAAAGCACCAGTTTGGGTGTACTTTGCAGCTTTGCCAAAGGACTCGGCTTCGATTTCCTTGTCAATGGCCTTTGCGAGTGTTGCTTCGCGTGCATCAGCGTCGCCGGCGGCCATGGCTGCTTGTCGTAGTTCCCATGCCTTTTGTGTCGCTTGCAATGCCATGGTGGCAGAGACACCAGAGTTTTGTTTGATCTCATGTTGTGGGATGGCCTGGCCATTGGCGGCGTTGTTGTTGCTCATTGTTTTGTTAGAGGAGTTTGAAGCCTTTGGATTGGCTTTCTTCTGTGTTTGTTTCGGCGGCATGCTTGCTTGCAGAGACAACTAGTTTTGTTAAATGTGTTAATATGCGGATTAGCAGTAGCTATGTAACGGTGAGCGCAGAGCTGTGATAGCGATATGCAAGGCGACGTCATCACCACTACCCTCGTCCAAGCACCAAGGTCTAGAATACCGGTTTTAATTGCAACTTCACGATCATCGAAGTTCTTCAGCCACGTTCTCCGCAGATCCTCAAGTAAAATCACGGTGACCAGGTCCGCCTATCTCACCACAGATCGTGGAGTGGACCTTGATCGTTACAACATACCTCTTGGCAGCAGGCAATGCATCAGTATTCGAGTTCTATGAGTCTGTTGCAAACAAGCCCGAGCATTGTTTACTCGAGATGAGATGCGATTGATTGTCGGCTTATACAGAGCTGTACTCAAGAAAGCACGAACCGATCAAGGACAGACAAATGTGAAATACACAAGACTGATCTACCCACGGTGGTAAGGTCGAGTGTCGAGCGCCTCGAACAGGTGGCGATACCGACATTGGTGTTGATCATAACTTTGCGAGAAGACAAGACTTACCTGAATCAAAAACGGCGCTTCTGCCATCCGCCATCAATGCCACGATGACATACAAAACTAGTCGTTAGTATCTCGCGACGAAAACCTCAGATCCTGATAGGATCAGCCAGCATGAGCTGTGCCCGTGATGGCAGATATGAACATGACACTGAATGCCTGTAATGTAAATTGGTAAGGTACAAGAAGAATATCCACAAGAGAAGAAAAGAAAGCTATCAACAAATCGCTGCTAGTTTATGGAACAAGGCGAAGATCAACAACACACCAACGTCGAAGTTTTGTAAAACGAATCGAAAGTCGCATGGAAGTTGGTTTTTGTCGCAATGGATCGGGTATCGAGGCGGTCCGGAACAGGGCAATCGAGCAAGGACAGCTAGTGTATCGCGCATGGGTCGGACACGAGTAGTAGAAGTCGCACATGGGCAAGCATGAAGCTCATGGTTGTCGTCGCTCTCGGGTGATGTCGCTAAATGGTCAGAGGCGGTCGCATATGGCCTAGGATTAGTCGCATCGGGTATCAATCGTCCAGCATCGATCCACAATCATTAAACATTTTCACTCCAAAAAATGTACAGCCTTTCATGGTGCCACCTTCGAGGCTCTCCTTGCTTCGGAGATACTGCGTCTGGTCTCGAGAGCAGTGTCCTCGTGTGTCGGGGGTCCTTGGTAGTTCTTCTTGCCCCATACAACATACCACGCACCTGCAATCAGAATGAAGGCAACAAAGACTACTGATGCGTAGTTCATGAGAGTTGCGGTGACAGGAACAGTGGTGGGCATGCAGAACAATGGCACGGCAAGACAACTCCAAGCCAGAGCGACAATGTTGCAGAACAGTCCCAGGGCTCCGAGAGCGAAAGGAGCACCCTTGACATGCTTGCGACCTGTGAAAAGGTTGGTAGCAATGGGGATGGCGTACGAAACAGTCAAACAGATGACACCAACACCAGAGAAGGCGTTGTATGCAGCAACGGATCCGAAGTAGATGACAGCGAGCAGAATCTGCACAATCATACTGAGCAACATGGCGTTGAGAGGCACACCTTCGAGAGCAGTGGTGTTGTTGACTTGCTTCCACCACTTGCTACCAGGAATGGCACCATCACGGGAGAAGGCCCAGACACAGCGAGATGCTGCAGTAGTGCAACCAATACCGCAGATAAGACCGAGCACCATCAGAGGGAGAAGCAGTCCAATGGCACCACCGGGCGAACCAACAGCGGTAGCAATGATGGTAGGGACAGGCTGTCCTGATGCGAGAGCAGCAAGTGTAGAGAGGTCAGGAATGACGAACAAAAGAGGAAGCAAGAACATCAGACCGGCGCCAAGGTTGATCAGAATGGTGGCAACCATGGCCTTGGGCACCTGAGTCGCAGGCTCTTGAACCTCTTCACACATGGAAATGATCATACCGGTCGACGAGGTTGCGTAGGCAGCCTGCAGAAGACCGACACAGAACGACCATCCAGGGGTCCATCCCGACTGGGGCTCGAAGTGAGTAAAGACATACTCGCCAGAGTGACGGCCACCCTTGGCCAGCACAAGTGTGACAATGAGAATGGCAACGACACCAGCAAGAGTCCAGAAGATGGCAAAAGTCTAGGTCACGTAATCAGTATCACGCTTGATGTACAGGCTTCGTTTCACTTACATCAATCAGAGCCAACCATCTGTTGCCTAGCGAAGAAACGAGGTTGCAGAAAAGAGTAATGGCAACAAAGACCAACCAAGTCTCCCAAGCGCTGGCCTCCCAGATTCCAACACCAGGCGATGACTCGAAGACATTGACGCACGAAATGATGAACAGGGCGGAACCGAAGTTGACGGCCAGAGTGATTGTGATGTTTCCGACGACATATGCCCAGCCACAGATCCATGACAGAACTCTCTTGTACTTTGCAGGCGCCAACATAAAGGTCTGGTAGTAGACACCACCAGCTGTAGGATAAACCGAAGTGATCTCTCCCAGACTGGCAGCGACACAGATAATGATCAGACTGACCAAGATCCATCCCCAGATGATATTTGCTGGGCCACCGCCGACGAGAGGGTAGTAGAAGGTTGTCGCAAGACCATAAGGAATCGAGGCCAGGACGAACGACATGAAAGCGACTTGGAGGGTCGATCGGTTACGTGCCATCTCAGGCTTGTAGCCCATGGCTAAGAGGATGGCATCGGATTCGTCGACATCGGTACCGCTTTCTTCGTTGGATACTTTTCGCTCCTGGCCGAGTTGGTTCTTAGTCGAGGGTGAGGGCTGACCATGGCCAGCAGCCATGCCGGCTTGGTCCAAGTTGCGATCCGGAGGATTGGTGAGGAAACCCATGTTGCGTGAAAGATATGGTTCGTGGATGCAAAGAGCGAGGATGGGAAAAACGAGAGTGGTCAGCGAACGGGGAGTACCCGGCACATATGTACAAGAGGAACGACGCTATGACTTCTCTGCGTGAGGAAGGTTCGCATAGCGCGCGTTCGCCTAGCGGCCAGGCGTTCGGAAACGGGTGGGACTGATGGAGAAGAGAACGCCAGATGACGATGTGCTCGAGTTTTTTTCATCTCATCGACATTTGGAAGACGCTCTCGACGTGGCCATGACCAGGGTTCAACACTCTAACTTGTCCACGATCCGCGCGACATTCGACAATGGTATACCAGAAGATTTGCAGAAATTCCTCGCGAAGTCGTTGAGGATTCGAAATGCAGGAACATCCTCAAGCCTTGATTACAATGAAATGATTGCCAAGATAAGCCGAAACGCACCACCCCCAGGGCGTGGACTCGGCGGAGGGCGTGTGTGTTGGGGTAGGGCTATACACTCGGATCTCTCTGATGCCTCTGACCCCTATAGCGACGACATCAGTCGTTAGAGACTGAATAAAACAAGCGACCGGAGACCGGAGAAAATGCTTGTCTCTGACATCTGTTGTTGCAAATGTCGTCTCATCTCATGGTATTCTGCGCGAGTGACTGAGGCATGGCTGGCTCTGCGGTGCGGCCAGTCTGACCGCGACGTTCGGAAAGAAGTCCTGCGACTCTCGCTTACAGGTTTTCACCTGATTGCGATAACAATCAAAACGCGCAGATAAATGTCACCAGCAGACAAAGCAGCCGCTGAGCTCTTTGGAGCATGCGATAAGCTCTTCTCTCAAGGATTGTATGCCTTTCTCAGGCGTATTTACCACGCTGTTACTTAATCATCTTGCATTGTACCCACTCACATAGCTATCTACAGAAGGGCGCCACTATAAGGGCAGGATCCAAACTCCGCTGAGCCAAGAGATAAGAGAGCATCGTGGCAATCTGTGGAGAGTCACTTCTCCAGACGATAGCCCATTGATTGGCGGTATACCATTTCCGCTATAGGAGACAACTTCCGTCCTAGAAGGTGCTGCAGGAACGTTCGAAGAACAATACCTTGTTTCGTCGGCAAGTTTCATGCAAGAGGCTCGGATGTAGGCCACGTGAGGAACCCCTCCAAAGACCCCTCTTTCCCCCACCTCGTTGATCTACGTACCAAGCACTACATCGATCGACCGCATGAACCATAGTCCAGCTCTGGAATCATTAGATTCGTAGCATCAAGTACAGTATAATATTGGCGAACTTGTGAGAGACAGTCAAACATCCATGTCGGCAGGCACATGTCTGACATGCCAGCTTCGAGTCGACTGCTTACAGGAAGGCGCAGATGCCCAAGAGAACGTCGAAGTGTAAAAAGATCTTGCCGCGGCAGAAAGTTTTCGTTCGATCCTTGCAAATTCATGGCATCGCGATCCCCGATGATCTCGACCTCGTGAATGAGCTCAGAAAGAATGCGCATAACCAGAGCTCTTGCTTACAGCTTTAATGGAGATTCAATGCATCGATCTTGTCTGTTGTGACAGCTATCAAGACTCAAGAGAACCAGCTCTCAGACTCTGTGCTGGCATGTCCGCAGTCATATACAGTTTCGAGCACGACCTCCGTGATGCCGCTATGACATCCAGCAACAATAATTTCTTTTCCATCAACGCGGTCCTTCCTTTGTCTTTCCTGCCCAATCCCTTTCCAACATGCATTTCGTTGTGAGGAACACGATACTCATTGGACTCGCTGCGCTTGGATATGTCGCACTCTGGAAGTTTGCAAGCGACAATGGCACTTTCGCGTTGATGCGAGCCGTGTCATTACGAAACCGTCTACCAGGAACCGGCGAGGAATACGCCACGGAATTTACGCGATGGCGCTGGCTCGATGAATTTTTGCGAAGCTTAGTTACGATTTTCTGGCCGATGGTCAATGGCACTCAACCAGACTCATCATTGATGTGCTTCTACTTTGCTGGTCAAGGTATTGTCGCGTGGATCTTGACAGCTCTTGAGGGACAACGTCGACCGAACAAAGAGAGTTGGACAGTCATCTCCTTGACCACTGCATACGGCTTGCTGTTTCAAGGACTTGGAATTGGAATCATAGGACCACTCTTTCTTGCGTTTTCTTCTCTCGGAGACCGAGCGACAAGTCGTGTTACTGTGCATCACAAGACAGATATAGATGCCATGATACCTGCAACAATTGGCGGAATCATTATTCCAACAGTTCTGATGTCGCTTCATGCACCGACGACTGTTTCTGTTGAGCAAAAGGTTGATTTCATCCGTCTGTGGCAGTTCTTCCCTTTACTGTTTCGTTTGGGCCAGCGCGTATGGACAAGCCTTGTCTTTGTCCGCCTTGACTCTTACAGAGATGAGCTTGCAGAGAAGAGCCCACGGACGCAGAGACGAGCATTTCGCCGAGTCTACATCTTCGGTCTCTGCTGTGCGGCGATTACTCACATCGGCACCCTTATCGTATCAACAATGAGCCTGCTATTCCCCACGTTCTTTGCAAAGGACATTTCGGCACAGTTCCATCCGGGAAATCTTTTCGTTCCCGTTTCGCCGTTCTCTGGAAAGCAGGCCAGCACAGTGGGGGAAGGTGCTCATTGGTTCTTGCAGTGGGACATGACAATCATGTTTCTCACCTACTTGGTTTGGGCATACTTCGCGGCTGTCAAGGTCATTTATCCCAATTCTGGAGTACTCTCAGCTTCGTTGATACTACGTCTTGCTGGCTGGTCTCTGCTGTTCGGGCCTATGGGTGCCGCCATGCTCGCGATTTGGGAAAGAGATGATACTATCTTCCAAGTGGAAGAGCAGAAGGTCAAGTCTCGTAAGCTTTCAGCTGAAGAGCTGGCGTCTCTCGCACAGGCTGGAGGCAAGAAGCAATGAGCAGAGAGTTTTCGAGTGGATAGACGAGCGGCGTTCGATGTGTGTTTATGCTCATAGACGAGCGCCTTTTTGCAGCAAATCGACGGCTTCCTTCGCCATACCCCTAGGAAGTGGTTAGTACAATACACGAGGATATCGCTGCTCGACATACCATGAAGCTTGATACCCAGCACCGCCAGCACCGTAATTGTGAATGACCAAACGTTCGTCAAACCTTTCTCTCTCAAGTCGGGCACCACCCTTTCTGCTTGCTATTTTGATCTGTCAGCCTTCTGCGCTCGAACGTCTAGAGAGGTTCAGACTCACGCCTCAGTCCGACACCATGAAAAATGACTTTCAAGTCTTCAGGTCTACCCAAATCAGGAGCGAGAGCGCAGCAGCGTCTCTTTATATCTTCAGCAAATTCGAGGTCGACATCCCCGTTCCACTCATTGTCGAGGCGAACACCACCGAGTACGACACCGTTGTGGGGACCACGTGGGAAGACATACGTGGTATCTTTGTTGACTCTTTGCGGCGAGCGGAAGTACATCCTCGTCATGGGGGTCTTGGGACTTTCTACAAGCATGATTTGACCCTGCTTTCATGTGAGTGTTCTATGCCTTGATTCTCTCTTAATTTCAAGACATACCCTTGTTGGATAGACGTTCTTGTCTTCTACACCGCCTAACGAGTAGGCGCCAAGTCCCGTGCAGTTAAAGTACGCACTTGCTGAAGGAAAGGCAGTGAACAGCTCATCAAGTGACTTGAAACTGCCTCTGCGTATCTCTATACCTTGACGTTTCGCTTCCCCTTGTAGCCTATCAATCTCCATGCATTAGCTTCTTACCTCTAGGAACGATCACCACACATTGAAGGGCAGTACGATGGGACGTGAAAAACAAGGGAAGGGACAAACTTCAGAGCAAAAGACTCACCAAGGAAGATAAACCTGCGTATCAACCACAAAAGTATCCAACTCACACCCAAACCTCGCTCCCTCGGGCAACTCCTTCTCTCCCAACATCTTAATCCCACCCACCAACCCTTCATACCAAATCTTTCCCGTCCCCTGACTCAACACCCCGGCCTCTTGAATCTCTGAATCATAAATAGCAGTTATAGGCATTTTATACACACCCACTTCTTTGCTTTTCACAGCAAGATCTTTGAATTTCAGATATGTAACGCGATCCCATGATTCTTGAACGCCATTGTCGGTGGCGACCGAGAGCCAGTTGGCTCCTGCCCAGGGGGAGGTGTAGGTTGCGTGGTGGTCGCCGGGGAGGTACTTTGCTATGATTGTGATGTGGGCGTGGGGTTGGCGGGAGTGGAGCTCGAGGGCGGTGGTTAGGCCTATTACGCCGGCGCCGAGGATGATGTAGGATGGAGGTGACATGTTTCAACGTTGATTTTGTTGTTCAGATTGGAAGCTATTCACAAGGGTCAAACATGACTTGTATATCAAAGTTCATGGTTGAGAGATGTGATGGAGGATGAGTCAAGATGTGGAGGAGTGCCGATGTCGGGGTGCGACTTTCGGGACAAGTAAGTTCGTATTCACTCTTCTATGCTATACGAGGCGTTTGCGCTAAATCGACTATTTACATGGAAACCAAACAAGAAAGTGTTCGATCGATTAGGGCTTTGCTCATGCGAGAATATCTCCACCTTCAGGACCTGCCTTTGCTTTGTCAATTCTCTCCTGCGTCGTTCTGAAGGCCTTGGGCACTCTTGTATCCTCATACTTCTTTCCCTCATGCAACATATCGGATATACCCTTTGCTGAGAGCCAGATGACTGGCATACCATGGCCATTGAACCCAGCCAGAATATACTGACCAGGCTTCCCAGGCACTTCACCAATATGAGGATTGGTATCGTAGCTGTATCCCATCACACCCGTCCAAATCTTCTTGACTTCGGCTTTGGTGTGTTCCCAGCCGCGGAAGTTGTTTTGCATGTAGTTGGTGTAGTAGTCCTTGGATGCTTCGATCATCTCGGCATCGTCGGTATTGTTGTACCATTGCTCTTGGAAAGGTTTGAAGATTGCTTGGGAGCCACCGACGATGATGCCGCCGTCGGAGCGAGGGATCAAGTAGCTGAGGACGCTGGGGTCGCCCTTTTCGCGGATGATGTACGAGTTACCGACGAACGGAGCAATGTCTTCCTTTGGTACGGCAATGTGGCAGCAGATGCCTTTGCATGGAACAATGCTCTTTTCGTATTCAGGCAACAAGGTCTTGGTGTAGGCGTTGGCGGCGTGGACGACTTTCTGAGTCTTGATGTCGCCGCGTGATGTGGAGACGGTCCATTGACCATCGGATGAGGAGGTGACTGAGTTTACTGGAGTGTATGTCTGGATGTTGACACCGCGGTCGCGTAGGATTCTAAGAAGAGTCATGATGAACTTGTATGGCCAGATTGTACCAGCAGTATAGGTTGCGCATGCTTTTGCGTGCTTGATACCGCTGATCTGTGATTGATCAGTAAATGCATACTCAGCAGCAAGCAGGAATAGATACTCACACCCTCGGCATCTTTTCCAATGTAGAAATCAACATCGTCCATATACTTCAGACCATAGGCTACCATTCTGTCGTAGTTGGCTTTGGCCTTTTGGGCAGCATCGTCGTTGCACCAAACATCAGTTGTCCTTGTTATGACAAAGTCACAGTCGATATTCTCCTTGGCGACGACATTCTTGATGGCTGTGACATGAGCAGCTTCAAACTCGGCAATCTCAGCACCTCTTTCAAGTCCATGACGGTCGATATGTGTTGGGATGTGGCCGTAGAGATCGGGACGGAGATGACCTCCATTACGACCTGTAGCTCCGCTGCACGCGCCTCGTGCTTCCAGAAGCGTGATTGACGCCTTGCTGCCGGCCTCGAGAAGATGATATGCCGTCGCGACACCTGCATAACCAGCCCCGATAATCACTATGTCTGATTGTTCCGGAACTTGGTCTGTCGAACGATAGTCATCGAGTTCGTGGAGGTTGGTGTGCCAAAAAGACTCAGTGCCGCCGCCAACAGTCGGAAGACCCTGAGGAAGTTGCATTTTCTGGTTTCGCGTCGCGACTTTTCCAATCTGTCCTTTTTCTTTTCCTACAAAACAATCGCTCGACACGAAAAATATATTCCGAGTCGACGGAGATCAAGCTATCTCTTCCCCTCATCTCGTGTTCCAGGCACCGTGTAAATAAAGATAGGCCAAGCCTCTTGCCGAGGCCGCGCGCCAATGGCCCTATCAAAGCCACTCCACATCACTTTGTGCCACCGTTCCTTCCTCCTTCTATCTCCAGCTTGGAGATAACGACGAAGACACGACGCGACGCAAAATATGCCGCAATTGATTGTGGGATGGTGCCATACTCCTATCGCAAACTCACTTTCAGCTCATGTTCAATGACCCGATGCTGAAGAATTGCATGAGTGCAATGTTAATTACTGATCTTCTCGACTGACATGAACAAACCAGTGGCCTTTACCTGGAGCTCTCTATGTCTTTACTGCGCTGTGCAACCGAAGTTTGCTCACATGTTCCTATCAGTAGCTAATCCACGCGAACAGCCTATAGAATCGATTCGCGAAGGTCAAGTTGTTTATCTGCGCCTCAAGGTCTAGCCCCATCAACATCATGCAGCGTTCTTTCCGGAACCTCGGCATGGATAGTGCAATCGTCCATCAGCTCAGTCTAAGCCAATGAGCATGCATTCAAGGGTCACGTCGAAGAGATAGGCATATCTCCTCTTCCAGATGCAAGATATGTAGAGCGGCTTTGCATAAGATAACCAGCTCGGTCGACCACCTGAGGCCTCACCTTGCTTCAATCCAATTCTACAGCATCGTTCAGCTGAATTGAATCATGTCAATCAATGCACCAGAGACCATCCACATGGGTTCAGATGAGAAGAAGCTGTCTCATGCTGATGAGAAGCCCATATCCTCGGACGTCGAGTACGGCTCTGTACTGCCCGAGTATGATCAAGATGGGCCACTCGAGTTTGAGGAGAAGAAAGAGCTCAAGCGTGGTCTGAACCAGAGGACTATACAAATGATTGCCTTGGCTGGAACTATCGGTACTGGCTTGTTCTTGTCTTCGGGCAAAGCCATCTCAAGAGCTGGACCATTGGGCGCCTTCCTCGGTTACACCTTTGTCGGCTTTCTATGCTCGGGAGTCGTCATGTCCATCTCGGAATTGAGGTATTCAGTGAGACCGAACACCATTGGCATACACATGCTGACTTATGACAGCACTCTTGTTCCTCTCAGTGGAGGCATCACCCGTCACGCCGAGCACTTTGTCGACCCCGCCCTCTCCTTTGCAAACGGATGGAATCAAGTGTATGCCAATCTGATCAGTGTACCTGCTGAACTCTGTGCCGCCGCCGTCTTGTTTGAGTTCTGGACGTCATCCGTCAGTAATGCTGTCTGGATTGTTGTGCTGGGCGTTTGCCTCGTCGCAAGCAACATCGCCTTCGTCCGCATCTACGGCGAGCTCGAGTTTGGCTTTGCGACATTGAAGATTATGCTCATCGTCGGTATAAACATCATGGCTTTGGTCATCACATGTGGAGGCGGGCCCGACCACAAGAGCATTGGCTTTCAGTACTGGCGTAAACCGGGCCCCTTCGTTGAGTATCTGGGCTATGCTGGCTCCCTGGGTCATTTCATGGGCTTTTGGACGACCTTCAACAACGCCGTCTACGCTTACTCGGGCATTCAGAATATCTCAATCGCCGCATCCGAGACTCAAAACCCTCGCAGAAACATCCCCAAGGCAGCCAAGAGAATCTTCGTGCGCGTGTTGCTCTTCTACGTGCTCACTATCTTCATGGTTGGCCTTGTGGTACCGTCTAACGATCCTCACCTGTTGAAGTCTACCGGTACTGCTTCGCAGTCACCTTTCGTTATCGCTGCAACTCGTGCTGGCATCAAGGTCGTTCCATCGATCATCAATGCGATCATTCTGACCAGTGCCTGGAGTTCTGGCAACGCTAGTATGCTCGCCGGTTCTCGCATCCTCTACGGTTTGGCAAAAGAAGGTCGCGCACCCAAGATCTTCACAAAGACCAACCGTTTCGGCATCCCTTGGGTCTCCGTCGGTCTGTTCAGTGTGTTCTTGTGCCTCGCCTTCCTCTCGCTATCCAGTGGAGCCAATGTTGCTTTTGGCTGGCTCCAGGATCTCGTTGCCGTTGCTGCCATAGTAGACTGGATGGTCATCTGCGGAGTATATTTGCGCTTCTACTACAGCATGAAGAAGCAAAACATTCCACGCAGCGAGCTTCCCTGGGCAGCTCCCTTCCAGCCCTATCTCGCATGGATTTCGCTCTGCTCCTTTGGCATTCTTTTGCTGACGGGTGGCTACGTTTCTTTCTTGCATGGACACTGGAATGTCGAGACTTTCATCTCGAGTTACTTCAATATTCCGCTGTTCTTGGTCTTGTACTTTGGATACAAGATTATGTTCAAGACTAAGATTATTCCTTTGGAGGCACTTCCCATTCGCCATTTCATTGACATTGCGAATGCCAATCCTGAGGCTCCTGAATTGCCAAAGGTGGGATGGCACAAGTACAACTTTTTGTGGGAGTAAAGCTGTTCTGGCTGATACTTGGAGAACATTGATTTTGGTCTTGGAAGTTGAAGTCGGTCTGTTCAGATAGATGGTAGCCATGTATAGTCGTCATAACACTTGTTTTTGCTGTAATCGTTTCACAAACAACTGGCTCTGGCATGCTCAGGAATATTGCAGACCGTCGATCGCGTGATGTACATTCCCATATCTGGAACCTCCATCCTTGAGGCTTATCATGAGCATGGGAAGGAAATCGATCTCGAGAGACGTGCAATCAAGATCGCTAAGCTTTGACAAGAACTACCCCACCTGCGGGGTCCCTCGTATTCTCTATCAAACCCATCCACCTGGGAGAAGATAACCGGACAGACACTTTATTCAGATAGGCGAAGTTCGGCCTGCCAGTTGGCCGCGTCTAGACTCTAGCAATCATTGAGATAGGCAGAGTCAACTCGTGATAAGGGGTCTCTGAGATAACATCAAGGTGATTTAGTTACATATGATAATCACAAATAATTGGTGACTCTGGATCTTCTCGAGCTACACCCTTGGCCGTCCCTGCCATCTTTGGCTTTCTCACCTCCATCCTTGGAACCTTTCTGGACTCTCATAACACACACACAACCTATCTGTGATCTAAACAAAACACAGCGAAAAGAAAAGAAACAATGGGCAAACACGTCGTCTTCGATGTCGTAGGCACTCTAGTCTCCTACTCCGCCTTCTACGACTGCGTCGAAAGAGTGCTAGGCCCCAAACTCCTCGCCCAAAACATCTCACCAAAACTCTTCGGTTTCGCCTGGCTGGAAAGCTCAGAAAGAGAATTTACCTACCTCTCCATCTCATCACGCTACAAACCCTACAAGACCGTCTTCTCCGCCATGTTCTACCGCATGCTGTGGATGAGCGGTATCACTTCCCCACGAGACTTTGCCACCGACGCCGAAAGAGATGAAATGGTGACTTCTTATTCGCAATTGCAGTTGAGGGAAGGTGTGCAAGAGACGTTTGCATTGCTCAGGGAAGCAGGGTTTGAGGTTTGGTGTTTGACGACTGGAGATCAAGAGAGAGTGTTGGGATACTTCAAAAATGCCGAAGTGGAGTTTCCAAAGGAGAATTTTAGGTCTTGTGATGCGAGGGGGGTGGCTAAGCCGGCGCTTGATGCGTATAGGCCATTGTTCGAGGGGTTTGGAGTAGAGGAGGAGAAGTGGTTTGCTGCGGCGCATTATTGGGATGTTTCGGCTGCTAAGATTGTTGGGTAAGTCTTGATGTGACCTGGGTGGAGGGGATGATGCTAATGAAATGTACAGATTCAAGGGAGCTTATTGCTCCGTGTACGAGAAGGAGGACTGCAAGGAGCTGTTTGACGTTGATATGGACGTCATGGCTGATACACTGCCGGAGATGGCCAAGAAAATGATTGAAGCTTCCAAATGATGCTGATTCGTTCTTCTAGTTTTGCAAATAAATCATAGTTTGATTAATTCTCCATGCCATGGTCTTACTATACACATACTCGCCTCATCTTAAGAACAGCTGCCCTCGTTGGCTTTGGGAGTAGTGCTGAGATCCTTGGGTAGGTACTTTATACCACTCTTAGGGCAGTTGCCTTTGGTTCCAGTAGGGTTGACAGCAATGAACTGGCCTTTAGCGACACTGCCGCGAACATTGAAGACGTATTCGACCTGATTGAGCTCACCACTGCTGCAGGAAAGAATAGGGGTGGCGCCGAACTGCTTCTGGAGTGCGCTCGAGATCTGAGCATTGGTGTAGGTCTTGCTCGAACTGGGGGTGATGCCGGCATCGGCCAGCCACTCATAGGTAGGCAAATCCTTGAACAGCGTGATGGTGGTGTTGAGGAAGTCGACAAGCTCATCTTCTTTTTCGTAGTTGCTGTAGCAGTC